>ERZ1066119.564-NODE-564-length-24533-cov-10.014462_pt1 | contig 24533 bp, 23 predicted proteins | sample MGYA00382766_ERZ1066119 | MGnify/ENA primary metagenome ERZ1066119 (study PRJEB33369, sample SAMEA5778349) | biofilm metagenome | biome: Industrial cooling water; feature: Water cooling tower basin; material: Biofilm | place: United Arab Emirates | collected...
CCTTGAAGGAGTCACAGGCTAGCACGTAGAACGCCGTCGGCCCGTCCATGTCGCTCTGTGCCTTGACCGAAGCCAGCTGCGCCAGCCGCCACGACTTCACCTCGCGGCGGGCAGCGTTCAATGCGTCCTCAGGGCGGACGGCATAGGGGTCGAACTCCTCGAACATGTCACCCTGCGAACGGCGCTTCCGTTTGGGTTCGGGTGCGGGTGTGCCGCGGGTCAGTGGCCAATGGCGCGAAAATGCTTCGAGCGCAGGGCCGAAACTGGCGAGGTAGAGGTCTACACCCTGGATGCCAGCCGCCTGGAACTCTCCGACCCGAGATCGCACGGCCTTGGCGACCTCGGGCTCGACGTCCTCCCAGTAAACCGCCTCCTCCTGAGCTTCTTCTCGGGGTCGGCAGACGAGGAAGATGGTCGAGTTGGCGGCCGCCTTGTCCTTGATATGGAGCGACCCGGACGCTTCGGTGTTGACCGGCCACGATGCGGTGATGACGAAGCCAGCGTCCATCAACGACATGGCGAGCGCGTCCCAGGCGCCGGTGTCCTTATGCGTGAACATCACCGTCATGATGCCGTCGTCCTTCAAGACGCGCCGGCATTCGGCGAAGATGCCCTCCATCTTCATGCGGTAGTCGTCGTCAGCTAGACGAGCCATGCCCTTCTGACCCTTGAAATGGGCCTTGTTGGCGACGGCCTCGGCGTCCTTGTCGGCAAGACGGCGGGTAAACAGTTCGGGGACAACGAGACCTGCTGTGCGCTTGAGCCAGACGTAGAAGAAGTCCGACAGCTCGGCATACATGACATTGGCACCGTAGGGCGGATCCATAATAATCGCATCTATAGACCCGGAGCCAATGTGCGGCATTGACGCTCCTGACTCATTGGTGATCGAGATCGTGCCTTGTTGCTCAGATGCTTTTTCGAACAAGTCGCCGCTATGCGCGCCGACCATTCCGATTAGCTCCTTCAGCGCTTTATCTGTGGCTGCAATTGCCCAATCCATGCCCATATTGTCGATTAACAGGGCCATTTCAGCATACGACCATTTGAACGCAAAGTCATGACGGTCAAATACAGAGCGCATAGTAACCGCATTAACGTTCCAGCTGGATAACCTCGCGTTCCAATTCAACAGCTTGTCCAATGCCATGGACAAGTAGACATAAGCTGCTGATCTCGCGGGGGTTAGATTTCCCAACGACTCATCTTCACTTACCATTTCCCGGAAGATTTCGACTCCCGAGCCATGTGCCAAAAGTTGGCGCGGGGAAAACATGTCGCGCCAGGTATCGACGCCGAAACGTCGTGCCTCTTCCGTTTTACTTCCTTCCGGCACCCGCTCGTTGGGTATGGCATCAATCGCCTCCCACTCTTGCAACTTCGCCGCGAGCCGTTTCGTAATGTCCCTGCTATTATCGTCTCCGTCGGTCGGTGCTCGATAGCCACGAACCCATTTGATCTTGTCCTTTCCAGTTTTCGTCTTGCTAATGACCTTCTGCTTATAGACCACAGCAAACATCTGGTCCCCCATCTGGCCAGATTGAGCTTGGCGCTTGATTTCATCACCGGAGATCGCGCGACCGCAGTCCTCATAGGGGCACGCGCCGTCGCCACCCGCCACCGTGCCCCCAGACTGTTCGTGCGCGCTATTGACGATTTCGAACGTGCAATGCCGATGCTCGTCCCCCGGTCCAGAGCCTTCATGCGGTCGAAGCCGGACGCCGGTCCCGTCGGGTGCAAGGCGCCAATTAGGAGACAGCGGAACCTTACCGGCGCAGTACGGGCAGGCAATGGTGCGCGCCCAAAGGAAAGAGGTCGCAACTTTGTCTGGTCCATCGGGCTGCGGGACGTAGCCCTCGAGGGCCCTTCCAATCCGAAGCCGAAACTCTGTGCTGACCTCGTGGAACTCCTCAATAAGGTGGCTTCCGTGCCGTTGTGGAAATTCGATCGTGGCCTTTTGCAGTAAGGCTGCCACCGGGTTGAGGTCGTTCCCGATCGCTGAAAACCCGAGCCGAATAGCCTCAAGTGGGATGGCACCGCCACCCGCCGTGGCGTCGAGGACGGTAGTCGCCGATCGATCTGAACCCGCCAACCTCTCCATTTCTTTCTCGCTGGGAGCGAACTTGAAAGCGCGTTCGTAGCCGTAGGGATCGTCAACACGCACCCCAGTCCGCTTAGCGCGATCGATCAAAGCAACCCCGCGCACCGGATCTCCATGGATTCCCAGCGCATGCTTGAATGCATCGCGATCCGCATCCTCGGGCAAAATCGATGCCAGCACGGCTGCTCGCGATGCTACTAGGGGTCTTCTAGCCCACCACACGTGCAACCGGTTAGGAGCCGGGAAAGGAGTCATCGGGGTGCGCTCGCGCACGCTCTCGATGCCCACCTCGGCGATGGGCAGCCAGCGCTCGATCAGGCGTTTCGTTTTCATCGCGTTTTCTTTCGTCTGATCAGCGCTTGGGCGCGGTGAGAAGGACGCGGAGTGCGTTGAGCACGCGCCGAGGGTTTTTGCGGTGGACGGCCATGCCGAGCCAATATGCGGCTTCTTCGCGGGCCATGCCTTCGATGCCCTCCGCAATATCGACCATCCGTGCTCGCGATCGCATTGGGGCGAGGACGCGTAGGAGGAGCGCGAGGCGCAGGGCCTCTTCCTCGCGGATGGGCGTGCGCATGCCGTCGATCGGCATGATGTCCAGGCGAACGCCCGCCTCCTTCAGCTTCTTGAGGATCCGGACCTGGTTGATCTCGAGGTTCCGCCCTGCGAGTCCGGCAACTCGCTGGGGCGCGAGGATGTGGGGACTGGCCGATGATGGCAGCTGCCAGATCTCGACCTGGAGTTCGTTCCCCTTGAGCCGCTTCGCCCGCACTTCGTAGGCCGGCTCGATGCTGGGCAAGTTCATTCGTTCTGCCCTGATTGCTCGGATTGCCATATTGTCATCCTTCCGCTGTCACTTCGACGAAAGCGGCAGCGGTGCCGAACTTCGTCAGTCTCTCGATGATCTTTTCGGGTTCGTCGCCGTCGAGGGCCAGGCCGTCAGCGAAAGCCAGGTCGATTGACGCCGACACGTTGCGCTCGGGTGCTGCTCGCAGCTGTGGTTCGATGTATTCTCTCGTCAGCTTCGCATCGCCGACAGTCCCATCGATGGTCATGGTGATGATCGACCGGTCCGCGGTTTCGAACTCAATGTTCGCGGTGGCCCGCCGCACGGCACCTGGGATGCTCTCCACGACCGCCAGCAGCATGTAGAAATGCGAAACCTCGAATGGTGTGATGGACAACCGCGACACGGAGCCGACTTTTGCCGAGCGGGCTTTCTGGAACACGGTGGTCAGGGCATCCTTCAGCACGCCTTCGCCGACGAACGTATCTCCGTCGGGCGACCGAGCGGCACCTCCAGCCGTCGTAGCCGTGCCGCCACCAGCGGCCTGGCCGTTTTCCCCTCCCGTGCCTTTCCCCGCGCCCTCTCCACCAGCGCCGGTCTGGCCATCACCTTTCGTGCCTGCATCGCCCTCAGGCTCCGTGGTTGGCGCAGGTCTTGGGAAGATTCCGTGGTCGCGCGCGTATTCGGAGGTGAAGACCATCGACGCGTCGTCGATGACGATCGAGGGGGATGGGTCCCCCTGGCCGGCGACCATGGTGTCACGGCGATAGACGAACACTCCGTCCGCGATGCCCTTGAGCACCAGCTTGCGGAACGGATCGTCGCCCACATGCATCGGCAGTGCCGGATCGCGGCGGAAATCGGCCCTGAGGTCTGCGGCGGTCATCTGTCCGCTGCGCTTCAGCGGCGTCCTGTCGCGCACGTATGACGGCTGGTCGGGCTGATCTTCGGGCTTCTTGAGCTTGCCGATATCCGACAGCTGGCGGACGATCTGCGTCTGCCCTGAGCCGGGACGCTCCGAAGCCGACGTCTGGTCGATGGTCGCGAGGTCGAGTGTGATCGACCCTCCCCCTAGCGCCGTGCGCGAAGGATAGAAAAGGTGCCGGTAACACTGCTGGATGGCGACGGCGATGTCCGCTTCGGAGCGCCTGGCGAGCTCGACGACCTGCGTCTGCTGATGCTCGGCAAGTTCGCCGATCCTGTCCGGTCGGCGCAGTTCCTGCAGGGCAAGGTGCCTCGAAATCGCATCGGTCATGCGCTTCGTGTTGCGTTCGTCGGCCGCGAGGAAGACCAGGTTGTTGCGCAACTGCCGGAGCCCGACGCCGTCCTGTCCCTTGCGCTGGTAGATCGTCGCGATGAGGTCGGGGACCTCGTCGACGCTGTTGCCGATGTCGAGCGCCTGATGGTGCACGAGCACGAGACGCGGCTTCCCATCACCCACGTCGTCGGGCACGTCGAAGGCGCCCGCGGGAAACGAGATCGTCTCGAATGAGCCGGTGTTGGAAGTGAAGATGTCCTTGATGCGGCTGTCGAGTTCTGACCGCATGGCGTCTGCCTCGATCCCGCGCTCCTCGCGTGCGATGATCTGGGTAAGGTTCGCCTCGGCGTTGAACCGCAACGGAGCGGTGGGACGGTCGTCGAGATACGCCGACCCCTGGATGAACGCCGTTTCGGCCGCGGCGATGAAGCTGAGATCGGCTTGCGGCGAGAGCATGGAGTATCGCAGGTGTGCGGGCGTCACCCCGCGCAGGTCGTTGTTGAACGCCATCGTGTGCACGAAGACGGTGCGCGCGATATAGCTGGCATAGGGAAGCAGACCCTTGAACCGCTCCTCGTCGATGGTCGCTGCGAGTGCTGGCCGGCCTGATTTGCCGTCGATGTCGTTGAGGATCGCGGAGTCATACTGCGACTGGTTTAGCCGGGTGGTAAACTCGCGGCGGATGCCTTCGTCGCCGAGATCGATGTGGTGCGTATGGATCAGCCCATCGTCCTCTGGCCGCTCGGCCCAGACCCTGGCGACGGTCTTCGCGAGAATGCGCAGCATCCCTCGCACGCGCTGGAAATCGGCGAGCGTGGCGGTCTTGCCGGTAAGAGTGTCGAGCAGATCCGGATGGAGCGGGTATGCTTCTTCAATGGCTGCACGCGCTTCGGCGCCCTGGTGCCCCGCATCGATCCGGTCGCGGTTGTCGTTCCAGAGCGCGACGTAGGCGTCGACGGTGTCGGCGGGCACGTTGACGCTTTCGAACAGCCGCGTGCGTAGGACGGCCGCAGTCTCGTCGTCACTCGTGGGGTTGAGGATGGTAGCCTTGCGGCCCGAAACGCTCTCGAGTTCGCCGATCATCCGGGCGATGTCCTCGTTCTCGCGAGCGAAGGCGTCGGTGGCCTTGCCGTCCTCACGCACAGCGAGCGTGAAGACCACCGCAGCGTTCTTGCGGGCTTCGACCGCGGTGAAGAGGGCCTTCAGGAAGGCCGCGAGCTGATCCCGGCCCAGCGCGTCCGGACACTTGCGTAGGTATTCGCCGAGCTCGTCGAACAGGATCAGGCACGGCCGGTCCCCCAGGATTTCGCCGAGGGTGTCCGAACCGGGTGCCCTGCGCGCTTCGTCGGACTTGCGGACCGTTTCATACGCCTTCGCCCCGCCCAGCTGGTAGGCGATCTCACCCCAAGGGGTGAAAGCCCGGATCCCGTCACCCATCAGCCGCCCATTGGTGGGATCGGCCGCCTCGCCATCGAAGGCCGCGACAGCAGCATCGACCGCGTCGATGTCATCGCTCCCGGCGAACTTGCGCAGCTCGTCGGTGTGTGCGCTGCCCCAGCGGGCGGCATGAACCAGCGCGATAAGGCCATGGGTCTTACCGCCCCCGAACGAGGTATCGAGCCGGAATGTGGCCGAGGTGTCCCCCTTGCCCGACAGCCTGCGCATCACCTCGGTAATCAGAGACCGCAATCCCGAAGTCGGGTGTGTGTTGGCGAAGAATCGTGCCGGCTCGACATAATCCGGCGAGCCCACACCAGAGATGACGGAACCGAGCCGAGCCGCGAAATCGGCCTCGGAGATGGTGCCATCGAGGATGTCCTGTCGGGGCTGGCAAGCGGTGAAGATGCTGGTCGTCATGGGTTCCTCAGGCGGACAAGAAATTGAACAGGTTGTAGCGGGGCAAACTACGCGATGGGCGGTGGTCGCTCTGCGGAGGGGTTGGCGTTAGTTCCTTCGTCACGAGGGGCACCCTCGAACGACGGCGGGATGTGGATCCATTCGACCCCGAGAGCCTTGAGGCATTGCATGAGGAAGACGGCGGTGAAGCGGCCGCGCGAAACCTTGTTACGCAGGTTGGCTTCATTGTCGGAAACGCCGACGGCGGAAAGCGCTTCGACGAGCCCGGAGTAGGAAACGCCGCGCTGGATCATGGCGGCACGCAGCGTGTTCTTGGCGATGTCCTCCCAGTCTTTCTCGTCCAGCATGGCCTCGCCTCCCGTTATTCTGTCGTTCTAGGATGGTCCGCTTTCGATGCCAAATACGCTGCCATCATTTTTCAAAATTTCTGTCATCGTATGCGTTACAGCCAGTTTCGCGTCCTCCAAGGTTCGCTTTGCAGCTTGGTGCGGAAGGCATCCGCGAATTCATCGCCGCTGGTGAGGCCGTCATCGTCGAGCCATTCGACGATCGACTTGACGATGCTTGCCTGCCGCCTTCCGCCTGCCCGGAATGCGAGGTCATCGAAGAACGACGCCTCGAATTCTTCCACGGCAGTCTCGCCGGCCCAGATGTCGGGCATGTCGGTCAGGATCAGCGTGCGGGAAAGCCTGACGATCGTGGCAGGATCACCGAGGGATTTCTTGCGAGCAGCGATGAACTTGTCGAACCGGACCTCGCGGTTGTTGACAGGCCGGGCGTCTATGCCGTTCTCGTGAAGATAGGCCTCCATCGACGAGATGTGCGATTGCATTTCCCGTCTCACCAGTGCTTCCCCGCCTTGCGAATTCAGGGCAGCCCCTATCTCGCCCAGCCGTGCCTCTCGCAAACGCTCCTCGTCCCTGATCTGGCGGCGGATCTCCGGCTCGTAAGCCCGCGGCATCCACCATCCGAGGACGGTGTCCACGGAATACGGTCGGAACTGCAGTCGTGATCGGGCAGTGCCGTCCTCGTCGGCGGAGGGCTCGGACAGCGATAGCGCACTTCGCATGTCGAAGCCGAACCCTTGGGTCGTGGGGTTGGCGTGGCTCACGCGCGAGGAACGCCCCAGCGCAGCCGTCAGCATTTCTCGATGTTCCGGATCGAAATGGAAGGCATCGAACGTAAACAGCCGCGCGATCGGTGGCTTGTGGCAGAGCACGCCGCTGAGGAAGAAATCCCGCAGGGTCTTGAGCTTGGCGGAAGGGGGCTCGTCTTCCACGCTCATCGCGCTGCCGAAAACGGCATCGACGTATTGCATCAGGCCTTCATGTCTGCCCGATATCTTGACTAGGAGCTCGTGGCGAAGGCTCCCCGGATTGGCCGAGCCGACGAACCATACAGGTCTCGTGGTGTGAACGAAGCGGTATAGCTTGGTGTGGAAGTGAACGGGCTGCGGAGGCACGATCGCCACGCACACGTCTTTGAACCCATATTTGCGCAGTCGCTTTCGCAGCTTGCGCATATCGTCCCACACGCGCGTGACAGTGCCGACTGCATCAAGCCCGACAGCAATGCGGATCTTACAGTTCTTGCGTCTGGCTTTGGCTACAGTCTTACACAACTTGTCCAGCGAGCCGGGGCTATAATATCCGCCGAGAATGGTGATCTCGGTCGCGTCACGCGCACTGGTTTCGAGAGCCTCGGTGAGGTCGGCGTAATCGGCCTCGTCATCGAGGTCGATAATATCTGGCCTTGCCACGTAGATCGTCGGATGAACTGACGGCATTAAATCGTCCGGTCTGCAAGATAGGAGCTATCGTTCGTCACGGCCCATCGGCTTTCAAGTCAATTGACCAGCGCGAGTCTCTCTCGGGCAGTGTCGGATGACCCTCAATCGCTATTGAAGGCGTCCTTGGCAACTGCGGATGCCACGTGTTTATTGTAGTGAAATTTACACCAACGCCGATACTTCGTCTCAATGACGATTCGGACCCCGAGGATAGATGAGTTCAAGGGCCTTTCCGGCACCGCAGAAATTGTGGGACTGGGCCGCGTGCGGCAACCGAGCGGGGGCGCGCAGGAGGTCGAGTGCCAGGTTTTGCTCGCCGTGGATATGGACCAGCCGTCCTTCGACCCTTCTACTCAAACCTCCACCAAGTGGATCGGCTGCGGCCAGCTGGACCTACTGAAGGCCGGTTCTTTCTGGCGTGTCGGAACCTACGCGGGTGACGCCAGGACGGACATCAGGTCCGGGGCCTTCCTGCCTAGTCACGACGAACCCCTCGGTCTTGGAGCAAGCAGGCAACCTTCGGGATCCCGTCCTTTTCCCTCTTTCGGAATCCACGATGCGCCCTGCTTCCTACTGGCGCAATGTGAGGAAGCGAGCGGAAAGGACCAGCGCCGCTCGATCCTGTTACCCAAGATGGAACTCATCCGCTGCCTATTCGGCGTCGGCAATGACGTGCTGCTTGAACTCTTCGATGGATTACGGGGCGGTCCGGTAGCGCCCGACCGCTCCAGTATCGACCGGCCGCAATGCAGCTACGACGGCGATGATTCTGTCGTGTTGGTTTCTAGTCGTGACCTGTCGGACGACAAGGCGCTGGTGGTAGCGGCGATCCTGTTTGACGCGAAGATGCGTGCGCTTCACCGTAGCGTATATCAGCAGCTTAGCGTCGATCCCGACATGAGGAATGGACGACCGACTTACGTGAACATTGCCTGGCCTTGGCCTGAGCAAATACAGATGACGGTCGCAGGCAGATGGATAGAGCGTGCGAACGGTTCGCGCCGATTCCTGGTATGTCGGATCGACGAGATCGCTATCCCCCTACCCTTCTCTAGGATCGAGGTCCGACATTCCGGTTCCTCGCGCACCATCGACCTCGGACTGCCTGCGTCCACTGGCCGTATGCGTTTGTCCAACGCGGCGCGCCCGGCACTGGTGACCGGGATGGCCGCAACATCTTCGCGCCAGCCTCTCACGGTCGCCACCGGCACCAGTGGAATGATCGATCGGACCGGAATCGTCATCACGCACGTCGATGTCGGCACTGGCGGCCGCGGCGATGATGCCGTCATCGGCGAGGAGCGGCGCGACGAAGCGTCATTCGGCACTGGCGGCAGGATGGAGGGTGCCGATCCCGAGATCGGTGCCGCTAATCTAGGGCGCGGTAGAAGAGACGGCGATGCATTGCCGCCACGGTCTATTGAAGAAGCCCTAGCGAAGACTTGGGCAGCGATCGAAAGTGCGTCCGCCAAGCAGAAGTGGAAGATGGTCGCATTGCCTCTCCACGGCACAGCGAATCCCGGCACCCCATTTGGTGGTCTGAAACTCCCTGACGAACCGCTCGTCGTGAGCGTCAGCACTGGTCAATCCCGGCTACTGGTTGTGGACCGAGGCTCACCGTCCGGTGACGAGGTGAGTCTCGGTATTCTCATCCCGAGGAATGCGGCGGAGGATGCTCGGACGCTCGCGAAGTCGGCCCGGAAGATCTGCGCTTCGATACATGGAAGATGGCGATCCCCGACCTGCAATCCATCAGATTTCAACGTCATCTCCATGAACCGGTCCCGGACGCTATGGGAAGACGACGACGCCTTTCGGGACGCGATTGCACGCAAGCTGGCGAAAGCGCTGGAGACTGCCGGCTAGCGCGGCGCGCTGGCCATTGCTTCGGACCGCCATTTCGAGGGTTTGGACTGCTTCCGCTCGTAGTCCATGTGGCGGTAGATTGCTGCGCGGCTCTCACCGCAGATCGCCTTGAGATCGCGGTATGTGGCTTTGCCCTTGGTCTGCCGAAGCCAGTGGGCCGCCGCAGCAACTTCGGGCTCGCTCGCGTAGTATGGTGTCGCATCCAGATGCTGGCGGAGAACACGTTCATACGCGAACGGCGGTGAGCGCATGTCCTTGATAGCGTGCGAGCGCTGGATGCCGACTTCCCCGCACGAGTGGACGAACCTGTAAGGCCATCCCTGCATGACCCGTTCTACGAGGCCGAATAGGCGGTGGCGCTCCTCGACGGCGAGGTATTCGATCGGTTGGCGCGCCGTGGGCTTCTCGTAGGGCCGTGGGTCACCGCCCCAGTCGCGGGCTACGGCATCGCGAAATGCATCGGCCCTACGTCCGTTGACGAATAGCGTGCCGACCTGCCTCACGATCGCAAAACCGATGTGCGAACGAAGCAGTTCTCCTCCCAGGTTCATCCAGCCGCTGTGCAGTGCGTTCTCGAGGTGTGCCTGCCAGGCGATATGCGCCGACCTCACCCAGCCTTGCTCCGCCTCCCGCAGGTCGTGCCCGCAACGGAAGCAGTGGATCGCCGTGGCGGCCGCATGTGGATGCAGCGGCGCCTTGCACCGGGAACACCTGTCGTGCAGGCCCTTGCCGTGCCGGGTGCAGGCCGTCACGAAGCCCAGTCGCCAGATCTTACGGTAGTAGGGGCGCTCGTCCTCGGCCAGGCATGCCGGACAGTATTGCAGTCCGAAGCGGTGCCGGATGTTGTTGTCGATGGTTGTCGGAAGGAGCCAGGGATTGCGGCCCCTCGAATTGTGGGTGGTCAGCAGGGTTCCGACGTAAGACGGCAGTGTGCAGTCAGCGAGTTCGTAACCTGATCGCTGCGTGCCGGCAGATACCCGCTCGATAATCCGCTCGGGAGCATGATTGTCGAGATCCTGGGCGAGCAGGTTCTTGCGTGATCCGAAGACCGTGTTGAGGAAGGTGATGGGCTTGAGGTCCATGCCGACAGCGAGCCGACACAGGAAGGACGATAGCAGTTCGTCGGGAAGTGGAGCTGGTTGGTATGGCCAGGGTGCAAGGGCCTCGATGCGACGCCTAGGCAGAAGCTGCTCGGTCAGCATCAGGCGGCACGGCGACCGACAGATAGGATGCTGCGGTCCTTGACCTTGTCGATAGTGAAGGCGTTGATCCTTTCGACGCCACTCTCAATGGCGACCTGGCAGGCGTCGTGAAGGACGTAGTTCAAACGGCCGATGTAGCCCTGCGAAAGGGAGTAGAGCATCTGGATGACGTCTTCGTTCGATCGAAAATCGGACATGCGCCGGAGTGGCAGCATGCGTTCGAAGGACAGCAGGACCTTGACGAATTCAGCCAGTGTGAACGGCTTGAGCTTGACGACGGTGTTCAGGCGTCCGGCTATCTGATCGTCACTACCCATCAAGTCGATGACCTCTTGTGTGCCTCCGACAACGAAGGGTCGTCCAGTTTCGTTGATTAGGCTCTTCATGAAGATAAGGAAATCGACGAGTTTCGAGTTCATCCTCGCGTCGCGCTGTATGTCATGGACCTCGTCGATCATCACGGTGCCGACACGGCACGCCTTGAGCATGGTCACGACATGGCTGCGCAAATCGGCCGGCGAGGGATTGTAGCGCAGCGGATGGCCGAGTTCGATCAGGATCTTCTTGAGCAGGATGACCGGGTCGGGATTGTCGGGCGCGGTCAGGTAGATCGCGGGGAATTCGGCATATTCGGATTCCAGGTCAATCCTAGAGGGGTTCCTGTCCCGGAAAGCCTTCAGGGTCGCGCTTTTGCCGGTATCGGCCTCGCCCGCGATGATCAGTCCGCGCGGCTTGGTAGACGGTGCCGCGTTCATGCAGTCCCGCAAGGCGATAAAGGCTTCCTTCGTCGACGGCGTCGGTATCCAGACCCGATCCCAGCACGAATACAGCCGGTCCCGGCCCTCGATGTCGAGGAACTCCTGCATTTCGGGTCGGAGTGCCGTGTTTTCGTAATAGCCGCTCATTCGAAAACCTCGTCGAGTTCCTCATCGCTTATGTCCGCGAGTATGGCAGCCAGGCTGCCTTCACCGGGCGCGGGTAAGTTGGGATTATCCGCAGGGCGCGGGTGTTGATCGTTTTGTGGAATGGGCGGGGTGTTCGCTGCTGCGCCACTCGTCGATGAATGCGGCGCTGCCGTCTCCTGCCTGATCCGATCGTGGTGTTGGCGCCGCGCCGCCTCGCGCTGCGCGGTCTTGGTCTTCCTGACCGCTTCTTCGATGTGCTTGTGCTGCTCGTTTATTATCTTAGCCAGCACTTCGGGGGTGGGTTCGCGCTTCCTTCGAAGGGCCTCACGCCGCGCCTGCTGCAGTTCGTAAATGCTGGCCAGCGGGAAGTTCAGTTGGCGCACATTCACAGGGATCCATTCGTCCTCGACCGTTCCATCCGGGTTTTCGGTCTTCGGGTCGGGATGTCGTACGTAAATCACTCGGACGTCGAATGGATTTCGCCTGACTTCCAGCGACCCGTAGTTCTTCCGGTTTCGCACCAGCCACCGAAGCGACGGGCTATAATAATCCAGATGGTCGATGCGGATGCCGTAACGCTGGATCGTCCGCTTCACGAGCGGGAACCAGTGCAGGCGAAACTGGAGGTTGTCGACGTAGACCGGCGGAAGCCGATGACGTGGTCCGTCGGCTCCGAAGTAGTAGCCCTTGAACTTTTCCAAGGGTGTCTTGCCAATGCCGGTGTGAACTTCGTTGTGATACTCGTCGACCATGAGCCAGGCTTGTTTGGTCACGTCCTCGAGGGTGAAGGCCGCTGTTTCCTCGGGCCTCAGCTTCTTGCGCTCTGCCGAGGTTGCGCCGGTCGCGCCAGGCAAGTCCTTGAACCTCGTTGCAAGCGTGCCATTGAGGCGCTCGATATGTGCTCCATACTGTGGTTGGCCGATCGGCCTCCACTTCAGGCGGATGTTGAAGTGCTTGGCGGAGGCGCGGGCTGAATTGCCGGTGAATTCACCGGCGTTGTCGGCCTCCAGCCTGTCGGGCCTGCCGCGGATAGGGTTGTCCCACTCGAGGCCATATTGCTTGGCGACCGCATCCTTGCCGATCATGCCGTTTATCATCGCCATGCCGAAGGTCATGGTGCTCGGCGCGTCGAACCCGACGTGCATGCCGAATACCATGCGCGAGAAGATGTCGATCGCCAGCGTGATCCAGACACGCCCGATGACCTGCGTGCGGTCCTCCGACAGGATCTCGATGTCGGCTTTCCAATGGTCGATCTGCACCACTTCCAGGGGGCGAGCCACTGAAGGATAGTTGTCACGGATGGGGTCGTGGGTCTTCCGGGTTTCGTTGTAGCCCGTGCGTGCCTTGGTATATCGATATTCGGGTATCTTGGAGAGGCGGTCGGACAGCGTTGCCTGGGAGACTTCCAGCCCGGCTTTGCTCAGCCGACGCTTCACTTCGCGGTAAAATTTTCGTGCTGATCCGCCTTGCCGGGTGAGGACGGCTTTCTCGATCACCTCCTCGATGATCTCCTGCGCACGCCGATTGATCCGCGATTTACCCCTGCCCCCTGGTCTCGTGGGAGGCGGAAGGAGGTCGGTATTGCCGGTCTGCCTGTAGCGTTCCAGCGCCTTGTAAGCGGAAGAAAGCGAGATGCCGAGGCTGTCTGCCGCCTGCTGGACCGACGTCTTGGTGTTGCGGTCCTTGTCGAGCAGCGGCCTGAAGGCGGTCAGGTAGGCATCGACTTTCGAGGCCCGGATTACATCGACGGTGACCCCGTCTTTGACCTTCTGACCGGCGGCCTCAGCCTCCAGAGCAGCAATGGGGGCGTTGAACAGTTCGCCTTCCACGCTGGCGACAACGAGCGTGTCCATGTCTCGCGCTGCTACAACGCGCATCGTCACCCCGCCGTAGCGGACTTTGTCTCCTTTCTTGGTCCCGATGAGCACGCGCTTGCGCTCCCATGTCTATCGAAACCGCTATTGTATCAAATGTTCTCTCAATGTTCCAAGCATATTTGGCGGACTTCTTACGAGAAAGTTAAGGATATGAATCGCTTGGCGCTGGCACCAAGCGGCCTCTCCTCCCCATGACTGCCTCAGCTGTCCGCCTCGTATAAGGATCGTAGGATGGGATCGTCATGGCGCGCGGAAAGGATGCTCAGGTCGCGGACACGTATGAGCGACCGGTCGTCGAATTGACGGGAGAGGTCACAGGAAAGCCGTCGCCAAGCCACACATTGCTCGATACTTGCCCGCGCATCGGGCTCGTCGATCCCCTTGCTCCGCATTAGAGCGATGGCTTCGGCAACGCTTACATGATCGAAGCCGATGGCGGCTTCCAGCACGTCCAGGCTGATTAATTCAGGATCGTTCTCGAGATGGCGGCTGAGTAAGCGGGCATTCTTGAGGTAGGGCGTCCTGATCCGCGCGTCGTCCATAATCCGAAAGGCTGCGCCGAGGTGGTCGGCGGCTTGGCGAGCGGCATCGAACTTGATTGCATATGTGGCCGCATTGGCGAGCAGGTCAGCGCGCCGTTTGACCTCTATGATGTATCGGTCGCACCGTAGATCTCCCGACGCGTGCAGCTGAACGACGATGTCCGGAGTATATGTGCGCCGCTTTCCTTCCACCTCGTATTCGATGATGGGCTGGGTGAGCAGATCATATACGCCAGGCGCAAACGCCAGCTGGTCGAGTAGTTCGCTCTCCAGTTCGGACTCCGTTTCCTGGGCGCCGGATGGCGTGGGGAGTGGAACGAGGCTCCTGAACGAGCCGAACGTCGTGTCGATCTTTCGCTGCTGAAAGTGCTCTCGGAGGACCATAAGCCCTACCTTAGAATAGGTTACGGCTCTGCCGCCACGCGAAAATGTTCGCATGTGCTTCTTCCTTTCTGATAGGTGTTCTCGCTAGCTTCATTGAGATTCCGGCTAGCTTGTCGGATTTTGCCCTCGGACGAAGGTCATGATTCCTGCCGACTTTTGTGATTCACAGCTGACCTCACCCTGCCCCCGCCTTCCGAAGGTTCCGCCGAGGTAGCTTCCCGCATCGCCGCGGCGCGGGCGGTGCAGACGGCGCGCGAACCCGAGACCGGCGCGCGCACCAATGCCCAACTCGAAGGCGATGCCCTCGACCGCTTCGCCACGCCCGACGAACCGGGCCAGAAGCTGTTGATGCAGGCCGCCCAAGCCATGCGCCTCTCAGCCCGAGGCTACACCAGGATGCTGAGGGTCGCCCGCACTATCGCCGACCTCGCGGGCGCCGACAAAGTCGGCCGCATTCACATCGCGGAAGCGCTCAGCTACCGCCGCCAAGCGCCGCGGGCCTGATGCCGATCACAAACGTCGGTGAAGTGCGTCGACTTCGCCAGTCACAACGGTAACCACCGGAATACCATCGACCGCTTCGGGCAAGGCGCGCTGGTCGCTGGCGGCCCGCACACCGATCATGATCGCCGAGCGGCCGAGCGCATCGCGCGTCTCGCCGACCATAGTCACACCCGGCAGACGCATAAGCCGATCGCGCTCCTGCTCGAGAACGCGCGAGGCCTCGCCCGCCGTGTCTTCGCGCGCGGCCGCGGTGGCACTTGGGTTCCCGGCGGTAGACAGTGAAGACGGGTCGGGCATCTCCCATTCCTGATCGTCATCCGGCATGCCACATGCTCCCGCGCAGAGTGTGAGGAGGGCGGCAGTTGCAAGGCGGCCGCCCTTCATCACGTCAGTTATACATCCGGACGTTCAGCGCACTCAAGACGCGCGTGATCCGGTTGCCGAAGGTCGTACCGCCGCCGCCGGCAAACAGCAGGCCCACCGGGGCGAGCCCGGTCCTCCATTCCCAGATGAGCGAGCCTGAATCGCCCCCAGCGCTAAAGCCGGCGCTGGTCGTCCCTACGATCGCCATCTGGTCGCGGAAATGCGCCACCCGGCCCCCGCCGAAATTGACGTTCACGCTGACACCGACCGCCGTGACACGCCCGGCCTTCAACTGAGTGGTCCGGCCGGTCTTGCCGACGACCATGCCGACTGCCGGTGGTTTCGGAATTGCGCCGACGCGGAAGAAGCGCGGCGTGCTGCCCGACAGATACATGAGCTCCCTGCGAACTCGGTCAGGCCACGCCCAACCGGTTGCGCAGTCCACATAATTGATCCCGCCCGCGAAATTTATGCGGACGAAAGATTCCAGAATGGCGATCTGGTCTGCCGGACAACGCCCGCCATCGAAATTGCCCGGCTGGCTGATGCAGTCGCCCAGCCGCGCATCATTGCTGTTGGCGAGGACGTGATTGTTGCTGAGGACCATCAACCGCCGGTCACGCGGCGCCGTGTTGCCCCGCACCAGACAGCCCAGCGTACCTGCGGTGATCCGGAAGTGGCCCACCGAAATGCCGCCCGGCGCCGGCCGCATCCGCATGCGATGCGAATAGGCGTCGACTACGCCCACTGGCACCTGGATGATCGGCGCAGAGGACAGGGCTCGTGTGCCGGCGATCGATGCGATCTGGCCGCTGAGCTCATCGTGACTGGTCTGCTCGATCGTGAACACGACCAGGCCGGTCTCCCCAGGGGCGAGGTTTCGACATGCGTCGCTGGACAACATGGCCGCATCGGCCGAACCATAGCCCACGCCGACAATATTGCTGTTTTCGAGAGATTGCACTGCGGCTGCTTCAGTCGCCGCGGCCGCCTCTCCGGCGAGCTGCTTTTCAATCTCGCTCTTGAGGGCCGTGAGGTCCGATCCCGCCTCCGCCTCGATCTCTGCGACCTCCTGCGAGGCCTCTTCATTACCGAGTTCGGAGCCACCTGGGCTTTCGAACTCATCGCTATTGCTACGTTCGCCGGCCGACCCGCCGGAATCCTGGGCACTGCCAGGCTGTTCGAAGCCTTCATCCTGTGAAGACGGATCGCCGGAGCCGGCGCTCGATGATGTGGGCTTTCTTGCCATGTCATCCTCCTCGGTTTTGGCGGCGGCTGAGACGAGCCGCACCGCTGGTTCACGAGGCGTGCTAAAAAGCGACGCCGCGATCCGAAGGAAGAGCGCTTTATATTATACCTGGAGGCAGCAAGCCGCCCAAAAAGCGACTCGATGCCTGGTTGAAATTATGATGCATTTCACGTGGGGGCACAATCGATAATAACGTTACTCACTATCGCACGGGTCACTGAGAAACGTGTGCCAATTATATACATTGTAATTGCCATACATTACTTGTAATCTACCGACTGAGACAGAGTTGTAAGTGGGTCAAACGGCGCCGCGATCCGGAGAATCCGTTGTTCCGGCCCATCCGCGCGCAACGGTGCGGCTCCGAGGCAATTAATGAAGTTGAGCGATCTGTTAAGATCGGGTCACCGCCTGGCCGTCTACGCGTTCGCGTCCATCGACAGATCCAGCTTGATCGGCGTCGTCCGATGCTCCTCGGCACCTTCGAACTTCTTCAAAAAGTCCTCGATCGGCACCGCCTGGCTGCGGTCCACCATTGGGTTCGCGCGCTCTGTCTCAATGGCGCGCAGTTCACCTTCGCTCATGCGGACATGAAGATATGGCGCCCAGACATCACCAAAGTCGGCTTTCTGATACCATACGTCGAGAACGTCATAGCTGGCCCAGCGCCCATCGGGCTCTTGCAGGCGCAGTCCTTCGCCGATGCGCGGGACGACGATCGTCTTCAGCCGGAAGACCGACTGATGCGTCTCGTTCTGCACTTCGACTTCGATCACGCGCGCCCCATTTCCCTGTGCTCAGCACGCCCCGTGCGAGGGCCGACTGAGTGACTATGGCACGGAAGCGTTGACGCGGATTTAACGATGACGCCGCGCCGCAATGGCGTCATTTTTCGGCATAGGGCGTGTTCTTGAGCAAATGCCGATTATAGTCTGGCATGCCGTCGTCCCACCACACCGGCCCACGCTCACCCAGCGCGAGTTTAGCCCGATGGACACCAGCGCGCGCCGCCTTTTCCGCAGTGACGTCATTAACGCGCCTGGCATGCGCGACGGCCCGGCGCGCTGCCATCAACGCCGCAACGTGCTCAGCGCGTTCGGCGTCCGAAAGTGCAGGGTTGCTTGCGCGCCATAAGCGGCCGCGCACTATGATGTAGCGCCCATCGGGCGTTCGGTCAGGGGGCGCTGTCAGCCGTGCGCGCGCCGCGGGGGCGCGTCGGGGATGATGCCTACGCGGCTCTTATCGACGAAGATCAGATCGTGCTTGTCGATTACTCGCCCATCGTGCGCGGTGATGGTCACAGGGCCAATCGGAAGTCGATCGCGCTCGTCCACGAGCACCGGATCCTCCACCACCTCGGTGCCGTATTTCTGCCCCCACTGACGCAGGGCGAGCATGGCAGGGAGCAGGTCCATGCCCTTTTCGGTCAGCCGATATTCGATCTTGCGGCGGTCCTGCTCGATCGGCTGCCGCGCCAGGATGCCGTGTTCCACCAGCCTGCCGAGGCGGTTCGAAAGGATATTGCGGGCGATGCCGAGCTCGCTGAGGAACTCTTCGAAATGATGCACGCCATTGAAGCTGGCGCGCAGGATCATGAAGCTCCATCGCTCGCCCATGACCTCCAGCGCTTGCGGCAAGCCGCATTCGGTCAATTCGCGCAGAGGTTCGCGCAGTTCGCCCATCGATATCCTTTCCCACGCAAGCAGTAGCGTCAACGCAGCCAATGACAAAACGGTTTCACGGAACGGTTTTTGGTTGCAACTAAAAACCTAATGATTTAGGTAGCGATTCGCAACCGGTCTTGAATGAAGACGGGTATGCTCAGCGATTAGAAGGATGTTCGTCATGACCCGCACCCTCCCCCGGATGAGCAGCATCGGCGCGCTTGGGCTCGCGCTTACCTGGACAGCAATGACGTTTGGCGCCGCAATTACGCCAGCCCCTGCGATGGCGCAGAATCCCAGCAAGGCCTATTACCGGGCCGAACTGGCCCAACCGGCGAGCCAAGCCCGTGCCATTGCCGGCGATCTCATTTGGGCTTGCAAAGGAACCATCTGCACGGCCGACAAGGGCACCAGCCGACCCTTACGCATTTGCCGCGAATTGAACCGCAAGCACGGCGTCATCGCCAGCTTCACCACCAAGGGTGAGGCCTTGCCCGCGGAAGAACTGGCGCGTTGCAACGCCTGATCCATTTACGATTGCCCCCGCCCTCCTCTCCATCGGGCGGAACCCCTGGCCCCTGGCGCAACCCGCGCCGGGGGCTTTTCTTATGTGGCGAGCAGGCCTCGCTCGACGAGCGCAGCGCGGAGTGTCGCCGCGTCCTGAAAGTGATGGGTGTGCCAGCCGCAGGCACGGGCCCCGTCAACATTGGCGAGGTTATCGTCGATGAACAACATTGCCTTGGGTTCATGCCCGAACCGGCGGGCGGCGAGCGCGAATATCGCTGGATCGGGCTTTACCAGCTTCTCCTCACCCGAGACGACGATGTCGCGGAAGAGTTCGAAGATGGGCGCGGTGGACCGGAAGGCAGCCCAGAACTCAGCGCCGAAATTGGTGATGGCGTAGAGCGGCACCCCTGCGTCATGGATGTCGCGAACGATCTCGAGGCTGCCAGGTATGGGACCGGGAATGGTCTCGTTGAAGCGCTCCGCATAGGCCGTCAGGAACCGCTCTCGATGCGGGAAGGCAGCAATCCGTTCGGGCACCATCTCGGCGAGCGGCCGGCCGGCGTCATGCTGGAAGTGCCATTCCTCGGTGATGACTTCCGATAACACATGGTCAAGCTCGGCTGGATCGTCGGTAAGCTTCTCGATCAAGGCACCGAGCCGCCATTGGTAGAGCACGCGCCCGACATCGAAAACGACCGCCTCGATCATGCACTGGCCCTCAAACGCGAACGGCCCGCGCTCCTCGCGGAGGCGGGCCGGTCAGCGACCAATCGATTCGCTCAGCCCTGGCGGGCCTTGAAGCGGCGGTTGGTTTTATTGATGACGTAGGTGCGGCCGCGGCGGCGGATCACGCGGCAGTCACGGTGGCGGTCCTTCAGGGACTTGAGGCTGTTGCGGATCTTCATGATGGTCTCGTTTAAATGAATACGCGCCGGAAGCGGCTTCCGACGCGTCCAAATTCAAGAGCGGCCCGTTAGCGCCCTACCCCCTCATGGTCAAGGCTCCTGGTGCCTTTCGCCGCCTGATGCGTTAGATTGCCAAATGCCCTCAAGAGGATCAACCGCCATGCGCCGCGCCGCCCTGCTCTCTCCGCTGCTTCTTCTCGCTGCTTGCACCACGCCGCAAGGCCCGGTGGAAGTGACCCGCTTTGTCGACCCGGCCGGCGCGGCACGGCTTGGGCAGGGCACTGTCTTCGTCGAAAGCTCGCCGGGCTCAATCGACGGGCTGGAAGTCGCACCTTACAAGTCCGCCGTCGCCGCTGAACTGACCCGCCTTGGTTATCGCGAGAGCGATCGCAGCAGCGCCAGCCAGATCGCTCAGGTCCGTGTCGAGCGATTCGTCGAGACGGCAGAGGGACGCCGCAGCCCGGTCAGCGTGGGCGTAGGCGGGTCAACCGGCTCATACGGTTCGGGCGTGGGCCTGGGCATTGGCATCAACCTGGGTGGCGGGAAACGCCCGCAGACCGGTACGCAACTCGGCGTCACCTTGCGCGACGCGCGTGCCGGTTCGGGCAGCGGAGTGAATCTCTGGGAAGGCCGGGCCGAGCTTCGGACCACCGACAAGTCACCTCTTGCGGACCGGACTCGAAACGCCCAAGCGCTCGCCGCGGCGCTATTCCGGGACTTCCCGGGCCGCAATGGCGAAACCGTGCAGGTAAAGGTCACCGAGTGAACGACATCGCGATCGACGCAGGATTCGACAGCGGAAATATCGAGGTTCTGGAGGTCAGCGGGGCGAGCGCGAAGCTCGCCATCGCGCGCGATCACATGAGCGAGTTCAAACAGTGGTTCCACTTCCGCGTCGCCGGAGCGAAGGGGCGCGAGCTCGAACTCATCATCACCGGCCTCAACGACAGCGCCTATCCTGGCGGCTGGCCCGATTACGACGCGGTGGTTTCTGAGGACCGGCAATTTTGGGGCCGAGCGAAATCGAGCTACGACAAGGATGCGGACGGCGGAGCGCTGACCATCCGCTACAGGCCCGCAAGCGACATCGCCTGGTTCGCTTACTTCGCGCCTTATTCGATGGAGCGCCATCACGATCTGGTGGCCGAAGCCGCAGGTCAGCCGGGTGTAACCTATCGGCGGCTCGGCACCACGCTCGAAAGCCAGCCGATCGACTGCCTCGAGCTTGGCGAAGGCGAAAAGCAGGTCTGGCTCTACGCGCGCCAGCATCCGGGCGAAACCATGGCCGAGTGGTGGATCGAGGGTGCTCTGGAAGTGCTGACCGATCCGGCCGATCCGGTGGCCACGGCGCTGCGCAAGCAATGTCGCTTCCACATCGTTCCCAATTGCAATCCCGACGGATCGCGGCGCGGGCATCTGCGCACCAATGCCGTGGGCGTGAACCTCAATCGCGAATGGCACGAGCCGAGCGCCGAGAAGAGCCCCGAGGTGCTGGCGATCCGCAATGCAATGGACGAAACCGGCGTCGATTTTGCCATGGACGTCCATGGCGATGAGGCGATCCCGGTCGCTTTCCTCGCCGGCTTCGAGGGTATCCCAAGCTGGACCGACGAGCAGGGTGAAGACTTCTACCGCTACCAGCGCATTCTCGCCCGCCGCACGCCCGATTTTCAGACGGAGATTGGCTATGCCAAGGCCAAGCCAGGCAGCGCCAATCTGACGATGAGCACCAACCAGGTCGCCGAGCGCTTCGGCGCGGTGGCGATGACGCTGGAGATGCCGTTCAAGGATAATCCGGCGGCTCCGGAATCGGCGCAAGGCTGGAGCCCCGAGCGCAGCAAGCTGCTCGCCCGCGATTGCCTTGCGGCCTTGCTCGAGTGGCTGGAGTAACTCACAACGGCCGAGAAGAGCTTCCTCAGGCTGGAACGATCTTACGATGCCGCTCGACTGTACGTCTTGCCCCGTTCGCGAACGAGCCGCCTGCGCCGCATTGACCGCCGCCGAGCGAAGTGAACTTGCCTGCCTAGGCAAGGGGCGGACTTATCGACGCGGGGAGGTCGTTTTTTCAGCCGGTGCGCCGCTGGATGCCTGCGCTACGCTCACCTCTGGCCTGCTTAAAATCTCGCAAACCGCCCAAGATGGCAGCGAGCGTATTCTGAGCCTGGTCCACCCGGCAGGCTTCGTGGGCGAAATGTTCGCTCCGGTTGCTCATCACGATGTGATAGCGCTGACCGAGAGCCACCTGTGTCTGTTCCCCAGGCGTAGCTATGAAGCGGCAATTGAGCGCTTTCCGGCGCTTGCCACGGCGCTACTGCGCCGGTCGGCGCAGGACCTATTCGATGCGCGCGCGCAGATCGCATTGGATGGCCGCCGCTCCGCAAATGCGAAGCTCGCAACGCTGCTGCTGGCGCTGGCTCGGGCGGCCAGCCATTCGCCATGCCACCCCGCTACCGCCTTCGAGCTGCCGCTGACGCGGGGCGAAATGGCGGCGTTGTTAGGGCTGACGATCGAGACCGTCAGCCGCCAGCTCGGAGCGCTCGAGGAGGAGGCGATCATCGAGCGCGAGGGCGCGCGCGGCATCCGACTACTGAATGCCGCACAGCTCGCAGCGCTTGCTCAATGATCACATGATCGCCGCGATGCTCACGACGGCCAGACCCCAGCATAGGACCAGGACCGGGATGGTGAGCACTTGCACGACCGCGTCGCGGCCGCTCAGCCACCCGACATGGGTCTGGATGCCACCGCCGAGCAACGCCGTCATGCTCGCCGGCTCGCTCCCACGCTGAGGGCGCATTCCGCTCCACAACGCGGGCACGACATAGAAGCCCACCGTAAAGATCACGCAGATCGCAATAGGAATAACCATTCCCGGCGCCCGGAACCCCAGAAACATCACGGCAAGATAGGCGAGCAGCAAACCAAAATAGCTCGTATGCAAGGCCGCCGGCAGATCGAAATGGCGGCTCTCGATGTCTTGCCGCAGGTTCGGCAAACTGGGCGCGGGCGCTAGCTGCTGGCTGCTGACGAGGTCAGCCTTCTTGATGGGGCGGGACATTGGCATCTCCTGTTCAGATGCCGCTTGCTCGCCCAAATCCGCGGGAAAGGCTTTGATCGCGATCAAAACCCGATGACCCGGCCAAATTTTTCGCCGCCTGCGAGCTACACGCGGCCCGTTAGATGTGGAACGAACCGCTCGCTGCCCGTGTTGCGTCCGCAATGGAAAAAACTTCAAGTCCAGCGCGCCGCGCAGGAACCCCGCGCGGGCGCCAGGCAAAGACCCCAGGCGAAATACCGGCCGCGGGCTGGAAGGACATCGCCTGGCGCGTCAAGGCGGAGGTGGATGACGACCACGTTGCAACCTTCGCCGCGGGGGTTGCCTTTTTTGGGTTGCTTGCGCTGTTCCCTGCCGTCGGAGCGATGATCGCCTTGGCGGCGCTGGCCATCGACCCCGTCATGATCGAGCTGGAGATGGAAAGCCTGCTGAGCGCATTGCCACCCGGCGCTGGCGAAATTCTGCAGCAACAATTGCGCGATGTCGTCGCGGCGTCGCGAGGCGGCATGGGGCTGGCCGCGCTCGCCGCATTGTTAGTGTCACTCTACAGCGCATCCAAGGGCATGAAAGTGCTCATCGAGGGCATGAACCTGGCTTACGGCGAGAAAGAAAAGCGCGGCTTCGTGAAGCTCAATCTGCTGGCCCTCGGCATGACCTTTGCCGCGATTGTGGGCCTGATCGCAGCCCTGGCAGCAATGGTAGCTGTGCCCGCGTTGCTCGAAAGTCTCGGGCTGTCCGGTGTAGCTGAAGCGCTTCTGCGCTACGGCCGTTGGGTGGTGCTCGCGGCGCTCGCATTGTTCGGACTTGCCGCGCTTTATCGCTACGGCCCCTCGCGCGATAAGCCCAAATGGCGCTGGGTGAGCCCGGGCTCGATTGCTGCAACTGTCCTATGGATAGCCGGCTCGGCGCTATTCTCGATTTATGCCGCAAACTTTGGCAGTTACAACGAAACCTATGGAGCGTTAGGCGGCGTGATTGTGCTGCTGACCTGGTTGTGGCTCTCGGCCTTCATCGTTTTACTTGGCGCTGAGCTCAACGCCGAGATCGAGCACCAAACTGCGCAAGACACCACCGAGGGCTCAGAACAGCCAATGGGTCGGCGGGGCGCGGAGATGGCAGATAGGGCAGCCGCAACATCTTGAGAGCAGCGCTCGGGAAACTCGGCGCCGACCTTTTTAATTTGCGGGCTGAACATGAATCAGTAGGTCGGCCGAGTTCGGCGGCGGATTCTCCTTGCGGTCGTAGAAAGGGCATTCTGGAGGCCGCATGAAGCAACGGGACGACTGGCATCTCACCGACGCATTGCATTACGAGCACGGTCGCGGCGACCCTTTTGCAGCGGCGGTGCGTGCAACGCGCATGCCAATGGTCATCACCGATCCCGCCGAGGACGATAATCCGATCGTGTTCTGTAACGTCGCCTTCCAGGCGCTGACCGGATATTCCCGCGGTGAAATCGTCGGCCGAAACTGCCGTTTCTTGCAGGGCCCGGACACCGACCCCGCCGCCGTCGCGAAGGTGCGTCAAGCCATTGCAGAAGGTCACGATATCGACATTGACCTCCTGAACTATCGCAAGGACGGCACCACCTTTTGGAATGCGTTATATCTATCTCCAGTGCGAGACGCTCAAGGCGTGATCCGCTTCTTTTTTGCGTCGCAGCTTGATGTAACCGAGCGCGTCGAAGCCCAGAAAATCATCGATCATCAAAAGAAGCT
>ERZ1066119.565-NODE-565-length-24508-cov-7.497117_pt1 | contig 24508 bp, 13 predicted proteins | sample MGYA00382766_ERZ1066119 | MGnify/ENA primary metagenome ERZ1066119 (study PRJEB33369, sample SAMEA5778349) | biofilm metagenome | biome: Industrial cooling water; feature: Water cooling tower basin; material: Biofilm | place: United Arab Emirates | collected...
GGTCCGAACACCTCCATCCGGGGCGGCACCGTTCTCCTCCAGTACCAGTATCCGGGTGAGAACCTCGGCCTTCCTGCCTTCGGCGCGCCGTCCTTCCCGGGCGACATCGGCACGCCCGCCGGCTGGTTCCCGACCGGCTATGACGTGCGCAGCCTGGCGGTGCAGAACAGCTACCACCCGTTCATGCTCGAGCAGACGATCGGCCCCAAGACGAGCCGCGTCACGGGTTATCTGTCGGCGGGTCTCGACCTCACCGACGACATCGAGGTGTTCACCGAATTCCTCGCCAACCGCCGCAAGACCTATCAGAACGGCTGGCGCCAGTTCTGGCAGTTCGGCTACACCGGCGACCTGTACGGCACCGGCACCCCGGCCACCATCTGGGCCGATGGCTTCGAGGGCGTGAACTTCCTGTCGCCGACCGGGATCACCAACCTCAGCGACAACAGCCAGACCGTGGACTACTACCGCGGCGTCGGCGGCCTGCGCGGCGACATCGGCTTCCTGCCGGGCTGGCGCTTCGACAGCTACGTCCAGTACAGCCGGTCGAACGGCAAGTACCGGTCGCAGCAGATCCTCCAGGACGTTTACGACAGCGGCTATTTCCAGACCGCGTCGTGCGTCGGCACCGTGCTGCCCGTTTCGGGCAAGCAGTGCATCGACCTGCCCTGGACCGACCCGTTCTTCCTCGCCGGCCAGCTCACCCCGGAGCAGGCCAACTTCCTGACCAGCTGGGAGACGGGCAACACCCGCTACACGCAGCTGAACGGCGAGGTGTCGGTGTCGGGCGACCTTATCCGTCTGCCCTATGGCGACCTCGGCCTTGCGCTCGGTGCTTCCATGCGCCGTGACCGGATCCGCGACGTTCCGGGCGAGATCACCCGGGCCGGCAACGCCTGGGGCGCCTCGACCAGCGGCATCACCGCCGGCCAGTCGATCACCACCGAAGCCTTCGGCGAAATCAACGTGCCGCTGCTTCGCGGCCTGCCGTTCGCCCGCGACCTCACCGTCAACGCCGCTGCCCGGGTCACCAGCGTGACTGCCGAGCGGGCCAGCGATGGCGTGGAGGCCAAGGACAACGGCAACTGGACCTACAAGCTCGGCGCGAATTACGCGCCGACCGACTGGCTCCGCTTCCGCGGCACCTATGGCACCTCCTACCGCGCCCCGGCGCTGTTCGAGCAGTTCCTCGCCAACGAGACGAGCTTCACCCCCGTCCGCAACATCGATCCCTGCACCAACTACGAAGCGGCGTTCGCGGCGGGCTCGATCAACCAGCGCATCCGCGACAATTGCGCGTCGCAGGGCATCCCGGGCAACTTCAGCGGTGGTGCGATCACGGCCACCGTCCGGTCGCAGGGCGGCCTCGGCCTCCTGGAGGCGGAGACCTCCAAGGCCAAGACGGCGAGTGTCATCCTGACCCCGCGCTTCGGCGGCTTCCTGTCCGACACCCGCTTCGACTTCGCGGTCGACTGGTTCGACATCGAGGTGAAGGGCCAGATCTCGCAGCTTGGCGCCGGCAACATCGTGTTCGGCTGCTACAACAGCGAGTTCTTCCCGACCGATCCACTCTGCTCGCTGTTCACCCGTTCGACGGCGGGCACCACCCGCTTCGTCATCCAGACGGTCGACAACAAGTACATCAACATCGCCAGCCAGCGCACGTCCGGCGTCGATTTCACGACCAGCGTCCGGCACAATGCCGGCAACCTCGGCACGTTCAGCTTCCTTGGCAACGCGACCTACACCTACAAGCAGGAGTTCGCCCTGTTTGCAGGCACCGGCGAGAACAATGCAGGCGAAGTTGGAACGCCCAAGTTCGTGGGTGACCTCAACTTCACCTGGACGTCGCCGGGTCGCAGCTGGTCGGCCTTCTACGGCATCGACGTCATCGGCAGGTCGAGCTCGCGCAACGAGCTCGAGGAGATCGACAGCACCACCGTTCCGGGCTGCTTCACGCAGCGGCCGACCGATCCGGTGCTGCGCGGGACCTATTGCCCGAAGGTGAGCACGCCGACGGTCCTCTACCACGCCGCCTCCTTTACCAAGGAGATCGACGATCGTTTCGACTTCACGCTCGGCGTGTCGAACCTGTTCGACAAGAAGCCGCCGCGTGTGTCGGTCCTGAACGGCGGCGTGATCGGCACGCTCGGTCAGGCTGCGGCGGTGTCGCAGTACGACTGGCTCGGACGGCGCTTCTTCGTCAACGTGACGGCGAAGCTCGGCGGGCGCGGCCGCTAAAGCCGGCAGTCACCGGAGGCAAGGCAGGGGTGGCGGAGCGATCCGCCACCCCTTGTCATGCCGGGCCGCAGCCTCCACCCACTCCGGCCATGCCCACCGTCAACCTACGCGCCGACCGGCTAGACGAGGAAGCGGCTCGCTTCGACCAGGTGCCGCTGACCCGGCCGCTGTTCGTCAACTCGGTGCCCAAGTGCGGCACCCATCTCCTGCGCAACATCCTGCGCATGTTCGTGCCGCCGGCTCAGCATTACGCCCGCGACTTCGTCCAATATCCGAACCTTGCGCAGACCCAGGAGGCGTTCCGCCAGCCGCTGCTGTCGTGCGGGCACCTGCTGTTCACCGACTCGACAGCGCTGGTGACCGCGCACGTAATGCGGCTGCTGCTGGTCCGCGATCCCTACGATTGGGTGCTGGCCCGGGCCCGCTTCTTCCTGTCGGAAAATTTCGAGAGCGACATGGCCGAGCTTCGCGATCCCAGGCTCAGCCTCGAGGATCTGCTCAGCCTGATGATCTTCGGCATCTACCGCAAGGCGCCGAGCCTGAGCGAGACCTTCAGCCACAATGCTGCGGCCTGGCTCCCCGGAATGCACTTGCTGGTCCGCTTCGAAGATCTCAAGGCAGCGGTGGGCACCCTGGACGAAGCCTATTTCTCCCGCCTTCTCGAGGCCTGCGGCATCGCCATGCCCGCCGACTGGCGCGAGCGGGTGCGGATCGGGGCCGACCCGGCGCACAGCGGCACCGCCCGCGTCAATCTTTCCGGGGTGGCGCGGAGCCTGCCCGACAGTCTGCCAGAAACGCACCGCCGCCTCGTCGACTATGAAGCGCCCGGTCTTCGCCAGCTCCTGGGATACATCCAGCCATGAACCTTCACGCCTTTCCGCTGCTGGCCCGCGCCGAGCAGAGTTTCCATGCCGGACGCCACGACGAGGCAGCCAGGCTCGCCATGGCGCACCAGCGCCAGAACCCGGGTGAGCCGCGCGGGCTCAGCCTGCTGGGATTGCTGGCGACCGAGACGGGGGCGCTCTACCAGGGCGAAATCTTCCTTCGCCGGTCGCTCGGAGCCGCTCCGAACCGCGACACGGCGCTGAACCTCGCCCGCAACCTCAACCAGCAGTCGCGGCTTGCCGAAGCGCTCGCCTTGTTCGAGCCGCTCCGAAGCGACAGCGACCCGCAGACCGAGGTCGTGGTCAGCCTGATCCTCGACAAGCTCGGACGGCACGAGGAATCGCGGACCATTCTCGAGCGCATGGCGAAGCGTTATCCGGATCGCCCGAACATCTGGCTCGCCTACGGTCATAACCTGCGCTTTGATGGCCAGACCGACAAGGCGATCGAGGCCTATCGCCGGGCGATTGCGCTGCAGGCGGACCTGGGCGAGGCCTGGTGGGGGATCGCCAGCATCAAGCGCAAGGTGTTCGACGCCAACGACATTGCCGCCATGAAGGAGGCGATCGCAGTTGCGGTCGACGCCGCGAACCTGGCGCCGCTGCACTTCGCGCTGGGCCGGGCGCTCCAGGCGGAGCAGCGCTACGAGGAAGCCTTCGCCCATTTCGCCGAAGCGAACGCCATCTGGGCGCGCGAACTCCACTACGACTCGGGCCAATTGTCCCGCGAGGTGGAGGAAAGCGAGCGGCTGTTCACGGCCGAGGCGTTGAATGCGAGCCAGGGGGCGGGCGATCCCTCGTCTGCGCCCATCTTCATCGTCAGCCTGCCGCGCTCGGGCTCGACCCTGCTCGAACAGATGCTGGGCTCGCATCCGGACATCGAACCGCTGGGCGAACTGCCGCACATCCCGGCGCTGCTCAGGACGATGATGGAAGGCGCCACCCGCGCCGGCATCCGCTCGGTGCCCGAGGCAATTGCCCGGCTGTCACCGCAGGACCGCACCGGCATGGGCCAGGAATATCTTCGCCGGGTGCAGGCGCATCGCAAGACCGAGCGGCCCTACTTCGTCGACAAGATGCCGCACAATTGGAGCAATGCGCTGCTGCTCCGGCAGATCTTGCCCAACGCCCATGTGGTCGACATTCGCCGCGATGCCATGACCTGCTGCTGGTCGAACTTCTCCCACAGCTTCAGCCGGGCCCACGCTTCCTCCTTCACCCTGGAGGGGATCGGACGGGCTTATGTCGATTATGTGCGGCTGATGGCGCACCTCGACCGTGCGCTGCCGGGCTGGGTCAAGCATGTCGCCTATGACGAGCTGATCGAGCGGCCGGAGCCGGTCCTGCGCGCACTGTTCGAGGGGCTCGGAATCCGATTCGACGAGGAGGTGCTGCGCTTTCATGAAGCCAAGCGCACCGTGCGCACGCCCAGCGCCGAGCAAGTCCGCCGCCCCCTGAACCGCGAAGGGGTGGGGACGTGGAAGCCGTATGAGGCTTGGCTGGGGCCGCTGAGGGAAGCGCTGGGGAATTTGGCGGTATAGCGGGCCCCCTCGGTTCGCTGCGCGAACCTGTTCCCCCACTTCGTGGGGGCACCGAGTTCTCCGTGCCCCCGCTTGCGGGGGAACAGGTCGGCGAAGCCGACCGAGGGGGCCTTGCCCGCTAATCAATAACGATAATGCTCGGGCTTGAACGGTCCCTGCGCCTTGACGCCGATGTAGCTCGCCTGCTTGTCCGACAGCGTCGTCAGCTTGACCCCCAGCTTCTCTAGGTGAAGCGCGGCGACCTTTTCGTCGAGGTGCTTGGGCAGAACATAGACATCGTTCCCGTACTGCTCCGACTTGGTCCAAAGCTCGATCTGCGCCAGCGTCTGGTTGGTGAAGCTGGCCGACATGACAAAGCTCGGGTGACCGGTGGCGCAGCCGAGGTTCACCAAGCGGCCCTTGGCGAGGACGATGATCTTCTTGCCGTCGGGGAACTGGACCTCGTCGACCTGCGGCTTGATCTCGGTCCACTTCATGTTGCTGAGCGCCGCGATCTGGATCTCGCTGTCGAAGTGGCCGATGTTGCAAACGATCGCCATGTTCTTCATCGCCCGCATGTGGTCGAGGGTGATGACGTCCATGTTGCCGGTCGCGGTGACAAAGATGTCGGCGCGGCTCGCGGCCTCCTCCATCGTCACCACCTCATAGCCTTCCATCGCCGCCTGAAGCGCGCAGATGGGATCGACCTCGGTCACCAGCACGCGCGCGCCGCCGTTGCGGAGCGAAGCGGCCGAGCCCTTGCCGACGTCGCCGAAGCCCGCGACCACCGCGACCTTGCCGGCCAGCATGACGTCGGTTGCGCGGCGGATGGCGTCGACCAGCGATTCCTTGCAGCCGTAGAGATTGTCGAACTTCGACTTGGTCACGCTGTCGTTGACGTTGATGGCGGGGAAGGGGAGCTTGCCCTGCTTGGCCAGCTCATAGAGGCGGTGCACGCCGGTGGTGGTTTCTTCCGACACGCCCTTGATCGCCTGCACCGTCCTGGTGAGATAGCCCGGACGCTCGGCCAGGAACTTCTTCAGCGTGGCGACAAAGATTTCTTCTTCCTCGTTGCCGGGGGCGAACAGCTCCTCTCCAGCCTCGACCCGGGCGCCCCACAGCGCGAACATGGTGGCGTCGCCGCCATCGTCCAGGATGAGGTTGCAGGTCTGGCCGTCGCCGTCCTTTTCCCAGTCGAAGATCCGGGCGACATAGTCCCAATATTCTTCCAGCGTCTCGCCCTTGACCGCGAACACGGGCACGCCGGTCGCGGCGATGGCGGCGGCGGCATGGTCCTGGGTCGAGAAGATGTTGCAGCTCGCCCAGCGCACATCGGCGCCGAGCGCGGTCAGGGTCTCGATCAGAACCGCAGTCTGGATGGTCATGTGAAGCGAACCGGTGATCCGCGCGCCCTTCAAGGGCTGCGACGCGCCATAGTCGGCCCGCAGCGCCATCAGGCCCGGCATCTCCGTCTCGGCGATCTCGATCTCCTTGCGGCCGAAATCGGCGAGGCTGAGATCCTTGACGAGGAAGTCGTTCGATTCCTTGGCGCGGATGAGGGTGTCGGTGGCCACGGCTTGTTCACTCCAGCAGGAAGGGGGCCGCGGCCCTGAGGCGGGCGGCAGCCGGTCGCGCGAGCCACTACCCGCAAAGCTGGTATAAAGAAAGCTTTATGTCAGGTTTGGGCCTGCCGCCGAGGACCCGCTTCCGTTTCATTCCTGTTACATGAAAACGACAGTCGTCGATTAACGAACTGTAAGCTTCTGCGAACGGCTTGCGCGCCCAAGAACTTATGCCACTGGGACGTGTCCCTATTTTGCCCAGGAACCGACCACATGCGTGCATTGCCCCTTGGTGCTCTGACAACTGTTTCCTTTGCAGCCCTGACCCTCGGCCTCGCCGCTCCCGCCGCGGCGCAGCAGGCCGGTGGCCAGGTCACCCCGAGCGAGGCGCAGCAGTGCGCGAATCTTCCGACCGAGCAGGAGCGTCAGCAGTGCGTCGCCGCCCAGGCCCGCCCGGAAGGCACCGCCGAGGAGGCCGGTGAGGCCGCGACCCTTTCGCCCGGCGAAGCGGCCGAGCAGCGCGCCGAAAGCGACGAGATCGTCGTCACCGGCTCGCGCATCCGCCGTACCGTCTTCAACAGCCCCGATCCGCTGACGATCATCGACCCGGAGCTGGAGCGTAAGGGCGGCGAGAACGACACGGCCGAGATCCTGCAGACCTCCTCGGTCGCGGCCGGCTCGGTCCAGCTCACCTCGCTCATCACGGCCGGCGGCTTCGTCACCAACGGCGGCGTCGGTGCCCAGACCATCTCGCTTCGCGGCCTTGGCGCCGAGCGTACGCTCGTCCTGCTGAACGGCCGTCGCGCCGGTCCGGCCGGTACGCGCGGCTCGATCGCCGGCTTCGACCTCAACGTGGTTCCTTCCTCGACCATCCAGTCGGTCGAGGTCCTGAAGACCGGCGCGTCGTCGATCTACGGTTCGGACGCCATCGCGGGCGTGGTCAACCTCATCACCCGCAAGGCGACCGACGGCGTCGAGATGCGCGGTTTCGCCTCCGCTCCGATCGAGGGCGGCGCGGAGAACTACAACGTCAGCGTCGCCTACGGCCGGGAGTTCAGCCGTGGTCACCTGATCGGCGGCGTCGACTATTTCCGCCGCAACGACCTGTCGCGCGGCGATCGTGACTATCTGCTGTGCCCGGAGGAATATATCTTCACCCCGGCCGGTGCCCGGGCCGACATCATCGATCCGCGCACGGGTCGCCCGCGCTGCAACGCCTTCTTCTCCAACGCGCTCAACATCAGCACGCAGGGGCTTCCGGGCGGAATCACCTTCGGCACCATCCAGTTCAACGGGCCGGGTGACCGCCTGAACGAGTTCGTCACGCCGGCGCCGAACACGGCGACCTTTGGCCTTCCGGCGGGCTTCTTCCCGGTCAGCCAGGCGTGCCCGGCGACTGCGACGGAAGCGCAGTTCCTGCAGTGCCGCAACTCGATCGGCGTGCTCGATCCCAACGATCCGCTGGTGAACAACACCGACGTCTTCCCCGAGCTCGACCGTTACACCGTGTTCCTGGACGGCAGCTACGAGATCACGGACAATATCGAGCTCGTCGGCGAATTCCTGTACAACCGGCGCAAGACCGCGACGGACGGCGTGCGCCAGCTGTTCTTTACCCAATTCTCCGGGCAGACGCTCGGGACCACCTCCACCACGCGTCCTGCCGCGCAGTGCACCCCGGCGCGTATCCTGACCAACCCGAACTGCGATCCGACCAGCGCCGGCGACCCGCTCAACGCCGGTTTCCTCGGCAACTTCCTCCTGACGCCGATCGTCCCCGTGGCGACCTTTGTCGGGACCAAGGTCGACTATCTGCGCGGCGTGGTCGGCGTGAAGGCTGACCTTGGCGGCTTCCTCGATGGCTGGAACTTCGACAGCTATCTACAGTACAGCCGCTCGGACGGTGACTACACCAACAGCCGCATCCTGAACGACGCCGTGCAGCTGCAGGAACTCCGCTCGCGGACCTGCCAGCCGGGCCAGGTCACCCGCCTCGGCCGCGTGCCCTGCCTCGACATCGACTTCACCGATCCGCGGGTGCTTCGCGGCGAGTTCACGCCCGCCGAAGCCGCCTTCCTGTTCGACGAAGAGACCGGCAACACGCTCTACACGCAGCTGACGGCCGAAGCTTCGGTCAGCGGAACCGTGTTCCGCCTGCCGGCCGGTCCGGTCGGGGTCGCCTTCGGTGTCCAGTGGCGTCGTGACGAGATCGACGACACGCCGGGCGACATCACGCTTGCGCGCAACCCGGACTTCAATCCGACGCTTTCGCCGACCAGCCCGCTCTGCCAGGGTCCGCTGCAGCCCTGCACCCCGCTGGTCAGCAACGTCTTCGGTCAGTCGGTGTCCGGCCGTACTGCCGGCTTCAGCCGCAGCGAGGAAGCGTTCGGCGAGATTGAAATCCCTCTGATCCACAACACGCCGTTCATCGAGAACCTGACCCTGTCCGCCGCCGCCCGCGTCGTGAACGGCTATGCCGAGCGCGATGTCGACGGTGTCAGCGACACGGACAAGGGCAATTGGACCTACAAGCTGGGCGCCAACTGGCAGGTTAACGACTGGCTCCGCTTCCGCGCGAGCTACGGCACGTCCTTCCGTTCGCCGGCCCTGTTCGAGCAGTTCCTGTCCGACCAGACCGGCTTCCTTGGCCAGGCTGCCATCGATCCCTGCATCCGCTACGGCCAGGGCCCCGGCGGCGCGTTGATCAATCCGGCCGACTACAACCGCTTCCAGCAGCGCTGCGCTTCCGTCGGGCTTGCTCCGGACTACAGCGGCGCCGGCACCAGCTCGGCGGTGGTTGCCACCGGCGGCGGCATCGGTGTGCTCGAGCCCGAAACCTCGACCGCCAAGACCTTCAGCGTCGTCCTGACGCCGGATGTCGGCTTCTGGGAAGGCATGCGCTTCAGCGTTGCGGTCGACTATTTCGACATCGACGTGAAGGGCCAGGTCACCACGCTGGGTGCCTTCAACATCATCGACACCTGCTTCGACAGCGAGACCTTCCCGAACGATCCGACCTGCTCGCTGTTCGTCCGCGACCAGACCCCGGGCAGCGCCCGCTTCGGCGAGATCCTTTCGGTCCGCAATCCGTTCATCAACATCAACCGCCAGCGCAACCGCGGTATCGACGTGACCGCCCGTGTCACCCAGGACCTCGGCCGCTACGGTCGCCTGTCGGTGCTCGGCCAGATGACCTGGCAGATCGAGGATCTCTTCGTCCTGTTCGCGGGCTCGACCGCCGACAGCGAAGGCGAAGTCGGTGAGCCGGCGTTCGTTGGCGACTTCCGCGCCACCTGGGCCAAGGGTCCGTGGTCGCTGTTCTACGGTCTCAACGTCACCGGCGCGGTGTCGAACGAGCAGGACCTCCGCAATGCCCGTGCTGGTGCGCTCTGCCTCAACAGCCCGGTCCGTGGCGGTCTGGTCTGCCCGATCTACAAGTTCGACGAGCAGTTCCTGCACAGCGCCTCGGTCACTCGTGAGATCGGCGATCGCTTCAGCATGACCCTGGGTCTCAACAACATCTTCAACACCAAGCCGCCGCGGGCTTCGGGTGCGTTCGGGCCGGTCGGCGTGACCGGTCAGACCCCGACCTTCGGCACCCAGTATGACCTGATCGGCCGCCGCGCCTTCGTCAGCGTTCGCGCCAAGCTCTAGTCGACGGTCAGAAGAAAGGGATTGAACACCATGAAGTATGCTTTTGCGGTCCTTCCGCTCTTCGCGACCCTGGCCGTCGCCGCCCCTGCCCAGGCGCAGGACGCGGCGGAGGTCAGCCCGGTCACGGTCCGTGGCGAACTGAACTTCGGCTATGACGAGCTCCGCGCCCGCTACCGCTTCAACAACTTCGCCCAGAGCTCGCGCTTTGGTGTGAGCAGCATCACGGCGGGTGCCGAAGCGGGCGTGGACGTCAACGTCGCCAATCTTTCGCTCGGCGGCTACGGCGGGATCAACATCTCGCAGATCGAGAGCTGCAACAGCAGCGTCCTCGTCACCGACGACGACTTCTGCTTCGACGCGAGCCGCAGCGTTCGCGCTGGCCTGCGTGGCGGTTTGCGCGTGGGCGACGGCGGCATGATCTACGTCAAGGGCGGTGTGTCGCGCGCCAAGATCGAGGCGAGCTACACCCGGCCGACCACCGTCACGACCCTTCCGGGCCTCCGCTTCAGCGACAGCGACACGTTGCGCGGCTATCACGTCGGTGCCGGTGCCGAGCTTGGCCTCGGCGGCGGTGCCTATGCCAAGGGCGAGTATATCTACGAGAGCTACAATTCGGCCTTCAACGTGCCGACCGGCGATCGGGTGAAGCCCACCCGGCAGCAGATCCTGTTCGGTGTGGGTTTCCGCTTCGGCGGCTTCTGATCCCGCACGATCGGTGAAGAAGGAGGGCGTGCCGGTGACTTGCCGGCGCGCCCTTCTTTTTGGGTTCCGTCGCCTGCCAAGGCATTGGTAGGAGGAACCATGGGGGAGGGATTGATCATCAGATGAGCGAGCCTCGACTCCTGCTCGCCCTGGCCGCCGCGGCGCTTTCGGTGATCCTGGCGGCCATGCTCTGCCTGCTCGCCTGGCGTCAGTATCGCGCCGCCCGGCGCCTGCGGGCGGGAAGCGCCTTTGCGCTTGATCTCCTCAAGGCGTCACCGGCCCGCGCCGTGCTGGTCGACCCGGCGGGTCGGGTGGAGATCGATGAACGGCTGGCCCGCGAACTGGGCCTTGAGCGGGAGGTCGCCTCGATCCGCGATCTGGCGGGCGCCGAGACCGGGCTCGACGGGGAGGGTGCCGAGTGGCTGGCCCGTGCCCTTCCCGAAGCGGCATTGTCGGGCAAGCCGATCGAGGGCTCGGTCCGGGTTGCCGGGTCGGCGCGGCTGCTCGACGTTCGCGGCGGCCCGGCGCCGGCGGGCCTGCCGCCCGGAAGCATGCTCCTGTGGTTTGCCGACAGCAGCCGGGCGGAGACCGACCGCAGCGCTCTTGCCGACCGGTTGCAGGCGACCGAACAGGCGCTGGACGCCTTGTCCCGACTGATCGAAGCCGCGCCTTATCCGATGTGGGTCCGCAGCCACAATCTGTCGCTCGCCCTCGTCAACCAGGCCTTCGTGCAGGCCGTCGAGGCGAGCGATGCATCCGAGGTCGTCGCCCGCGGGATCGAACTGGTCGAGGCCGGGGCCGAGCACCTGTCGCCCCGCACGGGGGCGCAGCGCGCGCTCGAGCAGGGGCTTGCGGTCGAACGCACCCAGCCGGCCACCATCGGCGGCGAGCGGCGGATGCTGCGGCTGGTCGACGTACCGCTCCCGGGCGGCACGGTCGCGGGCTACGCGATCGACATCCAGGAGCTGGAGGATACGCGCGGCGAGCTCCAGCGCTACATCGACAGCCAGCGCGAGCTTGCCGACCGGATGACCGCCGGCGCCATCCAGTTCGCGCCCGACCGGACGCTGACCTTCTACAACCGCCCGTTCGCCATCCTTTCGCAGATCGAGCCCGAGTGGCTCGACGAGCGGCCAGAGTTCGACCGCCTGCTGGAGCGCATGCGCGAGAACCACCGCTTGCCCGAGGCTCGCGACTTTCCCGAGTGGAAGGCCGAACGCCGGGGCTGGTTCACCAGCGCCGAAGAAGTGCATGAAGAGGAGTGGATCCTCGCCAACGGCGACCACCTGCGGGTGGTCGGCCAGCCGCTGCCGGACGGCGGCCTGCGCGTGGTGTTCGAGGATCGGACCGAGCAGGTCCGCCTGTCCTCGGCCCGCGACACCCTGCTCCGGGTCCGCACCGCCACCTTCGACAATCTGTTCGAGGGCGTCGCCGTCTTCGCGTCCGATGGGCGGCTTTACCTGTGGAACCGGCGCTTCGGCGATTTCTGGCATCTCGACGAAACCTGGCTGGCCGAGCACCCTCGGGTGGACGAGCTGGTTCCGGCCTTTGCGCAGCGCCTGGTCAATCCGACGGCGGCCGCCTCGCTCCGTGAACTGGTCCGCGGCGCTACCTCCGAGCGGCGGGCAGAGCGCGGCCGGCTCAGCCTTGCCGACGGCCACCATTTCGAATTCGCCGCCGTGCCGCTTCCGGACGGCAACGCCCTTTTCACCATGATCGACGTTACCGACTCGACCCGGATCGAGGCGGCGCTGCGCGAGCGGGCGGAAGCGCTGGAGCAGGCCGACCGGGTGCGCACCAACTTCGTCGCCAACATGAGCTATGAGCTTCGCACCCCGCTGACCTCCATCGGTGGCTTCGCCGAGATGCTCGGCAGCGGCTATGCCGGCGACCTGTCGCCCAGCGCGCGCGATTACATCGACAACATCCTCGAAGCCGTGGCGCGGCTGTCGCGCCTGATCGACGACGTGCTCGACCTGACGCAGGGCGAGAAGGGCTCGGTTCCGCTGGAGCGGGAGCGGGTCGACTTGGCCGGCCTCGTCCGCAGCGTCTGCGGTGCAATGGAAACGTCGGCGCGGGCCAAGCGCCTCCGCTTCAAGGTGGCGATCGGCGAGGGCACCGGCTCGCTCCAGGGCGATCACCGCCGGCTTCGCGAAAGCCTCGAGCATGTGCTGCGCAACGCCATCGCCTACACCGACAAGGGCGAAGTCAGAGTGGTGACCCGCGGCGACGATGAGCGGGCGGAGATCCTGATCGCCGACACCGGTCCGGGCCTTGCGCCTGAATATCAGGAGCGCGTTTTCGAACGCTTCACCCGCTTCGGCGAGGGAAGGGGCGAGGCGGCGCTCGGCCTCGGGCTGCCGCTCACCCGGCAGTTCATCGAGGCACATGGCGGGACGGTCGAGCTCAGCAGCCAGCTCGGCAAGGGAACGAGCATCCTCATCACCCTGCCGCGGCAGCCCGCCTGATGTGGCTGCTGGACGAGACGAAGATGGAACAGGCCGGCAAGGCTCTCGCCGCCTGCCTCCGCGTGGGCGACGTCGTCACGCTGTCGGGTCCGCTCGGCGCCGGAAAGACCACCCTTGCCCGAGGCGTGCTTCGCGCCCTCGGCCATGTGGGCGAGGTGCCGTCCCCAAGCTTTGCCATCGTCCAGCCCTATGACGAGCTTCCGCTGCCGCTGACCCACGTCGATCTGTACCGGCTGGAAAGCCCGGACGAGCTGGTGGAGCTTGGCCTTGAGGACGCCCAGGCCGCAGGTGCGCTGCTGGTCGAATGGCCCGAGCGGGCAGGTGCGTCCGCCTGGCCACAGGCGCTTGCGCTCGTCCTGTCGATCGAACCGGATGGCCGCCGCGCCTTGACTTGGGGAGTGCCGCGGGCATGGGAAGGACGATGGCCGCCGCCCCGCTTTCGTCCATGATCCCGCCGCCTTCGGCCCCCGACTTCCTCGCCGCCGCCGGCTGGGCGGGCGCCCGGATCGAGCCCTTGGCGGGTGATGCCAGTTTCCGCCGCTACTTCCGCGTGTTCGACGGCGATCGCCGCGCGGTGCTGATGGATGCGCCGCCGCCGCACGAGGATCCGCGGCCCTTTATCGCGGTGGCCGAGTGGCTGACCGGCTGCGGCTTCAGTGCGCCCGACATCCTGGCTCGTGATCTCAACGCCGGCCTGCTGCTGCTGGCTGACTTCGGCGACACGCGCCTGCGCGAAACGCTGGACGAGGCGCCGGGCCGCGAAGAGGAACTCTACACCCTTGCGACCGACCTCCTGATCGCGCTGCACGAGCAGCCGCCCATGCCGGGCCTCAAGCCTCATGGGCTTCAGGAGTGGCTCGGCGAGGTCGAGCTGTTCCTCGACTGGTATGCGCCGGCGGTGGGCATCGAGGTTGATGGCGAGGCCTTTCGCGCGGCCTGGCGGGAAGTGCTGGCGAGGGTTGCCGACGATGGCCTAAGCCCCGTCACCATCCTTCGCGACTATCATGCCGAGAACATCATGCTGGTGAGCGGGCGGAGCGGCACCGCCCATCTTGGCCTGCTCGACTTCCAAGACGCGCTCGCGGGTCATCCGGCTTATGACCTGGCGAGCGTGCTGGAGGATGCGCGCCGCGATGTTTCGCCTCCAATCGAGCGGGCGATGCTCGATCGCTACCTCAGTGCCACCGGGCAAGGGGAGGCGTTCGAGCGCGCTTATTGGACGCTCGCCGCCCAGCGCAACACCCGCATCCTCGGGGTCTTCTGCCGCTTGTGGAAGCGCGACGGTAAGCCGGGCTATCGCCGCTTCCAGCCGCGCATGTGGGGCCTGCTCGAACGCGACCTCGCCGCGCCCGGGCTGGAGCCGGTCCGCGACTGGTTCGAGCGCAACGTGCCGCAAAGCGCCCGGGCAGCCGCCTGGACGGTCGAGGCCTGAGATGGCCGCCACCGCCCGCCGCGCCTTGCGTCTTCGCCCCGACATCGCGGCGGCGGTTCCGCGCACCGCCATGGTCATGGCCGCCGGGCTCGGCAAACGCATGCGGCCGCTCACCGCCACCCGGCCCAAGCCGCTGGTCGAGGTCGCCGGCAAGCGCCTGCTTGATCACGTCCTCGACCGGCTTCGCGCGGCGGGCGTGAAGAAGGTCGTGGTCAACGTCCACTATCTCGCCGACGCGCTGGAGGCCCATCTTCAGAGCAGGGCAGCAGACTTCGAGGTCTGCGTCAGCGACGAGCGGGCGCAGTTGCTGGAAACCGGCGGCGGGCTAGTCCATGCCCGGCCGCTGATCGACTGCGATCCCTTTCTCGCCGTCAACAGCGACAACTTCTGGGTCGACGGGCCGAGCGACACGTTGAAGCTGCTGAGCGCTCATTGGGACGATGAGCGGATGGACGCTTTGCTCCTCCTCGTGCCGCTCGCCCGCGCGGGCAATCACAATGGCACCGGCGACTTCCACATGGACCGCGACGGCCGGCTCAGGCGGCGTTCGAAAGGACGGGTCGCGCCCTTCGTCTACACGGGCATCCAGCTGATGGCCCAGCGCCTGCTGGACGGCGCACCAAGCGGGCCCTTCTCGACCAACCTCCTGTGGGACAAGGCAATGGAGCGGGGCCGCTGCTACGGGGTCGTCCACCAGGGTCTGTGGTTCGACGTCGGCACCCCGGCCGCGATCGGGGCCACGGAGAAAGCCCTTGCCCGCGGATAGAGCCGCGGGACCGTCGGTCTTCTCCATCAGCGCCGCGGCAAGCTTTGCCGATGCCCTCGCCTCCGAACTGGTGCGGCGGCACCGGGACGATCCACTGGCGCTTGCCCGCGGGCGCATCCTGCTGCCCAACGCGCGTGCCGTCCGCACCGTCACCGAGGCCTTTGTCCGGGCAAGCGGCCGCGGCCTGCTCCTTCCGCGCCTGGTTCCGATCGGTGATCCGGCGCTCGATGAGCGGATCGGCGGCGCATTCGAGAGTCTTGGGGGCGAGCCCCTGCCGGCCGCAATCGAGCCTCTGGTTCGTCAAACCGAGCTTGCCCGCCTGATCCAGGCCGAGCGGGGGACGTCGGCCGCCGAAAGCTGGCGTCTTGCCGCCGACCTCGCTCGCACGTTCGACCAGCTGCTGGTGGAGGAAGTGGAGCCCTCCAGGCTCCTGTCGCTCGACCCGGGCAGCGCCGATCTTGCCGAGCATCAGCAGCGGGCGCTGTCGCAGCTCTTTCTTCTGCTGGAGCGCTGGCCCGATCGGCTCCGGGCGCTGGGCCGGATCGAGCTTGCCGAGCGCCGCAATCGGCTGCTCACGGCCACGGCCCGGCGCTGGCAGGCAGCGCCGCCGCCCGGCTTTACCATCGCGGCTGGGATCACCACCGCCGCTCCGGCGATCGCAGCGCTGCTTCGCACTGTGTCGCGCATGCCGGAAGGAGCGGTGGTTCTTCCTGGGCTTGCCGGCCGCCGGCTCCTGTCCGACGAACAATGGGAGGCACTTGGTCTGGAGGCGGGGGACGAGGAGGGGCCCCGGCCCGAGCCGACCCACCCGCAATATCATCTGAAGCTGCTGCTCCACCGGATGGACGTGAACCGCGCCGAGGTGAGGCCCTGGCCGGCAGCGACGGAGCGGCCGACCCGGGCGCGGGTCCCGGCGGCTGCCCAGGCGATGACCGCTGCCCGCTTCAGCCATGCCTGGCAGGGTCTTTCGCCGTCTCGGCGGCGCCTCAGCGGTGTGCGTCTCGCGGTGCTGCCCGATCCCGCGTCCGAAGCGCAGGCGATCGCCCTGGCGCTCCGCCATGCGCTGGAGGTACCGGAGCGGACCGCGGCGCTGGTGACCCCCGACCGGCAGCTCGCACGGCGCGTCGCGGCGCTGCTCCGGCGCTGGGACATCGTTGCCGACGACAGCGCCGGTACGCCGCTCAGCCAGCTTGCACCCGGCACCTTGCTGCTGGCGCTTGCGGCAGTGATGGCCGAGCGGCTTGCGCCCGTCGCCTTGCTGTCGCTGCTCGGCCACCCGCTGGTCCGCGCGGGCGAGCTTCGCCAAGCGTGGCTGGACGACGTGCGCGAACTCGATCTCGCGCTTCGCGGGCCGCGGCCGCCGGCGGGTCTGGCGGGCCTCGACCAGGCCGTGGCCGCGAGCAAGCGCAAGCGGGTGGTGAGCGCCTGGGAGCGCCTGCGGCCGACCGTCGAAGCGCTCGACCGCTTGCCCGATCGCTCGCTCTCGCTTGCGCAGCTGGCGGCGACCTTGCGCGAGGCCGGCACGCTGCTGTGCGGCGATCGTCTGTTCGCCGGCCAGGCGGGCCGCGCCGCGGGCGAGCTCCTTGCCGACCTTGAGGCGAGCGAGGCAGCGTCCGGTCTTGCGCTGAGCGCCGAGGACCTGGTGCCGCTGCTGCGCCAGCTGCTCGAAGCGGTCGCCATCCGCCCGCCTTATGGCCAGCACCCGCGGGTGCAGATCCTGGGCCTCCTCGAAGCACGACTGGTCAAGGCCGACGTCATGGTGCTGGGCGGACTGAACGAGGGCAGCTGGCCTGCCTCGCCCAGCCCAGACCCTTGGCTTCCCGCCCGGCTCCGCACCGCGCTGGGCCTGCCGCCGACGGAGCTGCGGATCGGCCTTGCCGCGCATGATTTTGCCAGCCTGCTCTGCGCTCCGGAGGTGATCCTGACACGGAGCCGGCGCGAGGGCTCATCGCCGACCGTGAGCTCGCGCTTCCTGCTCCGGCTGCAGGCGCTCACCGGCGGCCTGCCGCGCCACCGCGCGCTGGAGCGGCTTACGCAGGCGCTCGACGATCCTGAGCGGGAGATGCCGGCGGCACGTCCAGCCCCGGCCCCGCCCGTCTCCGAGCGGCCTCGGCACATCCACGTCACCGCGCTCGACCGGCTGAAGGCCGACCCCTTTGCCTTCTACGCCCGCGCCATGCTTCGGCTTCATGCGCTCGATGCGCTCGAGGCCGAGCAGGACGCGCGCTGGAAGGGCGACCTGGTGCACGACACGCTCCAGGACTGGCTGAAGCATGACGGCTGCGCGCCAGAGCGACTGGAAGAGCGCGCCCGCCAGCTGCTCGCCCGCGAGGCCATTCACCCGATGCTTCGCGCGCTTTGGGGGCCCGGGCTGATGGAGGGGATTGCCAGCTTCGCCGCTCTCGAAGCCGCCAACCAGCAGAACGGGCGCCGGCCTTTGGTGGCGGAAGCAGAAGGCGAGGCGGAAGTGGCCGGGATTCGGTTGATGGGGCGAGCGGATCGCATCGACCGGCTTGCCGACGGACGCCTCGCCGTTCTCGACTACAAGACCGGCAAGCCGCCCAGCAAGGCGCAGGTCGCCGAGGGCTTCGCGCTCCAGCTCGGGCTCTTAGGGCTGATCCTCGAGGCGGGCGGCTTCAAGGATGTCCCGGCGGCAGCGGTCGGAGCACATGAATATTGGTCCCTCGCCCGCAAGAACAGCGGCCCCCGCGGCCATGTCGAGGTGATGGACGGCGGCGACCCCGACGAGTTTCTCGCCAAAGCCCGCAATGCGTTCGCCGAGGCCGTCGCGCGCTGGCTGCTCGGTTCGGAACCGTTCAAGGCCAAGCTCAAGCCGGAATATGCGCGCGACGACAGTTATGACCAGCTGATGCGGCTGGAGGAATGGGCAGGGCGGAAGGGGTAATCGTTCAACCTCCCCGTGCCCGCGGCAGCGGGGATGGGGAGGAGTGGCGGAGCCCTGCAAGGTTCCGCCGGGCCTCTCCGTCAGCGCTTCGCGCTGCCACCTCCCCCTTCGGCTTTGCCGAACAGGGAGGATAAGAGGGCTACTTCTTCTTCCCCCGATGCGACCGCGCATAAAGCAGCGCCGCAACGATCGCCGCCGAGCCGATCCCCACCGCGACTCCGGCCTTGAACGTTCCTTCCTGCTTCTTCTCATCCTTGTTGCGCTTGTCAGTCACACTGGCCTCCTCATCGATCTGCCGCCGCCCTTACCCTTATGGTGAGTGCCGACGGAAGCGCTAAGAGGGTGGTCATGGTGCGCGTTCGTTCTCCCAAGACCCTCCAGCCCGACCAGATGGAGGCGGTCGATCCGTTCATTCACGCCTCGCTGTCGGCCAGCGCCGGGACCGGCAAGACGCAGGTGCTGACGGCCCGCGTACTTCGCCTGCTGCTCGAGGGCGCGCCGCCCGAAAGCCTCCTCTGCCTGACCTTCACCAAGGCCGCCGCGGCCGAGATGGCAGAACGGATCGGCCACCAGCTCGCGAGCTGGGTGCGCTTGTCCGACGAGGCGCTTGGTGCCCATCTCGCCGCGATCGGTGCCGGAACCGAAGCCGCCACGCTGCGCACCGCGCGCGCCCTCTTTGCGCGCGTGCTGGACTGCCCCGGAGGCCTTCGGATCCAGACCATTCACAGCTTCTGCCAGACCCTGCTCGCCACCTTTCCGGCCGAGGCGGGGATCAGCCCCGGCTTCCGCCCCATCGAGGGCCGCGAGGAGCAGGCGCTGGTCGAGCGCACTCTTGCGAACCTGGCCGAACAGTCGGTCGCGAGCGACGGTGCCTTCCTCGCCGACCTTGAGACGCTTGCCGGGCGGATGGGCGAGGGTGCAGTGAAGACCTACCTCCGCCTCTGCGCGTCGAGTGAGGGGCTGCGCGCCTTTCCCGACATTGCGCTTGCCGAGCACTGGCTCCGCCGCGAGGTCGGCCTGCCGCAAGGCGAGGACATTGCCGCTCATGTCGCCCACCGGTGCCACGACGATGTGTTCGATTGCGACCGGCTGCACGCCCTCATCGAGGCCAATCGCCGCTGGAATACGGCGACCGCGCAGAAGATCATCGCCCGGATCGAGGCCTGGCTTGCCCTCGGCTCGGAGGAACGCTGCCGCCAGCTTCCCGACTTTGCCCATTCGACCCTGCTCACCGGCAAGGGCGAGCGCCGGTCGATAAAGTCGCTCCTCAAGCATTGGCCGGAGGCGCAGGAGGAATGCGACGAGCTTTGCGAAGCGGTGGAGGAGCTGCTCTCCCTGCTCCGCCGCGACGCGCTGGTCACGCTTCAGGCCGCAGGCCTTCGTGCCGGGGCGCGCTTTGCCGAGGCCTATGCCGCGGCCAAGAGGGCAGGGGGGCTTGCCGACTTCGACGACCTCATCCGCTGGACCCGCGACCTCCTTGCGCAGCCCGGAATCGGCGAGTGGGTCCGATTCAAGCTCGACCGCCGGATCGACCATCTGCTGGTCGACGAGGCGCAGGACACCAACGCCCTCCAGTGGGACATCGTCCGCAGCCTGGTCGAGGAGTTCTTCGCAGGGCAGGGCCAGGGCGCGGAGCACCGAAGCCTGTTCATCGTCGGCGACTTCAAGCAGGCGATCTACGGCTTCCAGGGCACCGACCCGCGTGAGTTCGAGAAGGCGCGCCAGGGCTTCGAGCAGCTCGCAGCCGGCGGCCCCATGCCCTTCAAGGACCTGTCGATCAGCGCCAGCTTCCGTTCTTCGCAGGTCGTGCTAGACTGCGTCGACAAGGTGATCGACAGGCTCGGCCACGAGCAGCTCGGCCTTGCCCGCCGGCCCGAGCGGCACCGCGCCTTCCATGCCCGCCGCCCCGGCAGCGTCGAACTCTGGCCGCCCTTCGTCCGCAAGCGGGAGGAGGGCGAGGCGCCCGGCGAAGAGGAATGGGAGGATGAGGACAAGCGCGCCTATGCCGACCGTCTCGCCGCCGCCATCGCCGCCCTGATCGACGAAGCGCCCCTGCTCGCCTCGACCGGTCGGCCGCTGACCGCCGGCGACATCCTGGTCCTGGTGCGCAGCCGGGCAAGCGGCCTTGCCGCCTTGCTGGTCGCACGCCTGTCGGAGCGCGGCGTTCCCACTGCCGGTCTCGACCGGATGCAGTTGGCCGAGCCGCTCGCGGTTCGCGACCTCCTGTCGGCCATGACCTTCGCGGTCCAGCCGTTGGACGACCTGAACCTTGCCGGCCTGCTCGTCTCGCCCTTGTTCGGCTGGAGTCAGGAGGAGTTGTACGACCTTGCCCACCGCGACAGCCGCAAGCCCCTGTGGGTCGAACTGGGCCATCGCCAGAACGAAAGCGATCTGTTCCGCCAGACCCGCGCGAGCCTTGGCGATCTCCTGCAGCTCGCCGACTATGAGGGGCCGCACGCCTTCCTCGAGCGCATCCTTTCCGGGCCGCTCCAGGGCCGCCGCCGCCTGCTCGGCCGGCTCGGCCGGGACAAGCGCGATCCGATCGGCGAGATCCTCAACGCCGCTCTGACCTTCGAGGCGCAGGAGGGCGGCGGGCTGCAGCGCTTTCTTCACTGGTTCGCCGGCGGCGACACGGAGGTGAAGCGCGATCCCGAGGCACGCTTCAACGCAGTGCGCGTGATGACGGTGCACGGCGCCAAGGGGCTGGAAGCGCCGGTGGTCTTCCTGGCGGATGCGACCGCCGATCCCGACAAGCTCGGGCCCACCAGCCCGCCGCTGATCATGGAGGAGGAGGGCGGCCGGATTCCGCTCATCCGCCCCCGCAAGGATGAGCGCTGCCCGCCTTTCGACATCCTGGTCGAGGAAGAGAAGAGGCGGGCGCTCGAGGAGCATCACCGGCTCGGCTATGTCGCTTTCACCCGCGCTGCCGAGCGGCTGGTGATCGGCGGGCTCCAGCCCTCTCGCGGCGACGTGCCGCAGACGAGCTGGCATCATCAGATGCGGCTGGCGCTGGTCGATCTCGGCGCCGAGGAGGTCGGGGACGGCCTGCGGCTGGTCGGAGCGGGGGACGAGCGGGAACGGCCCGAGCGGCGGCGTACCCTGCTCCCGCGCCTGGTCCTTCCCGCCTGGGCGAGCACCCCTGCGCCGCGCGAAGCCCGCCCGCCGCGCCCGCTTGCGCCCTCGCAGCTCGGACCCGACCTCGAAGCCAGCCCGCCGCCGACGCCCGCCCTGCGCGCTGCAGCGGAGCGCGGGCGGCTGCTCCACGCCTTGTTCGAGCGGCTCCCCGCCACGCCCCCGGCCGAGCGCCGCGCCGCGGCCCTGCGCTGGTTGCAGGCAAGTGCCGGCATTGGCGATGTCGAGCAGAGGGCTGTGCTCGTCGATGCGGTGCTTTCGATCATCGAGGATCCGGCGCACGCCGACCTTTTCTCGGCCGCGGCGCTGGCCGAAGCACCGATTGCCGCCACCCTTGCGGACGGGACGGTGGTAGCCGGCACCGTCGACCGGCTCCTGGCCACGCCGGGACTGATCCGGGTGGTGGACTTCAAGACCGGCCGCTCGGTACCGGCGAGCGCGGCCGATGTGCCCCCGTCACACCGCAGGCAGATGAGCGCTTATGGCCAGGCGCTGGCCGTGATCTTTCCCGGCCACCGTATCGACTTGGCACTGCTCTACACCGAAGGGCCCCGGCTCATCGCCGTGCCGCTTGAGGAGGTCGCCCTCCCAACCCATATCACGGCGAACTCGAATAAGGAGCTGCCTTTCCCATGACCAAGACCGTGACCGACCAGAGCTTCGCCACCGATGTGCTGGGCGCCGACAAGCCTGTGCTGGTGGACTTCTGGGCGGAATGGTGCGGGCCCTGCAAGATGATCGCCCCAGCGCTCGACGAACTCAGCCAGACGATGAGCGAGAAGGTGACCATCGCCAAGCTCAACATCGACGAGAACCCCGACACGCCGGGTAAGTATGGCGTGCGCGGAATTCCGACGATGCTGCTGTTCAAGAATGGCGAGCCGGTGGCGCAGAAGGTCGGCGCCTTGCCGAAGAGCCAGCTGGCGGCATGGCTCGAGGGGCAGCTTTAGGTATCTCGGTGCCCCCGCTTGCGGGGGAACAGGTCAGCGTAGCTGACCGAGGGGGTCTGTCGGATGGGGTAGGCCCCCTCGGTTCGCTTTCAGCGAACCTGTTCCCCCACTTCGTGGGGGCACCGAGGCTGTTCGATTGACTACCCCCCGCCCCAATCCTACATCGCGCCCCTAGACGAAACGCTCGCGCGCGGGCGCGTCTCCTCATGCCTCGCGCGAGCCTCAAGGGAAGTTTCATGCTGCAATCGCTGGCCAAGTCGCTCTTCGGCTCGAGCAACGACCGATATGTCGGGAAGCTCCGCCGGATCGTGGAGACGATCAACGGCCACGAGCCCACCATTGCAGCGCTTACCGACGACGAGCTTCGCGGCCAGACCGCCATCTTCCGCCAGCGGCTGGAGAATGGCGCCAAGCTCGACGACCTTCTGCCCGAGGCCTTCGCCACCGTCCGCGAGGCGGCCAAGCGCACCCTCGGCCAGCGCCACTATGACGTGCAGATGATCGGCGGCATCGCCCTTCATCGCGGCGAGATCGCCGAGATGCGCACCGGAGAAGGCAAGACCCTAGTCGCGACCCTCGCCACCTACCTGAACGCGCTGCCCGGCAAGGGCGTCCACGTCGTCACCGTCAACGACTATCTCGCCCGCCGCGACGCCGAGTGGATGGGCCAGGTGCACAATTTCCTTGGCCTGACGGTCGGGGTGATCGTCCCCAATCTCACCGAGGACCAGCGGCGCGAGGCCTATGAGGCCGACATCACTTACGCGACCAACAACGAGCTCGGCTTCGACTATCTGCGCGACAACATGAAATACAGCCGCTCCTCGATGGTGCAGCGGCCGTTCCACTACGCCATCGTCGACGAGGTCGACTCGATCCTGATCGACGAAGCGCGCACCCCGCTGATCATCTCGGGGCCGACCGACGACAAGTCCGACCTCTACATCGCCGTCGACAAGCTGGTGAAGCAGCTTGCCGAGACCGACTACGAAAAGGACGAGAAGCAGCGCAGCGTCGTCCTCACCGAAGAGGGCACGGAAAAGGCCGAGCGGCTGCTGGAGGAAGCGGGCCTGCTCGAGGGCACGAATCTTTACGACATCGCCAACACGCAGGTCGTCCACCACCTCAACCAGGCGCTCAAGGCGAACACCATGTTCCGCCGCGACATCGACTATATCGTCAAGGACGGGAAGGTCGTCATCATCGACGAGTTCACCGGGCGGATGATGGACGGTCGTCGCTGGTCGGACGGCCTCCACCAGGCGGTCGAGGCCAAGGAAGGCGTGCAGATCGAGCCGGAGAACCAGACGCTCGCCTCCATCACCTTCCAGAACTATTTCCGCATGTATCCGAAGCTTTCGGGCATGACCGGCACCGCGCTGACGGAAGCGCCTGAATTCCACGACATCTACAAGATGAATGTCGTCTCTATCCCCACCCACGTGCCCGTGCAGCGCAAGGATGAGGACGACGAATTCTACAAGAACATCAACGACAAGTTTGCGGCCATTGCCAAGGCGCTGAAGGACAAGCAGGAGGCTGGGCAGCCGGTGCTGGTCGGCACCGTGTCGATCGAGAAGTCGGAACTGCTCAGCGAATATCTCAGCCGTGAAGGCGTCGAGCATTCGGTGCTGAACGCCCGCTTCCATGAGAGCGAGGCGCATATCGTTGCCCAGGCCGGCCGGATCGGCAAGGTGACCATCGCCACCAACATGGCCGGCCGCGGCACCGACATTCAGCTTGGCGGCAATATCGAGTTCCGCATTCAGGACGAGCTCGGCGACATGGAGCCCGGGCCCGAGCGCGATGCGGCCGAGGCTCGCATCCGCGAGGAGGTGCTGGCCGAGCGCGAAGCGGTAAAGGCGGCCGGCGGTCTGTTCGTCCTCGGCACCGAGCGGCACGAAAGCCGCCGTATCGACAATCAGCTTCGCGGTCGCTCGGGCCGGCAGGGCGACCCGGGCCTGTCGCGCTTCTACCTCAGCCTCGACGACGACCTGCTCCGCATTTTCGGACCGCAGACCGCCTTTGCCCGACTGATGGAGAAGAACCTCGAGGACGGCGAGGCGATCGTCAGCCCGTGGATCTCCAAGGCGATCGAGACCGCCCAGAAGAAGGTCGAGGCGCGCAACTACGACATCCGCAAGCAGGTCGTCGAATTCGACGACGTCATGAACGACCAGCGCAAGGTGATCTACGAGCAGCGCGCGGAGATCATGGATGCGGAGCATGTTTCGGACGTCATCGAGGACATGCGCCAGGAGACGATCGCTTCGCTGGTTGACGCCTATTGCC
>ERZ1066119.576-NODE-576-length-24160-cov-12.416719_pt1 | contig 24160 bp, 18 predicted proteins | sample MGYA00382766_ERZ1066119 | MGnify/ENA primary metagenome ERZ1066119 (study PRJEB33369, sample SAMEA5778349) | biofilm metagenome | biome: Industrial cooling water; feature: Water cooling tower basin; material: Biofilm | place: United Arab Emirates | collected...
CCCTCGAGGCGGTGCTCGAGCCGCTCGGCCAGCACCTCGTGCGCGCCGCGGGCGGCGAGGAGGCGCTGCGCGCGCTGCTCGTGCGCGACTTCGCGCTCATCCTGCTCGACGTGCAGATGCCCGGGATGAACGGCTTCGAGACCGCGCAGCTCATCAAGGCGCGCGAGCGCTCGCGCGCCATCCCGATCATCTTCCTCACCGCGATCAGCAAGGACGAGGCGTACGTGGTGCAGGGGTACGAGGCCGGGGCGGTGGACTACCTCGCCAAGCCGTTCAACCCCGACGTGCTCCGCTCCAAGGTCCAGGTGTTCGTGGAGCTGCACCACCGGCGCGAGCAGCTCCGCCGCCAGGAGCAGGCGCTGCGCGCGGCCGAGCGGCGCGAGCTGGAGCTGGCGCACCGCGCGCGGCTGCTGGAGCAGGAGGCCGAGAGCGCCGCGCGGCTGGAGGCGGTGAACCGCGAGCTGGCCGCGAGCAACGCCGCGCTGGAGCGCGCGATGGACACGCGCAGCCGCTTCTACGCCAGCATGAGCCACGAGCTGCGCACGCCCATCAACGCGATCCTCGGCTACAACACGCTCCTCCTCGACGGCATCTACGGGCCGCTGGCGCCGCAGCAGGCCAAGGGGATCGAGCGCACGCACAAGGCCGCGCGGCACCTGCTGGAGCTGGTCAACGACGTGCTCGACCTGAGCAAGATCGAGGCGGGCAAGTTCGACGTGAGCGTGCAGCCGGTGGCCGTGCCGGCGCTGGTCGAGGACCTCATGGTGACCGTGCGCCCGATGGCCGACGAGGCCGGGTGCGCCATCGCCCTCGCCCACGACGGCGACCGCGTGCACATCGACACCGACCCGCGGCGGGTGCGGCAGATCCTGCTCAACCTGCTGAGCAACGCCATCAAGTTCGGCGCCGGCCGGCCGATCGACGTGACGAGCGCCGGCGCGCCCGGCGGCGGCGTCACCATCGCCGTGCGCGACCACGGCCCCGGCATCCCCGCGGCCGACCTGCCGCGCGTCTTCGACGAGTTCGTCCAGCTCGAACACTCCGGCGGGCAGGCGGTGAGCACCGGCACCGGGCTCGGCCTCCCCATCTCGCGCCGGCTGGCCGGGCTGTTAGGCGGCACACTCACGGCCGAGGCGGCGGAGGGGGGCGGGAGCGTGTTCCGGCTGACGCTCCCCGCGTCCGTGCCGGCGGCCGGTCCACCGACCCGCGTCCAGTGACCGACGCCATGCGGAGCCTCTCCCGCATCGCCGGGATCGCGTTGGGCTACGCCCTCCACTGGGCGTCGTGCACGACGCAGAACGCGGCGATCCTCGCCCTGGTCCACGTTACCTGCGGGGCACTCGGCGCTGCCCCATCCGCCATCTCCCCCGGCGAAGTCGCCAACGGCTGGCTCCTGTCGGCAGCCCTCGCGATCGTACAGCTCGAGTCGCGCCGACGGCAGGCAGCCGCAACACAGGACGACGCGCCCGGAGTTCGCTGGCCCCGGGCCGGCGCGAGCCGCTGATCAACCGCGCGGCGCCGCCCCCTCCGCCGCGCCGCCCCCCGCGCGGCACCGGTCGCTGCAGTAGCGCACCTGCTCCCAGTCCCGCGCCCACTTCCGCCGCCAGGTGAACGGGCGCCCGCAGCGGGCGCACGGCTTGGCGGCGCGCTCGCCGGGCGGGCGGGCGCGGTCGGGCTTGGGGCTGGCGTGGGGGCGGCGCGGCATGCCCCCGCAACCCCGCCCCGGCTTCCCGGGTTCCCCGCGGGCCCCTACACTCCGCGGCCGTGACCGCACCGCCCGAGGCCCCCGCCGCCGGCACGCCGCCCGCCCCCCCCGACGCCCTCGCCGCGCTCGACGCCCTCGACGTGGGCGTGGCGTGCGTCACCCCCGACTGGCGGCTGGCCTACGTCAACGCCGCGTGGCTGGACGCGGTGGGCGGGCTGGACCCGGCCGACTACGTCGGACGCGACTACTGGGCGGCGTTCCCCGCGCTCGCCGACACGCCGGAGGCCGCGATCATCCGCGCCACCGCCGCCGACGGCGTCCCACGGGCCTTCCGCATCCGCTACCAGGACGCGCGCATCGACGGGACGTTCGACGTGCGCGTGCGCCGGGCGGTGGGCGGCGGGGGGCTGGTGTTCGCGGTGCACAACGTGACCGCGCAGGAGCGGCTGGAGCAGGTCCACGACCGGCTGCTGGAGAGCATCGGCGAGGGGCTCTTCGTGATCAGCCGCGAGTGGACCGTGCGCTACGCCAACGCGGCCGCCGAGCGCATCTCCGGGCAGCCGCGCGACCGCGTGCTCGGCCGCTCGGTGTGGGAGGCCTACCCGTCGCTCGCCGGCTCGCCGTTCGAGGAGATCTGGCGCGACGTCATGCGCGCCCGCCGCGGGCGCCGCGCCCGCACGGTGCCCGTGCGCCGCCGCAACGGGCTTACGGCGCTCTTCGACGCGCAGGTCTACCCCGTGGCCGACGGCGGCCTGCTCGTGCTCTTCAGCGAGGTGAGCCAGCGCGAGCGCCAGGCGCGCGCGCTGGCCGAGCGCAGCGCCGAGAACGAGCGGCTCCGCGACCTCGCCCGCACCATGGCCGCCGTGGGGGACACGCCCACCCTGCTCGCCGCCCTGTGCGACGCGGCCACCACACTCACCGGGGCCGACGGCGCGGCCGTGGCGGCGGTGTCGGCCGACGGCGAGGGCCCACCCGAGGGCACCGTCATCGCCGTGGCCAACCACCCGGCGGAGGTGCGCGGCCACCGCTTCCCGCTCGCCGGCACGCTCACCGGCCGCCTCGTCGCGCTGCTCGCCGCGCCGCCGGCCGAGGGGGCGGCCAGCGACGACGCGCGCGTCCCGCTCCTGCGCGCCGCGGCCGCCGAGGGCCAGGACGCCGCCTACCGCGGCACGCTCGCGGACGGGCGCCGCGTGGGCGCGGCGCTGCTGGCGCCGCTGGCCGCGCACGGGCGCACGCTCGGCGTGCTCTCCGTGTCGCGCGCCGAGGGGGAGCCGCCCTTCTCCGCCGCCGACGAGGACCGCCTGCGCGTGGTGGCCGACCACGCGTCGCTCGCCCTCTACAAGGCCGCGTTGGTGGAGGAGGCGCAGGCGGCCAACAGCACCAAGAGCGCCTTCCTCGCCACGGTCAGCCACGAGCTGCGCACCCCGCTCACCGCGCTCACCGGCTACGGCGAGCTGCTGGCCGACGAGATCGCGGGGCCGCTTACGCTAGGACAGGCCGACATCGTCGAGCGCATGCGCGCGGTCACCCACCAGCTCACCGGGATGATCGAGGAGGTGCTCACCTTCAGCGCGCTGGAGGCCGGGCGCGAGGTGGTGCGCCCCGCGCCGGTGGACGTGGCCGAGGTGGTGCAGGCCGTCGTGGCCGTCGTCGAGCCGCTGGCGCAGCACAAGGGGCTCGCGTTCCGGGCGAGCGTGCCGCCGGTGCCGCCCCCGCTCACCACCGACCCCGACAAGCTGCGGCAGATCCTCGTCAACCTGGCCGGCAACGCCGTCAAGTTCACGAGCGCCGGCGAGGTCGCCGTGGTCGTCGACGCCGACGACGACGCCGTGCGGGTGACGGTGGCGGACACCGGGATCGGCATCGCCGACCACGACGTGCCGCGGCTGTTCCAGGCCTTCTCGCAGCTCGACCGCGGGCTCACGCGCCGCTTCGGCGGCACCGGGCTCGGGCTCTACATCTCGCAGCGCCTCGCGCGGCTGCTCGGCGGGCACATCGCCGTCGCGTCGGCCCCGGGCGCGGGGAGCACGTTCACGCTCACGCTGCCGCTGGCCGCGCCCGCCCCGCCGGCTGGGGGCGCGGAGGCCGCGGCTACATTTCGCCCATGACCGCGACCGCCATCACGAGCGTCTTCAACGACGCGTACATCGCCGAACAGTACGAGGCGTACCGGCGCGACCCCGAGCGCGTGGACGGGTCGTGGCGGCAGTACTTCCGGGCCGCCGAGCAGATGGCCGCGCTGGTGGGCGCGGCGCCCGCCGCGGGGGGGTCCGCCGAGTCGGCCTACGCCGGAGCCGCCGACGCGGAGCTGCTGCGCAAGACCGCGGCGGCCGCCGCCCTCGTGCACGGGATCCGCGACTACGGCCACCTGGCCGTGCGCATCGACCCGTTAGGCGGGGACCCGCCGGGCGCGAGCGAGCTGACGCCCGAGTTCTACGGCATCACCGAGGCCGACCTGGCCGACGTGCCCGCCGCCGCGCTCGGCTTCGGCGACGGGCGCTTCCGGAGCGCGGCCGACGTGGTCGCCCTCCTCCGCCGCCGCTACAGCAGCACGCTCGGCATCGAGTACACGCACCTGTCGAGCGACGAGGAGCGGGCGTGGTTCCGCGCCACGCTCCGCGCCGAGCAGGTCACGCGGCCGCTCACGCCCGACGAGAAGCGCGCCGTGCTCGCGCGCCTCACCGAGGTGGACGGCCTCGAGCGCTTCCTCGGCTTCGCCTACCAGGGGAAGAAGCGCTTCTCGATCGAGGGGACCGACGCGCTCGTGCCGATGCTCGACGCGGCGATCGCCGAGGCGGCGGCGCGCGGGGCGCGCGAGGTGGTGATCGGGATGGCGCACCGCGGGCGGCTCAACGTGCTCACGCACGTCATGGGCAAGCCGTACGAGCAACTGTTCGCGGAGTTCGAGGGCCGCCACGCCGAGCTGGACGACGACAACGCCACCGGCGACGTGAAGTACCACATGGGCTTCGCCGGCACGCGCCGCGTGGGCGCGGCCGGAGACGCGGCGCGGGACGTCGCCGTGTCGCTGGCCCCCAACCCGAGCCACCTGGAGTTCGTCGGCGCCGTGATCGACGGCCGCGCCCGCGCGCACCAGCGGGTGGACGGCACGCCCGGCGCGCGCGACGAACGCGCCGTCCTCCCCATCGCCGTGCACGGCGACGCGGCGTTCATGGGCGAGGGCGTGGTGGCGGAGACGCTCAACATGTACCGGCTGCGCGGCTACCGCGTGGGCGGCACGCTGCACGTCATCACCAACAACCAGGTGGGCTTCACCACGGACCCGGTGGACTCGCGCAGCACGCACTACGCGAGCGACCTGGCCAAGGGCTTCGACGTGCCGGTGGTGCACGTGAACGCCGACGACGCGGAGGCGTGCCTCGTGGCCGTGCGGCTCGCGACCGCCTACCGCGCCGAGTTCGGCCGCGACTTCCTCATCGACCTCGTCGGCTACCGCCGCTGGGGGCACAACGAGACGGACGAGCCGGCGTTCACGCAGCCCGCGCTCTACGACCGCATCCGCGCGCACCCGACGCCGCGGCAGGTGTGGGGCGCGCGGCTGGTGGCCGAGGGCGTGGTGAGCGAGGCCGACGTCGAACGGCTCGACAAGGAGGCGCGCGCCCGCTTCCAGGCGGCCTACGAGCGCACCAAGGCCGGCGCCGGGCACGAGGAGGCGAACGCGTCGCCCGAGGGGCCGCCCGCGCCCCCGCCCGCGCCCGCGCGCACCGCCGTGGACGCCGCGCGGCTCACGGCGCTGCAGGCCGAGCTGCTCACCTACCCGGACGGCTTCCAGCCGCACCCCAAGCTGGCCAAGATCCTCGAGCGCCGCTCGGCGGCGTTAGGCGAGAAGGGCGGCATCGAGTGGGGGCAGGCGGAGCAGCTCGCGTTCGCCTCGCTCGTGGCGGACGGCGTGAGCGTGCGCCTCACCGGGCAGGACGCCGAGCGCGGCACCTTCGGCCACCGCAACGCCGTGCTGCACGACCCGCGCGACGGGCGCACGTACACGCCGCTCGCGCACGTGGCGGGCGCGCGGGGCGCGTTCGAGGTCTACAACTCGCCGCTCACCGAGACGGCGACGATGGCGTTCGAGTACGGCTACTCGGTGGCCGCGCCCGACACGCTCACGCTCTGGGAGGCGCAGTACGGCGACTTCGTGAACGTCGCGCAGACGGTGATCGACCAGTTCGTCGTAGCCGACCGCGCCAAGTGGGGGCAGGACTCGGGGCTGGTCCTGTTGTTGCCGCACGGCTACGAAGGCGGCGGGCCGGAGCACTCGTCGGCCCGACTCGAGCGCTTCCTCCAGCTCGCCGCCGACGGCAACATGACGGTGGCCTACCCGGGCACGCCGGCGCAGTACTTCCACGCCCTGCGCATGCAGGCCGCCCGCAGCCCGCGCCGGCCGATGGTGCTCATGCAGCCCAAGTCGCTGCTCCGCCTGCCCGCCGCCGCCTCGCGCCTGGCCGACCTGAGCGAGGGCGCGTGGCAGCCCGTCGTGGACAACGGCAGCGAGGACGGGCGCGACGCCGCGGCGGTGCGGCGCGTCGTGCTGTGCACGGCCAAGCTGTTCTACGACCTCACGCAGCAGCCCGTGGAGGCCGGCGTGGCGGTGGTGCGCGTCGACCAGCTCTACCCGTGGCCGGCCGACGAGGTGGCGGCCGTGCTCGCGCGCTACCCCAACGCCGGCTCGGTGGTGTGGGCGCAGGAGGAGCCGCAGAACATGGGCGCGTGGGCGTTCGTGGCGCCGCGGCTGGCGGGCGCGTTAGGCGCCGGCCGCCGGCTCACCTACGTCGGCCGCCCCGAGCGCGCCAGCCCGGCCGAGGGGTACGAGGCGAGCCACAAGGCGGAGCAGGCGCGCATCGTGGCCGAGGCGCTGCTGGTGCCCGAGGGCGCGGTGGAGGGGGACGTGACGGCGCGGCCGCAGGAGGCGGAGGCCGCGTCGGGCTGACCGCCGGTCGGGTGGGGTTGGGTGGGCGCTGTCATCCTGAGCGCAGCGAAGGATCGCTCGGCCGAGGTGATGAGCCCCTTATTGGTCAGCCGTTCCAGCAATCCTTCGTCGCTTCGCTCCTCAGGATGACATGCTCAACCGGACCCACCGCGCCGCCACGGCGGCGCTGCTCCTCCTCGTCCCCGCCGCCGCCCGCGCCCAGAGCCTCGCCGAGCCGCCGCGCGGGGCGGCCGCCCTGGCGCAGGCCGCGGACGCGCTCCCGGTCACGGCGCGCGTGCTCGTCGTCGGCGCGCACCCGGACGACGAGGACACGCGCCTCCTCGCCTGGCTCGCCCGCGGCCGCCACGCCGAGACCGCCTACCTCTCGCTCACCCGCGGCGACGGCGGGCAGAACCTCATCGGCAACGAGCTCGGCGAGGCGTTAGGCGCCATCCGCACCGAGGAGCTGCTCGCGGCCCGGCGGCTCGACGGCGCCCGGCAGTTCTTCACCCGCGCCTTCGACTTCGGCTTCAGCAAGAGCGCGGATGAGACGTTCCGCCACTGGCCGCGCGACACCGTGCTCGGCGACGTGGTGCGGGTGGTGCGCGCGTTCCGGCCGCACGTGGTAATCGCGATCTTCTCGGGGACGCGCGCCGACGGGCACGGGCACCACGAGGCGAGCGGGCTCCTCGCGCGCGAGGCGTACGACGCGGCGGCCGACACCGCGCGCTTCCCGGCGCGCGACTTCGGCCCCGCGTGGAGCGTGCCCAAGTTCTACCGCAACACCAGCTACCGCGGCGCGGAGACGGCCACGCTTCGCTACGACGCCGGCGCCTACGACGCCGCGCTCGGCCGCAGCTTTGCCGAGCTCGCGGCCATCAGCCGGACGCAGCACAAGTCGCAGGGGCAGGGCGGGGCGGAGCGGAAGGGGCCGTCGGTGGTCAGCATGCGGCGCGAGGCGTCGCGCGTGAACGCGCAGACCGGGCCCAACGACGAGCGCGACCTGTTCGACGGTCTCGACACCACGTGGGCGCGCCTCGCGGCCGCCGTCCCCGGCGGGCCCCGCCGGGCCGCGCTCGACTCGCTCCCCGCGGCGCTGGAGGCCGCGCGCGCCGCGCTCGACGTGCGGCGCCCCGAGGCCATGCTGCCACCGCTCGCGCGCGCCGAGCGGCTGCTCGGGGTGGCGTGCGGCGGCCGGGGCGGCGCGTGCGACGGCGGTCGTGCGGACGCCGCGCGCGACCTGGAGGCGACCCGCGCCCAGACGGTCGAGCGCCTGCACGCCGCCGTGCAGCAGGCCGCCGGCGTCCTCGTCGAGGCCACCGCGCCCACCGAGACGCCCGTGGCCGGCAGCCCAGTGCCCGTCACGGTCACCGTGTACAACCGCGGCCCGCGCCCGATCCGCGTGCGCGCGCTGCAGGTCGAGGGCGCCGGTGACGCGTCGCCCGACCTGCTGCGCGCGGAAGGCGCGCAGGAGCTGGCGCCGGGCGCGTCGCTCACGCGCACCGGGCCGGTGGTGATGCCCGCGGCGCGGGGGCCGTGGTGGCTCGCCGCCCCGCGCCAGGGCGACCTGTTCGGCGTGCCCGGCTCCGGGACGCGCGAGGAGTGGAAGCACGTGGGCGCCGCCGACGTGATCGTCCCGTTCGAGGTGGACGGCGCGTCGGCGGTGGCCGAGGCGAGCGTCGTGCGCCGGACGGTGGACGCGGTCCGGGGCGACGTCGTGCGGCCGGCCGCGCCGGTACCCGCGGTGAGCGTCACGCTCGAGCGCGCCGTCGAGTACGCCCGCGCCGGCGCCCCGCTCGACCGCGTCCTGCGGGTGCACCTCCGCGCGGCCGACACCACCACGCGCGCGGTCACGGTACGCCTCGCCCTCCCCGCCGGGCTCGCCGCCGACTCGGCCGCGCGCACGGTCACGTTAGGCGGCGCGTCGCCCGCCCAGGCCGCCGTCGCCTTCCGCCTGCGCGGCCAGCTCCCCCGCGGCCGCCACGTCGTCCGCGCCACCGCCGCCAGCGGCGGGGAGACGCTCGCCGCCGGCTACCAGCTCGTCGACTACGAGCACGTCCGCCCGCAACGCCTCTACCGCCCGGCCGAGGTGGCGCTGGAGGCGGTCGACGTGGCGCTGCCGCCGCGTGCGGCCGTGGCCTATGTGCCCGGCGTGAGCGACAACGTCGCCCCCGCGCTCGCCGACCTAGGCCTGCCCGTCACCGTCCTCGATTCGGCGGCGTTAGGCACCGCGGACCTGTCGCGCTTCACGCACGTGGTGGTGGGCCCGCGCGCCTACGAGGCCAACGCCGCGCTCCGCGCCAACAACCCGCGCCTGCTGGCGTGGGCGCGCGCCGGCGGCACGATGGTGGTCCAGTACGGCCAGTACGAGATGGCGCGGCCCGGCGTCATGCCGTACCCTGTCACGCTCGGCCGGCCCGCGCAGCGCGTGACGATCGAGGAGGCTCCCGTCCGAACGTTGGGCAACGCCCGCGTGCTCCAATCGCCCAACCGCCTCGGCCCCGCCGACTGGCAGGGCTGGGTGCAGGAGCGCGCAACGTACATGCCCGCCACCGCCGACGCCGCGTACCGCACGGCCGTCGCCATCGCCGACCCCGCCGAGCCGGACAACCCGAACGGCATCCTCGTCGCCCCGGTCGGGCGGGGGACGTACGTGTACGTCACGCTCGCGCTCTTCCGGCAGTTACCGGCCGGCGTGCCCGGGGCGGCGCGGCTGGTGGCCAACCTGCTCGCGGCGCGCGCGGAGCCGGCGGCGGCGGTGCAGTAGCCGCGTGGCGCGCGGCGGCGGGGCGCTGGTTCTGGACGGGCTCTCCCGCACGTACCCCGGCGCCTCACGCCCCGCCGTCGCTAACCTCTCGCTGGAGGTCCGCGCGGGCGAGCTGCTCGCGCTGTTAGGCCCGTCCGGGGCGGGGAAGAGCACCGCCCTCCGCCTCATCGCCGGCCTGGAGCCGCCAGACGCCGGGCGCGTGTTGCTCCGCGACGCGGCCGGCGCCACCCGGGACCTGACGCCGCTTCCGCCCGAGCGGCGCAACGTCGGCCTGGTGTTCCAGCACCACGCGCTCTTCCCGCACCTGTCGGCCGCCGAGAACGTGGCGTTCGGGCTGCGGGCGCGCGGCGTTAGGCCGCGGGAGCGCGACGCCCGCGCGGCGGACGCCCTCGCGGCCGTCGGGCTCGCCGGCGCGGGGCCGCGGCGGGCGACGTCGCTCTCCGGCGGCGAGCAGCAGCGTGTGGCGCTCGCCCGCGCCCTCGTGGTCGAGCCCGACGTGCTCCTCCTCGACGAGCCGCTCGCCAACCTCGACGCCGCGCTGCGAGGCGACACGCGGGCGCTCGTGCGGCAGGCACTGGCGCGGCGACCCGTGGCCGCCGTCCTGGTCACGCACGACCGCGACGACGCGTTCGCCGTGGCCGACCGGGTCGCGGTGCTGGCGGCGGGTCGCCTGCTGCAGGTGGGCGCGCCCGAAGCGCTCTACGCACGTCCCACGTCGCGCACGGTGGCCGAGGCGCTCGGCCGGGCGACGTTCCTCCCGGCCGCGGCCGACGGCGACGCGGTGGCCGTCACCGTGGGTGACGTCACGCAGCGCGCGCGGCGGGCGGGAGACCTCGCGGCGGGTGCGCACACGCCCGCGGCCAGCCTGGCGGTGCTCCGCCCGGAGCAGCTCGCGCTGGGCCCTGCGGCGGAGGCGGACGGCGCCTGGCCCGGGATCGTCGCCGAGCGCACCTTTGCCGGAGCCCACGCCCGCTACGCCGTAACGCTCGCGGGCGGGGGGCGGGTCGAGGTCAACGGCGCGTTAGGCGCAGCCGCGGCGGGCGACGCGGTGGCCGTCCGGCTCGGCGCCGCGCCGGTCGCGCTCGTCCCGGCGACCCCCGCCTAACCGGCCGCCTGACCGGCGGTCGGGCGGTCCGCGCCGACGTCGCCGCCCCGCCCGCCGGCGAGACTCACGAGCGACCCGACGGCGAGCACCGTCACGGTCCCCACCACGTTGTGCCACAGGAACGACACGCCCGGCGCCCCGAAGTTCACCGCCGCCACCGCCGCCATGCCGGCCAGCAGCCCCGCGAACGCCCCCGCCGCCCGCGCCCGCGGCAGCATGGCGAGGAAGAACACGCCGAGGATCGACCCGTAGAAGAACGACCCGAACCGGTTGACCACCTCGATGAGGGAGCCGAGCGTGGCCGCGTAGGTCGCCACCACGCAGGCGAACACCCCCCACGCCGCCGTGGCCACGCGCGACGCGCCGAGGTAGTGCGCGTCGGGGGCCTCGGGGCGCACCCACCGGCGGTAGAGGTCGATCACGCTCGCGGCGGCCAGCGAGTTGAGCTCGGCTGCGACCGCCGCCATCGCCGCCGCCATCACCCCGGCGATGAACAGCCCGGCGAGGCCGATGGGCAGCTCGCGCGTGACCACGTGCGGGATGATGTAGTTGACGTCCTTGGCGGGCTTGTCGGACCCCGCCGCGCGCCCGGCGGCGGCGAGGGCGTCGGTGCGGACGGCGGTCACCGCAGAGTCGCGGGTCCGGAAGGCGGCGACGGCGTCGGGCGCTTCAGGGACGCGGGCGAGCGCGACGGCCGCGTCGCGCCGGGCGCGCCAGGCCGCGTCGTAGCGGGTGCCTAACGCGGAGTACTCGGCGGGGGCCGCGGCGCGCACGCGGGCGTCGTCGGCCGGGTTGAAGTAGAGCGGCGGCTCGCGGAACTGGTAGAACACGAACACCAGCACGCCGATCATCAGGATCGCCGCCTGGAGCGGGATCTTCCAGTACGCGCTCACGAGGAGCGACGTGCGCGCCTCGCCCACCGAGCGGGCGGCGAGGTAGCGCTGCACCTGGCTCTGGTCGGTGCCGAAGTACGACAGCATGAGGAACGCGCCGCCGATCAGCCCGGACCAGAACGTGTACGTGTTGGTGAGCGACGGCGTGAAGTCGAACGCGCGGAGCCGCCCCGCGGCGCCGGCCACGTGCAGCGCCTCCGCCGGGCTCGCCGGGATGCGCCAGAGCAGCACGGCCACCACGCCGGTCACGGCGACGACGATCAGCACCATTTGCTTGACGTCGGCCCATGTCACCGCCTGCACGCCGCCGACGATCGTGTAGAGCACCGTCGGGACGCCGATGAGCGCCACGCACCACGGCAGCGGCCAGCCGAAGACCGCGGCGAACACCACCGCCGGCGCCGCGATGATGGTCCCGCACGACATCCCGCGCGACAGCAGAAAAAGAAGCGCGGTGAGCGTCCGCGTCCGCGCGTCGAAGCGGCGCTCCAGGTACTCGTAGGCGGTGTAGACGCGCGCGCCGTGCAGGAACGGCACGAGCGTCACGCCGAGGATGACCATCGCGAGCGGCAGACCGAAGTAGAACTGCACGAAGCGCAGCCCGTCCACGGCGCCCTGGCCGGTGGTCCCGATCATCGTGACGGCCGAGAGCTGCGTGGCCATCACGCTCAGCCCGACGGCCCACCACGGGAGGCTGCGCCCGGCGAGCAGGTAGCCCTCCAGGTCGCGCGTCCCCCGCGTGCGCCGCAGCCCGTCGACGCCGACGTAGCCGAGGTAGGCGACGACGACCACCCAGTTCAGCCAGTGCACGCGCGGCGGGTCAGGGGGTGAACGCGCGCTGGAGCCAGGCCAGCGCGGCGAGCGCGGCGAGCTGCACGAGCAGCACGCGCGTGAGGGTGCGGCGGAAGGGCGGCGGGGCGGGAGGGGCGTCGGGCATGTCGGCGCGCCAATCTACGGGAGGCGACGGCCAGCGGGCGTATCCTCGGCGGGCCCTGGCCAACATCTTTCGGCGGCCCACAGCGGAGGATTGCGGATGCTGATCGAGAGTCCAGAGGTGGAGGCGGAGTTGCAGCGGCTGGCCGACGAGGTGGCCAACATGGCGGGCGAGACGCGCGCGGACGCCGTGCGACGGGCGCTGGAGGAGCGCCGGGCGCGGCTGGTCACGGAGCGCGACGCGTCGCACGTGCCGACCGGCGATCCGCACGCCCGGCTGGCAGCCTGGCGGGAGCTGCAGCAGTCCGTCGCGTTGACGCCCGAGGCCGCCGAGGCGTGGGTCGCCGAACTCCGCGCCGAGCGCAAGGCGCATCGCATTCTCGGCGACGTGGAGTGATCCATCTCGACACCAGCGTCGCCATCCTCGGGTTGCGGCGTGGGACTGCGGAAGACCGCGCGATATCGCAATGGATCCTCGACGGCAAAGCGCTCCGAATCGCCGCGCCGGCGTGGGCCGAGTTCCTGTGCGGCCCGATTGCGCCGCACGAGGTACGCTCCGCGGCCGACCTGTTGGGGCCGCCCCTCGACTTCACGGCGGCCGATGCCGAACTGGCCGCGGACCTTTTCAACGTGGCTGGCCGGCGTCGGGGAAGCATGGTCGACTGCATGATCGCGGCGGTGGCGATCCGTCGCGGAGCCGCACTCGCCACCGCCAACACCGCCGACTTCGCCCGCTTCGCCCCGCGTGGCCTGCGCCTCGCCCAGCCGTAACGCCCCCCGCCCCCGCCCGTAGCTGGCGCGATCTTCGCTCTCTGGCGCCGGCTGACCCCAGCCCGCCCGCCCGTGTCCGACCTCGCCCCCGCGCCGGCCCCGCCCGCCGACGCCGCTACCGCCAACCTCAACCGCGACGCCCACGACGCCGCGCGGCGGGCCGCCGCCATCGCCGGCCGCGCCGCGGGGCGGGGCACGGGTCGCCCGCACGTGGTCATCATCGGCGGGGGGTTCGGTGGGCTGCACGCGGCCCGCGCGCTCAAGGGCGCCGACTGCGACGTCACGCTCGTCGACCGCACCAACCACCACCTGTTCCAGCCGCTGCTCTACCAGGTGGCGACGGCGGTGCTGGCCCCGACCGACATCACCATCCCCATCCGCTACGTCCTGCGCGGGCAGCGCAACGTGACGGTGCTGATGGCCGACGTGCAGGGCGTCGACCCGGACCGGCGCGTGGTGCTGCTCGACGACGAGCGGCGCGAGCTTGGGTACGACTACCTCGTCGTCGCCGCCGGGGCGCGGCACTCGTACTTCGGCCACGACGAGTGGGAGCGCGACGCGCCCGGCCTCAAGACCATCGCCGACGCGTACGAGATGCGCCGCCGCTTCCTCACCGCGTTCGAGATGGCCGAGAAGGCCGCGGACCCGGCCGAGCGCGCGGCGTGGCTGACGTTCGTCGTGATCGGCGGCGGGCCGACCGGCGTCGAGCTGGCCGGGATGATCTACGCCACCGCCGAGACCTTCCGGAAGGACTTCCGCCGCATCGACACCGCGCAGGTGCGCGTCACGCTCCTCGAAGGCAGCCCGCGCGTGCTGGCCGCCTTCCCGGAGCCGCTGAGCGAGCGCGCCCGCCGCGACCTGGAGGCCCTGGACGTCGAGGTGCGCACCGGCGCGCACGTCACCCGCATCGAGCCCGACGCGGTGTTCGTGGGCGACGAGCGGATCCCGACGCGCACGGTGTTCTGGGCCGCCGGCAACGCGGCCTCGCCGTTAGGCAAGCAGCTCGGCGCCCCCACCGACCGCGCCGGCCGCGTGCAGGTGCGCCAGGACCTCTCCGTGCCCGGGCGCCCCGAGGTGTTCGTGGTGGGCGACATGGCCGCCGTGGAGAGCGACGGGAAGCCGGTGCCGGGCGTGGCGCAGGGGGCGATCCAGGGCGGCCGGCGCGCCGGGCGCAACGTGCGCGCCCTCCTCGAAGGCCGCGCCACCGAGCCGTTCCGCTACTGGAACAAGGGCGACCTCGCCACCATCGGCCGTCACCGCGCGGTGGCCAACCTCGGGCCGCGGCTGCGCTTCGGCGGGACGCTCGCGTGGGTGATGTGGGTGTTCATCCACATCCTCTACCTCGCCGGGTTCCGCAACCGGCTGAGCGTGCTCATCCAGTGGGGCTACTCGTACCTCACCTATCACCGTGGCGCGCGGCTCATCAGCGGGCAGATGGCGCAGCGCGACAGCACCGGGGTGCCGTCGGAACGGCCCGCGTCGAGCGGCGCGATGCCCGACTGGTCGGGCAACGCCGCGCGCGCGGCGGGGTGACGTCGCCCGTCATCCCGAGCGCAGCGCCCCGGGCGGGGCGGGATCCGCCCCTACAGAAACGCGCGGCCGTCCAGCCCCGCGGGCACGCCCGCGCCTAACGCCGCGAGCGCGCTCGGCATCACGTCCGCCGTGCGCCGCGGCGTCCGCGCGAACGGCCGGCTGACCAGCAGCGGCACGGCCATGTGCTCGCGGTGCAGCGCGCCGTGGCTGCTCACGTGCGGGATCGGCTCGTAGCGGCCGCGCAGGTCCCAGTCGCGCGCGGCGCTGACGATCAGGTCCCCCGACCGCGGCGCGCCGGCCAGGTGAGCGATCTGCACGAGCGCGTCCGGGTAGTCGGCGCCGGCGCACGCGTCGTGCGCGGCGTCGGCGTCGAGCGGGCCGAGCGCGCCGCCGAGGCCGAGCGGGTCGCCGCCGGCCAGGGGGGCGTAGCGGTAGGCGAAGGCGAAGCACGAGTCCCCCGCGGCCACCCGCTCGCGGGCCACCACCGCGGCGCCGCGCGCCGCGTGCCGCACCTCACACCGGTCCGCGTCGAGCGGCAGGAGTAGCAAGTCCACGCTCGGGCGGGCGAGCAGGTCGGCCGCCGCGCCCTCCCACCGGGCGCCTAACGCGCCCCACCACGGCCGCGCGCGGCGCGTCAGCTCCAGGTACACGTGCGCCATCGCGTTGCCGCTCACCATCACCGCCACCTCGCGCCCCGGGCGCCAGGTGAACGGGTGCGCCACCGTGCGGTGGCCGCGGGCGCGGAACCAGTCGGCGAGGTCGTCGTGCGCGCGCACGGGCGAGTGGCCGTGGTCGCTCACGACGAACACCGTCGTCTCGCGCCACCACCCGCCGCGCTCGGCGTCCTCGCGCAGCTCGGCCAGCACCCCGTCGGCGATGGCGAGCGCGTCGCCCACCACGGGCGCGCCGTGGCCGGCGCTGTGGCTCGTCTTGTCCACGCCGGTGAGCGCGCAGAAGACCGCGCGCGGCGGACGCCCCGCTGCGAAGCCAGCCCGCACCCGGCGCGCCACCTCCGCGCCCACGTCGCGGTCGATCTGCAGCCACCCGCGCACGTCGCCGCGGAAGTGGGTGCGCGCGGCGCGGAGCGCCCACGCCGGGCTCCGCGCCACGCGGTCGCCCGGCGCGAGCCCGCGGCCGATCACGTTGAGCGCGCCGAGCCCCGGCGGCGCGAGCTCGAAGAGCGTGGGCGCGTCCGCGGCCAGATCGCGGTCCACGTGGCGCATCTCGGCGCCCACGTAGCTCCGCGCGGCATCGGGGCGCGTGGCCGGCGTGCGCGCGCGGTCGAACCAGCGGAGCGCGGGGAGGCCCACCGGGCCCGGAAAGCGACCCAGCAGGAAGGGCGCGTAGGCCGGCCCCGTCACCGACGGGAAGACGCTGCTCACCGTCGCCAGGCCGCCGTCGGCGCGCAGCCGGGCCATCGCGGGGAGCCGGCCGGCGTCGAGGCCGGTGGCGAGCGTGTCGGGGCGGACGCCGTCGGCGACGAGGATCAGGGCGAGCGGCACCGGCGGGCTAACGGGGACGGACGAAAGGGGGCGGGCGCGAGGCGTGCAACGGGCGGCGCCGTCATCTTCCCCGCCATGCCCAAAGCTAGCTCGCCCAAGACCCGCCGCCCCGCGGCCACCGCGCCCGCGTCGCCGGCCGACGCGCCGGCCCCCGCGCTCACCACCGCCACCGGCAAGCCCGCCAGCCCCGCCGCCCTCGAGGACGCCGCACACCAGGCGCTCGAAGGGGTCAAGGCGCGCACCGAGGAAGGCCACCGCGCCGCCGGCCGCCGCCCGCCGAGCGAGCGCGCGGCCGACGGCGCCCCAGCCACGCGCGCCGCCGGCGCCACCCGCGTACGCGCCGACGCGCCCCCGCGCGCCCGCCACCCCGTCGACACGAGCATCCGGAGCGACTTCCCGGAGGGCCCGGGCGTCGGCGCGGGGTCGGGGATGGCGACGGAGGACGAGAAGCTGCTCGCCCTGCCGAGCCGCGGCGCCGCGGCCGACTTCACGCGCACCGACCCGTGGCGCGTGATGCGCATCATGGGCGAGTTCATCGAGGGCTTCGACGCGCTCTCGGGCGTGCGCCGCGGCGTCACCATCTTCGGCTCCGCGCGCACCGCGCCCGACGACCCGCAGTACCAGGCCGCCCAGGAGGTGGGGCGGCTCCTCGCCGAGGCCGGCTTCGACGTGATCACCGGCGCCGGGCCGGGGATCATGGAGGCCGGCAACCGCGGCGCCCGCGAGGGGGGCGGCTACTCGGTGGGCTGCAACATCGAGCTCCCGTTCGAGCAGGGGCACAACCCGTACGTCGACACGTTGGTCAACTTCCGCTACTTTTTCGTGCGGAAGACCATGTTCATCAAGTACTCGGTCGGCTACGTCGTCTTCCCCGGCGGCTTCGGCACGCTCGACGAGCTGTTCGAGGCCGTGACGCTCATCCAGACGGGGAAGCTCTACCAGTTCCCGGTCATCCTCTTCGGCCGCCACTACTGGGCCGGCCTCATCCGCTGGCTCGAGACGCGCGTACTCGGCGAGGGCAAGATCAGCCCGGGCGACGTCGACCTGATGCTGCTGACCGACGACCCACAGGAGGCGGTCGACGCGATCGTGCGGGCCTACGGCGCGCAGCGGGCCCGCGCGGACGGCGCGGGCCCGGGGTGACGGCGCGGGCGGCGGACGGGCGGGGCGCCCGGACGCGGGCGGGTCGGGGACCCGCCCTTACTGGTCGTGGATGGTCTTGAGCTCCACGACCTTCAACCGGCGGACGGCGGCGGGGAGCTTGAGGATCGCCGTCTCGCCGACGCCCTTGCCCAACAGCGCGCGCCCGATGGGCGAGCCCATGCTCACGCTCCCGTCCTCGAAGTCGGCCGAGTCGGCGAGCAGCAGGTTGTAAGACTCACGCGCGCCGCTGCGCTCGTCCTCGACGGTGACCTTGGAGCCGAGGCCCACCCGGTCGGCCGGGATCTGCGAGAGGTCGACCGCGGAGATCTTGCTGAGGCGCTGGCGGAGCTGCCCGAGCCGCGCCTGCACGAACGCCTGGCGCTCGAGCGCGGCCTTGTACTCGCTGTTCTCCTTGAGGTCGCCGAGCTCGACGGCCTTCCGGATCTCGTTGGGCAGCGTGACGTTCAGCTCGTGCTGGAGCTTCTCGACCTCGTCGCCGAGCTTGCGCTTGAGTTCTTCGATCATGGTCGGCGCAAGGTAGCGCGGGCGCCCGGCCGCCGCCGGGCGCGGCCCTTACTGGCGGAAGGTGAACGAGCCGAGGGTGATGGTGTTGCCGCTCACGGTCGCCGTGGCGTTGTCCAGCTCCCGGTCGACCGTGTTGGAGAAGGTGATCGTGTTGCCGCGCACGCTGTAGCGCCCCGACTGCGTCTCGGTGAACTCCTCGATCGTGAAGCGGACCAGGTCGGTCTCGCGGACGTCGATCGAGATCTCGAAGGTGCGGTCGCCGCGCAGGATGAGCTGGCCGCCGGTCAGCTCCGAGCGCAGCGTCCCGGCCGCGTTGGTGTTGCTGACCGGCACCGCGGCGTTGTCGAAGGCGATGAGCGTGTAGAGGCCGCCGACCGAGGCGTCCGGCGCGGTGGACTCGCTGCACGCCGCCGCGCCGGCGACCGTGAGGGCGGCAGCGACGGCCACGCGGGCGGCGCGCAGGAGGCGGGGGCGGACGGCGAGGAGCGGCATGGCGGATCCCGGAAGCGGGCGGACGTCGGGGCGGGGCGGCGGGCCGGCCGGCGTCGCACCGGACGCCGCCGTCGCCGCGCCCGCGGGGTGGCACCCGCAGTATAGGCACGGCGCGCGCCGCGGCGGTGCCCGGCGGCACGCCGCCCGGCACTACTCTTCGCCGCATGCTCCGCGTCAGCCGCCACGGCCCCGTCACCCGGCTCGCCCTGTCGTCCCGGGCGAGCCGGCTCGTGGGGTACGCGGTGAGCGCCTACCTGGTCGACACGGCGTGCGGCCCCGTGCTCGTGGACACGGGCTTTCCGCGAGCCTGGCGCGACCTGGCCGGGTACCTCCGGGACCGCGGCGGCGGCGACCTCCGGCGGGCGGTGCGCGGCGCCTTGGTCACCCACCAGCACGAGGACCACGCCGGCAACGCCGCCGCCCTCGCCGCCGCCGGCGTCCCGCTGGCCATGGCCGACGCGACCCGCGCGGCCATCGGGCACGTCCCGCCGCCCGGGTTCTACCGCGACTTCACCTGGGGCCGGATGGCCGCCGTCCCCGCCGGCGCGCCGGCGTTCGACCCCGCGCCCCTCGCCCTCGTCCCCACGCCCGGCCACTCGCCCGACCACCACGCGGTGTGGGACGCGGCGCGCGAAACGCTGTTCGGCGGCGACCTGTTCATCGGGGTGCGGGTGCGCGTCGCCCACCCGGGGGAGGATCTGCGCGCGCTGGCCCGCTCCCTCCGCGCGGCGGCGGCCCTCCGCCCGCGCCACTTCTTCGACGCGCACCGCGGCCCGGTCGCGCGGCCCGCCGAGGCGCTCGCGGCCAAGGCGGGGTGGGTGGAGGGCACGGTCGCCAGGGTCGAGGCGCTGCTCGCGCGGGGGTGGAGCGAGCGGCGGGTGCGCCGCGCCGTGCTCGGCCGCGAGGAGTTCGCCGGGTACGCGTCGTTCGGGCATTACTCGCGGGCCAACTTCGTGCGGGCGGTGCGCGCCGACGGCGGCGGGCCGCCGGCCGCGTCGCCCGGCTGAGCCGCGGTCAGGGGTTCACGGCGAACAGCCGGGCCGCCTCGCGGTCGTACGCAGCCACGGCCTCCGCCTGCGCCGCCGCGTCCCAGCCGAGGGCGGCGGCCACGTGCGGCGCAAGCGCCCGCGCCGCAGACCGCCCGTGGTCCCGGGTCTCGAACGCGACGGGCGCGCGGCGCACCAGCAGGTCGGCCAGCGTCCGCGCGTGCTCGTGCGCCGCCGCGTGCGCGAACTCCGCCAGCACGTACGGCAGCGCCGGGTCGAGGCGGGCGCCTAACGCCCGGTCGGCCTCCGCCAGCGCCCACACCCGCCGCCAGGCCGCGCCGTGCGCGTGTGCCAGCCGCCGCGACACCGCCGCGTCGCCGGCCGCGGCCCGCGCGGCGGCCTCCTCGGCGGCCACCCCGCGCGGGGGGTCGGCGACGTCGCCGCCGGGGAGCGTCCCCCGCGCCGTCTCCGACGCCGGCAGCCGCCCGACCCCCAGCAGCGGCGCGCACCGGTCGACGACGTCGGCGGCCATGCTGCGGTACGTGGTGAGCTTGCCGCCGGTCGCGGTCACCACCCCGCGCGGGTCGACATGCACCGCGTGCTCGCGCGACGCCGAACCGGTTCCCGCGCCGCCGACGCCGGCCGCCGCGAGCGGGCGGAGGCCGGCCCACGCGCTCACCACGTCCGCCGGGACGAGCCGCGCGTCGGGGAAGTAGTGGTTGGCCGCCCCCAACAGGTAGGCGACGTCGGCGGCGGTGGCGCGGACGGCCCCGGGCTCGGCGTCGGCCGGGGTCTCGGTGGTGCCGATGACCGCGAACTGGCCCGCGGCGGACCCGCCGGCGGGGAGCGCGAAGAACACACGCCCGTCGCGCGGGCCGAGCAGGGTCACGGCGCCGCGGACGCCCAGCCGGTCGGCAGGGACGAGCACGTGCACGCCCTTGGCGCCGCGCACCGCGACCGGCGCCCGGGGCTCGGCCAGCGCGCGCACCCCGTCGGCCCACGGTCCGGCGCAGTTCACCACGGCCCGGGCGCGCACCTCAACGCTGCCGTCGTCGCCCGGGAGCCGGCCGCGCACGGACGCCCGCACCCGGGCGCCGTCACGGTCGGGGGCGAAGCGCAGGCCGACGACCTCCGCGTGCGTCCGCACCACCGCCCCCCGCTGCTCGGCGCCTAACGCCACCGCCAGCGTGAGGCGGCTGTCGTCGGTGGCCGCGTCCCAGTAGGCGGCGCCGCCCGTCAGCCCGGCCGCGGCGAGCGCCGGCTCGCGCGCCAGCACCCCCGCGGCGCCGAGCACCCGGTGGCGCCCCACGTTCCCCCAGAGGGCGAGCGCGTCGTAGAGCGCGAGGCCGGCGGCGAGCTTCCAGCGGGGTACCCGGGCGCCGCGGTACACCGGCCAGGTGAACGCGAGCGGCCGGACGAGGTGCGGCGCCAGGCGCAGCAGCGTGCGCCGCTCGCGGCTCGCCTCGAACACCAGGCCGAGGTGCCCGTGCTCCAGGTAGCGCACCCCGCCGTGCACGAGCCGCGACGAGCGGCTGCTCGTGCCGCTCGCCAGGTCGTCGCGCTCCGCGAGGGCGACGCGCAGGCCGCGGCCGGCCGCGTCGCGGGCGACGCCCGCGCCAGTGATACCGCCGCCGACCACGAGCAGGTCGAACAGCCCGTCGGCGAGGGGGGCGAGGCGGTGGGAGGCGGCCACGGTCGTGAAACAGATGTTACGCGGCAGCGCCCCGCGCGTCCGCGCGCGCGCTTACAATCCAGGGCTGTCCAGGCCGGCGCCCGCCGGCCGCGTCGTCTCCCACCGCCCCCCTCCCATGCCTCGTCTGTCCCCGGGCCGCGTCTGGCCCGTGGTCTCGCGCGTCGCCGCCGCCGCCGCGCTCGCGGCCTGCGCGCCGGCCGACCGCGCCTTCGCCCCCGCCGCGCCCGCCACCCCCCGCTTCGCCGCCGGCCCCGGCGGCCAGGCCACCGGGGTCGTCATCAGCCAGTTCTACGGCGCGGGCGGCAACAACGGGGCGACGCTGCGCAACGACTACGTCGAACTGTACAACACCGGCGCCAGCGCCGTCACGCTCACCGGCTGGTCACTGCAGTACGCGAGCGCCACCGGCACCGGCAACTTCGGCGCGAACCTGGTCGCGCTCTCGGGCACCATCCAGCCCGGGGGCTACTTCCTCGTCCAGCTCGCCGGCGGCACGAACGGCGCGGCCCTCTCGGTGACCCCCAACCAGTCGTCCACGGCCATCAACCTGGCCGGCGCCGCCGGGAAGATCGCCCTCGTCAACTCCACCACGGGGTTGGCGTGCAACGGCGGCAGCACCGCCTGCTCCGAGGCGCAGCGGGCGCAGTTCGTGGACCTCGTCGGTTACGGTAACGCCAACTTCTTCGAGGGGACGGCGGCCGCCCCGACGCTGACCGCCACCACGGCCGCGTTCCGCAAGACGCTGAACGCGGGGCTCCAGGACACCGACAACAACGGCGCCGACTTCAGCACCGGCGCGCCCAACCCGCGCGCCGGCGCCACCACGCCGCCGGCCGGCGTCACGGTGACCGTCACCGCCAACCCGGCCGCGTTCAGCGTCGGCGGCACCAGCCAGCTCACCGCCACGGTCACGCAGAACGGCAGCCCGGTCACGCCCACCGCCCTCGCGTGGAGCGTGAACCCGACTGGGCGCGTGACGTTCAGCAACCAGAGCGGCAACACGGTGACGGCCACCGGCGCCACGGCCGGCACGGCGACGGTCACAGCCACCGCCACCGTGGGCGGCACCCCGTACACCGGCACCGTCGGCGTCACCGTCAACGCGCCCGCCACCTCGCTTACCGTCGAGGGGTACAGCTTCCGCGGCAGCGACCCGATTCCGGTGGGCTTCCAGGAGACCTACCGTGTGCGCCCGACGGGCGAGTCGGCCTACCTGCGCTCGGGCATCACCTGGACCACCGCCGACCCCGCCGTGGCCACCGTCGACGCGCTCGGCAACGTGACGGCGCGCGGCAACGGCACCACCACGCTTACGGCCACCGAGGCCGGCACGGGGCGCACCGGCTCGATCAGCATTCCGGTGACCACGTTCGCGTGGAGCGACACGGTGGGCGTCTACGCCAACGCCCTGCAGTTCGGCACCCCGGCGGCGGGCCCGTCGGCCGGCGCCTCGGACGGGGTGCTCGTCGAGCGCGTGACGTTCGCCGCGTCGTGGAGCAGCGCCCTGGGCCAGCCGCTCTGGGTGGGCTACAACCTCGACGCCGCGCACCGCATCAACGCGGCCGACCGCTGCGACTGCTTCACCCCCGACCCGCTCCTGCCCAACGGGGCCAAGGTGGTGACCAGCGCCGACTACGACGGCACCAACTTCTCGCGCGGCCACATGACGATGAGCGCCGACCGCACCCGCGGCGCCCTCGACAACGCCACGACGTTCTACTTCACCAACATCATCCCGCAGACCAACCAGAACAACGCGGGCCCCTGGCTCGGCCTCGAGATCTTCCTCGGCGACCTCGCGCGCAACGAGAACAAGGAGATCTACATCTTCGACGGCGGCGCCCGGTACAGCGGCTTCCTGCAGAGCGCCAACCCGCTGGTCGGCGCCAACCGCGTGGCCATCCCGACGCGCACGTGGAAGGTCGCGGTCATCATGGAGCGCGGGAAGGGGATCGCAGACGTGCGCTCGGCGAGCGACGTCCGCGTGATCGCCGTCGACATGCCCAACACGACCACCATCCCGCAGGTGCAGGCGCAGTGGGTCAACTACCAGGTGAGCGTCGACTCGGTCGAGCGGCTCACGGGCCTCGACCTGCTCTCGGCGCTCCCCGACGGGATCGAGGCGCAGGTGGAGGGCGCGGTCACCGCGACCACCCGCCCCGCCGGCCTCGAGGTCCAGCCGGAGCGCATCAGCGTCTCGGCCACCGCCGCCGTCAGCGCCGTCCTGCTGTCGGGCGTGGACTTCGACGCCACTACCTTCGCCCCGGCCGACCTGCGGCTGGTGACGCAGAACGGCACGCAGGTGGCGCCGATCAGCCGCAACGGCGTGGTCAACACCAGCACCCGCGACGTCAACGGCGACGGCAAGCTGGACCGCGTGGTCAACTTCGCCACGAGCGCGCTGCGCGGGGCCGGCTTCTCGACTGCCGCGCCCGCCCTCACGCTCCGCCCCGCCGGCACCGGCACCCCCGCCTGGCGCGCCAGCGACCCGACGCCGCCCGTCGTCGCCCCGTAACCCTCCTTCCGCACTCCCGCGATGACGTCATCCACCCTGCGGCCCCGCGCGCTCCGGCGCGCGGCCGCCACCGCCGCCGCCCTCGTCGGCGTGCTCGCCGCCCGACCCGCCGCCGCCCAGTTCGTCTCGGTCGGCTACTCGCCCGTCTGCGCCGCGACGCCCTGCTCGACCTTCCGCTTCACGCTCGAGAACCGCGGCGCCACGTCGCTCGTGTTCAACACGCTCACGCTGACCGCCACCGCGGGCAACTTCGTGTTCGCCCCGGACGACCCGGGCGCCCCGACGGTGGGCAGCGTGCAGGGGGAGGACTCGCAGGGTGAAATCGGCGCCACGGCCACCATCGGCGCCGGCGGCACGTCGCTCTTCACCAACTTCCTCGTCGACGCGGGCTTCCCGTTCGAGGTGTTCGCTGGCGCCAGCGGCTTCCTCGACGCCGAGGTCGACGCGGCCGTGGCCGGCGGCCCGGCGCCGACGTTGAGCGGGGCGGCGTTCACCTTCGGCGCCTCGGTCCAGGGGTCGGGCGGTCCGGTGACGATCGGCGGCCCGGCCGCCGTGGTGCCCGAGCCGGCCACGCTGGCCCTCGTGGGTGCAGGGCTGGCCGGCGCGGCCGCCCTGGCCCGGCGCCGCCGCGCGGCCTGACCGCCCGCGCACCGTCGCGACGAGGGGCCGACCC
>ERZ1066119.580-NODE-580-length-24060-cov-8.574922_pt1 | contig 24060 bp, 19 predicted proteins | sample MGYA00382766_ERZ1066119 | MGnify/ENA primary metagenome ERZ1066119 (study PRJEB33369, sample SAMEA5778349) | biofilm metagenome | biome: Industrial cooling water; feature: Water cooling tower basin; material: Biofilm | place: United Arab Emirates | collected...
CAGGCCCTGCTCGCGCGCGGGGTTGGCGGGATCGATGCCGCGCAGACCGAGTGGCTCGGCGGGACCGCGGCGGGCGGTCCGAGCTTGCTCGTGCATCGATAAGCAGCGCGGCGGGTTTGTTTCCCCTGGAACAGCAAGGGCAGGCCGTTTGGCAGGACAGGACATCAGGCTCGGCGAGGCGGCGGCGGCGCGGGTGCTGCTGGTGCGGGCGGTGGAAGCGGAGGATCGCGACGGCCTGGTCCTGACCGCCGACGACCGGCGCTCGGCGAGCGAGGCGGCAGTCGCGGCGGTGCGCGGGAGCCCGGGAGTCGAAGCCAGGCCCGAGACCTTTCTCGGGCGGCGAGCCGAGGTGGCGCTGGAGCGACTTCGCGGGCGGTTTCCGGCGCTGGCGAGCGTCGAGCGGGCGCTGCGCTGGCCGTGGTGGGTGAGCCTCGGGCTGCCGCTCGGCGCGCTGGCCCTGGGACTGTCGACCGATGCCTTTGCGGGCGAGCGCTTGAACATCGTCGCCTTTCCCCTGCTCGGGCTGATCGCGTGGAACCTTGCCGTCTATCTCATGCTGGCGGTCCGCTGGCTGGCGCGGGTGGCAGGGCGCGAGCGGACGAGGACTGGGATGGTGGGCGACCTCCTTGCGAGGCTGGTGCGGCCGGCGAGCAGCCGGCTGGCCTCGAGCCCAACGCTGGAGCGGGCGGTTGGACGCTTCGCCGGCGACTGGGCGGGAGCGGCGCGTGGCCTGACCGAGGCGCGGGTGCGGCGGACCTTGCACCTGGCGGCGGCGCTGTTCGCGGCCGGCGTGGTCGCCGCCATGCTGATCCGAGCGCGCTACATGGCGGAATATACGGCGAGTTGGGCCGGGACCTGGGCCGGGGCGGAGCGCGAGATTGCCGGGCTGCTCGGGCTGGTGCTCGGGCCGGCGAGCTGGCTGACCGGCATCGCCCTGCCCGACGTCGAGCAGCTCCGGGCCTTGCGCGGGGCGGAGCAGAATGCGGGCAACTGGCTCATCCTGTGGGCGGTCACCGCCGGGCTGCTGGTGATCGGGCCGCGGCTGGTGCTGGCGGCCCTGAGCCAAGCCAAGGCGGCGGTGCTGAAGCGGCGGCTGCCGGTGACGGAGGACTTCTATTTCCGCAGCCTGATCCGCAACGCCGCCGGAGAGCCGGGGCGGGCGCGGCTTGTGGCTTATGCGGTGGAGCCGGGCGCGGCGGGCGAGGAGCGGCTGCGCGGGCTTCTCGGCTCGGTGCTGGGCGAGAAGATTCGCCTGTCGATCGACCCGCCGGTTCCTTACGGCGAGGAAGAGGCGTGGATGGCGGCGGAGGGCGACGGGCTGGGGAGCAGCGACTATCTCCTCCTGCTGTTCAGCTTGTCCTCGACCCCGGAGGCCGAGAACCACGGCGCCTTTGCCGAGGCAGTGGCGCGGCGGCTCAAGGGAAGCGCGACCCGCCTGTCGGTGCTGCTGGAGGAAGGTGCCTTCCGGCGGCGGCAGGCGGGGCTGCCCTCGGGCGAGCGGCGAGTGGAGGAACGGCTCCGGGCGTGGCGGACGGTGCTGGCCGGGGCGGGGGTGGAGCCGGTGCCGGTCAGCCTGGAGGAGGAACCGCAAGGCGAAGCGGCGCAGCGGCTGGAAACCGCCCTGCTGCGGTCGGGGCACGCATGAGCACGATCAACCTGTCCCTCATCAGCCACACCAATGCGGGCAAGACCACGCTGGTCCGGACCATCCTCCAGCAGGATGTCGGCGAGGTGCGCGACGCGGCGCATGTGACGGAGGTGGCGACCGGCTACCTCATGGTGCAGGCGGGCGAGCACAGCCTGATGCTGTGGGACACGCCGGGCTTTGGCGACACGGCGCGGCTGGTGAAGAGGCTCCGGCTGGCGGGCAATCCGATCGGCTGGCTGCTGGGGCAGGTATGGGACCGCTTCCGCGACCGGCCCCTGTGGTCGAGCCAGCAGGCGGTCCGCAACGCGCGGGACGAGGCGGATGTCATCCTGTACCTCGTCAATGCGAGCGAGGATCCGGCAGGCGCCGCTTATGTGCCGCTGGAGATGGAGGTGCTGGGCTATATCGGGAAGCCGGTGCTGGTGCTCCTGAACCAGGTCGGACCGCCGACCGAGGCGGGCGTGTCGGAAGAGGGGCGCTGGGGCGAGCATCTCGGCGCGACTGGTCTGGTCCGGGGGAGCCTGACGCTGGACGCCTTTGCCCGCTGCTGGGTGCAGGAGCTGACCCTGCTCCGGCTGGTCGAACCGCTGCTGCCGGAGGAGAAGCGCGACGGGATGGCGGCGCTGATCGGAGCCTGGGGCGAGCGCAACCACGAACGCTTCCTTGAAGCGATGCGGGTCCTGGCCGGGCCGCTGGCCGAAACGGCGGCGGACCGTGAGGAGATCGGCGAGCGCAAGTGGCACGACAAGGTGACCGGCGCGATCCGCAACCCGGCCGGGGGCGAGATGTCGCCGGCGGGCAAGCGGGCGGTAGGTCTGCTCGGCGAGCGGCTGGAGAAGAGGATCAGGGACAGTACCGACGCGCTGATCCGGCTGCACGGCCTGTCGGGGCGGGCGGCGCAGTCGGTGCTGAAGCGCGTCGCCCGTGACGTCACGGAAAGCGCGCCGGCACGGCCGGGGGTGGCGGCGGTGCTCGGCGGCGTGGCGACGGGCGCGGCGGGCGGACTTGCGGCCGACCTTGCGGCAGGCGGGCTGACGCTTGGCGGCGGAATGCTGATCGGCGGGATCCTTGGCGCGGTCGGAGCGGGAACGGCGGCGCGCGGCTACAATCTGGTGCGGGGCGAGGAGACCAATGCGGTGCGCTGGTCGGAGGAGGCGTTCACCGAGTTCGTCCGCTCCTCCTTGCTGCGCTACCTGGCAGTGGCGCACTTCGGGCGGGGCCGGGGCGAGTGGGAAGAAGCGGAGTTCCCGCCCCACTGGCGCGGCGCCGTCGAGGAGGCGGTCGGCGACGAGGCCCGACAGGTGCGGGCGATCTGGAGCCGAGCCAAGGAGGTGCCGCGCGAAGAGCTGGACGGGCAGTGCGAGGCGTTGCTCCGGCGCTGCGCAGAGCGGCTGCTGGTCCTCTTCTACCCAGAGGCGGCAGCGATCTTCGAGCGGCGCGCGCTTGCTGCGCTCGATGGCTCCGGTGCGGGAGACAGGCCGCGCGAAAGCGCTGCAACAGGACCAGCTGCACTGCGGTCTTGAACGGGTCGGCAGCTGTCGGGACCCGTCGGGCGAGCTTGATCCTCCCAGCACGGAAGCCTTGAGGCACGAGATTTTCGCCGCCGTCACCACGCGCCTTGCCGTATTATAGAAGCAATACGCACGTTCGTCGAAGCCGGAGTGCGTGAGGCCGCCGCTGGACCTAGCCCGGGATCACTCCAGCAGGAACCGGCGGGCGCATTTCTCAGCAGATGCTCACCTCTTCCTCATGCCGCTCATCCGGCGACCCTGCAGGAGAATCGTCTTCGCGCCGGCCCACCGCCTCGCGCCATGAATAGGGGCAGTCGCCATCATGAGTTCCGCTTACTCCGCTTCCATCCGTGCCGCCGGCTTCGTTGCAGCTCTTCTTGCAAGCAGCTCCGCACTGGCGCAGCAGGCCGCCTCGCCGGCCAGCCCGGAGCAGCGCGGCCAGGCGCAGCCAAGGTCCGGCGAGCGGATCGTCGTCACCGGCAGCCGGCCGCAGGTGATCGACGCACCGGACCGGCTAAGCTTCAACGTCGCCAACGATCTCGGCGCCCAGAGCGGAAGCCTGGCCGACGCGCTGCGCAACGTGCCGGGGGTCGAAGTCGATCTGCAGGGGCAGGTCAGCCTTCGCGGCGATCCGGGCGTCACCATCCTGATCGACGGGCGGCCGTCCGCGATGCTGCGGGGCGAGGGACGGGGCGATGCGCTGCAGTCCATGCCGGCCAATCAGATCGAACGGGTGGAGGTCATCACCAACCCGTCGGCGGCAATGAGCCCGGAAGGGTCTGGCGGGGTGATCAATCTCATCACCAGAAAGCAGCGCCAGGCCGGCTTGACCGGCACGGTCCGCGCCAATGTCGCAACCGAAGGCCGCGGCAATGTCTCGGTCAGCGCGACCCGCAACCGGCCGGGCCTGACCATCTCAGGCGAGGCAGGCTATCGCCGGTTCACCAACGAGATCGAGGTGGAGCAAGAGCGCGAACGCCTGTTGCCGGCCGGAGGAACCCTGGTCAACGTCCAGGAGACTTTCTCCGAGAATGTCGCGCAGGCCGGCAATGGCCGTCTCGGGATCGAATATGAGCTCAACAAGACCAACCGGCTGACCGGCGAGATCTCTTATCGGCACAACGATGTCGTCCAGGAGCGCGAGGAAGACTTCCTCGGCAATGCGCTCGAGAGCGGGTTCTCGCGGCTCAGCGAGCATGACATGAACCAGCGCATCCTCAGCCTGCGCTCGTCGTGGCGGCACACGCTGCCCGGCAAGGACCATGGCTTCACCCTCGACCTCGAGCACGACCGCGGCGGCATGAACCGGGTGATCGAAGCGGTGGACAGCCGCATCACTCTTCCGACCCGGTTCGAGCTGATCGAGAACGACATCGACCGCAACGACAGCCGTGCCAAGCTCGATTACAAGCGGCCGCTGGCCGAAGGCCGTTCGCTCAATCTCGGCTATGAATATGAGCGCTCCAATGCCGAGTTCGACTTCGTCGGCTCACGAGGGGCCAGCCGGACCGAGCTGGTCATCCAGCCGGGCCTGACCAACGAGTTCGATTATCGGCAGGACGTCCATGCCCTTTACGGGACCATGCAGCTCAACCGTGGCAAGTGGGAGTTCCAGCCCGGGCTACGGCTGGAGCAGGTCGCCCTGGACCTTGCCCAGCGCACCGACGGGACGCGCTTCGACCAGGATTACTTTCGCCTTTATCCCACCCTTCACATCGGCCGTGCGCTCAGCGACCGCACCAAGCTCAGGGCAAGCTACAGCCGGCGGATCCAGCGACCGGGCCCGCTCGATCTCAATCCTTACACCTTCTACATCGACCCGCGGAACATCCGGCGCGGCAATCCCAAGCTGAAGCCCGAGGTGACGGACGCGTTCGAGCTTGGCCTTCAGTATCGCAAGGACGCGACCTTCCTGTCGCTGACCGGCTTCTACCGTCGGTCCAAGGACGGTTTCACCGACGTGCTGGAGGTGCTGGGCGATGGGACCCTGCTCACCACCAGGGCCAATCTCGGCAGCGGCAGCCGGCTGGGCGTCGACGCGATCGTCAACGGGCGGCTGACCAAGACGCTCAACTACAATCTGTCGGCAACCGTGCAGCGCTGGGAGCTGGACGCCGATGGCCTTGGCGGTTTCGAAAAGGTGTCGGACGTGGTCGGTTCGGCCCGCGGCAGCCTGACCTGGCAGCCGACCCCCAAGGACTATCTGCAGCTCAGCGCGAACTGGCAGGGCAGGCAGCTGCTCCCGCAGGGCTATCGCGAGGGCGGCGCAATCGTGAACTTCGGCTATCGCCGCAAGGTCGACGAGCAATTGTCGCTGCTGGTCACCGGGCAGAACATCCTGGACAGCGCGAGCCAGAAGGTGGTGATCCGCACCCCCAGCTTCCGCGATCGCGTCGACTTCAAGGTGCGGGCGCGGGCGGTGTTCGTCGGCCTCAGCTACAATTTCGGCGGCAACAGCGGGCGGCGCCGGCCAGACCAGGGGTTCGACTTCGATCCGGGTGCGACCAGCGTGGGGCAGTAGGGGCGCTCCTCCCCGTTGCGGCGCAACGGGGAGGTTAGGGCTCTAGTTGGCGAAGGGGTCGCGCACCAGGATGGTGTCGTCGCGGTCGGGGCTGGTCGAGACCAGTGCCACGGGGCAGCGGATCAGTTCCTCGATGCGGCGAATGTACTTGATCGCCTGCGCGGGGAGATCGGCCCAGCTTCGCGCACCGGCGGTGCTTTCCTGCCAGCCGGGCATCTCCTCGTAGATGGGCTGAACGCGGGCCTGATCGGCGGCGTGAGGTGGAAGATAGTCAAAGCGGCGGCCCTCAATCTCGTAACCGACGCAGATGCGGACGGTGTCGAGCCCGTCAAGAACATCAATCTTGGTCAGCGCGATGCCGGTGATGCCGCTGACCGCCGCCGCCTGGCGGACGAGCACGCTGTCGAACCAGCCGCAGCGGCGCTTGCGGCCGGTGACGGTGCCGAACTCGCGGCCCCGCTCGCCTAAGCGCTGGCCGATCTCGTCGGATAGTTCGGTCGGGAAGGGGCCGGAGCCGACCCGGGTGGTGTAGGCCTTAACGATGCCGAGCACGAAGCCCGCAGCGCCGGGGCCCATGCCGCTGCCGCTGCCAGTGGTGCCGGCAACGGTGTTGGAGGAGGTGACGAAGGGATAGGTGCCGTGGTCGACGTCGAGGAGCACGCCCTGCGCGCCTTCGAACAGGATCCGGCGCCCGCGCTGCCGAGCCTCGTCGAGGTCGACCCAGACGGGGCGGGCGAAGGGGAGGACGAAGGGAGCGATGCCGGCAAGCTCCGCCTTGAGCGCGTCGCGATCGACCGGCGGGTGGCCAAAGCCGGCGCGAAGGGCGTCGTGATGGGCGCACAGCCGGTCGAGCAGGGGATCGAGTTGCCCGAGATGCGCAAGGTCGCAGACGCGGATGGCGCGGCGGCCGACCTTGTCCTCATAGGCCGGGCCGATGCCGCGGCGGGTGGTGCCGATCTTGCCCGCGCCGGACGCATCCTCGCGCAGGGCGTCGAGATCGCGATGGATGGGGAGGATGAGCGGGCAGGTCTCGGCCAGGCGGAGAACGTCGGGCTCGACCCGCACGCCCTGCCCGCGGAGGCGCTCGACCTCGTCCTTCAGCGCCCAGGGATCGAGCACCACGCCGTTGCCGATGATCGACAGGGTGCCAGTGACGATGCCGCTCGGAAGAAGGGACAATTTGTAGACATGCTCGCCGACGACGAGCGTGTGGCCGGCGTTGTGACCGCCCTGGAAGCGGACCACGCAATCGGCCTTGGCGGCAAGCCAGTCGACGATCTTGCCCTTGCCCTCGTCGCCCCATTGCGCGCCGATGACGGTGACGTTGCCCATCCGTAACGATTCCTGTGCTTCAGGTGAACGGCTTTCTCAGCCGCGGTTCAGCGGCGCTCCTATTGGTTGGTGGCGACAAGGTCCAGCAAGGGTGTGGAAATGGGCAGGGGCAAGATCGGAATGGCGGTGCTGGCGCTGGCGGCGGTGATCGCGAGCCATGGGGCCTGGGCCAGGCACCTGCCGACCCTGGAACTGAGCTATGGAACGCACGAGCGGCAGAAGGTGGACCTCACCCGAAGCGAGGCGCCGGAGCCGAGGTCCCCACTGCTGATGTTCGTCCATGGCGGCGGGTGGGTGATGGGGAACAAGCGGAGGGGTGCCGGCGTCAAGGCGAACCACTTCCCGGCAGCCGGCTGGGCGTTTGCGGCGACCAACTACCGGCTGGTCCCCGGTGCCACGGTCGAGCAGCAGGCGGCGGACGTGGCGAGCTCGATCGCCTTTCTGCGGCGCCAACCCGGGATCGATCCGGACCGCATCGTGCTGATGGGGCATAGCGCCGGAGCGCACCTGGCGGCGCTGGTCGCGAGCGATCCTGCCTATCTGAAAGCGGCCGGCGTGCCGATGAGCGCCTTGAGGGGCGTCATACTGCTGGACGGGGCGGGCTATGACGTGGTGCGGCAGATGAAGGAGCCGCGCAACCTGGTGCGCGGGCTCTACGGCCAGGCGTTCGGCGAGGATCCCAAGCGCCAGGCGGCGCTGTCGCCGATCAGCCATGCGGCGGCACCGAATGCGGCCAATTGGCTGATCCTTCCGGTTGCGAGCAGGGCCGATTCGGTGGCGCAAAGCGAGGCGCTGGCCACGGCGCTGCGGCAGGCGGGTGCCAGGGTCGAAGTGAGGCCGCAAGCGGGCAAGACGCATGGGAGCATCAACCGGGAGCTGGGCGCTCCCGGGGATGCGACGACGGCGGTGGTGGACGGGTTCTTGAGAGGGCTTTGAACCTCCCCGTTGCGCAGCAATGGGGAGGTGGCAGCGCGGAGCGCTGACGGAGGGGCCTGCCCACCGCGTGTGTGGCCCCTCCACCACTCGCTTCGCGAGCGGTCCCCCTCCCCATTGCTGCGCAACGGGGAGGTTCTCAGAACCGTAAGGGCACGACCTCGCGGACGCCTTCGAGGCCGCAGAGCTGCTCCACCACCTCGCCCGGCACCGGATCGTCGACCGCCACCAGCGCGACCGCTTCGCCGCCGGCGGCGCGGCGGCCGAGGTTGAAGGTGGCGATGTTGATCCCGGCGGACCCAAGCGTCGTGCCGAGCTTGCCGATGAAGCCGGGCGCGTCGTTGTTGACGATGTAGAGCATGTGGCCGGCAAGATCGGCCTCGACGCCGACGCCGAAGATGTCGACGAGGCGCGGGGCTGAGTTGCCGAACAGGGTGCCGGCAACGCAGCGCTCGCCCGCCGGAGTGGAGGCGGTGACCCGGACCAGGGTGTGGTAATCGACCTCGCGCTCGTGGCGGACTTCCTTGACGTCCAGCCCGCGTTCCTTGGCGAGAACGGGGGCGTTCACCATGTTCACCGTCTGCGAATAGGTGCCCATCAGGCCGGCGAGAACGGCGCCGGTGATCGGCTTCTGGTTGAGGGCCGCGGCGGCGCCCTCGACCTCGATCGAGACACCGCGGACCTGCTCGCCGAGGACCTGGCCGAGGAGGCGGCCGAGCTTTTCCGCCAGCGCCATGTAGGGCTTCAGCCGCGGCGCTTCCTCGGCGGAGAGCGAAGGCATGTTGATGGCGTTGGTGACGCCGCCGAGGAGGAGGAAGTCGCTCATCTGCTCGGCGACCTGGATCGCGACATTGACCTGGGCTTCGGTGGTGGAGGCGCCAAGGTGGGGGGTGGAGATGAAGCCCGGCGTGCCGAACAGCGGGCTGTCGGTGGCCGGCTCGGTCTCGAACACGTCGAGGGCGGCGCCGGCGACCTGGCCGCTGTCGAGCGCCTCCTTCAAGGCCGCCTCGTCGATCAGGCCGCCGCGGGCGCAGTTGATGATGCGCACGCCGCGCTTGGTCCTGGCCAGCGCTTCGCGGCCGAGAATGCCGCGGGTCTGGTCGGTGAGCGGCGTGTGGAGGGTGATGAAGTCGGCGCGGGCGAGCAATTGGTCGAGCTCGACCTTCTCGATGCCGAGCTCGAGCGCGCGCTCGGGCGAGAGGAACGGGTCGAAGGCGATGACCTTCATCCTGAGGCCGAGCGCTCGGGCCGCGACGATCGAGCCGATGTTGCCGGCGCCGATCAGGCCAAGGGTCTTGGCGGTGAGCTCGACCCCCATGAAGCGGTTCTTTTCCCACTTGCCGGCCTGGGTGGAGGCGTCGGCCTCCGGCAGCTGGCGGGCGAGGGCAAACATCAGGGCGATGGCGTGCTCGGCGGTGGTGATGGAATTGCCGAAAGGCGTGTTCATCACCACCACGCCGCGCTGGGTGGCGGCGGGGATATCGACATTGTCGACCCCGATGCCGGCGCGGCCGACGACCTTGAGGTCCGGGGCAGCGGCGAGCACGTCCGCCGTCACCTTGGTGGCCGAGCGGATGGCAAGGCCGTGATAGCCGGGGAGGATGGCTTTGAGCTCGTCCCTGGAAAGGCTGGGGCGCTCGTCCACTTCGATCCCGCGTTCGCGGAAGATGGCGGCGGCGCGGGGATCCATCTTGTCGGAAATGAGGACTTTGGGGGTCATTTTGTTTCCTCATGTGCCCCGGCGAAGGTCGGGGCCCAGTTTTCTTGAAGGAAGAAGGCGTCAGGCTCCGGCTTTGGCCGGAGAATAGTCAGGCAGTTTCCTGGTACGCCCAGTCGAGCCACGGCCCGAGCGCCTCGATGTCGTTCGCCTCCACCGTCGCGCCGCACCAGATGCGAAGGCCCGGTGGGGCGTCGCGGTAGCCGGCGACGTCGAAGGCGGCGCCCTCGGCTTCGAGGAGGCTCGCCATCTTCTTTATGCGAGCTTCGTCGGCGCCGGTGACGGTGAGGCAGACGCTCGTCCTGGAGCGGGTGGCCGGATCAGGCGCGAGGTGGCCGAGCGAGTTGCGCTGCTCGACAAGCCGGTCGAGGGCGGCGGCGTTCGCCTCGGTGCGGCGGATGGCGCCGTCGAGGCCCCCGATGCTCTCGATCCACTCGAGCCCGAAGATCGCATCTTCGACCGCCAGCATGGACGGCGTGTTGATGGTTTCGCCCGCGAAGATGCCGTCGATCAGCTTGCCGCTTTTGGTCAGGCGGAAGATCTTGGGCAGGGGCCAGGCAGGGGTGTAGCTCTCGAGCCGCTCGACCGCCCGCGGGCCGAGGATGAGGACGCCGTGCGCGCCTTCGCCGCCCAGCACCTTCTGCCAGGAGAAGGTCGCGACGTCGATCTTCTCCCACGGCAGGTCATAGGCGAAGACCGCGCTGGTCGCGTCGGCGAAGCTCAGCCCTTCGCGGTCCTCGGCGATCCACTCGCCATCCGGAACACGGACGCCTGAGGTGGTGCCGTTCCAGGTGAACAGGACGTCGCTCGACCAGTCGACCTCGCCGAGATCCGGCAGCCGGCCATAGTCCGCGCGGAGGACCTTAGGATCGAGCTTCAGCTGCTTGACCGCATCGGTGACCCAGCCCTCGCCGAAGCTTTCCCAGGCGAGCGCCGTGACGGGACGGGCGCCGAGCATGGTCCACATCGCCATCTCATAGGCGCCGGTGTCGGAGCCCGGGACAATACCGATGCGGTGGGTGTCGGGAAGCTGGAGATTGGCACGCATCAGGTCGATGCAGCGCTTCAGCCGCGCCTTGCCGAGTTTGCTGCGATGGGAGCGACCGAGGCTTTCGGTCGCGAGGCTCCCGGGGCTCCACCCCGGCGGCTTGGCGCAGGGTCCGGAGGAGAAGAAGGGGCGCGCCGGGCGCACCTCAGGCTTGGGGTTCGTCATCGTTCAAACTCTCCTTGCAGAGAGCACGCGCCGCGTTGGGACGGCGTGGCCCGCAGCCGCTGTAGCGCCTGCCCCGCGGCATGCAAGCAAGTGCAGTGATTCTGTGGATAAATGCCGGAAAGCTCCGCGAGACCCGCAGCAAAAGGCTCAACTCACCGTCAAGTCGGCCCAACTCGTCCCGGAGCGGGAATGAAAAGGTTGTATTCCTTAACCCTCCGGGGCTTTTTGCTGCCTGTCCAGGATGGCGGAGGGCAAAAAGCGCCGTCCCGGGCGGGGGCTGGGGAGCTCCTGACAAGACAAGGGACCTGACCGCTGCGGCAGCGATGGCGCGGCGACAAGGTCTTCACGTTGGCAAGCAAAGGGAGCTTGGACCCGAATGGCTCACGCGATCACGACAACCGGCCTGCTTCGCAGCCGCGACCTGTTCGTGCATGACGGGAACACGCTCCGCCGTGTCCGGCTATCGGTGCCGGTGCAGCTTCTCCTTCTGGCGCTGGCCGGTGCGATGCTGGCCTGGTCGGCCTTTGCCGCGGCGCATTTCGTGACCGGCGAGAAGCCCGCCCCTGCGGCTCCCGTCATCGTCAGCGATGCGGCCAGGATGCAGCAGCTCGCCGCGGCCGCCGAGCAGCGCGCCCAGGCGATCGAGCAGCGCCAGCAGCTGCTCGCGACCATGATGGCCGGCGGCGAGGTCGATCCTGCCGCTCTGCCCAAGGTCAGCGCGACCAAGCCCCTGCCGGCTGTCGTGGCCGCTCCGCTGGACCGCGCCGCTGGCCGGCTTGCGGCCGAGGAGGCTGCGGCTGCAGCCCAGCTCGACGCCCGCTACAAGCAAGCCGCGCGCGAGCTTCGCAAGCTGGGTCTCTCCCCGCAGCGCCTCGCCGTGGGCGGTCCGTTCGAACCGGCGACGAAGGCCGATCCGACCTTCAAGGCGCTGTTCAACAGCTGGAAGCGGCTCGACAGCCTTCAGGATGGCGTGATTGCCGTTCCGTCGGACGTTCCGGTCCGCAACGCTTCCTTCACCTCCAGCTTCGGCGTCCGTTCCGACCCGTTCGGCCGTGGCGCGGCAATGCACGCAGGCATCGACCTCGCGGGTCCGGTCGGTACGCCCATCTATGCTACCGCCGATGGCACGATCTCGCAGGCCGGCTGGCACAATGGCGGTTACGGCAACCTCATCCGGATCGATCATGGCCGCGGGATCGAGACCCGCTACGCCCACCTCCACAGCATGACCGTCCGCGACGGTGAGCGGGTTCGCCGCGGGCAGTTGATCGGTCGCATGGGCTCGACCGGCCGCTCGACCGGCAGCCACCTCCACTATGAGGTCCGCATCGACGGCCGCGCGGTCAATCCCGTGCCCTTCATGCGCTCGACCGACATCATCCTTGCGATCCGCGACCGCAGCGGCCGGACCATGGACCAGATCGCGCAGGGCGGCCCGGCCAAGCCGACCCGTCGCTAAGCGCGCGCGATCTTGAGAGCGGGCGAACGCCCGCCTATCTCGCCTCCCGTGACCCTGACCCTGACCCCCTCCGCCGCGGCCCGCGTCGCCGCCATCGCCGAAAAGCAGGCCAAGCCCGCGGTGCTGCGCCTGGCGGTGGAAGGCGGCGGCTGCTCGGGCTTTACCTACAAGTTCGCGCTTGGGGCACCGGAGGCGGACGATGCGATCGCCGAGACCGGTGGCGTCCAGCTTGTGGTCGATCCGATCAGCCTCGACCTCCTCGAGGGGAGCGAGGTCGACTATGTCGAGGATCTGGGCGGCGCGGCGTTCAAGGTGCGCAACCCCAATGCGGCGAGCGGCTGCGGCTGCGGATCGAGCTTCGGGATCTAGCGACAGGGTTGGCCCCTCGGTTCGCTTGCAGCGAACCTGTTCCCCCGCAAGCGGGGGCACGGAGGCTTCGGTGCCCCCACCGAAGTGGGGGAACAGGTTGGCGACGCCGACCGAGGGGGCCTGACAAGGCCCTCGTCCTGCGGCTACGGCTGAGCCCATGAAGATCGCCACCTTCAACATCAACGGCATCCGTGCCCGTCTTCCGCGCCTGCTGGAATGGCTGGAGCGGGAGAGGCCGGACGTCGCCTGCCTCCAGGAGCTGAAATGCGCCGACGAGGCGTTGCCCGTGCTCGACATCGAGGGCGCGGGCTATCGTGCGCTGTGGCATGGGCAGAAGGGCTTCAACGGAGTGGCGATCCTGGTGCGGGAGCGCTCGCCGAACCTGCGCCGGATCGGTTTGCCGGGCGACCCCGACGACAGCCACAGCCGCTACATCGAGGCGGAGGTGGACGGGCTGATCGTCGCTTCGCTCTACCTCCCCAACGGCAATCCGGTGGGCACGGACAAGTTCGGCTACAAGCTCAGATGGATGGAGCGGCTTCGGGACCATGCCGCCGGGCTTCTGGCCGAGGAGCGGCCGGTGGTGCTTGCCGGCGACTGGAACGTGGTGCCAGAGGACCGCGACGTCTGGTCGCCGCAGAACATGGCGGGCGACGCACTGATGCAGCCGGAAACCCGGGCCGCGTGGCGGACGATCCTTCACCAGGGCTGGACCGACGCCCTGCGCGCGCTCCATCCAAAGGAAGACAAGCTCTACACCTTCTGGGATTATACGGCGGGCTGCTGGCAGCGCGATGCCGGCTTCCGGATCGACCATCTGCTTCTGTCGCCGCAGGTCGCCGACCGGCTTCAGGCGGCCGGAGTCGATCGCTGGGCGCGCGGGCAGGAGAAAGCCAGCGACCATGCACCGACCTGGATTCTACTCGACTGAGCAGCTTTTCAAGGTCCTAACCACCGCGACCAAGGTCCGGTTGATCAAGTGGCGTTAAACAACCAGTATATGCGTCCATGGACGACAGGAACTGGACCGATCGACGGCAGCGCCACCGGGTGCAGCTTGAGGCGGACCTCATGCATGCGGACGGAAGCACCACCCGGACCATCGTCAGCGACCTGTCGCTCGATGGCTGCCGGGTCGTCGGCTGGTTCAGGATCGGCGACGCCGTCCGGCTCAAGATCCCGCGGATTGGCGAGGTGCGCGGACAGGTGCGCTGGGCCATGAACGGCCAGGCAGGCGTGCGCTTCGTTCCGAACGTCGAAGGCTAGAGCGCCTTGTCGTAGATCCGGTACACCTTGTTGCGCTCCGACCCCCGCAGGTCGGCGATCGCCAGCATGCCGCCATTGTCCTCCAGCACCCAGCCGAACTCGCCGTGGCTGGCGCCATAGTTGGCGACCGAATTGGCCCGGCAATGCTCGATCATCATGAAGGCGAGCTGTCCGGCGAGCCGGCCGCCCTGGTGCTTCCTCGCAACCCCCATCAGCGGCACCCGCATGCGGCGCACGCGCGGACGCCGCAGCCGCCACAAGAGCTTCGCCCAGCCGAAGGGGAACAGCCGGCCGTCGAGGTCGCGGGTGAGTTCGTTGATGTCGGGAATGGTGATCATGAAGCCGGCCGGCGCGCCGTCCACTTCGGCGATCACCACCAGATCCTCGAAGATGATCGGCTTCAGCTTCTTGCCGGCATAGGCGATCTCCGACTCGGTCAGGGGCACGAAGCCCCAATTGTCCGACCAGGCGTCGTTCAGCAGGGTGAGGATGGTGCGGGCTTCCTGGTCGAAGCGCGACTTGTCGACCTCACGAAGGCGGATCCGGCTGGAGCGCTTGCCCGCCTCGATCAGGCGCTGCGCCAGCGGCTCCAGCGGCTCGCGGATGTCGAGCGCGTAGGTGAAGAGATCGCGGATCTTGCCGTAGCCTGCCTGTTCGATGACGGCACGGTAGGCGGGCCGATGATGGCCCATCATGGCCGTGGGCGGCTGCTCGAAGCCGTCGATGAGGACGCCGGGTTCGTCCCAAATGGACAGGCTGATCGGGCCCAGCGCGCAGGTCATGCCGCGGTCGCGGAGCCACTGCTCGGCGGCGGCGATCAGCAGCGGGCCGGCCTCGGTCTCGCCGTCAACGAGTTCGAACATGCCCCATTGGCCGGTGCCCTCGCCCATGTGCTGGAGGACCAGCTGGTCGACCTGTGCGCTGATCCGCCCGACCGGGCGGCCGTCCCGCTCGGCCAGCCAGAAGGCGGCCTCGGCATGCTCGAACCAGGGGTTCTTGCCCGGCGTGATGAGCCCCAGCACCTCGCTCTTGAGCGGCGGGACCCAGTGCGGGTCGGCGCGGTAGACGTCCCTGACGAGATCGACGAAGCGCTTGCGGTCGGCGGCGGTGGTGACGGGCCGCAGGGAAAGAGAGCTCACTTCAGAAGGCCGCCCAGGATGCCACGGAGGAGGCGATTGCCGAGCTGCCGGCCGACGCTGCTGGCGGCCGACCGGGCGGCGCTCTGCACGGCCTTGTCGAAGGCGGAGGGGCGGGCGGCCTCGCGCGCCTGGCGGGCAGCCTCCCGCTCGGCCTCGCGGCGCTGACGATCGGCTTCGCGCTGGGCGGCGGCATCGGCGCGCGCCTGCTCACGGGCGAGGCGGGCCTCTTCCCTGGCGGCAAGGGCGGCGGCCTTGGCTTCCTCCTTGTCGGCCTTGACGGCTTCGGCGGCAGCTGTCGCTTCGCTGGCCTTGGCCTTGAGGATCTCCGCGGCGCTGTCGCGGTCGAGGACCTGGTCGTACTTGGGGCCGATCGCGTCGGTGGAAAGAAGGACCTGCCGTTCCTCCGCCGTCAGCGGTCCGACCCGGGTGGCAGGCGGGCGGATGAGCACGCGCTCGACCGGCGCCGGGCTGCCGTCGGGAAGGAGCAGCGAGACGAGCGCCTCGCCGACCTTGAGCTCGGTGATGGCGCTGGCAACGTCCACGGCGGGATTGGGGCGGAAGGTCTCGGCGGCATTCTTCACGGCGGCGGCGTCACGCGGGTTGAAGGCCCGCAAGGCATGCTGGACTCGGTTGCCGAGCTGGCCGGCGACCTTGTCGGGAATGTCGATCGGGTTCTGGGTGATGAAGTAGACGCCGACGCCCTTGGAGCGGATCAGGCGGACGACCTGCTCGACCTTTTCGAGCAAGGCGGGCGGCGCGTCGTCGAACAGGAGGTGGGCTTCGTCGAAGAAGAAGCAGAATTTGGGTTTGTCCTGGTCGCCGACCTCGGGAAGGGTCTCGAACAGCTCGGACAGGAGCCAGAGGAGGAAGGTGGCGTAAAGGCGCGGGCTCGCCATCAGCCGGTCGGCGGCGAGGATGTTGACGATCCCGCGGCCCGCATCGTCGAGCTTCAGCAGATCCTCGAGGTCGAGCGCCGGCTCGCCGAAGAAATGATCGCCGCCCTGGCTGCGAAGCTGGAGCAGGCCGCGCTGGATGGCGCCGACGGTGGGCTTGGCGACATTGCCATATTCGAGCGTCAGCTCCTCCGCCCGCTCGCCGCAGGCGACCAGCATCGCCTGGAGGTCGTCGAGGTCGAGCAGCAGCAGGCCTTCCTTGTCGGCAACGTGAAAGGCGATGGTAAGGACGCCCTCCTGCACCTCGTTGAGGTTCATGAGGCGGGCGAGGAGCAACGGGCCCATCTCGCTGATGGTGGTGCGGATCGGGTGGCCCTGCTGGCCGAACAGGTCCCAGAACTGAACCGGAGTGTCGGCATAGCGCCAGTCGGCAAGGCCAAGCTCGGCCGCGCGGGCGGCGAAGATCTCGTGGGTCTTGGCGGCGGGCGAGCCGGCCATGGCGAGACCGGCCAGGTCGCCCTTCACGTCGGCGACGAAGCAGGGAACTCCGGCGGCGGAGAAGCCTTCGACCAGGCCCTGGAGGGTGACGGTCTTGCCGGTGCCGGTGGCGCCCGCGATCAGACCGTGGCGGTTGGCGCGCTTGAGTTCGAGGCACTGTGGCGACCCGCCGCCGCTCCGCCCGCCGATGAAGATGCTGCTCATGGGGCGCAGCTTAGAAGCTGCGTGCGGTAATGCCTAGGGCGGGTCCTTCGACTACGCGCTGCGCGCTCCGCTCAGGACGAACGATGCCTGTAGACGTTCGTGCTGAGCGAAGTCGAAGTGCGCGCGTCCTTAGCGCGCGATGTCGATGCCGATGAACTGCTCCGGCGCCTGCCCGCGCTTCACCAGCAGCAGCACGGCGGTGCGGCCGGCGCGGCGGGCGGAGTCGACCGCGGCGGTGACCTGAGCCGAGCTCGCCACCGGCTGACGATTGACCGACAGGATGACGTCGCCGCGACGAAGGCCCTTGTCGGCGGCGTCGCTGTTCGGGTCGACGTTGGTGATCACCATGCCGCGAGCCGTCGGCGGCACGTTCACCGCGCGCGCGATCTGCGGGGTGAGCGGCTGAAGCGAAAGGCCGAGCGCCTGGCCGGCGGGGACGGCCGGCTGGTTCTCGTCGTTCGGGTCGAAGTCGCCGGCACCGCCGCCACCGCCGCCGATTCGTGCCAGTTCGGCCTCGGTCGGGCGCTGGACCACCGTCGTGTTGAGGGTGAGGCGGCGACCATCGCGCACGACCTCGATCGGCACGCGGGTGCCCGGCGCAACATTGGCGATGAGGAAGGAGGCGGTCTCGTCCGGAGTGACCGGGCGGCCCGCGATGCTGAGGATGACGTCACCCTGCTGAAGCCCGGCGCGCTCGGCCGGCTGGCCAGGGACGACCGACTGGACCAGCTCGCCGCGGTTGCGCTCGATGCCGAGCGCGGCCGACTCGCTTTCCTCCAGCCGCTGGAGGCTGATGCCGAGGTAGCCGCGCTGCGGGCGCTGACCGCGGCGAAGGCTGTCGATCACGGGCCGGGCAAGCTCGGCGGGGATGGCGAGGCCAATGCCGACATTGGCGCCCGTCGGGCTGATCAGCGCCGAATTGACGCCGATGACATTGCCGGCAAGGTCGAACATCGGACCGCCCGAATTGCCCATGTTGATGCTGGCATCGGTCTGGATGTAGCGGTCGTAGGCGCCGCCCCGGTCGAGGCCGCGATGCAGCGCCGAGATGATCCCGGCGGTGACGGTGCCGCCAAGGCCATAAGGATTGCCGATCGCCATCACCCAGTCGCCGACCCGGGCACGCTCGCTGTCGCCCCAGTTGACGAAGGGGAAGTTGTTGCCCTCGACCTTGAGGAGGGCGAGGTCGCTGGCGGGATCGCGGCCGATGATCCGCGCGGGAAGCTCGCGCCGGTCGGACAGGATCACGGTGACGCTGTCCACGGTGCTTTCAGGCCCCGCCGCGCCCTGGATCAGGTGGTTGTTGGTCACGACATAGCCGTCGGCCGAGATGAAGAAGCCGGAGCCGAGCGAGCCCGAATTGCGGGTCTGCGGCTCACCGCCCTGGCCGCCTTCGGGGGGAACGGGCTGGCCGAAGCGGCGCAGGAACTCACCCAGCGGATCGTTCTGCCGCTGCCGGACCGGCACGCGCTGACGAGTCTGGATGTTGACCACGGCCGGCTGGAGCCGGGCGGCGAGGTCGGCAAAGGAAGCCGGCGCGCCGCGCGGCGGCATGGCGGCGGGCGCATTCTGGGCAACCTGCGCACCGACCGGCCCGGTGGCGATCGAAAAGGCGCTTCCGCCGATCAGCAGGGCAGCGGCGACACCGTAGGCATAGCGCACTTTGGAGGACTCCTTCGCGGTCGTCATGTCGGTCGAACTTCCTTGTGTCTCGTGAACAGCCCCACCCCGGTGCTAGGTCAAGCGCCTGAACGCCCCTTGAACCACCTCAGCGTGCACCGCCCTGCGTGAACTCGCGCAGGAAATCATTCTGCGGAGAGAGGACCACGGTCGTCGGACGGGCTTTTCCGTCCTCACCGACGAAGGTGCGCTGATAGGCCTGCATGGCGCGGTAGAAGTCGTAGAAGGCGGGATCCTTGCCGAAGCTGTTGGCATAGGTGCGGGCCGCCTGGGCGTCCGCCTCGGCGCGGATGATCTGCGCCTGCTTGCTGCCTTCGGCGCGAATCGAGCGGGCTTCCTGTTCGCGGGCGGTGCGCATGCGCTGGTAGGCGCTCTCGAGCGGGGTGCCGTCGGGCAGGTCGGCGCTCTTGATCCGGACGTCGACGATCTCGACGCCATATTGGCGTGCCGTGCGCTCGAGCCCGCGGCGGATGTTCTCCATCACGCCCTGACGTTCGGGGCTGAGGAGGTCGGCAAAGGGCCGCCGGCCAAGCTCGTTGCGGAGCTGCGAGCCGAGGATCGGGCGCAGCGCTTCGCCGACCCGCTCCTCCGAGCGGGCGCGGATGTACATGCGCAGCGGATCGACGATCCGGTAGCGGGCAAAGGCGTCGACCTCGAGCCGAAGCTGGTCGGTCGAGAGCACCTGCTGGCGCTCCATGTCGATCTCGCGCAGGCGCTTGTCGACCCAGATGGTGTTCTCGACGAACGGCAGCCGCCAGTTGATCCCGGCCTCGGTGCGGCCGAGAATACGCTCGGGCTGACCGAAGCGGACGATCAGCGCCTGGCGGGTCTCGGGAATGATCGCGACGCTCGACAGGATGGTGAAGAGGACGAGCAGAACGAGCACGGCGGACAGGATCGGCCGGCGCATGATGGTGTCGATCATCGGCCGCCTCCCTGCGGCTGGGCCCCGCCAGGCGCCTCCTGCACGACGGCAGCCGGCGGCTGGCCGCCCCGGTTCTGGGTGAGCGGCAGGTAGGGCGTCACGCCCGGCGCCTCGACAATGGTCTTGTCGACGTTCTGCAGAACCCGCTCCATCGTCTCATAGTACATGCGGCGGCGGGTGACCTCCGGCGCAAGGCGATATTGTTCGTACACCTTGTCGAAAGCGGTCGCCTCACCCTGGCTGAGCTGCGCCAGCTGGAGCGCATAGGCACGGGCCTGGTTGATGTCGCTCTGCGCCGCCTGCTGGGCCGCGCTGACCGCTTTGAAGGCGTCGTTGACGGCAGCCGGCGGGTCGGCCTGCTTGATCGCCACACCCTGGATGCGGACACCCGATTGATAGAAGTCGAGGACCCGCTGCATGGTTTCGGTGACGCGCGCCTCGATGTCGCCGCGGCCTTCGCCGATGGCCTGGTCGAGGGTCACGCCCGACAGCGCCGCGCGCATGGCGCTTTCGGCCACCTGCTGGATGGTCTCCTCGGGGTTCTGCACCTCGAACAGGAAGTTCTCGGGATCACGAACGTTCCAGCGCACGGAATAAGCGATGTCGATGATGTTCTGGTCGCCGGTCAGCATCAGCGTTTCCTCGGCGGCGGAGCCGAGGTCGACGTTGCGGATGTTCTCGACGTCGATCTTCTGCACCCGCTCGAACGGAGCGGGGAGGGTCAGGCCGATACCGGGGCCAAGCGTGCGGCTGTACTTGCCAAGCTGGGTCACCACCCCGCGCTCTTCAGGAGCGATGCGGTGGATGGTGGTGAACAGCAGCCACAAGGCGAGAAGCGCAAGGGCGCCCCACACCAGGAGGTTGCGGTTGAGGGCCGGGCCGCCGAGACCGGTGCCGCCCCCGCCACCGCCGCCGAACCGGGCACGGCTCTTGGCGAGGAACTCATCAAGGCTGGTGACATTGGCGCCGCCAGGCCCGGACTTGCGCGGCCGCGGCGTACCCCAGGGGCTGGCCGGTCCGGGCCGGGGCGGCTCGCTGCCCCCGTTGCTGCCGGCAGGCGGACCGTTACCGCCGCTCGGTCCCCAGGGACCCTTTGATTCCGCAAAAAGGCCGCGCCCGCGCGCCCACCCCGGGATGATGCTCATGGGCACAGATATAGATGCGGCCGGCCATATTAACAGTGGCAACCGCAGCAATCGCCCTTGTGCCGTAGCCGGGGGCGGCTAGGGGAGCGGCGATGACCATCGAGGCAGGCCTGTTCGGCGCCCACGCCGCCCGCATCCGTTCGGTCCGGAGCGACGGTGGAACGGTGACGGTCGTGGCCGACGCGAGCGGGCTTTCCACCGACGATCGGGCGGCGCTGGAACGCGAGGTCAAGGCGGCCGCGCTGGCGCAGGCTGGGGTGGAAGAGGTGCGGGTCGCGCTGACGGCTTCGCGCGCTTCGGGGCCGAGGCTGATCGCGGTCGGCTCGGGCAAGGGTGGGGTCGGCAAGTCGACCGTCTCGGCAAACCTCGCCATCGCGCTCGCCCGTCTCGGCCATCGGGTCGGGATCATCGATGCGGACATCTATGGACCGAGCCAGCCGACCCTGCTTGGCACCGACGAGCGGCCGGAAGCCAGGGACAAGAAGCTGATCCCGGTCGAGGCGCAGGGGGTCAGGCTGCTGTCGGTCGGGCAGCTGGTGAGCGCCGGCCATGCGCTCGCCTGGCGCGGGCCGATGGCGTCGGGGGCGCTCAGTCAGCTGGTCGAGGGCGACTGGACCGGAACCGACCTCATCATCGTCGACCTGCCGCCCGGCACCGGCGACGTGCAGCTGTCGCTCATCCAGAAGAGCCGTCCGGTGGGGGCGGTGATCGTGTCCACGCCGCAAGACCTGGCCCTGATCGACGCCCGGCGCGCGATCGACCTGTTCGGCAAGACGGGCGTGCCCGTGCTCGGGCTGATCGAGAATATGGCAGGCTATCAATGCCCGCATTGTGGGCAGGCGTCCGACCCGTTCGGCAGCGGCGGGGCGGAAGCAACGGCGGCGGAGCTGGGCGTCGCTTTCCTTGGCCGGCTGCCGCTGTCCGCCAGCCTCCGCGCCGAAAGCGATGCAGGCCGGCCTCCGGCGGCGGGCGAGGGACCGGCGGCAGAAGCCTTTCGCGCGCTCGCCCAAGCGGTACTGGCGCAGCTCGAGTCTTAGGCGCTCGCGACCGTCATCCCGGGTACCATCAGGGTCGGCGCGTCCATGCCGTGGCGGAGCTCCAGGTCGTCGGCGGGCTCCAATGACCGGAACATGTCCTTGAGATTGCCGGCGATGGTGATCTCGGCGACCGCAGGACCAATCTCCCCGCCTTCGATCAGGAAGCCTGCGGCGCCGCGGCTATAGTCGCCGGTCACCGGATTGACGCCCTGGCCGATCAGTTCGGTGACGAGGATCGCGCGGGGGACGGAGCGGAACAGCTCGGCCCGGCTGCGGCGACCCGGCAGAAGCATGAGGTTGGAGGGGCCCGCACCAGGGCTTCCGCCGACCGAGCGGCCGGCATGACCGGTGGGGGCGATCCCGAGCTGACGCGCGGAGGCCGTGTCGGCCAGCCAGCTGGTGAGGGTGCCGTCGGCGACGAGGTCGAGCGGGCGGCAAGCGAGGCCTTCGCCGTCGAACGCCCGGCTGCGCAGGCCGCGCACGCGAAGCGGATCGTCGCGGATGGTCACTCCCGGCGCGAACACCTCCGTGCCGAGCGCGTCCTGAAGGAAGCTGGTGCGGCGAGCGACCGCACCGGCGGTGACCGCCGCGACGAAGTGACCGAGCAGCGAGGCGGAGACCCGCGGGTCGAAGAAGACCGGGCAGGGTCCGGACGGCGGACGCACCGGGTTCAGCCGGGCAACCGCCCGCTCGCCCGCGCGGCGGCCGACGACGGCCGCGCTTTCGAGATCGGCGAGGTGGCGCACGCTGTGCTGGGCATAGTCGCGCTGGAGGGCACCAGCCTCCCCGGCGACGACGCTGGCCGACACGCTGTGCCGGCTGCCGCGCACAGCGTGGACGAAGCCGGCGGAGGTAGCGAGGGCGACGAGGCTCTGCCCCGCGCCGGCCGAGCCGCCGTTGCTGTTGGTAACCCCCGGCACCGCCCGGGCGGCCTCCTCCGCTTGGCGCGCGCGGGCGCGAAGGGCGGCAAGGTCGGGCTCGGAAGGGTCGAACAGGTCGAGGTCCGCGCCCGTGCCGCTGCCGAGCAGGGCCGGGTCGGCAAGGCCGGCATAAGGATCCTCGGGCGCCTGGCGGGCCATGGCGAGGGCGCGGGCCGCAAGCTCGGCGAAGTCGGCGCGGTCGAGGCTGGCGCTCGACACGGTGGCGCTGCGCTGACCGTCGAACAGGCGCAGGCCGACCTCGAAGCTTTCCGACCGATCAACATCCTCTAGTTCACCGAGCCGGACGGAGATGCCGCTCGAGCGGCTGATGCCGATCATCGCATCGGCGGCACTCGCGCCTGCCTTGACCGCGGCTCCGACCAGGTCGGCGGCAAGGGCGGCGGCGTCATTCTCGCTGAGCATGGCCGCGGCTGTAGCGCCTAGGGAGCGCTGCTCAAGCCCACCGCCGCGAAGCCGAGCAGGAGAAGCAGGCCGGTGAAGCGGTTGGAGCGGAACAGGCGCAAGGCAAGCTCGCCATCGTCGGGACTGGCGCGCAGGGCCTGGCCGGCGAGGTGCAAGGCGGCGGGTAGCAGGGCGAGGAGGGCGAGAAGCTCCGGGCGCACGGTCCATAGGGCCGCGGCCCAGCCGGCAAGCGCCAGCGCGTAGCAGAGGGCGACGCCCAGCGGGGCGTGACGGCCCAGCCGCCGGGCGGAGGAGCGCACGCCGACCAAGGCGTCATCCTCCTTGTCCTGGATGGCATACAGCGTGTCGTAGCCGATCACCCAGAAGATGGTGCCGGCCCAGAGTAGCACCGGGGCAAGGGCCAGATGTTCGGTCGCGGAGGGCCAGCCGACCAGCGCGCCCCAGCTGAAGACGAGGCCGAGCCAGGCCTGCGGCCACCAGGTGATGCGCTTCATGAAGGGGTAAGCGGCGACGAGCGCAAGGCTGGCCAGCGCGATCAGCTGCGCGGCGAGCGGCAGCTGCACAAGGACGAGGAGCCCGAGCGCGGACAGAAGCGCAATCAGCAGCCAAGCCGAGCGGACGCTTACCCGGCCGCTGGCGAGCGGACGCAGGCGGGTGCGCTCGACCCTGGCGTCGAGGTCGCGGTCGATGAGGTCGTTGTAGACGCAGCCCGCCGAACGCATGGCGAAGGCGCCAGCCAGGAACCAGCCGAACAGGTCCCAGCGGCCGCCGACTCCAGCAAGAGCGAGGCTCCAGGCGCAGGGCCAGTAAAGGAGCCAGGTGCCGACCGGCCGGTCGAGGCGGATCAGGCTGGCGTAGGCGCGGATGGGGGCGGGGAGCGCGCCGATCAGGCCCCGGCGTTCGGAGTCGGGGACGAGGTCGGTCAACGATCATCCTCCCCGTTGCGCAGCAATGGGGAGGGGGACCGCCGCCGCAGGCGGTGGTGGAGGGGTCCGGCGAGGCCTCGAACACCCCTCCACCACTCGCTTCGCGAGCGGTCCCCCTCCCCACCGCTGCGCGGCAGGGAGGATGAGGAGGTCACGCCGCCTCCCGCTCGCCGGCGTCCGGGCGCTTCCGCGGGTGCCCAGTGGCGACCACGCCGCCCGACAGCGTCTTCACCCAGGGGTAGCGGCCGGCGACTTCTTCCGTGTAGCCGAGGTTGAACACCGTCGCGCTCTTCGCCGGCCG
>ERZ1066119.590-NODE-590-length-23768-cov-15.459832_pt1 | contig 23768 bp, 22 predicted proteins | sample MGYA00382766_ERZ1066119 | MGnify/ENA primary metagenome ERZ1066119 (study PRJEB33369, sample SAMEA5778349) | biofilm metagenome | biome: Industrial cooling water; feature: Water cooling tower basin; material: Biofilm | place: United Arab Emirates | collected...
AGCCAGACGTCGATGATGAACAGCACGTCGCCGTAGAACCAGCGCGAGGAGAACGGCTCCAACAAACGGATGCCGTAAACGTTGAGCCAGTCGAGCGCCGGGTGGGTGAGGCAGGCCAGGAAGGCGAGGCCGTAGAGCCAGCCGAAATGGACCGGCAGGCGCTTTTCCGGCCGCTTGCCGCGCCTCGCTTGCCAGCGGTCGAACCACCATAGTGCGCCCGCCAACATCAAGGGTAGCAGCACCCAGGCGATGGGCCCGTGGGTGATGCCGCGGCGGAAGGCGAGGTGTTCGACGCCTTCGAGCCAAAAGAAACAGGCCGCGTCCACATCGGGCAGGTTCGCGCCGATGATCAGCGCGGGCATGGCGAGGCCGGTCTTCCGCTTCAGCCCCGCCTGCCCAATCAGCGCCCCGACGAGGCTGTGCGTCAGATTGTCCATGCGGCCTAGCGCCCCCGCTTCTGCGGCCGATTCGGGCGAGACATGGACCGGGTGTTACACAGTCCAGGAGAAAGTTTTGTCCCCTTGCGCGTCAAGGCGCCACCTTGAGCCCGCAAGCCGGCACCTTGCGCGTGCCAACCGTCACCTTGTGCGTGCCGTGTGAAACCTTGTGCAGGACAAGTGCCACCTTGCGTTCGTAATTCGTTACCTTGCCCAGCGGCAAAATTGGTAGGGATGGGACGGTCATGCGTCCGGCCTAGCGCATCGCGGACCTTGTAGGACAGGCAAATCTGCGTGGGGGAACGCTGCGCGCGCCGCGACGGTTTCCCCTGTCATGCCGCCTTCACAATCGGATCTGGTCCGCCAGCAAGAGCCGCCGTTTCCTCCCCAACGCCTCCGCCTTTCCGAGCGCGGCCTCCCCATCGACCGGCGCAAAGCGCTGATCGCCGCACTGGTTTGCTGGATTGGTTTTGCTGCCATCACTGCCATGGTTCTCGGCGGGAATGCTAGCTGGCTCGATGAGCCCGGCCTGCTCGCAGCGCGCACCGGCGAAGCGCGGGACTTCGCGGGCGGCGCCCTCCTGCTGGAGATCGTGCGTGACACCACGGCGCTCGGCGGCGTGTTCCTGCGCAATCTGATCGCGCTGGGCGCAGTGGTAGCGCTGCTGTTCCTGAAGCTGCGGCGCGAAGCAGTGCTGTTCGCCATGACGGTGGCCGGCGGCTGGATTGCCAACACCGCGGTCAAGCTGCTGGTCGGGCGCGAGCGGCCGCAGATCGTGCCCCATCTGATGGAAGCAGGCGGTGAGAGCTTTCCCAGCGGCCACAGCTTCAATGCTGCGGTCGTCTATATCGCCATGGCCATCGCTTTCGCCGCGCTGAGCCGGCGGCACTCGGTGCGCTATACGCTGATCGCCAGCGCGATGGTCGTAAGCGCGCTGGTCGCCTGGAGCCGCGTGCTGCTGGGGGTGCATTTCCCCAGCGATGTCATAGCGGGCTGGCTCGGCGGCGCCGGCTGGGCGTTCCTCGCCGCTGCGCTGCTTTACAAGCCGGCGCGGGCGGCAGCCGATCACGCAAGGCCATAGACTAACACAAATAGCAGATCGCCTCAGGAACGAGCCAAAGTCCCCCTTCCGCTTGCGAGAGGGGTTAGGGGTGGGCATGTGTGGCCACCCATGTCGGGACAGGCCCACCCCCCGCCCCTCCCGCAAGCGGGAGGGGAGTGAATTGGCGTGGCCTGTCCCGCGACCGGGAGGGGAGCGCATTGCAGCGATACGACGCAGTAATCATCGGCGGAGGGCACAACGGCCTCGTCTGCGCCTTCTATCTGGCGCGCGCCGGGCTGAAGGTGCGCCTGCTGGAGCGGCGCGATGTCGTTGGCGGCGCTGCGGTGACCGAGGAGTTCCACCCCGGCTTCCGCAATTCGACTGCCAGCTACACCGTCAGCCTGCTGAGGCCCAAGGTGATCGCGGATATGCGGCTGCACGAGCGCGGCCTCAGGATCATCGAGCGCGATCTCAGCAACTTCCTGCCGTTCGAAAACGACTACCTCAAGCTGGGTGGCGGCATGGCCCGCACCCAGGCGGAGTTCGCGCGCTTCAGCGCGGCCGATGCCGCCGCTTATCCCGCTTACGACGCCGCGCTCGGCAAGGTGGCGCAGGTCTTGCGCGATCTCACCTTGCGCACCCCGCCCAATGCCGGCGGCGGGGTCGGCGCCTTGCTGGCGGGCGCAAGACAGGGCTGGCCGATCGCTCGGCTCGACATCGAAACGCAGCGCGACCTGCTCGACATCTTCACCAAGTCGGCGCGCGAGTTCCTCGACGGCTGGTTCGAGGACGACCGGATCAAGAGCGCCTTCGCCTTCGACGCCGTGGTCGGCAATTACGCCGGGGTTTCGACGCCAGGGAGCGCCTATGTGCTGCTCCACCACGTCTTCGGCGAGGTGAACGGCAAGCCGGGGGCCTGGGGCCATGCAGTCGGCGGTATGGGCGCGATCACGCAGGCGATGGCCAGCGCCTGCCGTGACACCGGGGTGGAGATCAGCCTAGAGGCGTCGGTCGAGCAGGTGCTGGTCGATGGTGGCAAGGCCGCCGGCGTGCGGCTGGAAAGCGGGGAGGAGATAGCGGCGAAAGTGGTCGCGGCGAACGTCGGCCCCGCGCTGCTCTATCGCCGCATGGTCGATCCCACCGATCTGCCCGCGGATTTCCGCTGGCGGATGGGCAAGTACAAGACCGGCAGCGGCACCTTCCGAATGAATGTGGCGCTGTCGGAGTTGCCCAGTTTCAAAGTCTTGCCGGGCAAAGCGCAGGCCGAGCATCACCGCGCCGGCATCGTGATCGCGCCGGGCATGGATTACATGGACGCCGCTTTCGACGATGCGAAACGCTACGGCTGGTCCAAGCAGCCCATTGTCGAGATGCTGATCCCCAGCACCGTCGATGACAGCCTCGCCCCGCCCGGCGCGCATGTCGCCAGCCTGTTCTGCCAGCAATTCGATCCGACCCTGGATTGGGATGAGCACCGTGAGGAAGTCGCGGACCTTATCGTCGACACCGTCACCGCCCACGCCCCCAATTTCAAGGCGAGCGTAATCGCGCGGCAGATCCATTCGCCGCTCGACCTCGAGCGCAAGTTCGGCCTGGTCGGCGGGGATATCTTCCATGGGCACATGAGCCTCGACCAGCTCTGGGCCGCACGGCCGGTGCTGGGGCACGGCGACTACCGCTCGCCTATCGCCGGGCTGTACATGTGCGGATCGGGCACGCATCCCGGCGGCGGGGTGACCGGCGCGCCGGGTCACAATGCGGCGCAGGAAATCCTGCGCGACCGTTCGCTGGCGCGTCGCTGGCTCGGTCGGCGGATCTAGCACCCACTTCCGCTGCCTCGCTGACATCAATCGACGAACGGCATTGCCACGGAGCGCCAAGCTGTTAGCCCTGCCGCGTCAAACGGAGAGAGACCCTTCATGATCGCTCGCATTTCGCTCGCCGCCGCTTTGCTTGCCGGCGCCGCTCCCCTCGCCGCCCAGACCGCTCCGATCATCCTTCCCGGCGCACCGGGCCAGCCGAACCGGACGCTGACCGCGGCCGAAGCCATCAAGCTGTCCGACACGCGCTATTCTCCGGCCGACGTCACGTTCATGCAGATGATGATCGTCCATCACGATCAGGCGCTCGAAATGGCGAAGCTGGCGCGCAGCCGGACCAATAATCCGGCCATCCTGAAGATCGCCGACCGCATCGAAGCTAGCCAGAAGGACGAGATGAAGTTCATGTCCGACTGGCTCAAAGAGCGCGGCGAACCGCTCGCCATGCAGGGCATGGGTCACGCGCATCATGACATGAAGGGCATGGCGAGCCCCGAGCAGATGCGCGCGCTGGCCGCCGCCCGTGGCACGGAATTCGACCGCCAGTTTCTCCAGCTCATGACCGCGCACCACCGCGGTGCGGTCGACATGGTGGACGAGCTGCACAAGACGCCGGGCACCGCCTACGAACCGGTGCTCTATGAATTCACCAACGAAGTCGTGAGCGACCAAAAGGCCGAGATCGACCGCATGAACGCGGTTGCCGCCACGCTGTCCACCGACCCGCGGGCGACGCTGGCAGCGGGCTTCCGCGACGCAGGCCAGGCGATCAAGAACCTGCGGCTCGTCACCGCCCAGCCAAAGCCCGCCGGCTTCTTCGACCCGGCCAATCCTGCGCAACTTCAGCCCCGTATCGCCGAGAAGGATGGTGAGAAGCCGAAGCCCAAGAAGGGTGAGGAGCCACCCAAGCCCAAGTTTGGCGAGCGCGGTTCGCTGCTCGACTTTGCCAACACCGACATCGCCTTTGCCGGCGATATGATGGTGACGGGCAATTACCACGGCTTCAACGTCTATCGCCTCGGGGCGGACGGCGTTCCGCAGCTCGTGAGTTCGACCATCTGCCCTGGCGGCCAGGGCGACGTTTCGATCGTGGGCAAGCTCCTCATCATGAGCGTGCAGGACCGGCGCGCGCGCAAGGATTGCGGCTTGCAGGGCGCGAACGAGAAGATCAGCGCCGAGCGTTTCCGCGGGATTCGCATTTTCGACATCTCCGACTGGCGCAATCCGCGCCAGGTGGGCCAGGTGCAGACCTGCCGCGGCAGCCACACCCATTCGATCGTCTCGGCCGACGACCGCCGGGTGGTGGTCTACAACTCCGGCACCAGCTACGTGCGCGATGAGAAGGAATTGGCGGGCTGCTTCGACACCGGCGGCGACAACACCGCACTGTTCAGCATCGATGTGATCGAAATCCCGGTCGACAATCCGGCTGCTGCCCGGATCGTCGATCGCCCGCGCGTCTTCGCCAAGGATGGCCAGATCGCCGGGCTCTGGCGTGGCGGCGACCATGGCGAGGGGACGCAGAACACCGAGATCACCGATATGTGCCACGACATCACGGTGTTCCCGGCCAAGAAGATTGCCGCCGGGGCGTGCTCGGGCAATGGCATCATCCTGGATATCGCCGATCCGCTGAAGCCAAAGCGGATCGATGATGTGACCGATAAGGGCTTTGCCTATTGGCACTCGGCCACCTTCAACAATGACGGCACCAAGGTCCTGTTCACCGATGAATGGGGCGGCGGCGGGCGGCCGCGCTGCCAGGCCGGCGATCCCACCAGCTGGGGCGCCAATGCGTTCTATACCATCGAGAACCGCAAGCTTGTGGCAAAGGGCCTCTACAAGCTGCCGGCGCCGCAGGGCGACAAGGAGAACTGCGTCGCGCACAACGGCTCGATCATTCCGGTGCCGGGGCGCGATATCTTCGTCCAGGCGTGGTATCAGGGCGGCATCAGCATCATCGACTTCACCGACCCGGCCAATGTGTTCGAAATCGCCTATTTCGACCGCGGTCCGATCGACAAGGATCAACTCATCACCGGCGGCTATTGGTCGGCTTACTGGTACAAGGGCCGGATCTATGCGACGGAGATAGCGCGTGGGCTCGACGTCTTCGCGCTTGAGCCCAGCGAGTTCCTGACGCGAGAGGAGATCGCGGCAGCTGAAGGCGCGATCTATCCTGGCGAAGTCTTCAATCCGCAGACGCAGACGCAGGTGACCTGGCCCAAGGAGCTCGCCGCAGCTGCGGAGGCGAGCCGCAAAGGGGGCTAATCGCTTATCGAGCGGGTCCCTCGCACCGCGCCCAATGCCACCCCGCCCCCCGAATACAACGAGGAGAAGGGCGAGGCGGCTCAGGCGAGGGACCGCCAGGGGCCGGTGATCGCGAGCGTTTTGGCGGGGTCGTACACGTTCACGAACATCGTTGCGCCATCAGGGGAAAAGCACGCGCCGGCCAGCTCCGTTTGCGCATGCAGGCGCGCGAACTTGTACAGCTCTCCTGTTGGAGTGATGCCCTGCAAATGGTTTGCCACCGGGCTGACGTACTGATCCTCGCAGACGATCAAATGCCCTGTCGGCGCGACGATGATATTATCGCCAAAGTTCAATTGGTCCGGCTGGGTGGATTCCACAAAGAGCTGCAGCCGCCCAAGTGACGAACGCTCGCCGCTCTGGCCCTCGAAGCGCGACGGTCGATAGCGCATGATTTGGCTCAGCTTGGCCGCTCCGCCATTGGTGCAGCAGAAGTAGAGCTCCCCGTTGCCGAAGTGGATGCCCTCGCCCCGCGCGAATAGCACGCCACCTTTAGCGTGGCCGCGCTTCCGAAGATCGTCCTCAGGCGCTTCGACTCCATCCATGTCGATCCACTCGACATCGCGCCATTCGCGCAGAGCCAGGTTCGTCCCCGACCAATTGCGGCTGTCCGCCCCCAGCGCGCGATCGCGCCATACCAGCGCCTGCAAACGGCCGCCCCGCGCCAGCTCGCCCCGGCTCGCGGGCAAGAAGCGATAGAACAGGCTGTCGTCGCGATCCTCGGTCAGATAGACGATGCCGGTGCGCGGATCGACTGCCGCGGCCTCGTGGTTGAAGCGACCCATGGCGGTGAGCGGCACCGGCGCGGCCAGCCCGCGCCGCGCAGCGGGCACTTCGAAAATCCAGCCGTGGTCCTGGGCGAGGCCATTGGTGCCGTTGCGAGTCACGTCTTCCTCGCAGGTCAGCCAGCTTCCCCAAGGGGTGGTGCCACCGGCGCAATTGCGGATTGTGCCGATGAGGCTGAGATACTGCTGCTCCACCCGGCCAGCGCGATAATCGTAGACGATGGTGGTTGTCCCGCCAGGTAGGGGACGCCCGTCCGCCGCACGGTCGAAGCTGGCGATCCCGGCAGGTGCCGCTGCCCGAAACGGGCCAGAGTCCATGTGGCGGACAGCAAGTTCGTGATTGCGGACCAGCGCCACTCGGCGATCGTCCAGCGGGATGGCGCCCATCCCGTCCGCACGGTCTGGCACCACGAAGCCATCGTCCATCACATCGCCAAGCTTGGAGATGACGCGATACGAGAAACCTTGCGGTAGATCGAGCAGTCCGGCGGGATCGGGCTGCAGTGGGCCATAGCCCGCGACACTGCGTCCACCGCCAATCTGCCCCGAGGTCGTGCAGCCGCTGAGCGCAAGTCCGGCGAATGCGGACGAGGTTAGTCCGAGGCTAAAGCGGCGGCGGCTGAGCATGGGTGACGTCCTGGGGAGTTGGCAGCGGAGCTGTCACCCAAATGGCATATAATTCAGGCGATGGGAACGATCCTATATCTCACAGCCCCCAGTGGTCCGCGCACTTGCGGTACACGACGTCGCTGTTATGAGATGTTGTATCATATGATGTTCGATATTTGGGAAGGCGCTGGCGGGTGCACGTCAGTTACCCCGCCCCGGATCGTCAGGCTGTTCGAGGATAACGCGTTTTTAGACGCCCAATTCGCGCTCCGGCACTTGATTTTGGAGAAAATAATGTCGCAACAGAAAGTCCCAGTAACTGTCCTCACAGGCTATCTCGGCGCGGGCAAGACTACGCTGCTCAATCGCATTCTCAGCGAGGAGCACGGGAAGAAATACGCGGTCATCGTCAACGAGTTCGGCGAAATCGGCATCGACAACGACCTGATCGTCGATGCCGATGAGGAAGTCTTCGAAATGAACAATGGCTGCATCTGCTGCACCGTGCGCGGCGATCTTATCCGCATCATCGAAGGGTTGATGAAACGCCGCGGCCAGTTCGACGCCATCATCATCGAGACCACCGGCCTCGCCGACCCGGCGCCCGTGGCCCAGACATTCTTCGTTGACGACGACGTGCAGGCCCGCGCCAGCCTGGATGCGATCGTCACCGTGGTGGATGCCAAGCACATCCTGTTGCGATTGGACGACAGCCATGAGGCGCAAGAGCAGATCGCCTTCGCAGACATCATCCTGCTCAACAAAACCGACTTGGTATCGCCGCAGGAACTGGAGGAAGTGCGCCAGCGCATCCGCGCGATCAACAGCCAGGCCAAGGTTCTCGAAACGGTCAACGCCCAGGCCCCGCTGGACCAAGTGCTTGGGCAGGGCGCCTTCGATCTTGATCGCATTCTGCAGATCGAGCCCGGCTTTCTCAGCGAGGACGACCACGAGCATGACGATGCCATCACCTCGATCTCGGTCTCATCCGACGCGCCGCTTGACCCCAGCAAGTTCATGCCCTGGCTCCGCGAGGTCACTGCTACGCGCGGTCAGGACATTTTGCGCACCAAGGGCATCATCGCCTTCCCGGGCGAACCCAAGCGCTTCGTGGTCCAGGGCGTCCACATGCTGATGTCGGGCGATCTGCAGGAACGCCGCTGGGCCGAAGGCGAGCCGCGCACAAGCCGGTTGGTCTTTATTGGCCGCAATCTCGACCATGCCGAACTGGCGCGCGACTTTGCCGCTTGCGCCGCATGATCGCTCTGGATGAAGCGGTGCTAGCAGACCGGTTCGGCCGGCGTCTAGCGTGCGAAGCGAGTGTTTCTGCCATCGAGTGGGTCGGCGATGTTGCGTGGTTCGCCTGCGGCGACGGCGCGATACGACGGGCGGACATGACCGGCGATTACAAGCCCCTGGCGGCGCACCAGGGTGCCATCCTCACTGCCGCCCTCGATCCAAACGGCCAATCCTTACTTACGGGCGGGGATGACGGCCGGCTGCTGCGTGTCGCCCGGGACGGCGCGGTCGAGGAATTCGGCAGCTTCGGCCGCCACTGGGTCGATCACATCGCCGCGAGCGCGCAATCGGGACTAATCGTCGCCGGAGTCGGCAAGGAAGCCATGGTGTGGAAGCGCGGCGCTACAAAGCCGACCCACCGTTTCGCATTCGCTTCGACCATCGGGGGCCTAGCCCTCGACGCGAAGGGCAAGCGCCTTGCCGTCACACAATATGGCGGAGCCTCGCTTCTCTATGCCAACTCAAGCGACAGCGGTCGGCTGGAGTTGCAGTGGGGAGGATCACACCTTGCCTGCACGATCGCGCCCGACGGCGATTATCTGATCAGTGCGATGCAGGAAACCGGCCTGCATGGCTGGCGGCTAAGCGACATGACCGATCTCGCCATGCGCGGCTATCGCGCGAAGACGCGGTCGTTTTCGTGGAACCGACGCGGCAAGTGGCTCGCCACCAGCGGGGATACGAGCGCCATTCTGTGGCCGTTCGACAGCAAAACGGGGCCGATGGGGCAGCGGCCGCTTCTGCTTGGAGCATCCGAGGCGCTGGTTTCGCGGGTCGCCTTTCATCCGCGCCAGGACATACTGGCAATCGGCTATGCTGACGGGGTGGTCGCCCTGCACAATGTGGAGGACGACCGCGCGCTCGAGGTTGAGCGACCGGGCGGGGAGGCCATTTCCGCGCTATCCTGGCGAGGGGACGGATCCGTGCTTGCCTGGGGCGCAGAAGATGGGCGCTGCGGCCTGTTGGACATTGGATCGCAGCCGCGATGATCCGGCAATGAGCAAGGCGCGCCCAACGCTGCCCAGCCCTTGCATCGACGTGTGCATCTTCGACGAGGCCACCGGGTGGTGCCTGGGCTGCGGACGAACGCGCGTGGAATGCCGGCGCTGGCGAACCGCGCCGCGCCGCGAACTCCAGGCGCTCTCCGCGCACTTGCCCAGGCGGATCAGGGCGCTGAACTCCACGAAAGTGAGTGAATGATGGAACCAGCTGTCGTGTCAGGCTCGGCGCTCGGGCTCGTTTTCCTACTTGGCCTGCGCCACGGGCTCGATCCTGATCACATCGCCGTGATCGACAATCTGACCTTCCCGGCAGTCGAGGAGTGCCCGCGCCTGGCGCTCTGAACCTGTAGCGATGACTCTCGGGGGGCGATTGCGGTTCTTTTGCTCGAGCGGTCCGCGGTAGCCCGCCAGCGATCAATCGGCTCACAACCTGAAGATAGCATCTGACCAGTGCGAGGCGGCTGTGTCTGCGATGTTCCAATGTTCGCGGCGCTGTATCGCCGAATGAACGTGGTAGCGGAGGAGGGACTCGAACCCCCGACACGCGGATTATGATTCCGCTGCTCTAACCGGCTGAGCTACTCCGCCCCATGGGCTTCAAACCGGAGGCCGTGGACCCCGGGAAGGCGGCGCATTTAGGGCGCAGCGCCCTTCGGGTCAATGCGGCAAATCGTTGGAGGCTGATCAGTCTCGCCCGCGGAAGGCGAAGCTGCGCACTGCCTCCCACGGGCCGCCGCGGTAGCGGTACAGGGCAAGGCCCGGGAAGGTGAAAGCACGCGCCGCGACCAGTCCGGCCAAATGCGCCTGGAGCGCCTGCGCTTCGCCTGGCGTCACCTTGTTCTGGACCGTAATGTGCAGACGCGGCGGGTGGTTGTCCTGCGCCGTGAGCATCCCATGGAAACGGTCCGCGATTCTGGCACGCAGCTCCAGCAGCGCCGGGCTTGAAAGCCGCAGCGCGGTGCCCCGGCCGAGGCTCATGACCCCCTCAAGCCTGGCGGGCAAGGGGGCAGTCTCACCCGCTAACCGAGCCAGCAGGGCGCGCAATTCGTCCTCGATCTGGGGGGAAAGCGCGTGGAACAGCGTCACATGCGCCTCGAGATAATTGCGCTCTGGAGGAAAGTACTGCCGGCGCAGCTCAGTGGCCCAGCGATGCAGCTCGCCTGGCAGCTGCGCGGTCAGGATGAGCGGTGCAGCGTCGCTCACATGTCGCCGCGCGCGCGGCGCAGCGCCCGCCATCGTGCCGCATCGGCGTTATGCTCCTCAAGCGTTTCGTTGAACACATGACCGCCAGTGCCGTCGGCAACATAGTAAAGCGCCTTCGTTGGCGCGGGATCCAGCACGGCGGCGATCGACTCGCGGCCGGGGTTGGTGATCGGTCCCGCCGGCAAACCCGCGATTGCGCGCGTGTTGTAGGGATTGGGGTCGCGCAGCTCCGACACGCGGATCATGCGCCCCAGCGGCTTGCCCTTGGTGATCGGATAGATGGTGGTCGCGTCCGCACCCAGCATCATGCCGATGCGCAGCCGGTTGGACAGCACGCCCGCGACCATTGGTCGTTCGCTCGCCTTGGCGGTTTCCTTTTCGACAACGGAGGCCAAAATCACCGCGTCCCGCGGGCTCGTCACCACGGTCGATGGTTTGCGCTTGGCCCAGGCGTTGGACAGATAGTCCTGCATCGCCTTCTGCATGCGTGCCAGCACCGCCGCTCGCGGCTCCCCGCGCCGGAAGTCGTAGCTGTCGGGCAGCACGCTGCCTTCGGCCGGCACGGCGATTGTGCCGGTCAGCAGCGGTTCGGCCATCAGCCGTTCCCAAACGAGGATCGAAGGCATGCCTTCCGGGATGGTGACCAGCCGGCGCAGCGGCCGGCCATGCTGTAGGATGTCGAGGATGGCTGCCTGGCTGCTGCCCGCTGGCAGCAGAAATTCACCCGCCTGGATGCCGTCGCCCGAACCAAGCACTTTCGCGCGCATGAGGAAGGTGGACCGCGAGTCGATCGCACCGGCCTCCTCCAAAGCCTTGGCCGCCGACGTCAGCGAGGCCCCCTGCTCGACCGTGAACTCGGTGTCCTTCTCAAGCGCGCTGCCTAACCACCAGCCGCCGGCAAACCAGGCGCCCAGCGCAAGGCCGAGCGCCACCACGGCGAGGAGCGGCCAACGCACATGGCGCATGGGCTCAGGCCCCGACCTTTTTGAAAATCACGCTGGCATTGGTGCCGCCGAAGCCGAAGCTGTTGCTGAGCGCAGCGTTTACCTCGCGCTTCTTAGCCGTGTGCGGCACCAGGTCGACGCCCTCGGTCCCCTCGTCCGGATCGTCGAGGTTCAGCGTCGGCGGCACGATCTGATCGCGGATGGCGAGGATGCAGAAGATCGCTTCCACCGCGCCGGCGCCGCCGAGCAGGTGGCCGATCGCAGATTTTGTGCTCGACATGCTTGCGCCGCTGAGATCATCACCCAGCACGCGCTTGACCGCGGCCAGCTCGATCGTGTCGGCCATGGTGCTGGTGCCATGCGCATTCACATAGTCGATGTCGCCCGGCTCCATGCCCGCTTTCTTCAGCGCCATGCGCATCGCCAGTTCCGCGCCGCGCCCCTCGGGATGTGGCGCCGTAACGTGGTAGGCATCGCCCGATAGGCCGTAACCAACGACCTCGGCATAGATCTTGGCGCCACGCGCCTTGGCGTGCTCATATTCCTCCAGCACGACCACGCCCGCGCCCTCGCCCATCACAAAGCCGTCGCGGTTCTTGTCGTAGGGCCGGCTCGCCTTTTCGGGCTGGTCATTCATGCTTGTATTGAGCGCACGCGCCTGAGCGAAGCCGGCCACGCCGAGCGGATTGATGGTCGATTCCGCGCCGCCGGCCAGCATGATGTCGGCATCGCCGTCCTTGATCATCCGCGCCGCATCGCCGATCGAATGCGCGCCGGTCGAGCAAGCGGTGACCACGGCATGGTTCGGGCCCATCAGCCCGTATTTGATCGATACCTGTCCGCCGACGAGATTGATGAGACGCCCATGCACGAAGTGCGGGCTGACCCGGCCTGGGCCCTTCTGGTGCAGGTTGACCGATTCGAGTTCGATGCCGGGCAAGCCGCCAATGCCCGCGCCGATCGAAACGCCGGTCCGCTCACGCGTGGCTTCGTCCATGTTCTCGAGCCCGGCGTCCTCCAGCGCCTGCCCGGCCGCATCGATGCCATAGACAATGAAGGGATCCACCTGGCGCTGGATCTTTGAATCGACTCGCTTGTCTGGATCGAAGCCAAACTCGTGATCCTTGCCCTTAACTTCGCAGGCGATGGTGCACTTCTGATTGGAGGCATCGAAATGGGTGATCTGCCCCGCCCCGCTCTTGCCCGCAATCAGGTTCTTCCAGCTCGTTTCGACATCGCCGCCCAGCGGGGTGACGAGGCCCAGTCCGGTAACGACCACACGGCGCATCTCAATCTCCGAAACTCGATAGCCGGCCAGATATGCCGCCGGATGGGAAACGACAACAGGCCCAACCCATCGGGGCTGAGCCTGTCGTGACCCGCTGATGCCCATTAGCCTGCTGGCTCAGGGCAAGCGGAAAGCTGCAAGGGCTAGATCAGCCCCGGTGCTCGTCGATGTAGCGGGTGGCATCGCCCACGGTGGCGATTTTTTCCGCGGCGTCGTCGTCCGGGATTTCCACGCCAAACTCTTCCTCAAAAGCCATCACCAGCTCGACGATGTCGAGACTGTCGGCGCCGAGATCGTCGATGAAGCTTGCATCCTGAGTGACCTTGTCGGCCTCGACGCCGAGGTGTTCGACGACGATCTTCTGCACGCGCTCGGCAGTATCGGACATATGGTGTTTCCCTCTGAACTGGGGGTTGGATTGGCTTTCGCCCTAATGAACGGCGTTGGCGCTGGCAAGTGCCCTGCCGGGGACGAACTCAGCCCATAAATGCGGGCTCTAGAAGGGCACCAGCTGCTCGGACCCTCTTCTTCGCCGCTCGCGCACGCCGACGTGCGGCGTCGATTGGAGAGACATGGGGGCGCGCCGATTGGCCGCGCCCCCACGCTCTTACCCACCGAACCTATTGTTCGAGACTGCTGCGAGCCTCGCCGACCAGCGCATCCTTCTTCTCGCGCGCGGTCTCGCCGAGTTCTTGCGCTTTTTCCTTGGCAGCATCGAGCGCTTTGGCCCCGACGGAACCAAGCTGCTCCTTCTCGGTGCGGGTGGCGGGAAGTGCCGCGCCGACGATAGCGCCGGCCACTGCCGCAATCGCGCCGCCGACCAGCGGGTTCTCGCGATAGGCCGTGCTAGCCTTGCCGCCGAGATCGCCGGCCCCGCTCTTCGCGCTTTGGCCCATTCCCTTGGCCCGGTTCATGAAATCATGCCGCTGCTGGCGTAGCGCCTCGGTGGCATGGTCGAGCCGGTCGCGGAACGACTTCTCGTCTTCGTCATGGCGCTGTTCGATCATCAGATAGTTTGCGCGGGCCTGCGCGCGGCGCCGCAGGTAGGACGCATCGTCCTCGTCCGGGCGCTGCTCGAGTCGGCTCATGTGTTCGATATAGTCATCATGGTGGCTGCCGGACTTGTTGCCGCCGAAGCTCGGCATCTTGAAGCCGCCGGCGGGTTTAATAGTCGAGGCTTTGGCGTCGCTTTCGCTGACGAGCCAGATGCCGCCCAGCGCGATCATCGCCAGAGCGATCGGATTGCGGCGGGCGCCATCGAGCAGATAACGCGCGTCCACACCGTTCTCATCGGCCTTGTCCAGCAGCGAGTTGAGCAGGTTCTTGGGCGTCAATTGATTGCCAATCTGGTCTGCGGTGCGGCTCATTTCGGCCTGGGTCGAGCGGATTTCGCGCTCGATTTCGGCAGGATCGCGGGTGTCGGTCTGATTAAATTCGGGCATTGGTGCCTCCAGGTGCGGCATGGCCGGTCACGATGTCCGGCGTGTCTTCGAGGGTGCGGATCGTGCGTTCCGGCTTGAGGTTGGCGGCTTTTGTCTTGCTGCTGGCCGCCGAGTAGAGGATCGCGGCCAAGATCAGGCTGACGATGCCGACGATGAGAATGCCCAGCGGCACATTGTCGATCGCGTCGCCGAGCAGATAGCCGAGCCCCATCAGGGTCACGCCAAGCCCGGCCAGGCCGACCACGGCAGCGCCGGCATAGGCGGCGGCGGCTGCTTTGAGATCGGTCACCGCTTCACGCATTTCAGCCTGCATCAGCGCGACTTGTTCCTGCGCTAGATGCGCGCCCTGCCGGGTCAGCTTCCCGACGAGATCGACGATATTGCCGCCCTCCCCGCTCGACGAAGCGGTGCCTGCAGCAGAGCTGGATCGGGTGGCGTTCATTGCCCGATCCTCTCGACGTTGCCGCCCTGCGCGCCATCATTGGCCCAGGTGAAGGTGGAACTGCCACCGGCGGGCCCTTCGCCGATGCCGGTGCTGCTCAGCTCCTGGCGGCCACCGGTCGAGCCGATGCTCTGACCGCTGCCTTGTCCGGCCGCGCTGCTGTCCTCCCTGTAATCGCTACCGGCCCGCAGGATGCGTGCCGCCGCAAAGCCGGCTACAGCTGCTGCTGCGAGGAAGGCCACCGGGCTGCGGCGGGCAAAGCCGGTCACTTCGCGGCCGATCGCCTGCATGTCCTTGCCTTCGAGATTACCGGCAAAGCGCTCGATCTCGCGCGCGGCCTTCTCAATACCCGAAGTCAGCCAGTCCGGTACGCCATCTTCCTGGCGTAGCTGCTCGACCGCCTTGTTCAATGCGGAGGATGTTGAGCGGGCAGCTTGCGTCGCCTGCTCCTTGCCCTCGGTCGCCTTGACGCTCAGCTTCTCCTGCGCTGCCTTACCGATGCCCTTGGCATCTTGGGTAAGCTCTTGCGTCACCCCGCTGCCGCCCTGCGGCGATGATGACGACGTGCCCATGGCTCCGCCGCCCGCGTTGTTCTGATCCATAGCGGTATCTCCTTCGATCTATGGAAGACCAAGGAGCGCGTCGCCCTAAGGTAACGCAAATTAACCAAAATCAATTGCCGCGTGCAATGACGCTTTCCGCGCGTCAGGTCAGGCGTCTTTCGGGGGCTCGGCAAGCCGGATGTGAACGTCCCGCAGCTGCTTCGAGCTGACCAGGCTTGGCGCACCCATCATCAGATCCTGCGCCCGCTGGTTCAGCGGGAAGGCGATAACCTCGCGGATGTTGGGCTCATCGGCAAGTAGCATGACGATGCGATCGATGCCCGGCGCCGAGCCGCCATGTGGCGGAGCGCCGAGCTTGAACGCCTCGATCATGCCGGAGAAGTTCGCGTCGACCTCCTCGCGCGAATAGCCGGCGATCTCGAACGCCTTATACATGATCTCCGGCTTGTGATTCCGGATCGCGCCGGAGGACAGCTCATAGCCGTTGCAGACGATGTCGTACTGCCAGGCCTTGATCTCCAGCGGGTCCTGGGTCTCGAGCGCTTCAAGCTCGCCCTGAGGCATCGAGAAGGGGTTGTGGCTGAAGTCGACCTTTTTGGCGTCCTCGTCATATTCGAACATCGGGAAGTCGACGATCCAGCAGAACTTGTAGCAGCCTTCCTCGATCAGCCTCAGCTCCTCGGCAACGCGCGCGCGCGCCGCGCCCGCGAGCTTGGTGGCGTCCTTTTCCTTACCGGCGGCAAAGAACAGCCCGTCATTCTCGCCGAGGCCGAGCTCGTCGTAGAGAGCGGCCATGCCCTCCTCGCCATGATTCTTGGCGATCGGGCCGCCGAACTCGCCGCCCTTGCGGGTGACATAGCCGAGGCCGGCAAAACCTTCCTTGCGCGCCCAATCGTTCATGTCGTCGAAGAACTTGCGGCTCTTCTCATGCGTCGCCGGCGCGGGGATGACGCGCACTCGGCCGCCAGAGCCGACAATCTTCTCGAACAGCCCGAAGCCGCTTTTCTCGAAGTGGCTAGTCACATCGCTGATCAGCAGCGGGTTGCGCAGGTCCGGCTTGTCGGTGCCATATTTGAGCATCGCCTCGGCATAAGGGATGCGCGGGAAGCTGCCCGCCGGGGTGACGCTCTTGCCGTTGGCGAACTCCTCGAACACGCCTGCCAGCACCGGCTCGATCGCCTGGAACACGTCTTCCTGCGTCACGAAGCTCATCTCGAAATCGAGCTGGTAGAATTCCGGGCTGCGGTCGGCGCGCAGATCCTCGTCGCGGAAGCAGGGCGCGATCTGGAAATAGCGGTCGAAGCCCGCCACCATCAGGAGTTGCTTGAACATCTGCGGCGCCTGCGGGAGCGCGTAGAACCGCCCGGGATGCAGTCGGCTCGGGACGAGGTAGTCGCGCGCGCCTTCGGGGCTGGAGGCACCCAGGATCGGCGTCTGGAACTCGGTGAAGCCGATGTCGATCATGCGGCGGCGGATCGAGCTGATCACCTGCGAACGCAGCACGATGTTCTTGTGCAGCCGCTCGCGCCGCAGATCCACGAAGCGGTACTTGAGGCGCGTCTCCTCGGGATAATCCTCGGCGCTGTTGACGATGAGCGGCAGGTCGCTCGCAACGCTCTGCACCGTCGCCTCGCGCGCGAAGACCTCGATCTCACCGGTTGGGAGATTCGCGTTCACCGCAGCCTCTGCCCGCGCCTTCACCGTGCCGTCGATGGTGACTACCGATTCCAGCCTCAGCTTTTCGAGCACCGGCAGCGCGGAGCTGTCGCTGTCCGCCACGATCTGGGTCATGCCGTAATGGTCCCGCAGATCGACGAACAGCACCCCGCCATGGTCGCGCTTGTTGTGCACCCAACCCGAGAGGCGGACGGTCTCGCCGACCTGCGATGCAGTCAATTGCGCGCAGGTGTGGGTACGATAGGCGTGCATCTAAACTCTTTCACTTTTCGGAGTTATGGCGCTAGGGGCGCGCCGCGAAATTCGTCCTTAGGGAGAATTCGCGCGCGCTAACAGGCCATGGCCGCTGCTTTGTCAAGGCGAGCGGCTTTTCAGGGTTTGGCGCCGGTAACGGCGCCGGGGGCGGCACTCCGCCCGACACGACAGAACAGAAAGTCCAATGCACATACATCCGTTGATCACCACCACCGAGGCGCTGAACGAATTATGCGCCCGGCTCTCGCGATCCGAATTCATCTGCGTCGATACCGAATTCATGCGCGAGAACACCTATTGGCCCGAGCTGTGCCTGGTGCAGATCGCCGATGAGCATGAGGCCGCCGCGATCGATCCGCTGGCCGAGGGTATCGACCTGTCCGCCCTGCTCGATCTGCTGGTCGACAACGAGGATGTGCTGAAGGTCTTTCACGCCGGCGGGCAGGATGTGGAGATCGTCTATAACCTCACGCAGCGTACCCCGCACCCGATCTTTGACACGCAGATCGCGATGATGGCGGTCAGCCAGTCGGAGCAGATCGGCTATGCCAATCTAGTCGAAAGCTGGCTCGGCTTCACCGTCGACAAGGGCGCGCGCTTTACAGACTGGAGCCGCCGGCCCCTGACCGACCGGCAGATCGAATATGCCATCGGCGACGTCACCCATCTCGCCAAGATTTTCCCGCGCTTGCTCAAGAAGCTCATCAAGACCGGACGCGGAGCCTGGCTCGATGCCGAGATGGACAAGCTTGCCGATCCGGCGAACTACGCCAATGATGCCGGGCAAGCCTGGAAGCGCATCCGCTCGCCCGGCCGGAACCCGGCGGTGCTCGGTCGCCTCAAGGCGCTCGCCGCCTGGCGCGAAGGCGAGGCGCAGCACAAGAACATCCCGCGCGGCCGCATCATGCGCGACGAGACGCTGGCCGATCTCGCCAGCCATCCGCCTAAATCGCAGGGCGATCTTGCCAAGGTGCGTGGTCTTTCCAACGCCTGGAAGGACAACGACATCGGCAAGCGGCTGATGAAAGTGATCGAAAAGGCCGAGCCGCTACCTAAGGACGAACTGCCGGAAAAAACCGCCCCCGGCGCACCGCTGGGCAAGGAAGGCGCGCTGGTCGCCGATCTGCTCAAGCTATTGCTCAAGATCAGAGCGCGGGAGATCGATGTCGCCGCCCGGCTCCTTACCCGCGCCGACGAGATGGAAGCGCTGGCAGCGGGCGTGCGCGATTTGCCAGTGCTGCAGGGTTGGCGTTACGATGTGTTCGGACGCGAGGCGCTTGACCTCGTCGAAGGCAAGCTGGGGTTCGCGGTCAAGAACGGGCGGCTCACGATGACGCGAGTCGAAGTCGCCGATCCCGAGCCGTCGGCAGAAGCAGCCGCATAGGCGGACGTTCCGCCAATTGTTGTTCGGCAAGGTCACCCGGAACGGATGTTGGGTGCGCTAATCCTTTTCCGTTTATACTGAGCTTGTCGAAGCTCGGTTTGGCTCTACGTGTGGGCGAGAATGACCACCTTCCTGCCCACGCTCAAGCAGCTGCAATATCTGGTGGCTCTCCACGAGCATGGTCATTTCGGGCGAGCGGCCGAGGCGAGCTTCGTCTCGCAATCCACTCTGTCCGCCGGCATACGCGAGCTCGAGTCCTTGCTGGGCGTGACTCTGGTGGAGCGCAGCCGCCGCGTGGTCCGCTTCACCCAACTTGGCAATCAAGTGGTCGCCAAGGCGCACCGCATTCTGCGAGAGGCGGAAGAGCTGACCGATCTGGTGTCAGCTTCGGGTAAGCCGCTTGCCGGCCAGCTCTCGATGAGCGTCATTCCCACCATCGCGCCGTTCCTGCTCCCGCGCATTCTGCCCCGCCTTCGCCGGGAGCGCCCGGAGCTCAAGCTCATGCTGCGGGAAGAGACGAGCCATATGGCAGTCGAATCGCTCCATCACGGGCGCGCCGATTGCGTGCTCCTGGCCCTCCCCTTCGCCACCGGCGAGGTCGAAAGCGCGCATATTGCCGACGATCGCCTGTTCGTGGCCTTCCCCAATGGCGATCCGCGCGACCCGCCCGAGGCGGTACCGCCGAGTATGATCGAAGAAGGGCAACTGCTTCTGCTCGAGGATGGACATTGCCTGCGCGATCATGCGCTCGCGGCCTGCAATCGCCCGGAGCTGCGGGGCTCGGCCACCATGATCGGCACCAGCCTGCATACGCTAGTGCAAATGGTCGATGGCGGCCTGGGCCTGACAATGCTGCCCGAAATGGCGCTCGAAGCCGGTATTCTGACCGGCACCGAGGTGGTCGCGCGGCCGCTCAAGGCAAAGCATGCAACGCGCGAGATCGCCCTGATCTGGCGCAAGAACTCACCGCGGCGTGACGAGTTCGAATTGCTGGCCGAGGAACTGCGCGCCGGATGAGTGCAGGCTTCGACTTCGCCTAGCCGGCTGGAGCGGGGCGAGCCTGCCGGCGTTCACTCGCGGACGCTGTCCGTCGGCGCATGACGCTACCGATCGCCCCAAAGCCTGCGATCAGCATCGCCCAAGCGCCGGGCTCGGGAACCGGCGCCAGGAAGCCTCTGATTTCGCCGCCCCTAAAGCGGTCGCTGTGAATGTTGAAATAGGCCTCGCCCCGCTGGATGCCCGCCAGCAGACCGGCTGCCGCACCACTGGGGGTAAAGCCGTTGGCGTTGCGAAACGCTGTCGTATAGGTCGCCGGATCATCCAGATCGAGAACCACGGCATAGCTTCCCGCATCCACGCCCATCGGGAAACCCGGCAACGTCCCCGGCGTCACTGCCACGCCCACAAATCCCGGCGGCGCCACGCAGCAGTGGATGTGGGCAACTGTGGTCACGCCGGTCAGCCCGGACCAGCTGGCCGTGATCTCCAGCGTGTCTAGAGTGGTGTCGAAGGTGACTGTGACCAGTCCCGACCCGGTCGCTCCCGGCACTTCGGGGGACAGCGGCGTGGAGAAGATGTGGATCGCAGCGGCGGCCGGCGCGGACATTCCGGCAACAGCAAGCGAGAGAGCGGCACAGGTTACTAGACGGCGCATGATCGGCCTCCCCGACTCAGGACCCTCTGCCGGGAAAGCTACCCCGCCTCGGCGCGGCAGTAAACGATCATTAAGAGAAGCGCGCCCGGGTCTCCTCACTTAATCCATATGCTTGAGGCCGACGCGCAGATAGTCCCAACCGGTGATGCAGGTCAGCACTGCTGCCGCCCACAGGCTGGTCAACCCCACCAGATGGATCCAATTGCTCGCCAGCGTCCCGCAATATTCGAGCTGCGAGGTGCAGGGTGGGCCGTTGACCGCGCCACCGAGGATCAGCGCGCCGAGACTGACGAGCTGGAACGTGGTCTTCCACTTGGCGAGCCTGGAAACCGGCATCGACACCTGCAATCCGCCAAGGAATTCCCGCAGGCCCGAAACCGCGATCTCGCGAATCAGGATGACGAGCCCCGCTATCACATGGGCATCGCCGACATATGGTCCGCGCAGATAGCCCTGGGCGGTCAGGATCAGGATCACCGCCGCCACCATGATCTTGTCGGCGATCGGATCGAGGAATTGGCCAAGCCGGCTTACCGCTCCCTGCGCCCGGGCCAGATAGCCATCGAGGTAATCGGTGAAAGCGATCAGGCAGTAGAGCACGAAGGCGATGCCATAGCCGAAGTTCCAGTTCGGCCACCAAAGCAGAAACCCCAATATGGGGACCGCCAGGATGCGCGATAGGGTGAGCAGGTTGGGTAGGGTCAGCATAGGCTTGCAGCTGCGATTAACCGCTGGCGGCACGCCTGAAAACCCTCACCCTTGCTCGCCTCCGCCATCCTGCTAGGCAGCGCGCCAGCAGGGATCACACGAGCACATTACTGCATGACCACCTCGACCAGGTTGCTCAGCCGGCGGCGCTTCCTGCCGCTGTTCCTGACCCAATTGCTCAACGCCTTCAACGACAACCTCTACAAGACCGCAATGGTGTTGTTCGTGGTCTATAGCGTTTACAACGACGAGGCGAAGGAAGCGCAGTTCAGCGCGATCGCCTCGGGAGTTTTCATCCTGCCTTTTTTCCTCCTGTCCGCGCTCGCGGGCCAGCTCGCGGATATGCGCGACAAGGCGCGGATCATCCGCATGGTAAAGCTGGCGGAGATCGCGATCATGACTGTGGGGGCGGCAGGGCTGCTGATCGCCTGGCAGGACGCAGCGTGCGCTCGGGCAGTCGACATCTGCCTCGCCGGGCCCCCGCCGCGACTGGCCGCAGACCTTGCCATTCCGCTGCTGCTTGCCGCGCTGTTCGCGATGGGCGTGCACTCCACCTTCATGGGGCCGATCAAATACGCCATCCTGCCCCAGCACTTGGAGAGGGAAGAAGTCCTTTCAGGCACAGGATTGGTGGAGGCGGGCACCTATCTTGCCATCCTCGTGGGCACCATCCTCGCGGGATGGATCGAAGTGGAGGTGGCAGCGGGCGCTATCCTGCTGATTGCTCTTGTCGGTTATTTAACATCGCGCTGGGTTCCGCCCGCGCCAGCACAAGGCGTGGTCGTTCCGATCGATTGGAACCCGTTCACCAGCTCGGTGCGGGTCGTGGCAAGCACGATGACCAACCCCCAGGTCTATTACGCGATCCTGGCGATCAGCTTCTTCTGGACGATCGGCGCAGTGCTGTTCATCCAGTTCCCGCCGCTGGCGAAGAACACGCTGATGGCGTCCAAGGAGGTAGCGAGCCTTTTCCTCGTGATCTTCTCGGTCGGCGTCGCCATCGGATCGGTGGCGATCAACTGGCTATTGAAAGGGGAGGTCTCTGCCCGGCACGCCCCCGTTTCAGTTATCGCCATGGGCTTGTTCGTGCTCGGCTTCTATATGGTGGCCAAGACCTGGGAAACCGGCGCTGACGACACATTGCTGAACGTTGCGACGTTCCTCGCCCATGATGGGGCTCCGCTGCTGATGCTGATGCTGCTCGGCATTGCAGTCGCGGGCGGAATGTTTGTCGTGCCGCTTTATGCGTTTCTCACAACTAAGGTGGCCCCCGATCAGGCGGCGCGCACGATTGCGGCCAACAACATCGTCAACTCGGGCGCTATGGTGCTGGGTTCCTTGCTGGCTGTCGGTCTTTCCGCCGCCGGCTTGCCGATCACCGAGCATCTGCTCTTGAGCGCAGCGATGTGTCTCATCAGCGCCTGGCTGGCGCGCCGGCTCCACGCGGTCGAGGACGCACCGATACCGCGCGGCCTCCTCGCCGATTAGGCGATGAACGCCAGGACGCAGGCAAAGCTCGCGAAATAGACCGTCGCGAAGCCGCGAATATCGCTCGCCGTCAGCCGCCAATCCGTCGTTCGTACCATGCCCACCGGCTCGCGGCGCAGGCTGGCGGGCAGGCTGGCGCGAAACGGGTGGCGCGCGCTTTCGTCGGTGAGGACCAGTGCTCTTCTCATGGCGTGCTTCCCTTGGTTTCTTTGGCTTCGTTGCGCTCTGTTTAACGCTTTAGAAACCATCTGGCCCTGATCGATTCCACGGGTGCGCCGCAACGGAACATTAACCCTGTCCGTTGTCATTTGCCTAGGATTTGCAACGCGCGCCCGCGCCGTCGATTGCCTTGCCTCCCTGCCCCGGCTACCCGCGCGGCGATGACTGGATCACGCCCTCCCCGCCCCACTCCAGGCGCCGCGCGTCTGCTCGTCGAATGCCTCATCGAGCAGGGTTGCGACCGCATCTTCACCGTGCCGGGCGAGAGCTTTTTACCGGTGCTCGATGCCTTACATGACGAGGATCGGGTGGACGTCGTCACCTGCAGGCAGGAAGGGGGCGCGGCCTTCATGGCCTGCGCCGATGGGGCTCTCAACGCTGCCGGCTCCGGCCGCCCGGGCGTCTGCTTCGTCACCCGTGGGCCGGGTGCGACCAACGCCAGCATCGGGGTCCATGTGGCGTTTCAGGATTCGCAGCCCCTGATCCTCTTCATCGGCGATGTGGACCGCGCGATGCGCGATCGGGAGGGATTTCAGGAACTCGATTTCGCCGCCTTCTTCGCCCCGACCGCAAAATGGGCGGCGCGCATCGACGATGCCGCGCGCATTCCCGAATACATCGCCCGCGCCTATGCCACGGCGATCTCCGGCCGCCCTGGCCCGGTGGTGCTTGCGCTGCCGGAAGACATGCTGAGCGATGACGTCCCGGCCGATCTCAAACCGCGGCCCTTCGTCTGCCGCCCGGCCCAGGCGCCATGCCCCGATGCGATGCAAGCCATGATGGCCATGATCGGCGATGCGGCGGCGCCGATCGCGATCATCGGGGGCGCGGGTTGGAACGCCAAGGCGCGCGCGCATTTCCAACTTTTCGCGGAGCGGATCGGCCTGCCAGTGGCCACGGCCTTTCGCCGCCAGGACGCGATCAGCCCGGTAAGCCCGATCTACGCCGGCAATCTCGGTTACGGGCCCAATCCTAAGCTGCTCGAGCGGGTGAAGGCCGCCGATCTGATCCTCGCCGTCGGCGCGCGCCTCGGGGAAGCGACCACGGACGGTTATACCATTCCGCCCCTCCAAGCGCGCGACCGCCGCCTGGTCCACGTCCATCCCGATCCGCAGGAGCTCAACCGCGTCTATCCCGCCGATCTCGCCATTTGCGCCTGCATGGACGAGTTCGCGGAAAGCGCCGCCTTGTGGGACGA
>ERZ1066119.599-NODE-599-length-23538-cov-74.257718_pt1 | contig 23538 bp, 22 predicted proteins | sample MGYA00382766_ERZ1066119 | MGnify/ENA primary metagenome ERZ1066119 (study PRJEB33369, sample SAMEA5778349) | biofilm metagenome | biome: Industrial cooling water; feature: Water cooling tower basin; material: Biofilm | place: United Arab Emirates | collected...
ATTTGCGGGCTAAAAGCTGCTTGAGTAAAGGCTTTGATAGTTATTGGAGATGTCTTATGTTCAAGAGGGTTTTGCATCCAGTCTTCTAAGGAAAAATTTTTTAAGCTTTCTGAGATGACAGTGGAGTATAGCATTGACTTGTCCCAACAGTGCGCTCTTAAAATATAACAAAATAAAAATGATTATTGTACTAGCATAAACATTTTAGCTTAATAGGAGGGGTATAACAGACTCTAAAAGTATCTCAGAATTCATTCATTTCGTAATAACGCAAACAAAATTAGTATGGTGTGGTAATCGCAAATGCTGATTTTACACTGGCTAATGTCTTACATAGACTCTGCGTTCTCTGCCTCTCTGTGGTAAAAACTTAAAATTTATATCTTAAGATAGATGTCAAGTGCTACTATATATATATAAGCAATGTTATAGTACTTGAGGCAATTTTAAACACTTATATAAAAAATTAGAAGAAAAATGCACTTACCTATCTTAGAATTACCTCATGAACCAGTGGCTTTAGGCTCTGTATTCTACGTAGAACGTCCCCCTGTTGAACAACTGGTTTACCAAGAAATAACTAAGCCAGGATGTATTATCAGAATTAAAGCACCCAGAAAAATGGGTAAATCATCGCTATTACTGCGGATAATTGATTTTGCTAAACACCAGAAGTATCGTACCATATATTTAGATTTTCAGCTAGCCGACAGAGAGGTTTTTAAGTCTTTAGATAAGTTTTTGCGATGGTTTTGTGCTAATATTGCTTATCAATTAAAAATAAAAGAAAATTTAGAAGAATACTGGGATGAAGAACTTGGTTCTAAGGTAAATTGTAGCATTTATTTTCAATATTATTTGTTGTCGTACATTGAAAGTCCTTTAGTCATAGCTTTAAATGAAGTAAATCGGTTATTTGAATATCCTGAAATTGCCCAAGATTTTCTAGGATTGTTACGTGCTTGGCATGAATTAAGCAAACATGAAGAGATTTGGCGCCAACTACGGCTAGTAATATGTCATTCAACAGAAGTTTATATAAATTTAAACATTAATCAATCTCCTTTTAATATTGGTTTAAATATAGAGTTACCAGAGTTTACAACTAAGCAAATTCAGAGTTTAGTACGGCTTCATCAACTGGATTATCAGCTAGAGATACCGCAAATACTATCTATACAAAAAATGTTGGGAGGTCATCCTTATTTAGTGCGGCTTGCTTTGTATGAATTAGCTATAAATTCTAAAATTACTTTAGAAGAGTTATTACAATCATCTTCTACAATTACAGGTATTTATAGCGCTCATTTGCGGAGTTTGTTTGTGACATTACAAAATGACCCGGCTTTAGGGATGGCACTAAAACAGGTAGTTAATAATTCAGATGGTGTGGAAATAAACCATATTCTTGCTTACAAGTTAGAAAGCATGGGATTGGTAAAAATAACTGGTAGTTTATGCAAAGTTTCCTGTGAGTTATATCGTCGGTATTTTGCATCACAAAATATAGAGGAATTAAATTTACAAGATAAGCTAGTACAGTTAAATAAAGAAAATATAGAGTTGAAACAACTAGCACTGACAGATGCACTGACTCAAGTGGCTAACAGACGGTATTTTGACATGCGTCTAGAACAAATTTGGCACGAGTTAGCTTCAGAAATGGCGCCTCTATCACTGATTTTATGTGAAATAGATTATTTAAAAGCATATGGTGATACAAATGGCAAACAAGCGGAAAATAGTTGTTTACGAAAAATTGCTAGAGTTTTAGAAACAAAGGTAGAATGTTCTGTTTCGTACTCTTGCTCAAAATTAGTCGCTCGTTACGATTATCAACAATTTGCCATACTATTACCTCAAATTAATAGCTCAATGACTTCAAAATTATCTGAAAAAATTCGCAATGAAGTGATAAACTTAGGAATCTTACATAATGTTGCCTATTATGGTTTTCCGGCTAGGGTTGTGACTGTTAGTTTAGGTATAGCTTGTGCAATTCCTAATGCTCAAGCACCCACAAGCATTTTAGTTGATGCTGCTGTTGAAGCGTTGAATAAATCAAAAAGAAATAACAGAAATTGTACTTATGTTAGTTGCACTTTAAATCATTAAGTTTCTTGTGACTTTTTACCATGACAAATGACAAATACCAAGTCGGGGGTAGTCTTAGCAAAGATGCACCCACTTACGTCAAGCGAGAAGCAGATGAAGAACTTTATACTGCCTTAAAAGCTGGAGAATTTTGTTATGTTCTCAATGCGCGTCAAATGGGTAAATCGTCTCTTTTAGTCTATGCAAAAAATAGATTGCAACAAGAAGGATATTGCTGTAGCATTCTAGATATGACCAGTATAGGTAGCGAAAATATTACTCCTTTACAGTGGTACAAAGGCATTATTACACAATTATGGCGCGGATTTAACTTATCTGAGAAATTAAATTTAAAAACTTGGTGGAAAGACGAAGAACATCTCTCACTTTTACAACGGCTAACTTATTTTATTGAAGATGTGCTGTTAGTACAATTACCTCAAAAACAGGTAGTGATATTTATAGATGAAATTGATAGTATTCTCAGTTTAGATTTTTCTGTAGATGATTTATTTGCATTAATTCGCTTCTGCTATAATAATAGAGCTATAAATCCAGCATACAATCGCCTCACTTTTAGTATTTTTGGTGTCGCGACACCAAGCGATTTAATTTCTGATAAAAAACGCACTCCTTTTAATATTGGAAAGGCAATAGAACTGGCAGGATTTAAGTTAGAGTCAGTACAACCATTAGTTAAAGAATTAGAATGTAAAATAAGTAATCCACAACCAGTGATGGCAGAAATATTAGCTTGGGCAGGTGGGCAACCGTTTCTAACGCAAAAGTTATGCAAGTTGATAGTCAATAGTAACCTACGGGAGAGGTCGCAAGTAGCGCTATTAGTAAAAAAGCAAGTTATTCAGAATTGGGAATCTGTAGATAAACCTGAACATTTAACAACAATACGAGACCGTATCTTGCATAATGAAGCGCGTGCAGGGAGATTGCTAGGAATTTATCAGCAAATTTTGTTGAACCTTGAAGTAGAAGGTTGTCCACCCGTGTTAGCTAATGATAGTCTTGAACAAACTCAATTAATTCTCTCTGGTTTAATCGAAAAACAACAGGGATTACTAAAAATAAGAAACCGAATTTATCAAGAAGTATTTAATATTACATGGGTAGAGAAACAACTTGGATTACTGCGTCCTTATTCCCAAACCTTTGATGCTTGGGTAGCAACTAAACAACAAGATAATTCGCGTTTGTTACGGGGACAAGCTCTAATTGATGCTCAAAGTTGGGCACGGGGAAAAAGTTTAAGCGATTTAGATTATCAATTTTTAGCTAAAAGTGAAGAACTAGATAGGCAACAAGCTCAACAAGCTTTAGAAACAGCAAGACTAATGGAAGTTGAAGCGCGACTAACAGAACAGAAAAAACATGCTAAACGGCAAAAGAATTTAATTACTGCTTTGAGTGTAGCATTTGTCTTAGTTGGTGCATTAGGAATTAGTACTTATTTACAGTATCAGAAAGCAACTGCAAACGAACAGCAAGCTAGAATCAACGAAATTCGAGCGTTGACTTCTTCTTCAGAAGGCTTATTTGCTTCCGATAGTCGTTTAGATGCTTTAATAGAAGCACTGCGAGCCAGAAAAAAACTAGTGTCATTAAGTAAAGTAGACCAGAATACTAAAAGGAAGGTAGAATTTGCGCTCCAGCAAGCAATTTTAGGCGCCGATGAATATAATCGCTTTTCAAAACCCGCAGCAGCAATAAGTCGGCTTTCTATTAGCTCTGATGGTGAGACAATTTTAGCGGCTGGCAAGGAAAATACCATTAACCTGTGGGCAAAAGATGGTAGGCTACAGAAAATTCTGAAAGGGCATCAGGCTTTAGTGTCAAATGTTGCCATTAGCCAAGACGGTCAAACTATTGTTTCTAGTGCTGGCGACCGCACTATAAGAGTCTGGAAAAACGGCGCTTTACTTTATACTTTAAAGGGTCATCAAGCTAACGTGGCAAGCGTTGCCATAAGCCCTAATAGTAAATATATCGCTTCTACTAGTGAAGATAAAACGCTGAGAATATGGAGCTTAAACGGCGCCTTACTCAAAACAGTAAACGCAGATACAGTTATTAATTCGGGAGTTACGTTTACCGCAAATAGTGAAAAAATAATTGCTGGTAGTGCCAAGGGAATGTTAAATATTTGGCGAGTTAATGGTCAACAGGTGGCTACTGTTAAAGCTCACGAGATGACAGTGATTGATGTTGCCATTAACCCTCAAGGAGATACCATTGCCACTGCTTGTTTAGACGGAACAATTAAACTTTGGCGATTCTCTGAAAATGCTCCAATGCTGCTAACAACTCTCACGGGGCATAGTGGGATGGTCTTGTCTATCGCTTTTAGTCCCGATGGTAGGCAACTTGCATCGGTGTCTGAGGATAAAACACTCAAGCTTTGGCAGCAAAATGGTACGACTTGGGACAAGGTAAAACTGCTACGTACTTTTGCTGGACACAAAGCAATAATTATGAGTGCAAAATTCAGCCCTGATGGTAAAACTCTTGCCTCTTTAGGTTGGGAAGGACAGGTAAAACTTTGGCGCCCAAATAATGAGTTACTCAAATCCCTCAATGGGCACAAATCTATCATTTTTGGACTTGCGTTTAGTCCCTCAACCCGCCTTAGTAAGAAAAGAATTATCGCTTCCGCCAGTGCAGATAGAACAGTTAAACTATGGGAAACAGATGATGAAGGCAAAGTACTATCCCTACGTACTCTCAAGCACGATAGTATTGTTTTGGGAGTTGCTATCAGCCCCAATGATAAACTTTTAGCTACAGCAAGTGGGGATGGAAGCATCAAACTTTGGACATTACAAGGACAATTGCTAGCAACGCTTAAAGGACATCAAGGAGCAGCAAGAAAAGTCAGTTTTAGTCCTGATAGCAAGTTGCTAGCTTCTGGGAGTGCTGATGGTACGGTAGGATTGTGGAACGTGGAAGGGAAAAACCCTGTTCTGCTTTCAAAGTTGCGGGGACATCAAGGGGGAGTCTGGGTTGTTAGTTTCAGTCCAGACGGTCAAATTATTGCTTCCTCTAGTGGAGACACTACAGTTAAACTATGGAAAAAGAACGGTGAATTAATTACAACGTTAAAAGGACATAAATCAATAGTTAGGTCAGTAGCTTTTAGCCCAGACAATCAAATAATAGCAAGCGGCAGCGATGACAAAACCGTAAAACTTTGGCGCCTTGACGGGAAGTTATTAACAACACTGACAGGTCATAACGATGCAGTTATATCAGTAGCTTTCAGTCCAGACGGACAACTGCTTGCTTCCAGTAGTGCCGATGGGGTAATTAAACTATGGAAACAACAAACAGGTAAAGCACCTCTATTGCTAAATACCCTAAAAGGCGATAGTGGAAGCCTTTGGGAGATAGCTTTTAGTCCCGATAGTAAGATACTCGCCTCTGTTGGAGAAAATAGCCAAGTAATTTTGTGGAATGTCCAACAAGTAAAGTCCATCAACAATATTATCTCCTACGGTTGCGATTGGATACGTGACTATTTACGCACAAATGGAGATTTACAAGAAACCGATAGACATTTATGTGACGATTTTAATTAGGACTTAGATTTGCAACCCTCACCCCTAACCCCTCTCCCAAGCTTGGGAGAGGGGAACAAGAAAAGATATAAACTGTAATTTTTAGAGTAGCGAAAATTTCGGTAAAACTTAAACTTAAGTTAAATGTGAACCGTGGTTCACATTTGCAAAATTAATTAAATAAATCATCTACAGGTATAGAAAAACCAAGTAAAACCTTTTGTGTGCGAACAGTCTCACCAGACGAGAAAATTAACCGAGAGTCTTTAGTAACAATAATAATCCAGCGGTTTTCAGGATGAACTAGCCAAACCTCCTCACCACCAGACTGTAAATATTCAGAGCTTTTTGCAATAACTTCTTCAGCAACCCCTAATTACAGATTTCCCACAAATTTAAGCATTTAAAAATTTAAACATCTAGACATTTAAATAGAAAGGCGCCCAATACCTTCACCAGCTTTTTGTGCCAGACTACGACAAGCATCTAGAATTAAGACAACATTATCGGCGCCGCAGCGACGCAAGCATTCAGTTACAAAGTTAATAGCAATAGCCGTTTCTTCAATATCTTCTGGATTTCCATCGCAAGGCATGAGATAATCACGGTTATTGTGGCGTATCCCGTGACCACTGAAGAAAAACCAAAAGTTATCACCAGAACCCATAAAGGGTGTTTCAAATAATTCTCGCAAGATTCGCCGCAAATTGGCACGGTTGGGACGTGTAGACTTTCCTGCTATATCTGGGGAGTCATCGGAGAAAAAGAAAACCCTTTCAAAACTGGCTTCATTGACAAGAAAGTTATGCATTAAATGTGCATCCCGCTTGGCATAGTTTAGCGGTTGTAGGTAATCGTATTTATTAATGCCAATCGTAATTGCCCAGTTTTTTGCCATTGATTCAACTAAAATACTAAATTAACTATCGGGTTTTCTTCTAAATGTAAGTTTAATGCCACCCTTACCTCCAGCTTTGGCACCACTGCCAAGTAACTTAACTTGACCTTCGCCATTAATTTCTACAGATAATTCAATCTCTTCAAGCTGTATTCCGGATTTTCCGTTCCTTTTTGCTTGTGTTTCCTGTTCAGCACGAGTAAAAACTTTATCCAGCACCGATACGAAACGGCTCATTTCCTGCTCTAACTTCTCAGCATCCACCTGCACAGCATTATCAACACCTTTCGTATCAGGAATTTTTGTCTCATCTCCCCAACTACCACCTCTAGTATTTCCACTCTTTTTCCCATCAGGAGGCAATATCTGAGGGGTATCATCAGTCACAATCCAAATGCTGTTTACGTCTTCCATTATTCCTCCAGTAGTAAATACTGTCCCTAATTATTACATAATTGAAAGATTGGCAACGGATATTGGAACGGATATAACGATGAATAATTTGTTACGATTAAAGACTAGTTATATAAAATCAACTATCCGTTGTATCCGTTGCAAAGGTATATTAAAACTGGTGAATTACTAAATTATATGCAAGGTTTAAGTTTAATAGCCCCAGCCAAGATAAACTTATATTTAGAAATTATCGGCGCCCGTGATGATGGATACCACGAGTTAGCGATGGTAATGCAAAGTATTGACTTAGCAGACCAAGTTGATATTACAGCAAATGGTAGCGAGAATATTCGTGTACAGTGTGATAATTTGGAAGTGCCCGCAGATAAGACAAATCTTGCTTACCGTGCAGCGGAGTTAATGGCAAAAGAGTTTCCCGAACAGTTTGCGAAACTAGGGGGAGTTGATATAAAAATTAACAAGCGTATACCTGTAGCTGCTGGGTTAGCAGGTGGTTCGACAAATGCAGCAGCGGTATTGGTAGGAATCGATTTATTATGGAAGTTAGGACTTACTAAAGTAGAGTTGGAAGAATTAGGCGCCAGTTTAGGTTCAGATATACCCTTTTGTGTAGCAGGTGGAACAGCGATAGCAACAGGACGAGGAGAACAGCTTTCTGAAATTTTAGGTTTAGACAATATATATGTAGTATTGGGTAAACATCGTAGTCTTAGTGTATCTACTCCTTGGGCATATAAAACTTATCGTGCCACATACGGTGATACATATCTCCAAGATAAACATAGCTTAACAACACGCGCTTCTTCTGTACACTCGGCGCCGATGATAAAAGCCATAGTACACAAAGACGCTAGAGAAATATCGCTTTCTTTACACAACGACCTAGAAAAAGTTGTATTACCAGAGTATCCCAAAGTCTTAGAGTTACGTGAAGCAATGAAAAGTGCGGGTGCATTAGGAGCAATGATGTCTGGTTCGGGACCCAGCGTCTTTGCAATTTGCGAATCTTTAGAACATGCAGAAAATGTTAAACAACAAGTTCGCTTATCAATACCTGACGAAGATTTAGAATTGTTTACAACGCAAACTATTTCCCAAGGTATTCATTTAAAGTCATCTATATAGATCACAAAACTTACATATCCATATATCTATGGTTATATAGCCATAGCAATAGAAGGTGACATATGAGTGAAGAAAAGACAGTCAAAAAACCAGAAACACCAGTAAAGGAAACTATAACACCATTAAAGTGTACAATAGGTGCCTTCTTAGCTGGTGCAATGTCATACGGTTCATATAATCTAACAAGTGCCATAGCAACAACCTTTGCCAACAAACCCATACACACAACCAACCAAATCGTAGCAAACATCTCCTCAGTAGTCCGCTCCCTAGTAGTAGGAGTTGTATCTCTAGGAATATGGGTCTTTGGAATAGTCGCAATAGGTCTATTAGCACTAGGGATACAGCTACTAGTACAAAATTCCAAAAAACAATCCCCGAACACCTAACCTCCCAGAAATCGGTTTCTTTACTACTTCAACAGAAAAAAGAAACCAGGTTTCTCAACAACGCAAAATCATAAATAACCATACACGGCACCATTTAAAACAAACATTCCTATACACTCTGTATTATATCTAACTTCAAATTTAAATATTTTAATTAATTTTTCTAGATTCATAGTATAAATAAAAAAAATGCCATATGAATGGCGCTGGGAAATAATATGATGGTGCGTGACAGCAGTTAGGGACTTCCATATAAAATCTCCAAAATTTTTTAGTGGAGCAGGCATCCTTGCCTGCTCTAAACGTAGGCGGGCAAGGATGCCCGCTCCACAACATGAAGAATTTATTTTTTGAAAGTCCCTTAAGTTATTGTTTATGTTTTGGTTTGTAATGCTGTCACGCACCCTACTATGCTTTTTTGTCGTAATGTGAGGCTTCGGCAAATCCAGCGGTATCAGCTTCTTTCACAAATCCGTGGTAAGCTTCCATACCATGTTCGCTGATATCCAAACCTTCAATTTCCTCAGCAGCAGTAACGCGAATACCCAAAGTAGATTTGAGTGCAATCCAAAATATTGTACTTAGAAGTACTGTCATTCCACCAACAGAGGCAATACCTATAAGTTGGGGAATAAGCGATGAAAGTCCACCCCCAAAAAATAAACCGTGAGGTCCAGCAGGTTTACCAGCAAGGTCAACCATCCAAGGATAACCACCAGGTCCAACTGAAAATAATCCGACTGCTAAAGTACCCCAAATACCACATACTAAATGTACGGAAGTGGCGCCAACAGGGTCATCGATACCTAAACGGTCGAAGAAAGTAACAGAAAAGACCACGATTATACCAGCAATTAAACCAATGACAATGGAACTAGCAATACTAACGTAAGCACAAGCAGCTGTAACTCCTACTAAACCTGCTAGAACACCATTAATAATCATCGATAGGTCAGGTTTTTTCAGGTATAACCATGCAGTAACAGTTGCCGCAATTCCACCAACTGCACCTGCCATGTTAGTTGTCAAAGCGATGTGAGTAATTGCTTTAGGGTCAGCAGCCATTACGGAACCTGGGTTAAAACCAAACCAACCTAACCAAAGAATTAAACAACCAAGGGTAGCAATACTCATATTATGACCGGGTATCGCGACCGCTTGTTTTCCTTGATATTTACCAATACGGGGTCCCAAGAAAGCCGCACCCATCAAAGCTGCCCATCCACCAACTGAGTGAACAACGGTGGAACCTGCAAAGTCAAAAAAGCCTATGTCAGCTAACCAACCAGCACCCCAAATCCAATGTCCGGTAATTGGGTAAGCTATACCAACGAGTAAAAGACTAAAAATTAAGAAGTCAACAAATTTAATCCTTTCAGCAACGGCGCCAGAAACAATAGTGGCAGCAGTCCCAGCAAAGACTAATTGAAACAAAAATTTTGCTTCAAGAGGTACACCAGTCCAATTTAGAGAACCAAAAACTCCTTTGTAGGCATCACCTACGGCAGGACTATTATCGGTGCCATTCAAAAAGAAGCCACTCAAACCGATAAAATCGTTACCATCACCAAACATTAACCCAAAACCAATCGCCCAAAATGCAATTGTCGCTAATGCAAACACAATTAAATTCTTGGCAAGGACGTTAACAGCATTCTTCTGACGACAGAATCCGGTTTCTAACATACAAAATCCGGCATTCATAAAGAAGACTAGAAACGCTGCAATTGCAACCCATAATGTATCTAATGCAACCTTTAAATCGCCAGTAGTTGGGCCAGCAGGTGTTTGTGCGACTGCGGCATAACTCCATGCCAAGACAATTATTGAGGCTAAGGGAATAGTAGCCTGCCAGCTTGGAGATAAGCGTTTAATTGTGCTAAATAACCGCCATGCAATTGAATTATACTTAGAAGAATTCGGAGACGAGGTTACATGCCACCGATTTCTTCTTGTCCTTTTTTTCGTTGGCTTGGGTTTTAACATTTCTTCAAAAATACCTGACTACAACAGAACCGTAAAATGAAAATCAAACTCGACAGTCAAATGTATCGAGTTTTCAAATGCTAGGATTGCAATAACTTTTATCTCAATGCCAGCATTGAAAAGCGTCAAGATTGAAATCCGATCTAGAATTTTCACACAATGCGAAAATCACATTCATCGAAAATCAAAACCAGTCTCACCCTGTTTTACAAAGTAAATGTAGAACAGTTTAAGTTTTTCTTAAGACTTTATTATGAGGCTATTTGGCAAACAGTCAAGACTTCTTGATAAAGTCTTTAAAAATTTAATAAATATTCAGAATACTTAAAACATATTTTTTAATTACAAGAGAGTTTAATTGCGAATTGTTAAATTTTAACAAAATCGAACTAACATATGCTTATACGTAATTTCTATTCCCAAATTCATCCTGTAATTATCATTACTGTGAATGATTTGACACAATAATTTACGTACACACATTATTTAGTTACAAATTGTTAAGAGTTTTACATAACTCTAACTAGTTAATATATTGTGTATTTTTAGACCTCAATAATTCTGTAACAGTTAATACTGTTTTTTGTAATTACGAGTTTTAGCACAATTTGTCAGCCTCGCAGTAATGCTTGTATTTGTTGCTGTGTCAGGGTTTCTTAACTTAGTGAAGACCCAAAAATAAATTTATTAAATTTTTTAAAATAGCTACATAGCAGATAAAAACATAGGGTGTGTGGCGCCATTATAAATCTGAACACAACAATAAAATTGATGGCATCACGCACTATAGCTTGTGACTAGTGATACTTTTGGCAATTTGCCAGGGTCAGTACCTTGAGATTATAAACAGGCAGCTAATCGTTTTTTGCTTACATTCCAACTCAACTTTTTCAACTAGTTCCTAAAAATAAGCCCATTTAAGCTATCCAATGACACCCATTCTTATCTGGCATTTGTAGATTATAACGTCTATTTTCAATAGATGTTTAGGTGTTTAAACATTTAAATGTTTAAATGTTTGTAGAGACGTTACATCTCTACAATGGTTATTATGGTAAATGTCCTAGCTTGGTTACGATATGTTGATTAACTTTGAAATAACCTGGGTCGATATGTGTAAAATGAGTGTCTAAATAATTATGCGATTTTGGTAATGCATGAAAAGGAATAGATGGATATAAATGATGTTCTGCGTGGAATGACATGTTCCACATTAAAAATTGTGTTGGTATAAGTGTTCGTGTAGTGCGGGTGTTTGTGAGAAGGTTGGCATCGCGCGTGCAACCTGTGTGTTCTGCCAGTAAAATAAAGCGTAAGATTGGTTGACCGACCATTAAGGGTAGTAACCAGTATATAAAAAACCAAGGCTGACCATAAAACAGTGAGGTACCAAGAGCTACTATATATATAGTCAATTGTAAACGAGTGGAACGAATAACTTCGGCGCCTGCTGACTCTGGGATAAACGGGTAATCTTCAATCTTCCCCTGTGCAATACGAAAATGTCCTTGTATTTTACCTTTCCACCAAAGAAAACCGCTCAATATCACTAAGTATTCTCTAAAATTACTTGGTGTTAGGTCAGTTAGCTCTGGGTCTTTACCTGGAACTCGTGTATATAGATGATGCCATTTATGGTAGTAACGAAAAAACGTGCTGTTATAGAACGAAAGCACTCCAGTAAACTAAGCTACTATTTTATTGAGGTTTAGTGAAGCAAAAGCAGTGCGATGAACAGCTTCATGCATCGGTGCAAACATCGAAGCTATACTAAACCCGTAGATGAAAAGTGCTGGTATTGCTACAAATAGATTATGGTTTGTAGTCCATAGATACCCACTGCATCCCATAATGGTAAGATGGAGAGACAATTGTACTAAACCAAAAATATTAGAACGCGCGTTGAGTTCGTTTAATTGGTGTTTACTTAGAATTCGATGTGGGTTCTGTACTTGGGTTGCTTTGTTAGGTAGAGTAATCACATTATCGGACATAAGTTCAGTTGGCGCCTCCATTGAAAAATCCTTTTCCTTATAAGTATTTTAATCGGCGCCGCTTATCTATTGTCGCAAAAAGGCGGCAGGAATTAGTAATCACAGTTAATAATAAAAAAAATATTAGACATAATAACTTATTGTTATATCTAAATTTGTTTTAAATAGTGATTTTTTTGTTAAGGTTAATGAGTAAGTAAAAACACTGCTGGAATTATCAATCCAAAATTTTTACTCTTCGTGACGAATAAAGTTGATTTATATATAGGCTGGGAGTCCAGTTGATTAAGTCGATTGTTAACTGAATTTTAAATTTTTGGAGTAGCAGATTATGATTAAGAGTGAACAAGAATTGGCAATTGCAAAACAGCAAGTAGAAATTATTGCATCAGAAAATAAGAGCTTGATGCAAAAGCTTCAAGCAGAAATAGCAGAATATGAAGCATTAGTTGCTCATAACCCAGAAAATCCTATTCTTTTAGAAGTAGAAAGTGCAGAACAAATTTCTGATTTGCCAATTAAAGCGAGTATAGCTTTTAAAATTACCTCTCAAGAATTGGCGAAAATTTGCTCAGATGAAACAGAATCTCAAAATAATCTCGATTATGCATCTGAGTTTTTGAAAGTTATGAAGATTTTAGGTGTGCAGTTAATTGATGATTTATTTTTTGTGGCTCAAATGAGCAATGAGTTAAAAGAAAAGCTGCAATTTTTACGGATGGGAGAAGCTTTGCACAGCGTTATCCAAGAAGCTGCTTAAAAAGAAAATTATAAATTGGGGACGCGATTAATCGGAGACTTGATGAATCGCGTCTCAAAGCGGGGTTTAGCTACGCTACACTACGTGAACACGTTTCGCAATTGCCTTAACTGAGCAGTATTGACAGCAAACCTAACTATTCAGCCAATATTGTTGGTAGTCTTGAATATATTGACGCATGGTTAATGGTGGACGGTTAAGTAATTGCTCTGTTTCTGGTGTAATTTGACTTGCTAATCCTAAACGTGTTGTTGTATATATTACTGCCATTATCAAAACAAAGTTTATTGGCAATCCTTTAGAGCGCATTGTAAAAATAAAAGTTATTAGCGAAGGATTTGTGTATTTAATTGGTTTATTTAAAACTTCGGTAAATATATCGGCTACTTGATAATATCTTAAAGCTTCGCTACCCGTAAGGGTATATACTTTATTAATATGTTCGTTTTCTAGCAGTGTACGTATTGCGACTGCGGCAATATCATGTATATCAATAAAGCTTGTTTTACCATTCCCTGCTGGTATAAATAATTCACCACGGGTTTTAATATCTTCTAAGTGTACAGTGTTGAGGTTCTGCATAAAAAAACCTGCACGTAAAAATGTAGCACCTATTTCCAGTTGATTGATGTAGCGCTCGATTTTGGAATGCGGTACAATTCGATTACGGTCGGCGCCGACTATAGAAAGAAATACAATTTGCTCAATACCAGCTTGTTTTGCTGCTTCTAGTGCTGGAGCGATTTCGCGAATATTGGCAAGTGCAGGTGGACGTACCAAGAAAAGTTTGTTTGTTTGACGAAAAGCATTTATAAATGTGTTTGGGTTTGTAAAGTCAAATTCAACGTAACTAATTTTACTTGAATCACCTAATATTTTTTTAGCTTGTTCAGGGTTCCTGACTGCTGCGTAAATCTGACAGTTTTGGTCAGTTAATAAGCGAACTACTTCTTTACCGACATTTCCAGTGGCGCCTGTTACAAGTATATTTAACATTGAGACTCACTATGCTGCTATCTGGAGGTTGTAATGACTATTGTAAATGATGCTGCAATTGTTGCCGAACTGACTGAGTTATATATGAAATATGAGGATGCCCTATGCAATAATAACTTAGAAGTGATGGATGAATTGTTTTGGCAGGCGCCTGAAGTAGTACGATTTGGGTTAGCAGAGAATTTATATGGGAGTGATGAAATTCGTGCATTTCGTGCATCGCGACCCACACACAACATTAAACGAGAAATTTATAATTTAAAAGTTGTGACATTTGATAGTAACTTTGCAAGCGTAACATTAGAATTTCGTCGTGTAATGGATGGAGTAGAACGTCAAGGAAGGCAAAGTCAAATGTGGTATAAATTTGACTTTGGCTGGAAAGTTGTTTCGGCACACGTTTCACTTCTACCTATCTAATAAATAGGGACACGTTAATAAAATTAAAATTGTGATGTTTTGCGTATGGAAGTACGTTCGGCAAGATAGGTAAATACAATAATGCCGCATACGTCAGCGATAAGGTCTACAATATCTGCGCTGCGATGCGGTGTAAATTTTTGAATAATTTCGTCTAGTATACAGAAAAAGAATACTATAAACGGCGCCAGGGGTAAGGCAGTACCAAGTATATGAAGTTGTCGTTTGTTTAGGGCAAGATGACTCAAGTAAGCGGCAATTCCTAGTAAAACAAAGTGTAAAACGGTATCGTAGTAAGGAAACCTTGCTATTTCTGTTGGTATCACCCTTAAGTACGCTGATATGGAGATAGCCAATAAAATACCGAGGTAAAACCAAAAGGCAATAATCCAAAAACGATGTGACTTCATAAATTTATTTCAAAGTTATTTATTTATTCTTCACTTGTAATAAAGATTTTTATGCGAATTTTGGCGCCTGTTTAGTAAAGATTAGATAAATTTATTTGAAAGATTTTTTACGCGCTTTATTTCCTTCGGGACACTACGTGAACACGTAACTTCTGTGTAAATAAATACCCAAATCCAAGTTGTTCCATTATCAAGATAAATTCTTCATCTGTTCGTAATAAAGCTTTGGCTGTCTGGGAAATGTTCCAATTATTTTCGTCAAGTTTGCCCAGATAGTAGACTCGATTTATTTGTTGTTGGGAAAGACGATATGTATGTAAATATTCTACCTCTCCATTATCACGTAATATAACTTCACCAATATGATTTTCGTTATTTAAATCTAAAGGTGAATTGACATTTGTTATAAATCGTTGTAATTCAAAATGACCTGCTGTATATACTGTTTTTGATTTTACTGAACGTCCAATTAATCCAGTTGACATTGCTCCTTGATGAAATGTTGCCCAGTCGGAACGCATTTTAACAACAGCACTTCTCAAATCGGCTAAGTTATGAACTTTCTTATCATTAATAGATAAGCTCATCTCATAAGTTTTATCATATAATGATGCATATTGATATATTAACTCGCCGTAAAAATCTTCGAGCAAGGTATAGTGTAAACAAAGATAGTCTTCAGGTGTGGAAACAACAAACGCTGATGCTAATGCGTCAGCAACATATATTAGTACTCCTACTTGGTTTGGATGAATTTCAAAAACACGCAGTGCTTCTTCTAACCCAACTATCGCACGTCCTGAGTATGAATATTCGCTACGGCAACCCAACCCATAAGTAAGTGCATACCTCGAATATTCTTCCCATGCAATTTTGGGACTATTGAAATATAACGATAGAAAACCTTCCATTGCGAGGTGTAATGGTAGAAACCGTAATGAATTTTTGGTTTCACGTTTTGCCATACGTTGCATTACCTGTACATTACGTCCACTTTTTACACTTTTACCATCTTTTTTAAAAATACTGGCGCCTATATTTGCCACAGCACTACCATCATCATTCCAAGACATGACCATTCCATGAGGTACATAAGACATATATTGCATATTATCTTCGAGTGAAACAATGCTGTATTTAGCATCGTAGCTACGACGTTGTAATCGTAAATCTCCACGAATTTTACGACGAATAAGGGGCACAATACGAATACTGCCACAAATTTGAGAAGGAGCAACTTCAAGTCCTTTTAATAACATAGTTAATTATGAGTATTTGATGTAAATTCTTGTGTTCTTTGGGCTAAATATGCTTCTAAGTCAGATAATGTAGTAGAACCTTGGGCAAATTTAGCAAAGCCTAACATTGTAGGCATATCTTCAGCATCGCGTAATCCAACTGTAGGTATATAAGGACTGAGGGTACGTAATGAGTAATCTTCATTACTAAATACTGGGTTACAGTGAATTATTGAAGTTTTATGACAACGGTCAAGTTTTTGATACACACGCAATACTTCAGCGGTGCCGTTGGGTGGGTCGTTGTCGCAACCGTCTGATATGATAATGATGGTTTCGGCGCCAGACCCAAGTGCTGCGAGTAATGGTGTAGCTAAGTCGGTTTGTCCACATGGATATACAAGTAATGGGTGTTTTGGTGTAACTGTCCAAAACGCACGATAACTTTGTGATGCTGCTCTAAGTAGATAATGTGCAGCAAGTACCACACCCAAAGGACGGCGCCGTTTTTCAGATGAACCAGAGCTAGAATAACTACAGTCCAAAACTGCTGCAACTCGTCCTAACTGCATTGGTGCTTTTTTCAAAGCGTGACTTGCAGCAGCTTCCATCGCTTGGTTAAATTTATCAAAATCTTTGGTACGTGCTTCAAGTGGAAGTGACAAAATATATAAAGCTAACTTGGTCAACGGTAAACGCTCCCAATTTACATTTATATCAACTTCACTACGCGATGCGGCGCCTTGATAGCGAAGTTTTTCTGCTGCGGTCATTTTCGGTTGAATGCGTTTGAGAAAAACTTCACGTTTAATATTATGTTTGGCAGCAAAACCTTCGGCAATGGTAAAAGGTAACTCGTATACTGCCTCAGTACTATAATGCGCTTTGCGGAATTGTTCAAATAATTTTGTACTAAAAGCCTTTTGTTCGTGAAAATTAAACAAAAACTTAGGAAGCTCACCAGATAGCTTTAAATGAGCATGTGATATAGCAGCTTTAACTTTAGTACGATACTTGATAGCATCAAAATCCATATCTCGACGCATAGCTATATAATCGCGTACAATAGCTCTAGCGCGACGATTATTTACTCGTAATTGTTGTAACTCTTGTAATACGCCCCAACCACGCTGAGGTGGTAGTTGATTAAGGGCAGATGTAATTAAGGCAGATTCTTCAGTACGATAGTGAGGTAATGTATCACGTCCATTCGCTAAAAGCTTAATAATAATTTGCGCTTGATTAAAGTGATTAATGCCAGCAGCTAAAGTGCGAGCATAAAGTAAACGATAATTACCTAATATATAATCATGTAAAAAATTAATAGATACTTTTTGCCCATAAGCATCATCATAAAATTCACGCTGACCACTACAAGAAAAGCAAGCATTAATAAACATTACTAAATCTTCCTGCGCTACTTGCTGTGCGCGAGATTCTAGATATAACATAATATATTGAGGTCAAATATAAATAATTAAAAGGGAAAGCAGTTCGGGGAATGTCGGTACGACTTTGTGAGACAGTTTAATAGACTGGTACGGAAGTCATGCCATAGTCCCGCGAACCACCTTCGTAAATATAAAGTACCCAAATTGTCTTCCCCGAAGCTAATTTTGATAAAAATGGTTATAAAGCTTGCAAATACTAGGTTTCCGCAGTTAAGGGAAGCTTGATCTCCTGGGGGACTCCCCCAACTTGTTAGCAAAGTATTTAATAATGATTATATTTATTTTAAAATAGCAATCCTAAATCACTCGCCCTTTGCGGTTCGTTACATAAGCATCATTTTTTACAAATCAATTAGGAACGACAACACTTGTAAATTTTTAGCAGAAAACCAGTAAGTGTAGGGTGCGTGAAAGCTTGAAAAATCATTACCAAGACGCAAAATTCAGTGCTTTCACGCACCTCCTGAAAAATTCTCACTATCCTGCTTCTAAATTAGCTTGTTCAACTAACCAAGGGTCAACAGGTAGTCCGTCTTTTCGCTGGAACTCAATTTCTACTACCATCACAGACTTAGAACCAGGAGGCGCCGGCTTTTGTTTAAAAGTAATGTCATAATCATTTGGTTCATGTCCATGTTCTTTCAACCAGTCATGTACTTTTGTGGTGGCAAAGAATGATTGCCCTTGCTCGAACATGCGGGTAATCTGTAGTTGTAACGAGAATGGATTTAAACGTCCCATGCTTTTCTACCTAGTGTAAATTCCAGCCATTATTCTTATGTTATCTCTGAGGCTATATATAGATGGATTATTAATTATTATTTAGCGAATTGTGAATTTACTTGTTCAACTAGCTAAGGGGCAAATGTAGAGACGTTATGTGTAACGTCTCTGCAAGGGAAGCACTAAAGTGCTTATTACGATGGTGTTTTGTGTGTGTTAGGTGAGAGTGGGTGATTCTTCGGGGATGATTTCTAGGACTAGTTTTTGGTTTTGACGTAAGATGGTAATAAAGGTGCGGGCGCCCACTCGTTCGTGAGTTAGAAATTTATGTAGTTCGTCAACGCTTGCTATGGGTTGGCTGTTAAATCCTACTATTACATCTCCTTCTCGAAGTCCTGCTTTTTGTGCTGGGCTTTTGGTTTCGGTTGATATGATTAATATGCCTCGTTCTTTGTTAAGTTCATGGTATAAAACGAGGCGCCTTGGTAGTTCTACGTTTTGTCCTCCTATACCTATGTAACCACGTCTAACTTTCCCGTCTTTGAGTAGTGCTGGAATGATTAGTTTTGCTGTGTTTATTGGTACGGCAAAGCATAGTCCTTGGGCAGATAATATTACCGCTGTGTTTATTCCTATTACTTCTCCGTGGGATGTCACAAGTGGTCCACCTGAGTTACCTGGGTTTAGTGCTGCATCGGTTTGTATCATGTTGTCTATTAACCGACCTGAACGACTTCTGAATGAACGTCCGGTTGCACTAATTACACCACTGGTAACTGTGGCTTGAAATCCGTAGGGATTACCAATTGCGATTGCGAGTTGACCAACTTGGAGGGTTTCGGAGTCACCTAAACGTGCCGAAATTAAATTTGGTGCATTAATTCTGATAACCGCTAGGTCTGTGTCTGGGTCATCTCCTATTAATTGGGCGCCTATTTTACGACCATCTGATAGTGTAACCTCGATTTTGGTGGCGCCGTTAACAACGTGAGAGTTGGTAAGAATATATCCATCTGGTGTGAAGATAAACCCAGAACCGTTACCCTGTAATTCTTGAGTTTGTGGAGAATTTCGGTTACGTCCAGTTACTTGCCGTTGCACGTCGATGTTGACAACTGCGGGACTTACCTTTTGTACGACGCTAATTACTGCCTGCGAATATGCATCAAGTAGCTGCTCCGAGGCTTTTGACATACTTTGCCCAACTCCACTGTCGCGCGCGAAATAATCATTTGACACTTGTTGCAGATTTCCTTTCATGTCTGCCTCTCCTATCGTGGCACAGTGATTGATTGAGTTTTTGTGTACTTGAGGCTTTTTCAATTATCGATAATGTATCGAGAATATCAAAGACGTGGTGAACATAAATACTATCGCATGTGTTCAATTAATTGAGGGGGGTTATTACGTCAATGTATATACAACGAACCGAACCTAAGTGAGATGCGTTTTCACTTTAAAATTATTTCTAATGGTACAAGACTTTATATGTTTAATAATGGAGTATTAATTTATTATGGATATTACTAAAAAACTAGAAACTCTTAATCGTATCCGCAAATTCAGTCGACTGATGGATACTGCTTTTGGCATTCCCGGTACTAAGTTTCGCTTTGGTTTAGACCCCATTATTGGTTTAGTTCCTGGGCTGGGTGATTTGATAAGTACTGTTGTGTCGGCTTATATTATATATTTAGCTATGCGGTTTAATCTTCCTCAAGATATGTTGGGTAAGATGATTTTTAATGTTGGTTTGGAATCTGTTGTTGGTAGTGTTCCTTTTATAGGTGATATATTTGATGCTTTTTATAAGTCTAATATTCGGAATTTAGAAATTTTAGAGCAGCATTTAAATCAAGTTGACCCACAGTTAGAAAAAGTTGAGTTTAAGGGATTTCAAAGAGTAGTGTAACTAGAATTACTCTTGTGGAGCGGGCATCCCTGCCCGCCCTTAATATAGAACTAGATGAAGAACGGGCAAGGATGCCCATTCCACAAGATAGCCATTCCACAAGATAGCCATTCTACAAGATAGCCATTTCACAAGATGTACAATTAATCTTTCCACAAATTTATGCCACCTAGTAAACCATTGAGGTTGGAAATTACTTTGGTGTTTTCTGGTAGTTTAATTTTAACTAGTTTAGCTTCTCCACCACCTATATATAGATAATCATAGTTAAATAAATGTTCTAGTGAGGCTATTGCTTTTGCTAGTCTTTCGTTCCATTTTGCTTCCCCGACTTTTTCTAGCGCTGCTCTTCCAAGTTGTTCTTCATAGCTTTCTCCTTTTCGGAAGCGATGATGTCCCATTTCCAGGTTGGGTACTAATTTACCATCTAAAAATAATGCTGACCCAAATCCGGTTCCTAGGGTAATTACTAATTCTACTCCTTTACCCGCGATGGCACCTAATCCCTGCATGTCAGCGTCGTTTATAACTCGCGCGGGTTTTTGAAATTGCTTTGATAATGCAGTTCCTAAATTATATCCTACCCAGTCAGGATGTAAGTTAACGGCTGTTTCTATTACTCCAGCACGCACTACACCCGGAAACCCCGCAGAAATTCTATCAAACTCTCCAACTGATGTTACTAATTGGGCTATGGTATTCATTACAGCTTCTGGTGTTGGAGGTTGTGGAGTATCTAAACGTATACGTTCGGTTAATGGGTTGCCAGTTTCATCTAAGACCATTACTTTTATACCGCTTCCACCAATATCTATAGATAAAGTGCGAGTAGATGCATTTGTGTCAGTCATTGAAATTTGTTCTCCTTCTGTACTATGTTATTAAATTTGACAAACCCAAGTAAAATTTGAGTTAAGGATTATATATATATATACCCCTATGCATAGTTTTATCCCTCCTAAGCGTTTTTTCCCGTATTTAACCTGGACAGATATCGAGTCAATGCCCAATAAAGAAAATGTGGTAATCATTCAACCTGTAGGAGCTATTGAACAACATGGCCCACATCTACCATTAATTGTGGATGCTGCAATTGGCATGGGAGTATTAGGAAAAGCGCTCGAAAAACTTGATAAGAGCGTTCCTGCTTATGCAATGCCATCCCTTTACTACGGTAAATCAAATGAGCATTGGCATTTTCCTGGAACTATTACTTTAAGTACAGAAACGCTCTCTGCTACACTCATGGAAGTCGGAGATAGCTTATACCGCGCAGGATTTAGAAAATTAGTACTAATGAATTCGCATGGTGGACAACCACAAGTGATGCAAATGGTCGCACGAGATTTACACGTCAAATATAGTGATTTTATTGTATTTCCATTATTTACATGGCGTGTGCCACATATTTCTAAAGAACTAGTAACACCCAAAGAAGCACAGCTAGGAATGCACGCAGGAGATTTAGAGACGAGTATAATTTTGGCACTTTTACCCGAACAAGTAAAAATGGAGCGTGCAGTTACGGAATATCCACCCGAACAACCGGAAGGTAGTTTGCTTTCACCAGAAGGTAAATTACCTTTTGCATGGACAACGCGCGACCTAAGTAAAAGTGGTGTAATAGGAGATGCGACAACAGCTACCAAAGAAAAAGGTATAAAAATTCTCGAATCTGTATCTGATGGTTGGGTGACAGCACTCAAAGATATTTATAGCTTTCGTCAACCTCAAATCAACTAACTGGCAACGGATAAAACGGATGTAACGGATGAGTTCTTTAAAATTACCTATCCGTTACATCTGCTCATCATCCGTTGCCAAATATACGCTTTAAAAATGTAATAACTTCAAACCAAGCAAGTGTTGATTGCTCCGAATCATACCTATACCCATCATCGCGCATAAACGTATGTTCGGCATCATACAACAAAACTTTATGCTGTATACTCGCATTAGAAAGTGACTTCAAAATTATTTGGCGGTCATTTTCAGGAATATGTGGGTCTTGCGTACCGAAAACTACCAACATCTCACCTTTAATTTCATTACACCGCTCAATACTATCTGCTACAGTCGCACCCAACTTTCCACTCGGAATGCCTGTAGGATAACAACATACAGTTGCTTTAACTTCACTTTGAAAAGCCGCTCTAAAAGCAAGGTGTCCTCCTATACAAAAACCAAAGGCGCCTATTTTCTCAGAATTTACAGAAGCATCATTTTTAAGAAATTCCAAAACAGCCTTACAGTCAGCATCATATTCAGCAATAGCAGTGCGACGCGCATCATCATTTCCTCGCATTCTGCCAATATCATCGGGTTCAATAACTTGACCAACAGGTTCAACACGATGGAAAATTTCCGGCGCCGCTACAACATACCCAAACCCTGCTAAATAATTGACTGCCCGTAACATGGCGCCGCCTAATTGATAAATATCACTATAAAAAATAATACCAGGGTAACGACCTGGTGGTTTCGGAGTTGCCACATAAACACGCATCAAACTATCGTCAACTCGTAACTCAACATTGCGCTTAGTTATTTGCATTATTCTTCTCCACGTAGGTTGGGTACTAACCCAACCCAATATTCAACTAAATTCTATCCCGCATTACCATTACCGTTTGTTCGGATTTGGCTTTCGAGATATAACCATATACGGTCAATATTTTGTTGATTAATGGATATTGCCTGTTGATTAGCCTTTAAAGCTTGCTGATGCAACCGCGCGATATCCAAAAGTTCTGCAACACTGCGCTCAACCCTCGCTATAGTCTGAGAATTTGCGCGCGTTTCTCTACGGTTAGCATTCTGAATGGTACGTATCAAATCAATTTCGTCTCCTAATTGCTCTAACCGCTCATCCATTTGTTCCAATCTGACGTTTATATCTTCTGGTTGCGCGTTAGTCATGATTTTATCCTTATATAACGTGAAAAGTTGTTAGTTTACGCTACATTCCTTGGCTGGACACCTTAATGCTGGCGTTTACTACAATTTATATTAAAGCAATATGATTCATCTGTAAAGCATGATTTAATTAAAATTGATTATAATATGATACTTTTTCAGATTTGATGGCGCCTCAGAAACCTGGTTTCTAGATATTTTTTTGTATTTTTGATATTTTGAAGTCATTGGCTTTTTTTA
>ERZ1066119.609-NODE-609-length-23144-cov-7.957772_pt1 | contig 23144 bp, 20 predicted proteins | sample MGYA00382766_ERZ1066119 | MGnify/ENA primary metagenome ERZ1066119 (study PRJEB33369, sample SAMEA5778349) | biofilm metagenome | biome: Industrial cooling water; feature: Water cooling tower basin; material: Biofilm | place: United Arab Emirates | collected...
TGACGATTGTCGCCTCCGCATCGCCGCCGAGAGGTTCGGAGGAAAGCGGCGGCGGATCGCTAGCCTGTACCGGAGCCGCCGTTGCCGCCTCCGCGTCCGCGGGCTTGGAAGCTGGCGGCACCGGCGCGATTCCCGCCGGGCGGATCACCGTCTTGTCTTCCTCGTCGCTCACTCGACCATCTCCGGATCGAGCCTGCCGAACCTGACCAGCGTCGGTTCGGAAGCCGTGACGGTCACCATGGTGATATTGTCGGGTGCGCCCTTGGCGTGGCAGCGCTCGATCATGATCCGGCTGGCCTCGCTGAGCGAAGCGCTGGTCAGGATCGACTCGATCTCGGTTTCGCCGATCACCCCGTGCAGCCCGTCCGAGCAGAGAAGGAGCAGGTCTTCGGGCTGAAGGGTGTCGCGAAGCATGTCGATCTCGATCGCTTCGTGCACGCCGACCGCACGGGTCAGCACATGGCGCAGGGGATGGCTTTCGGCCTCGCCGGCGCTCAACAGCCCGCCGTCGATCAACTCCTGGACGTGGCTGTGATCTCGGGTCAGCCGGTACAGCCGGCCGCCGCGCTCCAGATAGGCGCGGCTGTCCCCGACCCAGATCACCGCGAAGCGGTCGTGGCGGATCACCAGCACCACCGCCGTGCTTCCCATCTGGTCGCCGCGCGCCGCCGCCTCGTTGAAGATGATGCTGTTCGCCTTGCGGATCGCCCCTGCGGCATCGGCGATCATCCCGTCGAGGTCGTCGACCGGGGTCAGGGCGGAGAGTTCATCGATGATGCGCGAAGCGGCCCAGTCGCCGCAGGACGTGCCGCCCATACCGTCGACCACTGCCCATAATCCAAGCGCATCGGAGGCGAAATAACGGTCCTCGTTAACCTCGCGCCTCGCCCCGACATCGGTCGCGGCGTGCCACTCGGTCTTGAGCGGTATCATGCCTCATTCCCCTCGTGTCGCCCCTCCAAAAGGTCTAACCGCTTTTACTGCTCTCGCAACTGCTGTTCCGGTTGCGCCGGGCTGACCCTGGCGTCATTGTCGCCGCTGATCTTGTCACGACGGAGGTTGGGGTGACGCCGGCAGGCGTGGACGTCTGGGATCCGCGGACGTGGGCGGCCGACTGGACCCCCGGCGTGCCGCCGCTGGCCGCTGCAAGGGCGAGCGGGGTCAATCTTCGATCCCCGCTGGCAGGCCTGTTGACAGCTGCCGCGATCCTTACCACCGGTGCCGTTGCCGCCTGGATGTCGCGCCCGGCGGAGCCCACTCCTGTTGCTTCGCCCGCCATCGGCAGCGCTCCCGGCAAACCGCCGGCGCCAGCTGCGCCGGGCCAGGTCCGCCGCACCCTCAAGCTGTCGAACGCGGCCGATCTTGCCGATGCCCTGACGCGCTCGGGCGTACCGGCCGACGTGGTCCAGCAGGTCGTCGCGGCCGCTCTGCCCGCGCTGCAGCCGACAGGCGACATCCGCGCAGTGCTGACCCTCGTCCGGGACGGCGACAGCTTCCTTCTCGAGCGGCTGGAAGCGTCCAATCGCGACAGTTCGGGCGTCGTGGTGAACCGGGCTTCCTCGGGCGAACTCACCGTGTCGCGAGTCGCGGCGCAACTCGACGCGCGGATCCTCGTCAAGCACGGCACCATGGACGACGACAGCTTCTACTCGTCGGCAGTCGCGGCGGGCGTGCCCAACAGCCTCATTCCCGTGTTCGCAAAAGTGCTCGCCTTCGACTTCAACTTCCAGACGGAGGTCACCGCCGGCGATGCCTTCGAACTCGCCTATGCGCAGCGGGTCAATGCCGCGGGGGAGGAAGTGGGCGCTCCGCAACTCCTCTACGCCTCGCTGACGACAGCGACCACGTCCGCCGCGGTCTACCGCTTCACGCCGCCGGGCGGAGCGGAGGAATGGTTCGATTCAAGCGGACGGAGCATCGTGCGTGCCCTGATGCGGACGCCCGTCGACGGCGCGCGCGTCACCTCCAAGTTCGGCATGCGCTTCCACCCCGTTCTCCACTTCAAGAAGATGCACGGCGGCATCGACTTCGCCGCGCCCACCGGCACGCCCGTCTATGCCGCGGGCGGGGGAGTGATCGAGTTCGCCGGACCCCGCGGGGCGGCAGGCAACTTCATCTCGCTCCAGCACGACAATGGCTGGCGCACCACCTACATGCACCTTCATCGCTTCGCGCCGGGGATCGGTGCTGGCACAAGGGTCGCGCAGGGCCAGCCGATCGGCGAGGTCGGGACCACGGGCCGCTCCACCGGCCCGCACCTTCATTATGAGGTCATCATCGACGGGCAGAAAGTTGATCCGCTGAGCATCGAGACCGATGCGCAGAAGGTGCTGGACGGCGCGGCCCTGCTGGCGTTCGAGCGGGTACGGGACCAGATCGACGTCAGCCGGGCCGGAAGCTCGGGCTAGGCCGCTTGCCCCAGCTCGCAGTTGCGGCGATCAGCGCCAGGAGCGTGAAGGTCGCCGGCAGGCTGGCGTTGAGCCCCGCCTCCGACCCGCCCCACAGCGGCGAGCCCGCAAGGTCCCAGTCGAACAGCGTTCCGAAGTTCCCGGCGCCGGGATTGGGGGCCACGCCGAACAGCATCTCCTCGGACGCGTTCCAGCCGAAATGCGCACCGATCGGAAGTAGGATGCTTCCCGATCGATCAAGCAGCAAGCCGAACCACAGACCCGCCAGAAAGCCGTTCACCAAGCTAAGAGGGTCGAACTCGCCGACGACGAAATGCAGTCCGCTGAAGGCTGCGGACGCGGCCAGCAGCCCGGGCCAGCGGCCCCAGCCTTCCTGCAAGGCCGGCTGCATCCAGCCGCGAAAGAAGATCTCTTCGGCACCCGCCTGAACGAGCGTGATGACGAGGCCGAGGCTGAGCAACAGGACACCGGTCTCGCTTCCCGCACCCGGCACAGTCGCTCCCGCGATCATCGCCAGTGCGACGGCGGTGCCCAGCGCGGCCACGCCCAGACCTGCGCCAGCTGCGGCATCGGGTGCCGCGCGGCCGGAAACCGGCAGCCGCTGACCGAACAGGGCCATGCCCGCAAGGGCCACTGCGGCGAGTATGCCAAAACAGAACAGAAGAAACGCGGCTTCCTGGACGACTGGCGAGAGCGCCCCGAACGATGGTAGTCCAAGCAAAGTGCCGAACAGCAGCTGCACAAGGATCACGATAAGCGTGGCCGAGAGCAGTCCCAGGGGAAGGATCAGCGCCGCCTTGGCAGTAGGGCTGAGGTTGACCGGGCTCAATCGCGTCTCCCTGGCTTTCGGACGTGCCGCCTGCGCCCGCATTTCTTGTCGCCGGCCTTGCGGAAGAGTAAACGTGTTATTGACGACTCGTAAAGTTTCGGGAGACGATCGGATGAAGTGGCTCGTGTTGATGTCAGCCGCGGTTGGCGCGGGTGTCCTGTCATCCGCCCCTGCTTCGGCTCAGACCCCAGCAGTCTCGGAGGAAGAGATCCGTTGCTTCGTCGACGGAGTCTGCACCATCGAGCAGGAGAAGAAGTGGTCGATCGCCCGGATCGGCAGCTCGCGTCAGGAGCGTGGCTCGCAGCCCGCTGCCGCGGCTCCGGCGACGCGAACCGCACCGCGCGCGATGCGCGACACGCGCACCACGACGCGCTCGACGCGGGCCACAGGGCAGCGCCATGCGGAAGTGCGCCGCACGTCCGTGCCGCGGGTGGCGCAGCGCGGCGATGCCATGAACATGAGCCTGTCGTTCCGGTTGGGTTCGGCTGAACTCACCCCCGAAGCGCGCGCGCAGGCCGACGCCTTCGCCAAGGTGCTTCGGGAAAGCACCTCGGGCGGCACCTTCTCGATCGAAGGTCACACGGACTCGAGCGGAACCCGCGCCTCCAACCTCGACCTGTCGCAGCGCCGTGCGCAAAGCGTGGTCGCGCACCTCGTCGAGCGCGGCGTTCCCGAAGCGAAGCTCCGCGCGGTCGGCTTCGGCTTCGACCGTCCCAAGCGCGGCTTCGCGGCTTCCAACCCGGCCAACCGGCGGGTGGAGATCGTCAGGAACTGAGGCTTCGGCCGCCGGCCCGAAGCGCCCGCTTCATCGTGACCCAGAGACGCACGGCGGCGCGCATCAAGCGGCTACCTTCTCGCGTTTGCCCGCTGCCGCCACGCGCGCCAGGCCACGGCTCAGCTGCAGGGCGCCGTTCAGGCGCTGCGCCGGGCTCGCCCAGTCGCGGCTGACGACCAGCTTCTGGTCGGGCCGCAGCTTGGCCGTGCCCTTCAGCCGCTCGATATAGCCGAACAGCCCCGGGACGTCCGGGAAGCCGGAGGCCGAGAAGCTCACCACCGCGCCGCGCGCGCCTGCGTCCAGCTTGGCGATGCAGGCCCGCCGGCAGTGGATCTTGGTCTCGACCACCTGCAGCAGGTTGTTGGTTTCCTCCGGCAGCTTGCCGAAACGGTCGATCAGCTCGGCCGCAAACTCCTCTACCTCGCGCGCCTCGGTCAGCTCGCCGAGCCGGCGGTAGAGCCCCATGCGCAGGTCGAGATCGGGGACATAATCCTCCGGGATCATGATCGGCGCCTCGACATTGATCTGGGGGCTGAACTCGTCGGGCTTGTCTTCGCGGGTGCCGCCCGCCTTCATGTCCATGATCGCCTCTTCCAGCATCGACTGGTAGAGCTCGAAACCGACCTCCTTGATGTGTCCCGACTGTTCGTCGCCGAGGAGGTTGCCCGCCCCGCGAATGTCGAGGTCGTGGCTCGCCAGCTGGAAGCCGGCGCCCAGGCTGTCGAGATTGGCCAGCACCTGCAGCCTCTTCTCCGCCGTCTCGGTGATCTGCCGATCGGGCGGGGTCGTCATGTAGGCATAAGCGCGGGTCTTCGACCGCCCGACGCGCCCGCGAAGCTGGTACAATTGCGCCAGTCCGAACCGGTCCGCCCGATGCACGATCAGCGTGTTGGCGCTCGGGATGTCGAGCCCGCTCTCGACGATCGTGGTCGACAGCAGCACATCATACTTGCGGTCGTAGAAGGCGCTCATCCGCTCTTCCACTTCAGTCGGCGACAATTGCCCATGCGCCACGATCGGCTTCACTTCGGGCACTTCCTCGCGCAGCCATTCCTCGATGTCGGGCAGGTCGGAGATGCGCGGCACCACGAAATAGCTTTGCCCGCCGCGATAATGTTCGCGCAGCAAAGCCTCGCGGATGACCACCGGGTCCCACGGCGTGACATAGGTCCTGACCGCCAGCCGGTCGACCGGCGGCGTCTGGATCACCGACAGTTCGCGGAGCCCGCTCATCGCCATTTGCAGCGTGCGCGGAATGGGGGTGGCGGTCAGCGTCAGCACATGGACGTCGGCCTTCAAGGCCTTGAGCCGCTCCTTGTGCGTGACACCGAAACGCTGCTCCTCGTCGACGATCACCAGCCCCAGTTTCTTGAACTTGATGCCCTTGGCCAGGATCGCGTGGGTCCCGACCACGATGTCGATGTGCCCGCTCTCCAGACCCTCCTTGACCTTCTTCGCCTCGTTGGTGCTGACGAGGCGCGACAGGCGCCCGACCTCGATCGGAAAGCCCTTCAGCCGCTCGGCGAAGTTGGTGAAATGCTGCCGGGCAAGCAGCGTCGTCGGGCAGACCACCGCCACCTGAAAGCCCGCCATCGCCGCCACGAACGCCGCCCGCAGCGCCACTTCCGTCTTGCCGAAGCCAACGTCGCCGCACACCAGCCGGTCCATCGGCCGCCCCGCCGCCAGATCATCGAGCACGTCGCCGATCGCCCGGCTCTGGTCGTCCGTCTCTTCATAAGGGAAGCGGTCGACCATGGCCGGATAGGCGCTGTCGGGCTCGGCCACCGCGCCCTGCCGCGTCGCCCGCATGGCGGCGGTCTTGATGAGCTCGCCCGCAATCTCGCGGATGCGCTCCTTCATGCGCGCCTTGCGCCGCTGCCAGGCCTCGCCGCCCAAGCGGTCCAGCGCCACCCCTTCCTCGCCGCTGCCATAGCGCGACAGGACGTCGATATTCTCGACCGGCACGTAGAGCTTGTTGCCGCCGGCATATTCCAGCGCGACGCAATCGTGCGGGCTCTTGCCCACCTGCACCTGCGTCAGCCCCTCGTAGCGGCCGATGCCATGCTCGGCATGGACGACGAGGTCGCCGGGGGTGAGCGTCGCCAGTTCGGACAGGAACGCGTCCGCGCTCTTCTTGCGCTTGCGGCGCCGCACCAGCCGGTCGCCGAGCATGTCCTGCTCGGTCAGTACCGCGACTTCCGGCGTGGTGAAGCCATGGTCGAGCGGCAGCACCAGCAGCGCCGATTCCTGCAGCGCGCCCAGCGCCTCCTGCCAGCTTGCCGCCATCTTCTGGCTGGCGAGCCCATGATCCTTGAGCAAGCCGGACAGCCGCTCGCGAGCGCCCGCCGTGTAGCTCGCCAGCACGACCTTGTGCCCGCCTTTCCGCAGCTTGGCGACGTGGCTTACGACCGCTTCGTAGACATTCTCGTTCTGCGCGCGCTCCGGCGCGAAGTCGCGGGCGGGGGTGACGCCAAAGTCGATGACCTTGTCCGTGCCCGGCTCCGGAAAGGCCGAGGCGAGATGCACCGGCCGGTCCGCCAGCAAGCCCTCCCACTCCCTCGTGGCTAGGTACAGAGAGGAGGGCGCGAGGGGGCGATAGCTTCCCGGCTCCGCCACCATCGCCCGCTCTCGGTTGGTGAAGTAATCCTGGATCGCCTCGCGCCGGCTCGTGACCGCGCCGTCCACCCCGCCGTCACGAACGATCAGGTCGCCGGCGCCGAGGTGATCGAACAAAGTCTCGAGCCGCTCCTCGAAAAGCGGCAGCCAATGCTCCATCCCTGCCAGCCGCCGCCCGTCGCTGACCGCCTGGTACAAGGGATCGCCGGTCGCATTGGCCCCGAACTGCTCGCGGTAGCGGGCGCGGAAACGCTTGATGCTCTCCTCGTCCAGCAGGGCCTCGCTCGCCGGCATGAGGGTGAAGGCCTCGGCCGGGCCGATCGTCCTTTGGTCCGCCGGATCGAAGGCCCGCATGGTTTCGATCTCGTCACCGAAAAAGTCCAGGCGGACTGCGTGCGGCGCGCCCGACGGAAACAGGTCGAGGAGGCCGCCGCGCACCGCGAACTCGCCCGCCTCCGCGACATTGTCGGTGCGGTGATAACCGTTGGCGGTGAGCAGGCTGATCAGCCGGTCCCGCTCGATCCGCTCGCCGGGCGCAAGCCTGCGGGTCAGCTGGCGGATCCGGAAGGGGGTCAGCGTCCGCTGGGTCGCCGCATTGGCGGTGGTGACCAACAGCTGCGGCTTGTCGGCCTTGCCCTGCAGCCGCTCCAGCGCCGCCAGCCGTTCGGCCATGACCCGCAGGGCAGGGGAGGCGCGGTCGTAGGGCAGGCAGTCCCAGGCCGGAAAGGTGATGACTTCCAGCTCGGGCGCGAAGGCCGGCGCCGTGTCGGCCAGGCTCCGCATCGCCGCCTCGTCGGACGCGATCACCACCGCTCGGCCGCCGCCCTTGCGCCCATGCGCCGCCCGCGCGAGATCGGCCGCAAGCCACGGAAGGAAGCCCGCCGGCACGCCCGCCAGCGTCAGCGGCTCGCCCGCTGTCAGGATGCGCTGAAGGTCGCTCACCGATCGATCGGCAAATAGTCGAGGCGCTGCATGGCCGTCATCATCTCGCCCCGGAAGCGTTCGGGCACGCTTTGCGTTCCGATCGCCCAGGCCATGATGTCGACGTCCTGCTCCTCCAGCAGCGCCGCGAACCAGGTCCGCTGCTCGGGTCCCCAGCTCGCCCCATGCCGGTCGAGAAAGCCGCCGATCATCCGGTCGGCTTCCCTTGTTCCACGATGATGCGCGCGCCAGTGGAGGCGCTTCAGGTCCGGATCGTCCAGCATGAGCGGCATGTAGGACGGAATTCGGCCGATTGCAGCCCTCCTTGAGGAGGGAAGATCAGGCGAGCACATGCGAAAGGATCCGGATCACCGCCGCCGGCAATCCGGACCCTTGTCGTCGCCCTGTGGCACCTCCTCTCGGGGGGAGGCGCCTCAGTGCTTCATCGCCATCTGGTGCTTGGAATGGGCGCAGCTGACCTTGGGATTGAACTGCGCGAACACGCCGTTCGGATTGTCGCGGTGCAGCCAGACATGAAGGTCGTAATGCGGCTCGAACATGTGGGCCTCGTCGATCCTGGTCGCGGGATCGTCGGCCATGCTGTTGTAGGTCTGCCCGCGGAATGCCGGGGGCTTCCTGTGACCGGCCGCATGCCACGCCTTCTTGAAGACGAGGTTCTCCACCGCCACCAGCTCCATCGAGCCGTCCGCCTGCGGCTCGTAGATGAGGATGGCGGGCTTGCGGAAGTCGGTGTGCGTGCCGTCGCCGTCGACGCGCGGATCGGGCGGACCCTTGATGCCGAGCAGGTCGGGGCGGAAGAAGTGGACGCCCATCGCGCCGTCGCTTGCCGCACGGCCCATCATGTCGGCAGTCTCGCAGATGTTGCCGGGATCGCTGATATAGCCTTCCGCCAGCGCGACCTTCACGTCGCGATACTTGGCGGTGAGCGAGCGAACTTCCTCCAGGGTCGGCTCGACCGAAGCCACCATCGCCGAAACGGCGCGGGCTCCGGGATAAACGGTGATGAGCACCGCGGCCAGCACCGCGGCGGCAATACGAACGCGCATGATGTGTTTCCCCTTGCGTACCCGCAGTCTGTTCGCGGGACGGCCGGCCTTTACTTGGCGTGGCAGGCGGCGCTCAATCGAAGAGCTTGCAGCGCCCTATGCAAAGGTGAATAGCTTGAGCGTGGACTATTGCTGGGACGATCTTGCCGTCTTTCTTGCGCTGCTGCGCGAGCGGACCACCAGCCGCGCCGCAAGCGCTCTGGGGATCAGCCAGCCGACCGTGGTGCGACGTCTCGCTGCGCTCGAGCAGGCGATCGGCCTTAGCCTGTTCGATCGCAGTCCCAGCGGGCTCGTGCCGACATCGGAAGCGCTCGCGCTGCGTTCACTTGCCGAGCAGGTCGAACTCGCCGCCTGCCGCTTCCGCGGCGAGGTCCAGGCGATGGCGGGAGAGCTCGATCTCATCCGCCTGACCTTTCTCGATCACTTCGAGGCGCTGCTGATCCCCATCCTGCGCGGTTTCCATCAGCGCTGGCCCGCCGTCCGCGCGCAGCTGCTCGCCAGCGACCGCATCTACGACCTTGCGCGCGGCGAAGTCGACATTGCCATCCGCGGACGCCAGGCGCTGGAAGATGACGATGTGGTGGTCCGCGAATTGCCACCGAGCGGCTGGACCATCTATGCCGCCGCGCATCTCCCCGACGATGCGCGGCCGCATACGCCCGCCGAGGTCGCCAACCGGCCGCTTGCCCTGGTCGACGGCCTGCCCGCCAACCTGCCCATCTACGCCTGGCTTGCCTCGCTCCCCAGCCCGCACGTCATGCGCTGCAGCCACTATCGCGCCATCCTGTCCGCCGTGGCCTCGGGCGCGGTGGTCTCGGCGCTGCCGTGCACCGTCGGCGATGCGGAGCCGGACGTAGTGCGCTGCTTTCCGCCGCGGCCGGAGTGGGACGCGCGCATCTTTCTTCTCGGCCTCCGCACGATCCTTCGCCAGCCGCCCGGCCGCGACCTGTTCGACAACATCGCCCGCCATTTCGCCGACAAGCCCCATCTGCTGATGGGCCGGCGCTGATGCGCCCCGAGCTTCTCAACCCCTTGTTCGCCGAGGTCCAGACGCTGAAAGGCGTCGGCCCGCAGGTTGCCAAGCAGCTCGCCAGGCTCGGCATCACCCGTGCGGTCGATCTCCTCTTCCACCTTCCGACCGGCGCCATCGAACGCGTCCGCGCGCCCGGCGCCTCGGCGGCACTGCTCGGCCGTCAGGTCATCCTCGACGTGCGCCCCCGTGAGGTCCGCACCAGCCGTGGCCGAGGCCCAACGCGCATCTATGCCGAGGACGGGGAGGGGAACATGCTTACCCTCGCTTTCTTCAATCACGGCGGCTGGGCGGCAAAGCAGCTGCCGCTGGGCGAAACGCGCACCGTCACCGGCAAGCTCGAATCCTATGGCGACGAGTGGCAGATGATCCATCCGGAAGTGACCGAGCCCGGCAAGGCCGAGCCGTCGCTCAAGGAGACCGTCTACCCCCTCACCGAAGGCCTCACCAGCCGCCGCCTGCGCGAACTCGTCACCTCGTCCCTGGAGCGTGCCCCCGACCTTCCCGAGTGGATCGAGGGCAGCGTGCTCGCTCGCCAGGGCTGGCGCGACTGGCGCGGAGCCATAGCCGAGATCCACGCCGAACCCGCCTCGGACCATGCTCGCCGGCGCCTCGCCTATGACGAGATCTTCGCCAACCAGCTCGCCCTCGCGCTCCTTCGCCTGGTTTCCCGCCGCAAGCGTGGCGTGCCCCTTCGTGGAGACGGCCGGCTGACCGGAGCCCTCAAGCTCCCCTATGCCCTCACCGGCGCTCAGCGCCGCGTCGTCGAGGAGGTCCGCGGCGACATGGGCCAGGAAGCGCCCATGCTGCGCCTGCTCCAGGGCGACGTCGGCTCGGGCAAGACGCTGGTGGCGCTGCTCGCCATGCTGGAAGCGGTCGAGGCGGGCGCCCAGGCCGCCATGCTCGCGCCGACCGAGATCCTTGCCAGGCAACATCATGCAACCCTGCTCAAGCAACTGGATTCGCTGGGGGTGCGGGTCGCCATCCTGACCGGCCGCGAGAAGGGCAGGGCGCGGGACTCCACCCTGATGGGCCTGGCCGATGGCTCGATCGACATCCTCGTCGGCACCCACGCCATCTTCCAGGACAAGGTCGCCTATCGCCGCCTCGGCCTTGTCGTCATCGACGAGCAGCATCGCTTCGGCGTGTCGGAGCGGCTGCTCCTCACCAACAAGGGGGCGAGCACGCCGCACCTCCTTGCCATGACCGCAACGCCGATCCCGCGCACGCTGACCCTCACCCAATATGGCGAGATGGACGTCAGCCGGATCGACGAGATGCCGCCTGGCCGCACCCCCGTCGAGACCCGGGTCATCGCCGAGGAACGTCTGCCCGACGTGGTCGAAGGCCTCTCCCGTCATGTCGCCGCCGGCGGCCAGGCCTATTGGGTCTGCCCTCTCGTCGCCGAGAGCGACACATCGGACGCCGCTGCTGCCGAAGACCGCGCCGCCGCTCTCGCCCTGCGCTTCCCCGGCCAGGTCGGCCTTGTTCATGGCCGGATGAAGGGGCCGGAGAAGGACGCGGTCATGGCCGAGTTCGCCGCCGACCGCCTCAAGATCCTCGTCGCCACCACGGTCATCGAGGTGGGAGTCGACGTCCCCAAGGCCGCCCTGATGATCATCGAGGGCGCGGAGCGTTTCGGCCTCGCCCAATTGCACCAGCTCCGTGGCCGAGTCGGCCGCGGCGCTGCCAAGTCGACCTGCCTGCTCCTGCGCGGCGCCACCCTGAGCGAGACGGGTAGGGCGCGCCTCGCCCTCATGCGCGAAACCAACGACGGCTTCCGCATCGCCGAGGAAGACCTCCGCCTCCGCGGCCCCGGCGAGATCCTCGGCGTCCGCCAGAGCGGCGAAGCCCAGTTCCGCCTTGCCACCCCCGAATTAGTTCAGGACCTCGCTCCCATGGCCACCCAGGACGCCCGCCTGCTCCTCGACCGCGACGGCGGCCTCAAGGGGGAGCGAGGAGAAGCGGCGAGGCTCTGCCTTTATCTCTTCGAACGCGACCAGGCAGTGGATCTGCTGCGAAGCGGTTAGCGAGCCGTGCTCCGGCGAAGGCCGGAGCCCAGTCTCTTCTTCTACTCGACCGAGAAGCAAGAAAACTGGGCTCCGGCCTACGCCGGAGCACTAAGGCAACAGCACCCCATGCTTCTTCTTCCCCAAACTCAGCTTCCGCTCACTAGTCACGGAAACAACGAGAGAAACATCCCCGACCGCCTCGCCGTCCAGCCTCACCGCTCCCTCCGCAACCTTCCGCTTCGCCTCGCCGTTCGAAGCACAGAAGCCCAAGCCCACCAGCGCTGCCAGCAGCCCGATCTCACCGCCCGTAGACAAGGTCGGCAGCGCCTCGCCTGCACCGCCGCCGACAAACGTCGCCGCCGCCGTCCCGGCTGCCGCCTCCGCCGCCGCGCGCCCGTGCAGCAGCGCGGTCGCTTCCGTCGCCAGCACCACCTTGGCGCTGTTGATCTCCGCCCCTTGCAGCGCCTCCAGCCGGGCGATCTCGTCCAGCGGCAAGTCGGTAAACAGCCGCAGGAAGCGCCCGACATCGGCGTCCCCGCAATTGCGCCAGAACTGCCAGTAATCGTAGGCGCTTAGGCGGTATCCTTCAGGTCCGTCCGCATTCAGCCACACCGCCCCGCTTTCCGTCTTGCCCATCTTCCGCCCGTCGGCGGTGGTGAGCAGCGGCGTGGTCACCCCGAACACTTCCACCCCGTCCATCCGGCGCGTGAGCTCGACCCCGTTGACGATATTCCCCCACTGATCCGACCCGCCCATCTGCAATCCCACGCCCATTTCGCGCGACAGGTGGCGGAAGTCGTAACCTTGCAGGATCATGTAGTTGAACTCGAGAAAGGTCATCGGCTGCTCGCGCTCAAGCCGGAGCCGCACGCTGTCAAAGGTCAGCATCCGGTTCACGGTGAAGTGCCGCCCGACCTTCTGCAGCATCTCGATATAGCCGAGCTTGCCAAGCCAATCCTGATTGTTGACCATCACCGCGTCGGTCGGCCCGTCGCCGAAGCTCAGCAGCGAGGAAAAGGCCCGCCGGATCGAGGCGATATTGGCGTCGATCGCCTCGTCGCTCAGCATCTTGCGGACATCGTCCTTGCCCGTGGGATCGCCGATGCGCGTCGTCCCGCCGCCCATCAGCACCACCGGCCTGTGCCCCGCCTGCTGCAGCCGCCGCAGCATCATGATCTGCACCAGGCTGCCGACATGCAGGCTCGGCGCAGTCGCGTCGAACCCGATGTAGGCGCTCACCACCTCCTTCGCCGCCAGCGCATCGAGCGCCTCGGCATCCGTCGCCTGATGGATGTAGCCACGCTCCGACAGGAGCTGGAGAAGGGAAGAACGGTAGGTCGTCATGGAGGCGGGAAGTAGCGGGCATCATCCCCTTCGTCATCCCCGCGAACGCGTCGGACATCCCACGCGGAGACGCGGAGGCGCGGGATTGAGGCAGCTAATCTCCGCGCCTCCGCGCCTCCGCGCGAACCCAGTTCCTTCGCTCGCCGGAGGAATGACGATAGGGTGGGCTCATGCGCTTCGAACTCCTTCCGCACCCCTCGACCCAGCCGAGCCCGCCCTTCACTGTCTGGGCCAGCGCCGAGCGGAGCGCTGCCTTCGGCAACACCGCCACCCTCAACCTCTGGTTCGGAGTGAGCGCCCCCACCACCCGCTTCCTCATCCCCGAACCGGCCGCCGAGCCCGCTCGCCGGGACGAACTCTGGCGCTCCACTTGCTTCGAGTGCTTCCTCAAGGAAGAAGGCCAAGCCTCTTACCAGGAATGGAATTTCTCATCCTCGGGAGACTGGGCCGCCTACGACTTCACGGCCACGCGTGAAGGCATGGCCGACGCCCCTGCCGCCAACCCGCCCTATCTTCGCACCGAGGACAATCTCACCTGGTGGGGCCTCGGCGCGACCCTGTCCATCCCCGTCGCCAAGCGCTTCAACCTCGGATTGTCTGCAGTCCTTGAGGAACAGAGCGGCGCCAAGACCTACTGGGCCCTCCATCACCCATCCGAACAGCCTGACTTCCACCATCCCGATTGCTTCACCGCGCGGCTCGCTTAAGACCGTCCGTCATGACGCTCTTCGGTATCGATCGCCTCCTTGCTGACCCCGCCCTGCGCAAGCCGCTGGAAGGCCGCCGCATCTGCCTCGTCGCGCACCCCGCGTCGGTCACCGCCGACCTCTCCCACAGCATCGACGCGCTCCTCGCCGCCGGCCTCAACGTCACTGCCGCCATGGGCCCGCAGCATGGCCTCAAGGGGGACAAGCAGGACAATATGGTGGAGACGGCGGACGAGACCGATCCGCGCCTCGGTATCCCGGTCTTCAGCCTCTACGGCGAGGTCCGCCGCCCCACCGGCCAGATGATGAGCAGCGCCGACGTCTTCCTGTTCGACCTTCAGGACCTCGGCTGCCGCATCTACACCTTTGTCACCACGCTTCTTTATCTGCTCGAAGCCGCGGCGCAGGCCGGCAAGGAAGTGTGGGTGCTCGACCGCCCCAACCCCGCCGGCCGCCCGGTCGAGGGCACGCTTCTCGAACCCGGCTGGGAAAGCTTTGTCGGCGCCGGTCCCATGCCGATGCGCCACGGCCTTACCATGGGTGAGATGGGGCAGTGGTTCATCCGCCACTTCGGCCTCGACGTCGCCTACCGGGTGATCGAGATGCACGGCTGGAACCCTGAAGCCGCGCCTGGCTTCGGCTGGCCCATCGACCGCGTCTGGATCAACCCGTCGCCTAACGCCGCCACTCTCAACATGGCCCGCGCTTATGCCGGCACCGTCATGCTCGAAGGCACCACGCTCAGTGAGGGCAGGGGCACCACCCGCGCCCTGGAGCTGTTTGCCGCCCCCGGCCTCGACGCCCGCGCCATTCATGCCGAGATGCAGCGCCTCGCCCCCCACTGGCTGACCGGCGCCAAGCTCCGCGAGATCTTCGTCGAACCAACCTTCCACAAACATGCCGGCAAGCTCTGCTCGGGCCTGTTCATCCACGCCGAGGGGCCCTGGTATGAACCGGGCGCCTTCAAGCCTTGGCGCCTCCAGGCGCTCGCCTTCAAGGCGATCCGCAATCTCGACTCCGCCTACGACCTGTGGCGCGACTTCCCTTACGAATATGAGTTCGACAAGCTCGCCATCGACGTCATCAACGGCGGTTCCTCCTTGCGCGAGTGGGTGGACGACCGCGCGGCGCAGGCCGGCGATCTCGACGCTCGGGCCACGCTCGAGGAGCAGCGCTGGGAGGAGGAGGTGACGTCATGCCGTCTCTACTGACCCGCCTCGTCGCTTTGGTCTTCGCCGCCACTGCCACCCAGGCCTGCGCCGATCCCGTCTCCAGCGCCATCTATCCCGCGCCCAAGGCGGAGCTCAGCCTGGCAGGCCTGCCGCAAGGCAGCCGCTTCCTCGACGTCACGACCGAGGACGGCCTCACCTTGCGCGGCATCCATGCCGAGGGCCGCGCCGAAAAGCCGGTGCTGCTCCACTTCCACGGCAATGCGTCGAGCGCGCAGACGGCGCTCGCCTGGCTCGCCCCACTTCACGCCGAAGGCTTCACCATCGTCTCCGGCACCTACCGCGGCTACAGCCGCAATCCAGGTGGCCCCAGCGAAGCCGGCTTGCTCAAGGACGGCCGCGCCTTCCTTGCCGCCGCCCGGGCCATCGCCGGTCAGCGCCCTGTATGGGTGGTGGGCCACAGCCTCGGCGGCGGAGTCGCGCTCGGACTGTCGCGCGAAACGAAGCTCGACGCCGTCGTCACGATCGGCACCTTCACCCGGATCCGCGACATGGCGCCGCGCCTGGTCCGCGGCCTCGTTCCCGACGCCTACCGCAATGGCGAGGCGGTAAAGGCGCTCGACGAGCCCTTCTTCCTTATCCACGGCTCGCGCGACGGCGTCGTCTCGGCCGACATGGGCAAGGCGCTGTTCGACCTCGCCAGGGGCAAGCAGGGCCGCGCCTTCGTCATCCGCACCGCCGACCACGTGCCTCCAGCCGAAGACCTACGCCTGATCTTCGCCGCGATCGAGGCCACGCTGGCCAATCGCCCACTCCCGCCCGCGCCCGGCCACATCCTCAGCATGACCTTCGCGCCAAGCGCTCCTTAGGCCGGGATCAGCGCCCCGCGCAGGATCTGGTCTTCCAGCGTCCGTCCGGCGCCCAGCGCCACGCAGTTCATCGCATCCTCGGCGATCCGGACCGGAAGGCCCGTCGCTTCCTGCAGCAGGGTGTCGATGCCGCTCAGCAGCGAGCCGCCGCCGGTCAGGGTGATCCCATTGTCGATGACGTCGGCCGCGATCTCAGGCTGGGTATGCTCGAGCGCGGTGCGGACCACCTCGACGATCTGGCTGACGCATTCGGTCAGCGCTTCGGCGACCTGCGCCTGGCTGAGCTCGACCTCAGCCGGAACGCCCCGGCTGACGTCGCGCCCGCGTACCCCGGTGAGGGGACCCGTGCCGTCGCCGGGCCGGAGCGCCGAGCCGATCTCCAGCTTGACCCGCTCGGCCGTGCCTTCGCCGATCGCAAGATTGAAGCGCCGCCGGACGTAGGAGATGATTGCCTCGTCCATCCGGTCGCCCCCGATCCGGGCGGAGCGGCAATAGGCGAGGCCCTGCAATGAGATGACGCCGACCTCGGTGGTCCCGCCGCCGATGTCCACCACCAGATTGCCGACCGGATCGGCGACCGGCAGCCCGGCGCCGATCGCCGCCGCCATCGGCTCCTCGATCAGCGATACGGTGGCGGCCCCGCATTATGGACGGCATCGCGGATTGCGCGCCGCTCGACGCTGGTCGCGCCGGAGGGGATGCAGATCACCACCTCGCTCCCGCGCCCGAAGCGCCCTGGCGCGCCGCCGGCCTTGCGGATGAAGTGCTTGATCATCTCCTCGGCAGTCTCGAGGTCGGCGATGACCCCGTTGCGCAACGGACGGATGGTGCGAACGTTTTCCGGCGTCTTGCCGAGCATCAGCTTGGCGTCGTTTCCGACCGCGCGCACCTGGCGCACTCCGTTCACCGTCTCCATGGCCACTACCGAGGGCTCGCTGGTGACGATCCCGACCCCGCGGGCGTAGACGACGGTGTTGGCGGTGCCGAGATCGATGGCGATGTCGCGCGGGCTCAGCTTGAACAGATTTCGCATGAGAAGATGACCCCCCGGCCATGAAGATATGCGGAAAACAGCTTCCGTGCCGGCACTTAAGCCACAGCGGCGCGGCCGCTCCTAGTGGTTAACGACCATTACCCGCAGCCCGTTCGCCCGATGCGCCGAACGGCAGCGCGCCCGTCGCATCCGTCGTGCCCGCGAAGGAGGGACCACAGGCGTGTTGCGCCTCATTGCCCGTCGTCCCTGCCTCCGCAGGGACGACGGGCAGGCTTGCAATGTAGGGGATCACCTGCTCCTCTAACCGGAGCGGTTCGCCGCGACCTTCTTTCTCAGCTCCGGTCCACCTGTCACCAAGAACGAAGGGCGAAGCACGGAACATACGTCACCCGTGTCAACTTCGACAACTTCGCGCCGCTCACTTCTTGCGAGACAAACTCCGCATCGCCTCCTCAAGTCCTTGCAGGGTCAGGGGAAACATCCTGTCGTCCATCAGCTTGCGCAGGATCGCGGTCGACGCCGAATGCCCCCAATAGGCCTCTGGCGTCGGGTTGATCCACGCCGCGCTTGCATAAGTGTCGGTCAGGCGCTTCAGCCACACCGCCCCGGCTTCCTCGTTCATATGCTCGATCGAGCCGCCCGGATGCGTCACCTCGTAGGGGCTCATCGCTGCGTCGCCGACGATCACCAGCTTGTGGTCGGCGCCAAACTTGTGAAGCAGGTCCATGGTGCTGGTCCGCTCGGTCCAGCGCCGCCGGTTCTCCTTCCACACGCCCTCGTAGATGCAATTGTGGAAGTAGAAATGCTCCAGATGCTTGAACTCGGTTCTCGCGGCCGAGAACAATTCTTCTACCAGCCGGACATGCCCGTCCATCGACCCGCCGATGTCGAGGAACAGCAGCAGCTTGACCGCATTGTGCCGCTCCGGCCGCATCCTGACGTCGAGGAAGCCGCGCCGTGCCGTTCCGTCGATCGTGCCCTCGATGTCGAGCTCGTCCGCCGCGCCCTCGCGGGCGAAGCGCCGCAGCCGGCGAAGCGCGACCTTGATCGCGCGGGTGCCGATCTCGCGCCGGTCGTCCAGATCCTGGAACTCACGCTTCTCCCACACCTTGATCGCGCGCCCGTGCCGTCCCGGCCCGCCGATCCTCACCCCCTCGGGATTGTAGCCGCCATGGCCAAAGGGTGAGGTCCCGCCCGTCCCGATCCACTTGTTGCCGCCTTCGTGCCGGCCTTGCTGCTCCTCCAGGCGCTTCTTCAGCGTCTCCATGATCTCGTCCCAGGAGCCAAGCGCCTTCACCTGCTCCATCTCTTCCGGGGTGAGATAGCGCTCGGCCACCAGCCGCAGCCATTCCTCCGGCAGGGCAGCGGCCTCTTCCTCCTCGCTCACCAGCCCCTTGAACACCTCGCCGAACACCCGGTCGAACCGGTCGAGCTTGGTCTCGTCGTGGACGAACACCGACCGCGCGAGATAATAGAATTGCTCGGGAGTCTGCTCGATCACCTCGGCATCGAGCGCTTCCAGCAGCAGCAGATGCTCCTTGAGGCTTGCCGGGATTCCGCCACGCCGAAGCGCTTCCACGAAGGAGATGAACATGGGCGCACGGTTAGCATCGCTTGTTGCCCCTGCGAAGGCTGGGACCGCAGCCAGTTCACCCGCGCGCCCCCGTCCTGTTATGGGATGCTTAACGCCTCATGGCTTCTCCGAGAGTTAATGCTCCTCCATGTGCCTTCCCGTGACTTCCCACGCGCCACAGAGCTGACCCTTGCGGTTCGACGACCGACTGACGACCGTCCTTGGTCAGCCAGCCGTGGGTGTGCACGGCCATGCGGTGCAATGGCGCCAGCTGGTGGAGCTCGTCGCCCGCGGTGCTGGCGAGAGCAATCCGCCGCTCCGCGACCGGGCGCTTGAACGCATCGCCGCATTGATGGCCGACTTGCCTGCCGATCTGCTCGCCGCCGCTGCCCGGGCCATCGCCGGTCCGACCGTCCCGGCCGAGCTGGTCGCCTTGTTCGCGGCGCGGGGTGCAGCGGTCAGCGCCGCGCTGGTCACGGCGGCAAGTCTCGACGAGGCCGGCTGGGCCGCGGTCCGCGCCGTCGCCGCCCCCGACGTGCTCCCGCTGCTGAACCCCGCCGCTGCCGGGCCGGCACCGGCGCTAGCCGAGGCTGATCCGGCGCAACTTGCCGGCCTGTTCCGCTGGGAATGCGGGCCGACGGGGGAGATCGACTGGGTCGACGGCGTTCCCCGCGCTGCGCTCATCGGGCGGAGCCTGGCCGAGACATTCGCCGACCGCTTCGCCGCGCGCCTGCCCTTCGTCGACGAGCCCTTGGTCCTGGCCGAAGACGGGCCTCTGGCGGGCGAGTGGCGGTGGAGCGGTACGCCCGCCTTCTTCCCCGACACCGGCCGCTTCGCAGGCTACCGCGGGACTGCCCGGCGCGACGGGGCGGAGCCGGCTGCGACCGCAGACACCCCCACGGCGCCCCAGGACGATGACCTGCGCGAACTGGTCCACGAGCTTCGCACGCCCCTCAACGCCATCATCGGCTTTGGCGAGATCATCGAGGGCCAGTATCTCGGCCCCGCCCACCGCGCCTATCGCGACCGCGCGGCGGTCATCGTGCGCGAGGCCCGGCGGCTGGCGGAGGCGGTCGACAATCTCGACCTCGCCGCCCGCTTCCGCTCCGGCCGGCTGACGGGCGAGAGCACCGTCGACCTTGGCGAGCTTCGCCCCTTGCTCGACCGCCTGGCCGGGGAAGCAGCAATCCGGGGCAGGGGGCTGGTGGTCGACAACCGGCTTCCCCGAGCCCGGATCGCCCTTCCGCCGGTGCTTGCCGACCGGCTCATCGGTCAGCTCGTTTCCGTCCTCCTCGACCTTGCCGAGCCCGGCGAGCAGCTCGGGCTGGTCATCGACCGGATCGGAAGCCAGGCCGCCCTTGCGCTCGACCGTCCGCGCTCGCTGGCGGCGCTCGACGAGGAGCAACTGCTTGACGGCACCCACCTTCCCGGCGCCCGCTTCCCGCTGCGCCTGGTGCAGGGTCTGGCGGCCATGACCGGCGGCCGCCTCGACATCGCCGCCGGCCGCCTGGTGCTGCTTCTTCCGCTCGTCCGCGATTGATGGTCGGGGAGACAGGATTCGAACCTGCGACCCTCTGCTCCCAAAGCAGATGCGCTACCAGACTGCGCTACTCCCCGATGGCCGGGCCACTAGCAGGTGCTTGGCCCGAGCGCCACTAGCCTCTAGGAGGCCGGGCGGGGCCTGTAGCTCAACGGTAGAGCCAGCCGCTCATAACGGCCAGGTTGGGGGTTCGAATCCCTCCGGGCCCACTTGCCACCTATTGCCTGGGCGGGTTGTCGCGAGTTTCCTCGCGGACCTCGCCGGCAGCCCGCTCGGCGCCATTCTCGATGCTCTCGCCAGCCTGCTCGGCGGCGTTGCCGACATCGCGGGCGGCCTCCTCGAGCGCGGGCGCGGCATTCCGGGCAGCTTCCTGCACCTCGCCCGCGGCGCCCTCCGCCAGGTTGCCGGCCTGATCGACCGTCTGCTCAATCTTCTGCTCGTCCACGCTGAGGGTGGTGGTGTCGTTGCCCGCGTCCCGCTCGACCTTGCAGGCGGCAAGGGCGAGCAGGGGCAAGGCGGTGGCGGCAATCAAGCGGTTCATCGGGTCACCTCGTTGCTGGTCGGGCTTGAACTCTCCGCCCCCGCCTTCGGCTCCGCTTGCCGCTCAGCATCGGCGGCGGCACGCTCCGCCTCGGCCATCAGCTCGTTGGCTGTTTCCGCCGTTTCCTTGGGCAGCGGCGGAATGTCGCTTTCAGGCTCGCTCGAGCAAGCGGTGGCGAGCACCAGCAGCGCGAGCAGCGCGCCGCGGTTCACCGGCGGCGCCTCCCCGGTGCGGCCGCCTTCGGCTCGAGCGGGCCCGCAAGCACCGCCAGCGCCGCAGTCCAGGCCGCGACGTTCTGGCGGAGCTGCGCCCTGTCGACCATCGCCAGCGTGTCGTCGGGCGTGTGGTGGATGTCGAAGTAGCGGGTGCCGTCCTGAAGCAGCGACACGCCGGGCTGACCATCGGCGAGCATGGGGCCGATATCCGGCCCACCCGACTTGTCGAAGGCGCCGGGCACGATCCCGAGCGGCTCCAGCACCTTCTGCAGGCGCTCGGCTTCCACCTTGCGCGAAGCCCCAAGCTTGCTGTCGATCTTCCACACGCGGTCGGCACCGAAATCGCTCTCCATCAGCGCATGGTGCGGCGTCTTGCCGTGACGCGTGCGATAGTCGAAGCCACCGAGAAGACCGACTTCCTCCGCGCCGAACCAGACGATCCGAATCGGCCGGGCAGGAGTTCCGGCGTCCATGATCCGCTTGGCGGCGGCAGCCACGATCCCGCAGCCCGCGGCATCGTCGAACGCACCCGTGCCGAGGTCCCAGCTGTCGAGATGGCAGGAAACGAGCACCGGCGCCGCGGACGGGTCGCGGCCGGGCACCTCCGCGATCACGTTCCCGCTCTTGCCCTGGCTGGTGCGGGACTGGAGCGTCAGCCGGACGGTGGGGCGCTCGCCGCGGGCGAGTATCCGCTCGAGCTGGTCGGCGTCGGGGTTGGAAAGGGCGCCGGCCGGGATGGGCGCGGCGCCGCGCTCGAAGGTCATCACCCCGGTGTGCGGGTTGCGATGCTGGCGATCGGTGCCGATCGAGCGGATCAGGATGGCGATTGCGCCCTTCTGGCTGGCGAGCGTCGGCCCGCTTCGCCGCGGCGCTCCGAACACGCCATAGCCGCTGCCGTCCATGGTCCGCGGCATGGCGTGGCCAATGTAGACGATCTTGTTGCGGACGAGCTCGGCGGGAGCGGCGCCAAGGGCGTCGACGTCCGCGAAGGCGATCACTTCGGCCGTCACTCCCGCGGCGTCTGTCGAGGCGCTGTTGCCGAGTGCGGACACGACCAGCTTCTGCGGAAAGGGGCCCAGGATTTCGGCCGCTTCAGGGCCGCGCTCCCAGACCGGCATCGCAAACTCCTCGACCCGCACATTGGCGAAGCCGAGCTCGGTCAGGCGGCGGACCGACCAGGCGCGGGCGCGCGCTTCGGCCTCGGTTCCGGCGAGGCGCTGGCCGACTTCGGTGGTGAGGTCCTCGGTGATGTCCCAGGCGATGTCGTCGTTCAGCGCGGCGTCGCGGAGGGCGGCGACGCGGGCGTTGTCTGAAGCGGGCTGGGCCGAGGCTGGGAGAGCGACGGCGGCGAGGAGACTGGCAAGGAGGATGCGCATGGAGCGGGTTTAGAGGAGTGGGCCAAACCGGCAAGCGCAACTTGTTCCCCGGCGAAAGCCGGGGCCCAGTCGCTCTTTCCATGCCCGTTGCAGAGACAAGAAGGCACTGGGCTCCGGCTTTCGCCGGAGAACGAAGGGTCCTTGATTCTCGCGTACGCGAAACGTCAGGAAAGGAGCGAAACGCCTGAGGCCCCTGCCTTCGCAGGGACGACGGGAAAGGGTCACAGCAGCCGCATCTGCCTTCCCTCCGGTGGCTGGAACAGGTCGCGGCGCAATTTCATCCGTTCGGTCCCGAGCCCCGCTTTCCTGGCCGCCCGCGCGAACCGCGTTCGAAGGAGCTCGGCCCATGGCCCTTGCCCCTGCATGCGGGTGAAGAAATTGGGGTCGTTGTCCTTGCCCCCGCGCATCGCCTGAATGGTCGCCATCACCTTGGCGGCCCGATCGGGATAGTGTTCGTCGAGCCAGGCGCGGAACAGGGGCGCGACCTCGTGGGGGAGGCGGACCGGAAGATAGAAGCCGGCCCTGGCCCCGGCGGCGGCGCCCGCTTCGACAATGGTCTCGAGCTCATGATCGGTGATCTGCGGGATTATCGGCGCCACGGCGAGAAGGGTGGGGACCCCGGCCTCGTTCAGCTGCCGGATGGCCTCGATCCGCTTCCGCCCCGCCGGTGCGCGCGGCTCCAGCGTGCGGCTGATGGCGGGGTCAAGCGAGGTCACCGATACGGCAACGGCCGCAAGCCCCTTGTGTGCGGCAGGAGCGATAAGGTCGAGGTCGCGGAGCACCCGGTCCGACTTGGTGGTGATGGTGAAGGGGTGATTGGTTTCCACCAGCAGCTCGACCAGCTGCCGGGTGATACGCCACTTGCCCTCGATCGGCTGGTAAGGGTCGGTGTTGGTGCCAAGCGCGATCGGAGCGCATTCATAGCCGGGCCGCGACAGAGCGGCGTGGAGGAGCTTCGCCGCATCGGGCTTGGCGAACAGCCGGCTTTCGAAGTCCACGCCGGGCGAGAGGTCGTGATAGGAGTGGGTCGGCCGGGCGAAGCAGTAGATGCAGCCATGCTCGCAGCCGCGGTAAGGATTGACCGAGCGGTCAAAGCCGATGTCTGGCGACTGGTTGCGGGTGAGAATGGACTTGGGCCGTTCCACCGTAACGGTGGTG
>ERZ1066119.613-NODE-613-length-22998-cov-24.087434_pt1 | contig 22998 bp, 24 predicted proteins | sample MGYA00382766_ERZ1066119 | MGnify/ENA primary metagenome ERZ1066119 (study PRJEB33369, sample SAMEA5778349) | biofilm metagenome | biome: Industrial cooling water; feature: Water cooling tower basin; material: Biofilm | place: United Arab Emirates | collected...
CTGGAGGTGTTTCTATTTTTGCGCTCCAATTTGCCAAGCTTTTCGGCGCCAGAGTAATTATTACCTCAAGTAGTGACGAAAAACTCGAACGAGCTTGCGCGCTTGGTGCAGACGTAACTATTAACTATCGCACAAATCCAGAATGGCACGAGAAAGTACGTTCTTTAACAAATGGAGTAGGTGTTGACCAAGTAGTTGAAGTTGGTGGCGAAGGGACACTTTCACATTCGCTTTCTTCCGTGCGTATTGGTGGTTATATTGGTGCGATTGGGGTTCTCACAGGTTTTGGTGGAGGTGGTTTGACTCCAGCATCTGTATTTTTCAATCATCTGCGATTTCAAGGAATTTATGTGGGTAGCCAAGAGATGTTTTCTTCGATGATAAAAGCGATTGCATTACACCGTTTAAAGCCTGTAATTGATGAAACTATACCTTTTACAGAAGTCAAGCGAGCTTACGAATTACTTGAACAGGGGAAACATTTTGGCAAAATCGTCATTAGTCATTCATAAATCAGGAACGAGAGATATGACAAATTTAGAGGTTATTCAGGAACTGTATCGGGCTTTTAAAGAAGAGGATTACGATGCCTTTATGGATATTTGTACTACTGACATTGAGTGGATACAAAATGAAGGTTTTCCTTCGGGCGCCACTTATAGAGGAGCTTCATCAGTTGTTGAGGGTGTTTTTAAAGCTTTTAATTATGATTGGGAGTATTTTTCATTTGATATCGAACAATATCTAGATGCAGGAGATAGCATTATAGTTATTGGCAGCTATGTGGGTAAACATCGCAAATCTACTAAATTAGTGCGTGCAGGTACAGCGCATGTGTTTGAATTACATGATGGAAAAGTATTAAGATTTCGGCAGTTTACCGATACCAAAGTTATTTGGGATGCTATGAGTTGAATAACGCAGTCAGGAGCTAATTACTGATATAGCTCTTGTATTGCTTCATTCATACCTTGATCTGCATTATTACGTATAAGTACTGACGGTTACTGGAATGTGTAATAATTAATCTCTATTTTCATAGGTGTACAAGTTCAATCCGATTCTTGGTGCTAAATCGAAATATGACTTTAATCAAAAAATCTGAGCAACAAATTCTCCTTAAAATCAAAAAAATGGAGGATGAAGAACAAAATATTCAACCGGACACTAAAGATGTTCCGGTAGATAATCCGGAGCTTAAAACCACAATTACACAAAATCAAGAGTCCAATTATATTTCAACGCGCGATAACCCCATAGTTCAATCTATCAGCAACTCAGGATGGCAGGTTTCTGATATTTGGAGAGATATTAGAGTTGATTATTTTTCTGATTAAGAAAATGAATATTTGTATAGTTTACTACTTCATGTTTTACATCGGATGAGAGTTTTTTAACTTTTGTTGCAGTTGAAAAATTAGATGAAAGCATCGTAGCAAAATTCCTACTGAGTAATGGTAGGGTTTGCCATAAAACCATCCTTCAATAGTTCTTTCGTTGTACCCTGTCAAAGTTGACAACGTTGTAGTACATGCTTTCATATACCCGTGAGGACTCCTTTCTCCTTGATGAGGGAGTTCAACACCTGGATGAATAATGGGAATCCATATTAAGCACCACTCAGATGGCGCCATTGGTTCAAGGAGTGCTAAAAATATTCGTTGGTTATTTAGTTGCTCTTGTACTTGGGACAAGATAAATTTCATCAACCAACGCGGAACTTTAGCACGGTGAGATTGCTTTTCTTCGCATTGCATGTGAATATTTGCCGTCATCGTAAGCAGTTGATTGTTTAAAAAGCACAGCTAAGAGAGCAATGCGTACTTGGGGCACCTTTTTAAAACGCGACTTCGGGACATAGATTATCTGAGTGCGTTAAATCTGAAATAAAAGCAGCAAGTGCATTTATACCAGTGTGTAACGTCCCGTCTTCTGAGCGATATCCTCGGCGCCCCCAACCGTGCCAACCTAAGTTTTGACCTACTTCTCCAAATGTTGTGATAACTTCTTCATAGTCAGGCGCCGATACAGTGTTTTGTTGTAATGCTTTTAGCTCTTCTTGTTGCTTGATACCAATTGCTCTCAGTTGAGTTAATTCTTTATCTTTTAACTCGACAACATTTTGTAAACGCTCGACTTTCGCCATTAGTGGCGCAATAGTTTTTTCGAGGTCTGAGTTAACAACTTTCGCAGCTTGAGCGTTGAAAGTATTACCCCAGTTGTTAGCACTGGCGCCAACTAAAGCTTTTTCTAACTCTGCCACTCGTTGTTCTAATTTTTGGTTTTCGATTTGTAGCGCGCGGACGGATTGTAGTTCCTCTTCTTTAGCTGCGAGTTGCTCAATTAATGCTTGCGAACGCTGTACCAATTTTTGAACATGTTGTTCGGCTGCAATGAGTTCGCGTTTAGCTGCTTGTAATGCTGCGTCCCGAATTTTTATAAACCGCCCCTGTTCTTCTTCAGCTTTTTCTTTATCTCGTTGTGCCAACGCTTCGGTTATTTTCTCCTCAACTTGGGCAGCAGTAAAAAATTCTTCTTTATGTGGTTTATTAACTGCTCGTTGAACTTCTGGCTCTATTTGGTGGGGTTTGAGCAAGTTCTTTACGAGCATCCCTTGAGCTACTGTGTGGTCAAGCAAAACCCAAAAATTATTTCCATCTTGGGACATAATAATGCCACTGTGTCCATTCCAACCCATGTCGTCATTTTTTACTATGATTCGCATTCCTGGCTTGAGAGGAGTGGGGGAGTCGGTGAGTGGGAGGGTGGGGGAATTGGAGGAAGTTAACACAGACTTTTCACTGTTTTCTACTCCCCCACTCTCATGAACTCCCCCTCCCCCACTCGTCTTCACCTGTTGTGCTGTTTTCTTACCTGTACGTACTAATTCTTTGACTAAATCAGTGCTAACTTTGGTTAATTGGCGAAGTGCCGAGACGCTCCACTTTTGAACATTCTGACGCACAAGACGCTGTATTTTTGGAGGCAGCTTTTCAAACCAACCCCATATTTCCATCGCTGAAGTCGCGATGTATTTTGTCGCGCCAAACTCCCCAGAAGCTAACCACGCATGGAAAACTTTCTTGGAGTCTGGGCTATGAGCAATACATTCATAATAAAGGCTTTGCAATGCTCGACCGTTTTCTAGTAAACCGTCAAAAGTGGAGCGGACAAAGCCCAAGAAATTTCCAAGGGTGTTTTTTGCTCTTACTTGCAGGTCGAGATTCTCAAATTGGCTGTAATCGAAATTGTATGCTAGTACAACCGGACGGTTATTTAATGACTTGTCGCCTAATGAGTTTACATCCATAATTAAAAATGTCCATTTTTGATTATTGGGCGAAACCAAGCCCTCCGAGTAGACTCGCAATCAATACGGAGGGTTTTGGCTTTTAAAAGTGATTATACATTTTTAATGAGTAGTTAAACTCACTCTCAATGTATAATTTTGTTAAGAATATTTAACATATCTGAAATCTCTGTATCTGCTTTCTCAACTGAGGCTTTGGCATTTCCTAATTTTTCTTGGACTGTTCTGAGGGTATGACTCACCTCTATAAGTTTTAAGGCGCCTTCGGGTCGCTTCTCAAATTTAGCTCCCCAACCTCGATTGATTGTTTCAAATTTGTATTGTCCGAAAGTTGCTTTTACTAACTCTCGCACACACTCAGCCCTATAGCCAAATTCCGAAGGGCGGATGTTTTTGACCCAAACCAAGCAGTAATCCCAAGGCTCCATCAACAATCCTGATTTACGATATCTAATTCCTAATTGTCTATTGTTGAATAGGAACATGGTTACTCATTGAAAATTGATATTGGGCATTCAGTACAGAGTATTTCTACGTTTACTAGCTAAATAGTACTTTTGTTTGAGCCAATAAGCATTTCCTCCAATGATAGAACTACAATTTCTGGACTTCCTAGCAATGAGCTATTTCTGCTCGCTTTGCGGTTCGATGGGCGCTCGTTTTTTATTTATATAGCTATTTTACTACCGTCCAGACATATATTTTTACATTTGTAAAAAATATTTATATTTGCCTGATAGGATTATATATATTTTAGAGCAATATTTGTTTAAACAGCCAACTGCAAGTAAATTAAAAGGAGTTGAATCTGTATGCTTAACATTGATTAGGTGGCGACTTAAAGAAATTATGGCTAGGTACAACATCAAAGGCGTAAGCCTAGCCAGCAGATTAGATGTAGGTCCAAACGCTATTTCTGCTCTTAGAAACGCCAAAACAATGCCGCGCCTGGATGGAGTGGCATTAAATTCGTTGTGCAATGCTTTAAATGAGTTGGCGCAAGATTTGGATAAGCCGATAACACCGACAGATTTACTGGACTATTCGCAAGACCCTGTAAACGCTCCTGAAGCGAATAACCTATTCAGCCTTCGAGGGCGCCATAGCAAAAAAACAAGAAAAAGTGCAACATTAGGGCAGTCAATCGATTCAGATGCTGCAAATGCCTCATAAAAGAGTTGCCTATCTTGCAATAAGTAGGAAAATAATTGGTTTATTCACTGAAATTCGGGATTACTCTCTACCCAATAGTAGATGACAAAATAGTTTGCGGAAGTTGTGGAGGGTATATGGTGAAAGCGTGTCGGTTTATCTGGACTGCCCCAGTGATTATACTGTAGTAAATCAAGGTAAATAAATTGAAATGGTCATAGCGCATTGTTTACTACTTGCTCCGAAAGTCTAGGCAGATAGCCCAAAAGAACAAGAAAATAGTAAAAATAAATAAATATTGTTTTAGTTATTGTGTGATACGGCACCTTTAAGCTATTGAGATACACAGTGCGATTAATTGCATATAGCTTATTTGTATTATTTAGTAATTTGAAAATATCCGGCATTGTCTGGAATATCTCAGTCAAGAACGCAATCAGTTAAAATCTTTAAGTTATAGGTATGTCTAAAAAAACTAGAACACAGAGGCTTAATCTTACAATGGACGAAAATTTGAAGCGTCGCTTTAATCTCGTATGTACTTGGAAGGGAGTAAATATGAGCGATATCGCGCAAGAGCTAATCGAAGAGTGGGTAGATAAGAACGCGCCTCCAGGGCTTTTTGCTCAGGAAAATGATAATCACGAAGAAAACAATAAGTAGAATATTTTTGTTGGGTCTCCCTACCCTTCGGGAAAACTTCGTTAACGGGAAAACTACGTTTACGTTCCTCGACACCAGCCTACAAAAACTCTTAATCGAGCAGTATTTATACACGTATTATCTTCAAATTTTACTATTTTCAGTTTCTATTGCCTGTAAGATTTGCATAACGGAGGCAGCTTTTGTAGCTGCAACTTTCGCCGTGATGGCTGGGTATGACAAGTTGGGACCATTTGGTGCGCGAAACATAAATAAAAACCACAACACTTGTGACTATACAAACAACCACTCAGCAACTACACCTTCCTATAACTGGCGCCATTTATTAAAATTCTTCGGATGCCTCCGAATTATCTAGTTCGTGTGACCTGGGACTGTGCTGTTTCTACCGATGCACTAAAGAATTGTCACAGTGTCATGTAGCAAAAGAAATTGATGCCGAGTAGATAATGTAAACCATATATAGAGCAAAATTACTATTAATTCGTGTTATTGGCGCCATGCTCATACACTTTTGGGTTTGGTTACAATCCGTACACCAGGTTCTATTGCAGGCGCCAATTACAAAAACAGACATATAAACAGGCACACGGTGAGAGCTTTTGGCTTAATTGCCGACTTTTCAAACGTTCTGTTAATGCTTTGTTTGAGTATGTATAAAAGGTGAGAAGATAAGTACTTAACACATCTCTCAAATGAGAACATTTCAATTAGTCCAATCACTCACATGGAATTAACAGAAATTATATCTCAATTGGAACGTAACACAGGAACCTTTCCTCGTGAAGCATTAGAAAACGCAATAGCGGAGCGAGAAGCAATTACACCTGTATTAATAGAAACATTAAAAAAATGTAAAGATAATCTAAATAATTTACTGGAAGACCCCGATTATATCTTGCACTTGTATGCTCTGTATCTATTGGCACAATTCCGAGAAAAATTAGCTTACCCTGTTATCATTGACTTTTTCTCTTTACCTGGAGAGGATGCGATGGATGTAACAGGAGATGTTGTAACCGAAGATTTAGGCAGAATTATAGCTTCTGTTTTTGATGGAGACCTAAACCCAATTAAACAATTGGTAGAAAACCTGCAAGCCTCGGAATATATTAGAGGTGCAGCTTTAGAGTCATTAATGGTGTTGTTTCCCAACGATATTATTTCTAGGAAGCAAATCATTGAATACTTTGAAGAGCTTTTCTTAGAAAAGCTTCCAAGGGAACCTGAATATATTCTTAATAAATTAGTAATTAATGCTTGCGAACTATGTCCAATCGAGTTAAAGCCGCATATTGATAAAGTATTTGAGGAAGATTTAATCGATGAACTGTTTATCGTTCAAGAAGATATAGATGAATCTCTGGAAGAGGGAGTAGAAGCTGCTCTAGAAAAACTTCGTCATGACTACCGTCATACTTTAATTGACAATGTGGTTTCAGAAATGAAATCATGGGCTTGCTTCAACAAAGAAAGATATCAATCTAACTACAAACCAAACTACAGTACATTTCCTTCTTCAGAAGGCTTTGTAAAAGTACCCCACTCTAAAAAAGTTCAAGCTTCTAAAAAAAGGAAGATACAAAAGCAATCCCGTCGTCAAAATAGAAAGAATAAAAAGTAATTTTTAGTATCAATCAACTAAAATGTCTTATGTATCAACTTAACATCAGTTTCTTATTTGCGGCTTTGATAACAACAGCTTTGGCATTTCCTCACCTAGCGATAGCAAATGGTATACTGCAAACACAATTAAGGGCAGAAATTCCTACCGAAGCAAAATCAATATCAGCTAAAGCTGCTTTGGAAAGATTATTTACAAGTACACAAATACAGACTGAATGGTTCGCAGCAGAATTTTTAGCTCAAGTTCCTATAGAACAGGTACGGAAAATAATTACAGAGCTAAAAAGTCAACTAGGAAACTACCTAGCTGTACAAAACAATGCTCAAGATTACTTAATTCTTTTCAATCAAGGCGCCGTACCAGCTAAAATAGTTCTCAATTCCAAGGGACAAATATCTGGGTTGCTATTTCAGCCACCCCAAGCCAAAGTTGCTAATTTAGGAGAAGCTGTTGCTCTATTTAAAGCTTTACCTGGTAACGTAAGTGTTTTAGTCAAGGAAGGTAAAATAACGAAAGCAGCATTAAATTCGCAAACACCCTTGGCAGTTGGTTCTGCTTTTAAATTAGCTGTACTCAAAGCACTAAAATCGGAAATTTCATTGGGTAAGCGAAGCTGGAAAGATGTAGTGCAGTTGCAAGCAAGTATGAAAAGTTTACCATCAGGAATGTTACAAACTTGGGCTTCGGGGTCATACTTAACAGTGCAGACACTAGCAGCTTTGATGATTTCTATTAGCGATAATACGGCTACAGATACTCTAATTAACTTAATTGGAAGACAGAAAATTGAGTCGTTATCTCCTCGTAATCGTCCTTTTTTAACGACTCGTGAATTATTTGTATTGAAAGGTAAAGAAAATCGGGATTTACTAAAGCGCTACCAAACCAGCAATCAAGCTCAACGCCGTGCAATATTAAATGGATTAGCAACTAGACCGCTTCCCGATGTCAGTGATTTCGAGGGGATTAATCCAGTCGCTCTTGATGTCGAATGGTTTTTTACAGCATCCGAACTTTGTGGATTAATGTCCGATGTTGCCGATTTACCACTTATGAGTATTAATCCAGGTGTGGCAAATCCGAAAAATTGGCAGAAAGTAGCGTATAAAGGTGGTTCTGAGCCTGGTGTTATAAATATGACAACTTGGCTGCAAGCGAAAAATGGTAAAAATTACTGTGTAGTTGCCACTTGGAATAATAGCAAGGCGCCAATAGAAGAGTCAAAATTTATGGCATTGTATACTAGTACAATTACTCAACTCGCGACAAGTAAATAAACACATAGTTAGCGCAAGTACTAATTTCACAAAATGATTTGGGTGTGCAGATACCCTTAGTAAGTCATAAATTATTTTGGGAATGAAATTATGCTATCTTCATAATATCCAAAATTCCAAATCCACAATTTAAATTGTTTATCGATTTCATCAAATGATGCCGACTTTGAAAAGGCGCCTGTATTTTCTGACAGCTAAAACTACGATACATTGATGGCACTGCTTACTTCTTTATGATTTATTTCAAAAATTGTTGCAATTTAAATATCAAATCGAAGCATCGTAGTAAAATTCCTACCGAGTAATGATAGGTTTTGCCATAAAACCACCCTTCAATAGTTCTTTCGTTGTATCCTGTCAAAGTTGACAAAGTTGTAGTACATGCTTTCATGTACCCATGAGGATTTCGCTCTCCTGGGTGAGGGAGTTCGACACCTGGATGAATAATAGGAATCCATTTTAGGCACCACTCAGATGGCGCCATTGGTTGAAGAAGTGCCAAAAATATCCGCTGGTTATTTGGTTGCCCTTGTACTTGAGACAAGACAAATTTTGCTAACCAACGAGGAAGGTTAATTGTTTTATCTGCTGCTTTATCTGGAGCTTGCATCTAATCATCACTAATTTTCAAGCTTTTCTTGACTGTTATTTATTAACATTTGATACTAAGCACACTTATTGTTGCTTACGCTTGCTTTAACACCACTTGCTCGCGTGGCGCCCTTATACCCAGAATGGTTATTAATGGGCGCCAATCTTCGGTTTCCATTTAAAACGCGACTTCAGGGCACAGGTTATCAGAGTGCGTCAAATCTGAGATAAAAGCAGCAAGTGCATCTATACCAGTATGTAACGTACCATCGGATGAGCGGTAGCCTCGGCGCCCCCAACCGTGCCAACCCAATTTTTCTCCAACCTCTCCAAATGTTGTGATAATTTCCTCATCAGTTGGCGCCGATACCGTATTTTGTTGTAGTGCTTTCAATTCTTCTTGTTGCTTGACGCTAATTGCCCTTAGTTGGATTAATTCCTTATCCTTTAACTCGACAACATTTTCTAGTCGCTCGACTTTTGCCATTAGTGGTGCAATTGTTTTTTCTAGGTCTGAGTTAACAACTTTTGCAGCTTGGGCGTTAAAAGTGTTACCCCAGTTGTTCGCACTGGCGCCTGCCAACGCTTTTTCTAACTCTGCTACTCGTTGTTCTAATTTTTGGTTTTCGATTTGTAGCGCACGGACGGATTGTAGTTCCTCTTCTTTGGCTGCCAGTTGCTCAATTAATGCTTGCGAACGCTGTACCAATTTTTGAACATGTTGTTCAGCTGCAATGAGTTCGCGTTTTGCTGCTTGTAGTGCAGCGTCGCGAATTTTTATAAACTGCCCCTGTTCTTCTTCAGCTTTTTCTTTATCTCGTTGTGCGAAAGCAGAGGCAATTTTTTCTTCTACTTGTTCGAGCGTAAATAATTGTTCGGAAGTAGTGGAATTATTACCTTGTTGTGTTTCTGGTTGCAATTGGCTTTCTTTGAATAAATTTTTGATATCCATCCCTTGAGCCACTGTGTTATCTAGTAACACCCAAAATGAATTAGCCTGCTGGGACATAATAATGCCGCGATAACCAGCCCAAGTTTTATCGTGCGTTACTACTACTCTTACTCCAGGAGCAAGAGGAGGGAGAGAGGGAGAGAGTGGGGGAGTGGGAGAATTCAATTGACTTTTAGCATTTTGTAGGCTTTGTTGCGCTATTACTCCCCCACTCTCCCTTTCTTCCTCTCCCCCACTCTTCTTCACTTGTTGTGCTGTTTTCTTTCCTGTGCGTACTAATTCTTTGATTAAGTCGGTGCTGACTTTGGTTAATTGGCGAAGTGCTGAGACGCTCCATTTTTGAACGTTTTGACGCACAAGACGCTGTATTTTTGGAGAGAGCTTTTCAAACCAACCCCATATTTCCATCGCCGAAGTGGCTACGTAGCGAGAACTTCCGAAGTCGTCGCTAGAAAGCCAAGAAGAAAATACCTTTTTCCTGTTAGGGCACTCACGCAGGCAGTCAAAATATAAGTCTTGCAATGCTCGTCCGACTTCTAGTAATCCATCAAAGGTTTGACGGACAAAACCTAAAAAGTTACCGAGAGTAGATTTTGCTTTGGTTTGTAAGTCAGGAAGTGTAAATTGGCTGTAATCAAAATTGTAAGCCAGCGATATTGGTACTATGCTGCTAGCTTCTGAGTTCAAATGTACTGAAATAATACTTGGCTTATATGTCATCATAGTGTTGACCTTAATATTGGGTCTAGATTGAAGGCGAGCGCCCGTTCCGCCAAGAAGGATGCGCTCGCTTTCTATTTATGTCTAAATTTTAATACATGTGAGACACATATTTTTAAACTTGTAAAAAATATTTATATATTTGTAATATGATAAAATGTGCTTTAGAGAAAGATTTGTTTAAACAGGCAACTACAAGTAAATTAAAAGGAGTTGAATCTGTATGCTTAACATTGATTAGATGGCGACTGAAAGAAATTATGGCTAGGTACAACATTAAGGGCGTAAGCCTAGCCAGCAGATTAGACGTAGGTCCAAACGCTATTTCTGCTCTTAGAAACGCCAAAACGATGCCGCGCCTTGATGGGGTGGCATTAAATTCGCTATGCAATGCTTTAAATGAGTTGGCACAAGATTTGGATAAGCCGATAACACCAACAGATTTACTAGACTATTCGCCAGACCCGATGAATGCTGCCGAAGCTTTAGAGCTTTTTAGCCTTCGGGGGCGCCATAACAAAAAAACAAGAAAAAATGGGGCATTAGAGCAGTCAATAGATGGAAATACTGCAAATGCCTCGTAAAGCGGTTAAGCATTTTATCCAGTACAAGTCAAAGTAGTCTATTTATACCTAAAACCTGTTTCTCCAATCTTGAACTAATAACAGGGCACGCACACTATGGGTGCCTTTCTTCATAAACACGCCCAAGCTTTGAACGTGTTGTCGGCTCATCTAAACTGACCAATGATTTATGATATGCCGCGTTAGCTATTTTGTTTTGTTGGGTATTTTAAGGAGAGAAGTGATTTTATGCTTAAAGGCTGTATCTACAAAATTAACTTATTACAATTAATTATTTGATTTGGATATCTTATATATTTATGAACTCTATCTTGACCAAGCTCGAAAATTTGAAAGTCCTACAGCCATCTGATTTAGATTGGATGACTCAAACTGGTGCCCCCGAAGATTTTCCAGTTGGGGGAGTGCTAATTCAAGAGGGTCAGGTTTCGGAGTCGGTATATTTTGTCATAGAAGGCGCCGTAGCAGTTGTAATTTCTCAAAGTAATTCTGAGCAAACGCATGAAATAGTGCGTTGTGGTAAGGGTGAAATTATAGGAGAAATGTCTTTTGTAGATGATAAAAAGCCATCAGCAACGGTTTTGGCAGTAGAGGCAACTAGGGTACTGTCGATACCAAAACGGCAGTTACAGCTAAAAATGGAGCGAGACCCAGATTTTGCGGCTCGGTTTTATCAAGAGTTAGCTATGATTTTGTCATCGCGGTTACGGAGTCTCTCTAAGTTACTGGCACAAAACAAAATTGTCCCTGGACAGGCATTAAGAAAAGTGCTAATGGTTTTCGCCGTACTCAATGATAATGATATCGATTGGATGGTGACTCGCGGTAGAAGGGATTCGGCGGTAGCAGGGACTGTGCTAATTCAACAAGACCAACCAGTAGAAGCACTGTACTTTTTGCTCAAAGGTAATTTAGCAGTACTGTTTTCGATGATGGTTGATGGGGTTCCGACAGAGAAAGAACTTGCAAGACGCGCGAGTGGAGAAATTGTAGGGGAGATGTCTTTTGTAGAAGCAGGGAATGCATCGGCAACAATTAAATGTGCAGAAAATTCGCTTGTATTAGCCATACCCCAAAAACTGTTAAGAGAAAAGCTAGAGCGTGACCGTGGTTTTGCAACTCGCTTTTACCGTGCGATATCTCTTGTATTAATTGACAGATTGCGTGAAGGTCTAGTGCAGCGCGGGTTTGGGCAGAAAGCTTACGACCAAGACCAACAGATGGTATCAGATGTTGAGTATGAGGATGAAATTCCCTTAGATGTGCTGGAACCAACTTTGTTGGCTGGTACTCGATTTAAATGGATGATGAATCGACTGGGATAACCTTGGCAACGGATGGAACGGATGTAACGGTGAGACCAGTTGGCGGTGTCGGTTTCCGTCCCGCCAAACTGGCGAACCCGAAGGGATGATTTGTTCGTTTATTCCTTGCATGTGTTTTGTCTGTTGCTAATTAGCTGTTGATTAAATTTGATGATTGGCGCCAACTTTAAACCTATTCTTAATTTCTGGCTTCAATACCTATCCCACGAACCTCAAACCCTAGATAACGAACATCACAAATCAACTATCCGTTACATCTGTTCTATCCGTTGCCAATATGACTTCTTCAAATATAAATGATAATCAAGACCAAAAGCCTTCTTTAGAAACGGTTGCTTCTCCTGAGAGACTCGACCAATTGATGAAGGTGGTCAAACCTATAGATTTGATACCTGTTGTTGCAGTAGGTGGATTGACTTTTACTGCTTTAGTTTGGAGTATTGTCGGTAGAATACCTGTGACTGTGACGGGACAAGGAGTGTTAATATCACCTTCTAGTGTGGTTGATATACAGTCTCCAATTGCAGGACAATTAGAATCATTATCAGTTAAAGATAATCAGTGTGTTAAGAAAGGTGAAGTTTTAGCCACTATTAAACCTGTGGAGTTAGAAAAACAACTCAAGCTTCAACAAGCTAAACGTGTACAGTTGGTTGCTCAAGCTGGTAATATAGGCGCCTTGGAATCACAGCGCTTTTCTGTGGAACAACAAGCGATTATTGCGACTCGTGCTAGTTTAAATCAGAGGTTGCGCGATGTTCAGGCTTTGTCGCCTGTGGCAAAACAAGAGTCTTTAGCGAGTTTAGAGCAGCAGCGTTTGAGTTTACAACAGCGACTTCAAGACAAGCAAGCATTAATATCTATATCTAAAGAAGGGGAATTAAAAACAATTCAAGAACAGCGTCGCAACCTTCAACAGCGTCTCAAAAATTTTAATGAGTTAGAACCAGTGTTGAAAAAGAGACTTGATAGCCGTAAGCAGTTACAAATCGAAGGCGCCATTGGAGGTGATACGGTATTAGAGGCAGAAAATGCTTACCGAGATAATCGTAACGAAATATCTAGTATTCAGGCTCAGTTAACAGAGTTAAACGGTAAGGAAATCGAAATTGAAAAATCTTTCCGTGAAAACCGCAGTCAAATTACTGAAATACAGACACAAATACGACAGCTTGATAGCCAAAGGATTACTATCGAAAAGTCTTTTAGGGACAACAGCGGTCAAATTTCAGATATTCAGGCACAAATTACTGGGTTAAACACTCGCAGTAAAGGCTTAGAACAAGAAAATCTCCAAGCATCTATAAATCGTAAAAATGAAATTGCAGAAGTTGAGCGGAATATTTCTCAACTTCAACAGCAAATTCAAGAACGCAGTCAAATAAAGAGTTTACACGATGGTTGCATTCTCGAAACCACTAGTATAGTTGGACAAGTCGTTAGTCCCGGCGCCCGTTTAGGTAGTTTACGCACGAACACATCTGGTAAAGAACAAGTGACAGGCATTGCATATTTCGATGTCAAAGATGGTAAGCGAATTAAACCAGGAATGACGATGCAAATTACACCCGATACAGTAAAACGCGAAAGGTATGGTGGCATAGTTGCAACCGTCAAATCTGTATCTGCGGTTCCTGTCACTTCTAGCACGGCATCAACTAGACTGGGTAACAGCGAACTAGCAGATACACTGACAAATAAAACCGCTAAGGTAGAAATTGTTGCCGAGTTAGTACCAGAAGAAAGCAATACCAGTGGTTACAAATGGTCATCATCCAAAGGACCCGACATGAAACTAACACCCTTGACGACCACAAGTGTAAGGGTGAAGGTAGAACAACAGGCGCCGATTACATTTTTACTTCCATTTTTACGTGAGTGGAGCGGTATTCAATAATTCAATAATCTTGTGGAATAAGCATCCTTGCCTGTTCCTTTTAAATGAGTGGTCAGTTATGGTTTAATATAGGGCACTTATATATTAGACCTGTATAAGAATTATGCAATTACGCTCATACCCGCCTAGGGCTGGAAGTCCCTAGGCGTTGGGGCACAAGTCCATTTAAATGGACTGAAACTAATAGTAGTATTAAAAACATGCTAATTTTTATCAAGTTTTTATACGTAGATGTGCAAGATGTCAATTAAGACATTTTCTTCAAATGGATTCCCAATTTTATCCTGATACATCTTAAGTAACTAGGGTTTGCTGAAAAAGTCGCAAAAAAGCAATTTAAAGGTTGACCAGTTATTTAAGCAAAATTAAATATAAGCTTATGTTGTTTATAAGCATAACTTTGATAACTTAAATTTATATAAAGCTGTAAAAAAGACGTTTTTTTAAAAAATAGACATAAAAAAGCACAAAAAAACCGTGATAGGTGAGTAGAAAGGTTCATTACTAAAAAAGTGATAGCAATTACGGTTAGAGAAGTATGAGGAAGTTTGGCCATGACTCGATTAAGACTAAATCTTCTTTTACCCTGCCCAAACTTTCCTTCAATACAATTACGAATTCTCTCTGATTCCAAAGCTTTTTTATTTTCATAAATAAAAACACGTATATTTACAAGTAGGCTTTATTCAAATCTTCGTTATCTTCGTACTAGCGGTCTAGTTGTCCGGTGAGACTGCGGTTACGTTCCCCGGTTTCCCAACCCGTTGGTGGGTTCACAATTAACTCTCCTTGTGCGGTTCTTTCTAGTTTTAAGTCTCGGTTTACTTCTGAATCAGGCTGCAAATTGTTCTTGGGTAACATACAGTCCAATTGATGATGGCAACTCCATCAGCAGGGTTTGGTTTTCAATACTGGCGGGTGTCTGTACCATCTTAACCTCTTGTATAATAGGGACTACAGGTTCTTAATGCCTGCCCTATTAACTAACATATTCTACAACGCATAAAGGCGCCCTTGCATTTGGTGAAACGCGCGTTGCTAATTTTCCTTGGTTGTAACGAGTGCCACTCGTCATTCCAGCACCGCAGCATTTGTTCTGTAACAACTTGCCATTTTAGTTTAAATTTAGCTGTTAAATACCCATTGACTGTTATTTCAACACCTTGAAAATGACTCTGCTCTTCTAAGCATACAGCACATGCTTCGGCTAATGCTGCTCCAAATGAAGGAGGGAAACGCAGGTAAACCTTGAGCTGAATCAGTTAGTTTTAGTTCTATGGGGTTGTTCAACATTAATGAACCGGATACAATAATTTAGTTTTATTGTACTATAGAGTGTCCAGCTTGTAGTAAATAGCAGCTTTTCTACGTCAGTTTGAGGATATGTAGTTTGAGTCGATTTGGCGCCACAGCAGTTTATTCTTATAATTAGCTTGCTAGCTTTTGCAAAAAATGATTAAATCTATCGCTATCCATTAAACCATTTTCCGACAATATCCGACGTACAGCGACTAAATGCATTGTTCGTACATAAGCTTGTTGCTCGTAACCAGGTAAAACAACTAATGTACCAGATGGTGGATATTGGTAAACTTTCTGTGAGCCAGTTGTTGGTACTGTTACAAAGCCTATACTTAAGATCAACTGTTCTAGTTCGGTGAATTTAATTTCTCTAACCATTATGACGAATTACTCCTTGTAGTTGGCTGAGAATATCATTTTTAAATTTAGCAAATATTTTGATTGCTTGTCGATTTAATATATTGTCTTTAGATAAACGAACTGTTACACTTTCACCGACCTTAGATAAGTCAAATCCTTCTAAGCTTTCAAAGTATGCTTGTAAATAGAGCCAGTAAGCTTGACTCTCTCTTGCGTCATATATAATTAAGATGCATGGCATTGGCTCGAATAACCATAGCTCCAAGTCTGTACGTGCGAGAGGAAAACTGATAGTTTTTTGGTCTGCAAGTAAAGAGAGTGAGTCTGTAGCCTTTAATTGTATATAAATCTGACCATTTTCAATTTCGCCTTCAGCATTATAAGTAAAGATTACTAAGTCATAACCATAATCATACTCAATGCGTTCTACAGAGTAACCGCACAAAAATACGTATCGTTCAACATAATTAACACTTAAGTCTGCTATTATATGCTCTCTTGGTCGCTTTTTTCTTACCATTGATTAAGTATTTTCCTTTTGACACAGTAAATGATATCAAAGTCACATGTGTTTGGGTAATTATAGAACTTTTATATTTAGGTTTTAAGTGGCGCCAACAAATATTTTGTAACTGTTTTGAAACAATTATGTCTTAACCAGCGTAATTTTACTTAGAGAACATATATGTAATAATTCCGGGATTGCCCTGAAGCCGCAGTTAGATTCTTCTAACTACAGTGGAGTAAGTAGTTGTTTAAAATATTACTTATGTGGAAGTGGTTGTCTCTAGAATACAAGCAGAAAAAAAATCAGCAAGTTAGTTTGCAAGAGCAAAGTATAACAAGCGAAGAAGCTTCGGTGGATAATCAGTCTCAAGACTCCGGCGCCTATACAAGGGGTGGTGGGTATGGTACTCAGTCGTCTTATCGAAATTGGACTGCTGGGGGACGATATATACCTAAATATTTCTAGTGCCTGATATCATGTCCGATAGCATAACCATAATAAAATTATTGTAGAGACTGGATTAATACGGTCTTTACGTGATGGGTATTTATGGCAAACAACCGGACATGATATTATTAATTGATTTCTTCTTGTTCCAAGATAGTGGGGATATCGCGACTGCCATGAATAATACGTACTATTGTTAGCAATTCTTCTGATACCAAGTAAAAAATCAGATATTTTTCAAAACCTCTAATACCCCATTTACGCAAACCTTGTAAACGAGGATTATTTACATTATAAAGATTGCCCAAACCTGGATTTTGAGCTAAGTTGGAGATGGTGCTTCGCGCTGCATCAAAAAAATTTAAAGCCGCATCTGTATTATTTTGGGCAATATAATTAAACGAATCATCAATATCGGCATTTGCCTTGGGAGTAATAAAAATCCGTAGTGTCATGGTTTTTCAGTCGCGCAAACGCTGTATCAATTCCTCCCTTTTATTTTCCCACCATTCCTCGCTAATTTCGATCTTGTCGCCACTATCTAACCCTTCAAGTAAGAGAGTTTCTAAACGTTTGCTTTCAATATTTTCTTGCTCAGTGCGAATCAAGTGGTGAATATACTCACTAGCCGTACTATAACCTTTTTGTTTAACTTGTTCTTCTACAAATGCCCGCATTGGTTCGGGTAAGGAGATGTTCATGGTACTCATCGCAAGGAACGGCAATAAAGGTACTGTGCAATCTTATTTTGACATTTTTTAGCATTTTTTGCCAAATATATCTCCGGAGCATTCTCTTGCAACCCTTATAACGACGACAATAAGCCTGCAAATCACCATTTCAGAACTTTGCCACATCTTTCTCTCATCACATCACACAATTGAGGTAGTGCATTTAAACTATCTGAAAGATTCAGTTGGCGTATCGGCTCTATTTGTAAAATGTCTACATGGGCTATATTTTTGTACCAATACTTAATAAATTGCCTTAAAAGTAAGACAAACGTAACAAAAACAGTGCTGTTAGCAAAATTTGGATGAGTTAGACGCATTCAAAACCTCTAATCGTGTCAGAGAGAGGGCTTGAATGTTAAAGCTATAAATTTTATGTCCGTCAAAGTGTCAAAAGGTTGTTTCTGCTGTAAATCTACAGCCACAAAATAAACATTAAATTCGTTAATTCAGTAGAATTACTGAACTGGTATTTAAGTTCCTAGATTTAAGCTAGATGACTGAAGGGTAATAACACTGACAATGCTGAAATAACTGCAATTGTCCGCGCGTTATAGCCTTTACTAAGCAACTGAGGTACACCAAAATCTTTCCTACCAAGGTTAGTCGTTTTAAATATGTACCTCACTAGGACGGGAACCGCTATAGTATTCGTATTTTCTATCTAGAGCAAATTAAATTCCTATTCCAAGGGGAAAAACAAATGGTAGAAAGGCAGCAGTCCAAGCGGTGGGTTCGCGATTATGTATTTGATATATTGCGCTCACTTGATATTCGCTATATTTTTGGTGTTCCTGGTACTAACGAAATTCCTATTATTGATGGATGCAGTATTAAGGAAAACGGTGTTACGTATATTGAATGCCTGCATGAAAATATTGCGATGGGCGCCGCAATGGGTTACGCGCGGATGACTGGGAAGCCTGGAGTGGTAGTACTTCACGTAACTCCGGGTGCAGGGCATAGTTTAGGTAATTTATTTAATGCTTGGAAATCAAAGGTTCCATTAGTTATTCTTTGCGGTCAACAGCATAATGAGCTTGTTACTCAGGAACCTCTGCTGGCATCGAATTTAGTGCAGGTTGTTAGCCAGTATACAAAGTGGGCACATGAACTACGCTCGCCACAAGAAACTGCTTTGGTACTGCAACGAGCTTTTAAAGAAGCAATGGCGCCTCCTACTGGATCTGTGTTTATTTCATTGCCTTGGGATTTCACGATTCAAAATATTGGTTTAGATGACAGAATTCAGGGCGTAACCCGCATTCCACATCAGTTCGTGGGTGATTTGACGGCAGTACAGCAGGCAGCCGATATCCTGAGTCAGGCTAAGAATCCAGTAATTGTTGCAGGTGATGGAGTAGGATATGCCCAAGCTTGGCAGGAACTGCAAACTTTAGCTGAACTACTTGGCGCCCCCGTTTACCTTGAGGGGATGAGCAGTATGGCTAATTTTCCTAATTCTGATTATCATTGGCAAGGTGAGTTACCTGGTACGCAACAAGGGACTCAAGCTTGTTTCAAAGACCATGATGTTGCTTTTTTGTGTGGTTTTGGCGCCCAAGCACAGCTAACGGTATTTAAATATTCGGATGGTCAACTAATTCCTAACTCAGTACGCCAGGTGTATTTACACAATAATACTTGGGAGATTGGTAAAAATCACTACGGTGAGTCAGCGATTTTAGGTGATATTAAAGCGACTCTGCCTAAACTTAATGAGTTGATAGAGAAAAAACAGCAGAAAGGCGCCGTAGAACGTAATCAACATCTGAGACAACTAGCTGAACAACGTTGGGGTGAGTGGCAGTATTACTTGAAACAGGTACAGCACAAAGAAGGGATTCGAGCGGTTGTGGTAGCAGATGCGTTGCGGGAACTTGTTAGTGAGTATAACTTAGAGCAAAAATTTGTTTATGTACATGAGGCTGTGTCTAATCCCAACCCATTTCAACTACTTTTGCCGTTTTCTGAACCTACTAGCTATTACTGTGTTGAAGGGGGGTCTTTGGGTTGGTCGATGCCAGCGACTTTGGGTATTAAGCTGGCAGAAAAACACTCTGAGTGTTTTAGTAATACTCCTGAGTTAGTTGTTAATGTTGTGGGAGATGGTTCTGCACTTTTCTACCCTCAAGTTTGGTGGACAGCTAGCAAATATCAACTCCCAATTCTTTATGTCATCCTTAATAATCGTGAGTACCGCACTTTATTACAAGGACTACAAGCAGTAGTAAAATCTTATGGTGATACAGAGAGTACAGAAGGGAATGGATGGCAGCCAGTTAGTTTAGAGCCAGATTACTTAAAGATTCAAAATCCAAATATCAATTTTGTCCACCTTGCCAAAGCATTTGGAGTTTGTGATGGGATACAGGTGCGGCAGGCTGAAAAGGTAAAAGAGGCGTTGAGAAAAGGTTTTGAGTTTGTACGTTCTAAGAAGCAACCATTTGTAGTTGAGGTGTTTGCTGACCAAACAGTTAAACCTGATGAACCTCAACCGATATCAGTGCAAACTGTTGAGCCACCAGTCAATATTTATTTGGCAACGAAGTTGAAAAGTAACGACAAGGCAGTTGATATGGAGTTATATCAGCAAATTGTTATGTAGCATTTGCTTAAACCAACAGAAACCCAAGGAGTGTAAACATGAGTGATAATATTTTAGATGTGGCAGTTGTAGGAGGCGGAATATCAGGAGTATATTCTGCGTGGAGGTTATTAACCGATGGAGGCAAAAAGTCGGTCACGGTTTATGAAGCTGACAAGCATATTGGCGGGCGCCTCCTGTCCGTCAAGCCACCGTGCATAAATAATATGGTTGCTGAATTAGGGGGGATGCGTATTCTACCTGCATCTATTCAACCTTTAGTTAACACGCTTATTTGGAAACTGAATGACCTTGCAGACAATCCCCAGTCGGGCATTACACAAATCGATTTGTACGACTTCCCGGTAAATGAGGGTGATGCATCTAACAATATCGTATTCACACGAGGAAAGTCATTCCGTTGGTCAAGTATTACCGATCCTAACTTTACGATGCTGCCCTATGAGTTGGCAGATGGGGAAAAGCACCAATCGCTCGGTAACATTATCCTGCAAGCTATCCTGAAAATTATTCCTGGTATTGACAAACTTCCTCCAGAAGAGCAACGCAGAAAGGCTCAAAGCGTCACCTATGGTCCTCAAAATCTGCCTCTCTACCAACAAGGGTTTTGGGATGTCCTAACACAGGTTGTGAGTTATGAAGCTTATAAGTTTGAGCAAGATGCTGGCGGGTATCTCACAACGCTTAGTAACTGGAATGCTGCGGACGCTATTCCGTGGTTTTTAGCTGACTTCGGTTCTAGGGCAACTTACCGTGGTTTTGCTCAAGGCTACAGACAAGTAGTGGTGAATATGGCTCAGTTGTTTACCAACGCTGGTGGTAATATTGTCTGCAATCAAAAATTAGCTAGTTTCGACTGGGACGGTAAGGCTTTTACTCTCAAATTTGCCAATGGTAATACCGTTAAGGCTAAAGCAATTATCCTTGCCATGCCACGGCGCTCGTTGGAACTTATCTCATGCGGCAATCAATATTTAAGCGATCATGCCACTAGCAAGCTAATTAAGAGCGTGACTCCAAAGTCTGCTTTTAAAATATTTTCTACCTATCCGACACCGTGGTGGCAAAAGTTAAACCTGAGTTTAGGTCGCAGCGTAAACGATTTGCCCCTTCGTCAAACTTATTATTGGACTGATAGCCAGGGAAAACCGATTAAGGATGGGCAAGCAATGCTCATGGCTAGTTACGATGATGGAACTAACACCGAATTTTGGGACGGCTATCGCGACTGGAGTAGTGCGAAATGGAAGGCAAAGGGGCTACAAAAAACAGAAAAAAATGCAATGAAATGGACAGACGAGGCGCCCCAATGGAGTGACTACGAAGCACCGCCACAAATGAGAGTTGAGATGACACGGCAATTAGCCAAGATACACGGAGTTCCCGAAGCGAGTATACAGCCTAATGAGGTAAGTTTTAAAGACTGGGCTGAAGATCCATTTGGTGGGGGTTGGAATTTCTGGAACATTGGAGTTGAAAGCCCGAAAGTGATGAAATCTATCATCAAGCCTAATTCAACCTTACCACTTTATATTTGTGGAGATGCTTATTCTAATTGGCAAGGATGGGTGGAAGGTGCTTTAGAAACCGCCAATATGGTGTTGGCGCTACCTGAGTTCAAGGTGGAACCACTAAGTGAAGCCCTTAAAATTATTTCAAAGAGCCTTCCTAATGCCCCAAGCAATTATCCTTACACAATTAAGCTTGAGGCTGTTGGAGGCACCTTTCCCTTTGATTATGAATGGACAGTCACAGGGTTGCCAACTGGGTTAACGTTTGATCCTACTACTGGAGTAATTCAAGGAACTGCACAGGTAGCAAGCGGGATGTTTCCGCTTTCAATTACAGTTTCACAGGGAGGGAATACCAATACACAAACTCTCTCATTACAAGTTGTCCCTACTGGGGAAATTGAAATCACTACCGCGAGCCTTCCTGGGGCACCAAAGTATCATGCTTATTATGCCAAACTCGAAGCGAGTGGAGGTAAACCCCCTTTTCATTACACATGGAAGTGCGATGGTTTGCCATCTGGCTTAACGCTTGATTCTACTACTGGAGTCATTGGAGGATCTCCGCATGTGCCTGTTGGGGAGTATTCGGTTCAAGTAGTTGCTTCTCAGAACGAACAGAGCAGCCCTACCAAAACTTTTAAAATAAATGTTTGGCTACCTATCACTGCTTCGGAATTAGAAACAAGTTTGGGTCAATCTCAAATTAGTTCCTAGAGATTTATATCCCAATAGATCAAGCTAGTAATAGTTTTAGCACAGTGCGAAACATATAACGAAGGCAGATGACAGAAGGCATTCAGATGGGGTTTTTACTCCACTTGAATGTAGACTGCCAACAGTGGTAGGAGTCTTAAACTAGGGTGTTGACTTTTTTTAAGGTTTAAGAAATTAATTATTGTTATTACAAAGGATAGAAATGAAGATGAATAGTAACTTAGAAAAACAAATTAATTCAACAGCTTCTGGCTTAAATAATGAGTTACATGATAACAGTATTAATAATTTTTCCAGCCTAGAGTCTATTTATTATGACGGAAGGCACTACGAACTGATTTATAAAAATAATTATCTTGTACCCGATTTATTAAGTTCTGACATTCCTTTTTGGATTGATATGGCAAATCAGTATGGTGATTCCGTTTTGGAGCTATGCTGTGGTAGCGGAAGAATTTCCATTCCCTTAGCACAAGCAGGTAAACAAGTGACGGGAATTGATATTTTAGATTCAATGCTATCTGAAGCTAGGGAAAAATGTCCTCAAGCAGAATGGATAAAAGCTGATGTAAGAAACTTTGATTTAGGTAAGAAGTTTTCCTTAATTATATTTCCTTTTAACTCCCTCGGTCATTTGTTAGACATAAAAGCAATTGAACATTGTGTAAGGATTCAGGTGACCAGTGGGCGCCTCCTTCCTAAAACTTTAAGCGAGT
>ERZ1066119.616-NODE-616-length-22940-cov-14.292069_pt1 | contig 22940 bp, 18 predicted proteins | sample MGYA00382766_ERZ1066119 | MGnify/ENA primary metagenome ERZ1066119 (study PRJEB33369, sample SAMEA5778349) | biofilm metagenome | biome: Industrial cooling water; feature: Water cooling tower basin; material: Biofilm | place: United Arab Emirates | collected...
GAACCCGTGTTTCAGCCGTGAGAGGGCCGCGTCCTGACCGCTAGACGAAGGGGCCACATACGGTTTGCGCCGCGATGGCCGGACATTTTGACCGGTCGCGCCACTGGTGACCCCTACGGGAATCGAACCCGTGTTTCAGCCGTGAAAGGGCCGCGTCCTAACCGCTAGACGAAGGGGCCTCCCGTTGCCGGGTCGGTGGCAAGGCGCGGCCATTAGGCGCGCGACATGCGCCCGTCAAGCGCGCTCAACCGACTGCGGTCAATCGGAGAAGGCGGCATCCTCGAGATGGAGTTCGACTTTGGGCGTGTTGCCCCAATCGTCGATCTTGGCGCGGCCGGCCAGCCAAAGCTTGCGGCCTCGCGCGCCGTGCAGCAGCGCCTGGCCGAGCGCGCTTTCGGCAGCGCGGAACGCTATGCCCTTGAAACTGCGCCCGTCGTCGCCGGCTGCGATGACTCGCAGGTGATCGCTCCCGACGATATCAGCACTGACCAGGCGCACGGGGCCAACCGCCACCCGCGGCCCGGGCCAGCCCATGCCATAGGGTCCAGCTTCCTCGAGACTGCCCACTAACTCGGTCGTCAACCCGCCGGGGGCGATGGCGATATCCAGCAATGTGTCTTGTTCTGCCGAAGCCCGGGCAACCGCATCGCCCAGCCGATCGTGCAGCCAGGCGGCAAAGTGCTCGACGCGATCCGCCGCCACCGTAAGCCCCGCGGCCATCGCATGCCCGCCACCCGCGATCAGCAGGCCGGCATCTCGCGCGGCGATAATTGCGGCGCCGAGATCGACACCTGCGATCGAGCGGCCGGATCCTTTGCCAGCCGCTCCGTCCAGCGCGACCACCAGCGAGGGCTTGCCGGTTTTCTCCTTGATGCGCCCAGCGACGATGCCGATCACGCCGGGGTGCCAGCCTTCACCGGCCAACACTACGACCGCGCGATTGTGCTGCGCGGCGATCTGGGCCTCGGCCGCCTCCTGTACGGCCGCCTCGATTGCGCGGCGCTCCTCGTTCAATGCGGAGAGCTGGGCCGCAATGGCTCGTGCTTCGTCGGCATCCTCGGTGGTCAGGAGGCGAACACCGAGTGTCGCTTCGCCCACCCGGCCGCCTGCATTGATTCGCGGGCCCAATGCAAAGCCGAGGTCGCTGCATTGAGGGCTGCGCGTCAGGCGGCTGGCATCGATCAGCGCCGCCATGCCGATATTGGCGCGCCGCGCCATCACCTTGAGCCCCTGGGCCACGAACGCGCGATTGAGGCCGTGCAGCGCGGCTACGTCGGCGACTGTTCCCAGTGCCACCAGGTCGAGCAGGGCCATTAACTCGGGTTCGCGCCGGGTGGCGAAATAGCCGCGACCGCGCAGCGTTCGCACCAAAGCAACGCCAAGCAGGAACGCCACGCCCACAGCCGCGAGGTGACCATGGGCCGCGCCTTCGTGGCATTCGTCCAAGCGGTTGGGATTCACCAGGGCGACCGCGCGCGGGAGCTCGGTCGCGCATTTGTGATGGTCGACCACGATCACATCGATGCCGGCCTCATGGGCCTGCGCCAGCGCGTCATGCGCCATGGCGCCGCAATCGACGGTCACGACGAGGCTGCTGCCGCGCCGACCGAGCTCGACCAGCGCCTCTCCCGACGGGCCATAGCCTTCGAGCAGGCGGTCGGGGATGTAGTAATCCGCTGCTACACCGAGGTCGCGCAGCAGCCGCACCAGCAGCGCCGCGCTGGTCGCGCCGTCGACGTCATAGTCGCCGTAAATCGTGATCTTCTCGCCGGCGATGACGGCCTGGGCGAGGCGGTCGGCCGCGGCATCCATATCGGCGAAGATCGACGGGTCGGGGAGGAACGCGCGCAGGGTCGGTGCCCGCTGCCGCTCAAGATCTGCGTGCTCGACACCGCGCGCCAACAAGAGCTGGCTGACGATGTCGTGATCGAGCGTCGCCGGATTGCCCAGCGCCATATTGCCGCCGCGCCAGCGCCAGCGGCGCCCAGCCAGCGACTGTTCGACACCCAAGGCGAAGGCCTGGCCAAAAGTCGATGAAGTAAGCTGCATCTCTGCCAGATTACCGGCCAGGGGCGGCGCGCGAAAGGCCGCGTCCTTGACAATCGACAGCCCACCGGCGTTCGTGCACGCCATGCCGCCGGAAAAGCTTTTGATCGTCTGGCACAGCCGAACCGGCGCCAGCGAGGTCATGGCGCGCTCTGCTGCGGAGGGAGCGGGGAAGGCCGCACGGCTCCTGCACTGCGATGCGGCGCACGCGACGGATTTCATCGCTGCGGCCGGCTACCTCTTCTGCTGTCCTGAAAATCTCGCGGCGCTGAGCGGCGCGATGAAGGAGATGTTCGATCGGCTCTATTATCCGTTGTTGGGACAGATAGAGGGCCGCCCCTACGCAACTGTCATCGCGGCCGGTTCGGACGGCACCGGGGCACAACGCCAGCTCGACCGGATCGCCACTGGCTGGCGCTTGCGGCGGGTGGCCGAGCCAGTGATCGTGAACTTCGCTGCCCAGACGCCCGAGGCCATCCTCGCCCGGAAGATCGTGACGCCCGAGGATTTGCGCGGCAGTTCGGAGCTCGGCGCGGCCATGGCGGAGGGTCTGATACAAGGCGTGTTCTGACTTGCTGCTCACGCAGGCTGCAACATGTCCTGCTCGCGCCAGGCACCGAAATCCGCCTTTGCCCGATCGGTATAGGCAAGCTTGCGAGATTTCTTGCTCACCTCCGGCAAGGGCGGGAAGAGGCCGAAATTGACGTTCATGGGTTGATAGGTTTCCGCCTCGGCGTCCCCGGTAATGTGCGCCAGCAGCGCGCCCATCGCGGTAGTGCGGGGCGGGGTGGTCCACTTCCTGCCGCCCAGTTCAGCCGCCGCCATCAACCCCGCCATCAGGCCCACGGCGGCGCTTTCGACGTAACCCTCGCAGCCCGTCACCTGTCCGGCAAAGCGAATATGTGGCGCTGCCTTCAACCGAAGCTGACGGTCGAGCACCAGAGGACTGTTGAGGAACGTGTTGCGATGAAGGCCGCCGAGCCGCGCGAACTCGGCGTTCTCCAGCCCCGGTATGGTGCGGAACAGGCGCACCTGCTCGGCGTGCTTCAGCTTGGTCTGGAAGCCGACCATGTTCCACAGTGTGCCAAGCGCGTTGTCTTGTCGGAGTTGGACCACGGCATGAGGCCATCGGCCTGCCGGATGCTCGGGCGTCGCCCAATGCGGATTGTCGAGCCCCACCGGCTTCATCGGTCCGTAACGCAGCGTATCGACGCCGCGCGCGGCCATCACCTCGATGGGCATGCAACCTTCGAAGTAAGGGGTGTTAGCTTCCCACTCGCGAAATTCGGTTTTCTCGCCGTCGAGCAAGCCCTGATGGAAGGCGAGGTACTGCTCCTTCGTCATGGGGCAGTTGATGTAATCCTTGCCACCCTTGTCCCAGCGCGCGGCCATCCAGCAGACGGACATGTCGATACTGTCGCGGTGGACGATAGGCGCAATGGCATCGAAGAAGGCAAGCCGGTCGGAGCCGGTGGTGGCGATGATGCTCTCGGCCAGCGCCTGCGCAGTCAGCGGTCCGGTCGCGACAATCGTGGGCCCGGAGGAGGGGAGGGCGTCGACGCGCTCGCGCACGATCTCGACGTTGGGCAGCGCAGCGAGCTCACGCTCCACCGCCGCGGAGAACACCTCTCGGTCGACCGCCATCGCACTTCCCGCCGGGACCCGAGCCTCTTCGCCCGCCCGCATGACCAGGCTGTCGAGCCCGCGCATTTCGTGATGTAGCAATCCGACGGCATTGTGCTCGTGATCGTCGGAGCGGAAGCTGTTCGAACAGACCAGCTCAGCGAGGCCGGCACCTTGGTGCGCGGGCGTGGTGTCGCCGCCGCCGCGCATTTCCGACACACGCACGCGAAAGCCGCGCCGCCCGAGCTGCCAGGCCGCCTCGCTGCCGGCCAGGCCACCGCCGATGATATGGATATCGTGAGTCACGGAAAAGCGCCTAACGCGGGCTGGCGGCCTAGCTCAACTCTTATGACGCTACGCCGGTGCCGCGCCGCGTTTACCCGTGGTTGACGGGTTGACAGGGTCTTGGCGAAAAACTCACGGCTCCGAAGTTTACGGAATGCCTGCGCCTTCCACCCCAGTCGCGGGGCGGGCTTGTTCGAAGGCAGGGTGGGGCAGACGGAACGGGGTCCCATCCGCCATCATATGCGCTGACCAACCCGTGTAGGAAAATGTTTTCTCACAGCTCCGTTGGGGTCGGATCGTCACGGTCCGGAGTGGTTTCGGGGGCGGTCTGCTCCGCATCGCGGGCCAGCATTTCTTCCACGATCGCCTCCTCCGCCGGCGTCTCGGGTTCCGCTTCCTCATCCAGACGCACAGCGCTCACTACATGCTCGTTCTCGGCGACATGAAAAAGGCGCACGCCCGCCGAACCCCGCCCGATGACGCGCAGGCTTTCCAGCGGGAGGCGGATGAGCTTTGCCTGATCGGTGACCAGCAGCAGCTGATCGGCCTTGGTGGCAGCAAAACTCGCGACAACCGCGCCATTGCGCTCGATATTGTCGATATTCGTAATGCCCTGGCCGCCCCGGCCGGTGCGCCGATATTCATAAGCGCTCGAGAGCTTGCCATAACCATTGGCGCAGACGGTGAGGATAAATTGCTCGCGCTCGGCCAATTCGGCAAAGCGCTCCGGTACCAGTTCGGGCTCGCCCTCCTTTTCGGCCTTCCATGGAGCGAAGCGGAGATATTGCTCTCGTTCTTCCGTGCTGGTGCCGACGCGGTGGAGGATCGAGAGCGAGATGACCTCGTCTTCGCCCTTGAGGCTCATCCCGCGCACGCCCGTGGAGGTGCGGCTGGTGAATTCGCGGATATCGTCCGCGGCGAAGCGGATTGCCTTGCCGCATTGGCTGGCGAGCAGGACATCATCCCCCGGCTCCAGCAGAGCAACGCCGATCAGCCGGTCGTTGCTGCCGGGATCGAATTTCATGGCATATTTGCCGTTGCTCGGGACATTGGCGAAGGCGTCCATGCTGTTGCGCCGGACGTTGCCGCGCGCGGTGGCGAAGACGACTGACAGCGCTCCCCAACTCGTCTCATCCTCGGGCAGGGGCAGCACGGTGCGGATCGTCTCGCCGTCTTCCAGCGCAGGGAGCAGGTTGACGATCGGCCGGCCGCGCGTTGCGGGGCCGCCTTCGGGCAGCTTCCAGACCTTGAGGCGGTAGACCTTGCCGGTGGTCGAGAAGAACAGCACCGGGTTGTGGGTGCTGGTGACGAACATCTCGCGCACCGCATCCTCATCCTTGGTTGCCATGCCGCTGCGGCCCTTGCCGCCGCGGTTCTGGGCCCGGAAGGTCGAGAGCGGGGTGCGCTTGATGTAACCATCATGGGTGACGGTCACGACCATCTCGTCGCGCTCGATCAGGTCTTCGTCGTCCAGGCCGTCCCAGGCCGGCGCAATCTCGGACAGGCGAGGGCTGGCATAGAGGGTTTTGATCTCCTCCAGTTCCTCGCGCATCACGCCATAGAGCTTCACCCGGTCGGCAAGGATCGAGAGATATTCCGCGATAGCGGCCGCAAGCTCTTCCAACTCGCCGCCGATCTCATCCCGCCCGAGCGCGGTCAGGCGATGCAGTCTCAGGTCGAGTATCGCCTTCACCTGGCGTTCGCTCAGGCGATAGGTGCCGCCATGCTCGTCGCTGGACGGCTCGATCGCTTCCACCAGCGCGATATATTGCGCGATATCGCCGATCGGCCATTCCTTGGCGAGCAAACGGGCGCGCGCCTCCGCCGGATTGGGCGCGCCGCGGATCATCGCGACAACCTCGTCGAGATTCGAGACCGCGACCACCAGGCCAAGCAAGATGTGCGCCCGGTCGCGTGCGCGGTTGAGTTCGAACTTCGTGCGGCGAGTGATGACCTCTTCGCGGAAGGCGATGAAGGCCTGGATGATGTCGCGCAGCGAAAGCGTCTCGGGGCGGCCGCCACGGATTGCGAGCATATTGGCGGGAAAGCTCGCCTGAGCGGGGCTATGGCGCCAGAGCTGGTTGAGCACGACCTCCGCGGTGGCGTCGCGCTTCAGGTCGATCACGACCCGGACACCCTCGCGCGAGCTTTCGTCGCGAATGTCCGAAATGCCTTCGACCTTCTTTTCCTTGGCGAGCTCGGCAATCTTCTCGACCAGGCCAGACTTGCCGACTTGATAGGGGATGCTGGTCAGAACGATGGATTCGCGATCGCCGCGGCTGCGCTCGATGGTGTGGCGAGCCCGCATGAGGATCGAGCCGCGCCCCGTCGTATATGCGCTGCGGGCCCCATGGCTGCCAAGAATGATCGGCGCTGTCGGGAAATCGGGACCGGGGATGATCTCGAACAGCTCGTCGCTCGTGATCGCTGGATTGGCAATGAACGCGAGGCAGCCGTCGATCACTTCGCCCAGATTATGCGGCGGAATGTTCGTGGCCATGCCGACCGCGATGCCGCCAGCGCCATTGACCAGCAGATTAGGGAAGCGGGCGGGAAGCACTGTCGGCTCGCGCCGCGATCCGTCATAGTTGTCGACGAAATCGACGGTATCCTTGTCGAGATCGTCGAGCAGGCTGTTGGCAACCCGAGCCAGCCGCGCCTCGGTATAGCGCATGCTGGCCGGCGGATCGGGGTCCATCGAGCCGAAATTGCCCTGGCCGTCGACCAGCGGCACGCGCAAGGACCAGTCCTGCGTCATGCGCGCTAAAGCATCGTAGATCGCGGAGTCGCCGTGAGGGTGGTAGTTACCCATCACGTCGCCGACGATCTTGGCGCTCTTTCGGTATGGTCGCCCGGCGACGAAGCCGCCTTCCTGACTGGCAAAGAGAATGCGGCGATGGACCGGTTTCAGCCCGTCACGCACATCCGGGAGCGCGCGGCTGACGATTACGCTCATCGCGTAATCGAGGTAGCTGGTCTTCATCTCATCGACGATGTCGATGCGGGTGTATTCGTCACCGCCCGGTGCGGGCGGGTCCATCAGGTCGGTCTGGTCGCTCAATTTTCGCTATTTTCGATTGTTGCGGGCGAGGCCCCGGGATCAGAGAAAAACTCTAGTCCCGGATGCAGCAAAAGGCGACTCAAAGCGTCGGCGCGGAAGCAAACACGCAACCGTTTTCCACACTTGCTCCCGTCTGCAGCCGCCTGAACGAATCCAAGGCACGGTATTCAATGGCCGTTCACCACTCGGAACTCAGAAGCGTTGCATTGCGCAAGCAAGCGGGGCATTCCAGATTGAGCAAATCCAGCCCCCGCTGGCGCATTTTTTGCCATCTCTGTGGAGAGAGACATCATGAGCTTCAGCCGTAAAGCCGCCCTCCGGCGCTTCTTGTCCCCGCTTGCTTTGGCCGCTGTCGCCAGCGTCGGGGTCGCGAGCATTCACGCGCCCGCCGTGGCGCAGAAAAAGAAGGAGCAAGCCGCTCCCAAAGCGAGCTACTCGAAGGAATTCATCGCCGCGTACAAGCCGGTTGAAACGCAGGCCAATGCGGCCGGTGCTGACTTCAACGCGCTGAAGGCATCGGTTCCGACCCTTACAGCAGCTGCCACAACGCCGGATGACAAAGCAGCCGCCGGCCGGATGACCCTGATGATCGGTCAGAAGACCAATGACTACGCATTGGCTTTGCAGGGACTTGAGATGATGTTGGCGAGCGGCCGAACCGACGCCGCGTCGTTAGGCCAGCTCAATTTTGCCGCCGGACAGTTCGCCTATAATCTCAAGGACTACGCCAAAGCGCGCACCTATGTCGACGCCGCGATAAAGGCGGGTTACACCGAGAATGATCCGCAGCTTCTGCTGGCCGAAGCATACTTCGCAGAAAAGCAGTACACGCCCGGCCTCAAGGTTCTGACCGATGCAATCGCGGCGCGTAAGTCAGCAGGACAAGCTGTGCCCGAAGCATGGCTGAAGCGCGGGCTCGCCACTGCTTACAGCAACAACCAAACGGCCGAAGCGCACAAGTGGGCGTTGATGTATGCGCGTGATTTCCCGAGCCAGACGAGCTGGGGCGATGCTATCGCGATTGCAGTCAACACTGGCAACTACCAGACACCCGAGATGCTCGACCTGCTGCGCCTGGCGCGCCGCACTAACACGCTGCGCACCAAGGCAATGTATCTGGAATATATCGACGCGGCGGACGCGCGTAAGCTCCCCAATGAAGTGGTGACCCTTCTTGATGCAGGCACTGCGGCCAAGGTCGTCGATAACAGCATTCAGCTCGTCAAGGATGCGCGCTCGGTTGCAACCGCTCGGATCGCGGCCGACAAGGCCGAGCTCCCGTCGCTCTTGCGTGATGCGAATGCCGCCAATGCCAAGCTTGTCACAGTGATGGCTGCTGCCGATACGCTGCTGAGCTATGGACGCGCAGCGGAAGCCGAGAAGTTCTACGGCAAAGCCGCGGCGATGCCGGGCGCAAACGTCCCGCTGGCCTTGACCCGCATGGGCATTGCCCAGGTGGATCAAGGAAAGTTCGCCGATGCACAGGCCACCTTTGCGAAGGTGCAAGGTCCGCGTCAGCAGATAGCTGGCTTGTGGTCGCTATATGCGGCTCAGAAAGCGGGCGGGACGGCGATCGCCGCCGCGAGGACTACGACAGGCTGAGATTGCGCTTACGTCGTACCAGGGGGCGCCGGGCGATCCGGCGCCCTTTGCGTTTCATCTGGCTTGTCACTGAAGCGGCGCGAACTCGCCGCTCTGCTCGTCCAGCAATTGAAGCACGCCGTCGGCAATGCCGAACACGGCTCCATGCAATTTCAATGAGCCGTCCCGCTCCTTCTCGCGCACGCAGGGAAAGCTGCGCAGATTTGTCAGGCTGACGCGCACGGCAGCTTGCTCCATTGCGCGTTCGGCCTCGCGCCCTTGCGTGCCCAGGCTGCGGGCAATCGGCTCCCGAACCTCGTCCAGCATGGAAATCCATTGCGCGACGAAGCCGCCTTCACCCGGTTCAGCGCCATGCAGCGACTGGGTCAACGCCGCCTGGCAGCCGCCACAGCGGCCGTGGCCCATCACGACGACGTGCCTCACCTTCAAGAACTGGATCGCGAATTCCAGCGCGGCGGAAACGCCGTGCTGGCCGGGGCTGGTCTCGAACGGGGGCACGAGGGCGGCGACGTTGCGCACGACGAAAATTTCGCCTGGGTCGACGTCGAAAATCTGCGCCGGATCGACCCGGCTGTCCGAACAGGCGATGACCAGCAGGTCGGGCGATTGCCCTTCGCGCAATTCGGTCCAGCGTTCGCGCTGGTTGGTCCAGCCAGCGGCGCGAAAGCGGCGATAGCCTTCGAGCAGGCGACGAAATTCAGGCATCAGAAACGCTCGCCGCGGATAACCTCTACATCCCACATGGTCAGCAGAAACCCATGCGAGGTGAGTATCGGAGCCAGCCGTCCGGCCAGGCTGCTCGCCTTTTCTGCAGAAGCGATAGTGAGGACCAGCACCTTGTCCGCGCCGGTGATGCGCTCTTCACGCCAGCGACCTTCGCGACCGCTACCCGAGGTGACCGGTAAGATGGTCCATCCGCTGATGCCGACCTCGTCGATGGCGTTAGTGACCCGGCCGACCAGTGGCTGATCGGCGAGGATCTCGATGCGCTTGCGAATGACGGTTTCGATCATGTCCGGTCTCCTACCCGCCGGCAAGGGCACGGGCGAGGGCGGCGAAGAGGCCAATGCCGATGAGGATGTTGAAGGGGAAGGTCACCGATAGCGACATGGTGAGATAGACACCGGGATCGGCCTCCGGGAGCGAAAGTCTCATCGCCGCCGGCACCGCGATATAGCTCGCACTGGCGCACAGCACTCCGAGCGCCGCGGTCGAACCGGGATCGAGGCCGATTGCAAACCCCACGAGCGTACCGATGGTTCCGTTCACCAAGGGAAAGACAATTGCGAGCACGATCAACCGCCAGTTCAGGGCGCGCGAGGTCATTAAGCGCCGCGCGGCGATGAGCCCCATGTCCAGCAGGAACAGGCACAGCACCCCCTTGAAGCCGGTATCGAACAGGGGGCGCACATCTTCGAAGCCTGCCGGGCCCGCAATCGCGCCAATCGCGAAGCTGCCGAGCAGCAGCACCACCGATGCGTTGAGGAAAACCTCGTGCAGCATTTCTCCGCGCCGGCCCTCGCTGGAACCCAGCGCCCCGCGCGCCAGCAACAGCCCGGTGAGGATGGCGGGCGTTTCCATGATGGCGAGGACAGCCACCATATAGCCCGCCGGAGCGAGGCCGACACCTTCCAGGATCTCGGCCGCCGTCACGAAGGTCACAACACTTACCGAACCATAATGCGCGGCGACGGCGCCGGCGTTGGTACGGTCCAGCCGTCCAAACGCCCGCAAGGCCGCATAGGCTCCCACAGGGATGAGCAGGCTCAACATAAAGCCTGCGCCCATTGCGGCGGCCACATCGGGCCCGATCCCGGACTCGGCCACCGCCACGCCGCCCTTCAGCCCGATGGCAGCCATCAGATAGAGCGAAAGCCCCTTTGCAATCGCTTCGGGGATCGAAAGCTCGGACCGCGCCAGGGCCGCTGCAAATCCGAGCACAAAGAACAGGATGACGGGCGACGTGAAAGTCGAAGTGATGACCGCCGAGTCCATCGCGCGCCGCTATCGGCATTGGCATTGGCTTTCAAGCGCCCTAGATGCGCGGCATGAACGACATGTCCAGCGCCCCGCCAGCCTTTGGCGAACGGCCAGCGCGCCAACGCAAGCCGGACTGGATCCGGGTCAAGGCCCCGGTGAGCGAGGGCTATCACGAAACGCGCCGGCTGATGCGCGATCTCAACCTCAATACCGTCTGCGAAGAAGCAGCTTGTCCCAACATCGGGGAATGCTGGACCAAGAAACACGCCACCGTCATGATCCTAGGGGACGTGTGCACGCGCGCCTGCGCCTTCTGCAACGTCAAGACCGGGATGCCACGCACGGTCGATCCGCTGGAGCCCGACAACGTCGCTATCGCGGCCGGCAAGATGGGCCTGGAGCATATCGTTATCACGAGCGTGGACCGAGATGATTTGCCCGACGGCGGGGCAGGACAGTTTGTGAAGGTGATCAGGGCGCTTCGGCGGGAGACGCCGAACACGACGATCGAAATCCTGACGCCCGACTTCCGCGGTAAGATGCGACCGGCGGTAGAGGCGATTTGCGAAGCCGGGCCGGACGTTTACAACCACAACCTCGAAACGGTGCCAAGACTATACCCGACCATTCGCCCGGGTGCGCGGTATTATGCCTCGTTGCGGTTGCTGGAGGAGGTCAAGCGCCACGACCCCCTGATCTTCACCAAGTCCGGCATCATGCTCGGGCTGGGCGAGCAGCGGCTCGAGGTACACCAGGTGATGGACGATATGCGCAGTGCCGACATCGACTTCATCACCATGGGGCAATATCTTCAGCCTACCCCGCGCCATGCGGCGGTTGAGGACTTTGTCACGCCCAAGGCCTTCGCCGCCTATGGCGCTATTGCGAGGGCGAAAGGCTTCTTGCAGGTTGCGGCGAGCCCGCTGACCCGTTCCAGCTATCACGCCGGCGATGATTTCGCGGCGATGAAAGCGGCGCGCGAAGCGAAGTTCGCGCGAAGCACTTCAACGCAAAAAACAGCCTGATGCCCGGAATCCGCGAAACGCGGCGCATGCCCTATAGCTGCGAGCAGATGTTCGACCTCGTGGCGGACGTGGGTCGCTATGCGGAATTCCTGCCCTGGGTGGTCGCCACCAGGGTCAAATCGAACAGCGAAACCGAAATGATTGCCGACATGCTAGTGGGCTTCAAGGCAATCCGCGAGAAGTTCACGTCTCGCGTGCAGAAACATCGCCCGGACCATATCAACGTCCACTATATCGACGGCCCGCTGCGCGACCTGGACAACAGCTGGACGTTTCGGCCTATCGGGGGCGGGGGGTGCGAACTCGACTTCTGCGTCGATTTCACCTTCCGCAATCCCATTTTCGAAGCACTCGCTGGCCAGTATTTCGACCGCGCTTTCCGCCGCATGGTCGAAGCCTTCGAACAGCGCGCGGCGGTGCTCTACGGCGCTCCGCCCGTTTCCACGTCTGCCGCAGGCTGAGGGGGCAAGAGGAGCTCCAAGGCCGCTATGGCCGCCTGCAATCGAATTGCAGCGCGGCTCCCCCCGTCCAGCCGCTTCAATTCGCCCTCTGGCTCCGCCTCGCCCTCGCGAAATGCCCTTGCGAAGACGACCGTGCCCACTGGCTTCAAGGCCGTCCCGCCATCCGGCCCGGCGACCCCGCTGATGGCGACGGCGACATCGGCGCGGCTGTGCTTGAGAGCGCCGCGCGCCATCGCCCAGGCGGTGGCAATTGACACCGCTCCGAAGGTATCGATCAGGTCCGGCGGGACGCCCAGACTTTCGGTTTTCGCTTCGTTCGAATAGGTGACGAAGCCGCGGTCGAGCACAGCCGACGATCCGGGAATCTCTGTTAGAGCTGCCGCAACCAGGCCGCCGGTGCAGCTTTCAGCCAGCGCCAGCTTGCGGCCAAGAGCTCGGTTTTCGTCCACCACGCGCCGAGCAAGCGCCACCAGTTCTGCGGGGAGAATGGACTCGTCGGCCATGTCCAATCCTACGCCTCACGCTGCAGCGTTGCTACCGCCTGCGCAGCGATGCCTTCGCCGCGCCCAGCGAAGCCGAGGCCCTCGGTGGTCGTTGCCTTAATACTGACGGCAGAGGGCGCCACGCCGAGCAGTTCCGCGATCCGCTCGCGCATTTCTGCGCGATGCGGGCCGATTTTTGGCGCCTCGCAGATCAGGGTACAGTCGACGTGGGCGATGGCATAACCGGCATCTCGCGCCAGCGCCGCAGCATGTTCGACGAAGAGTGCGGAAGCCGCACCCTTCCACTTGGGTTCGGACGGCGGGAAATGCGTTCCGATGTCGCCTTCACCCAGCGCGCCGAGGATCGCATCGACCAAGGCATGAAGAGCAACATCCGCATCGCTATGGCCAGCCAAACCCTTGTCATGCGGGATGAGCACGCCGCCCAACCATAGCTCCTCTCCGGCCGCGAGCCGGTGGACATCGTAACCCATGCCGACCCGCACCGCCGGCGCGTCTATCGCGAAATCTTCCGCGAAAGTCAGTTTCGCTAGCCGGGCATCCCCTTCGACGAGCGAGACTGCGCCGCCGGCGGCATGAAGCACCTGCGCATCGTCACCTGCGTCCGCCTCGCTGGCCCATGCGCGATGTGCTGCCAGTATGGCGTCGAAGCGAAAGGCCTGCGGGGTTTGCACCCTCCGCAGATCCTCCCGCCGGGCCGGACCAGCCATCGATTCCGCGTTGGCTACGACCAAGCTGTCGACCACAGGCAAAACCGGCACTGCACCCGGCGCGTCTGCTAGGGCGGTGAGAAGACGCTCGACCACCGCGTCAGGAAGATCAGGCCGCGCGGCATCATGGATCAGGACATGATCCGGGGCCGCCTCCGCCAGAGCTTCCAACGCGTTGGAGACGGAACGCTGCCGGGTGTGACCGCCGTGGACCAGGGTCACCTGCGGGAGCCCGGCCAGCGTTTCTAGAGCAAGTTCATCCGCATCCGGAGCAATCGCAACGACAAGTGGATCAGCCCCACGAGCCAGCAGGGCCTCCACGGAATGGCGGACGACAGGTTTTCCGCGCCAGCGCGCAAATTGCTTGGGCACCTGCTGCCCCGCGCGCAGGCCCTGACCCGCAGCGACGACGATCGCGGCAAATGGGGGCAGGGACGGGGCGGGGGTCATCGCGCCGGGCGCGCTAGCGGCTTGCCCTTCATGCTGCAATGCACTATCGGCTGCCCATATTTTAGGCATTGCCCATTCCATGAACCCGCTGCCTGTTCCGCCCGCACTGGCACCCTTGCGCATTGGCCCCGTGACCATCGCGACACCGGTCGTGCTCGCGCCGATGACCGGCGTGACCGACCGTCCGTTTCGCACGCTGGTGCGCCGCTACGGCTCGGGTCTCAATGTCACCGAAATGATCGCCAGCGAGGCCGCGATCCGCGAAACGCGACAATCGGTGCAGAAGGCCGACTGGGACCGCATCGAGGAGCCCGTCTCCATGCAGCTCGTCGGCTGCGATCCGCATTCGATGGCTGAGGCAGCCAAGCTCCAGGAGGGCAATGGCGCCGCTATCATCGACATCAATTTCGGATGCCCGGTGAAAAAAGTCGTCGGTCAGCTCGCCGGCTCCGCGCTTATGCGCGAAGTGCCGCTGGCGACGAGGCTGATGGAGGCGACGGTCAAGGCAGTTTCCGTGCCGGTCACGGTGAAGATGCGCATGGGCTGGGATCATGCCAGCCTAAACGCTCCCGAGCTTGCTCGCATCGCCCAAGACTTGGGTGTGAAGATGATTACCGTCCACGGCCGTACCCGGAACCAGATGTATCAGGGCAACGCCGACTGGGCCTTCGTTCGCAAGGTCAAGGAGGCGGTTTCCATCCCCGTGATCGTCAACGGCGACATCTGCACCATTGAGGATGCCGCGCGGGCACTTGAGCAGTCGGGCGCCGACGGGCTGATGATCGGCCGCGGCGCCTATGGCCGCCCTTGGCTGCTGGGGCAGGTTATGCAATGGTGGCGCACCGGGGAACAGCGGGCCGACCCCGCAATTGCCGAGCAATATGGCGTGATCCTCGAGCACTACCGCGCCATGCTACAGCATTACACCCCGGCGGTTGGCGTGAAAATCGCGCGCAAGCACCTGGGCTGGTACACCAAAGGGCTGCCCGGCTCGGCCGATTTCCGAAACCGCGTCAACTTCATCTCCGATCCGACTGAAGTGCTTGGCGAGTTGGAGCGGTTTTACGAGCCCTTCCTGCTACGGCGCGCAGCGTGAACGCAGCACCTGTCGCGTCAGGTGCGGCAGGTCTGCCAACCACGCCCGACGCGGCGAGCCAGCTCGCCGGTTTTTCCTTTGCGGTCATCCTGCTCGACCCCGACAATATCATCGCCGAGGCAAATCCGGCTGCCGAGGATCTGCTCGACCGCAGCGCACACCGGCTGATCGGAAAGCCTCTGGCCGAAGCGTTGCAGCTAGGCGATAGCCGCGTTCAGCAAAGCCTGCTTGAAGGCGACGCTCCGCTGGTGGCGCGCGACGTGGTTGTCCTTGCCGCTGGCAGGGATCGCCGCGTTAACCTCACCAGCTCCCCACTACTCACCCATCCGGGCTGGCGCGCGGTCACGCTGAGCGAGGCGGGGAAGGGCGGGGAAGAGCATGGAGAGGCGCTGGAACTGCGCGCGCCCGCCATCCTCGCGCATGAAATCAAGAACCCTCTCGCGGCAATCCGAGGAGCAAGTCAGCTGCTTGCACGGCGACTAGAGGCGGCCGACAAGCCGCTCGCTGCCATCATTACCGCCGAGGTCGACCGTATCGCCGCATTGATCGACCGCATGCAGCAGTTGGGCAGCGCCCGGCCCGTAGCTCCAGGAAGTTGCAACCTTCACGAAGCGATCCGCGGCGCCATCGCCAGCGTGCGCGCGGCAAGAGGGAATGCCGTCGAGCTGGTGGAGGAATTCGATCCGTCGCTTCCCCCCGTTGCAGCCGATCCCGTGGCGCTCGCGCAGGTGCTTCTGAACCTTGTCGGCAACGCGTGCGATGCTTGCGTGGGGCTCGAGAGCCCGCGCGTCGAGGTGCGCACGCGCTTCGTCAGCGGCTTTGTCTACAACGTTATCCGGCTGGGCAAGATTACCCGGTTGCCGGTCGAGATCGTCGTTACCGACAACGGGCTGGGCATCGATCCGGCGCTGCGCGATCATGTGTTCGAACCGTTTGTCAGCGGCAAAGCCGGGGGGCAGGGGCTCGGCCTGGCGCTGGTTCGCAAGCTCGTTCACGACATGGGGGGACGTATTACCCACGAGCGGGACGAAAAGTCCCGTCTGACCCGTTTCCGCGTCAATCTGGCGGTTGCCGCGGCAGAGGCGCGGATATGAGCGCCCGCGTGCTGCTGGTCGAAGACGACCGTTCGATCGCCGCGGTGATCGGCGAAGCGCTACGCGAAGAGGGGCATGACGTCACCACCTGCGCGGAACTGGCACGACGCGACGCCTTGCTGGAGGCGGGGCGCTACGACGTCATGCTGACCGATGTGGTGCTGGCCGATGGCGATGGGCTTGCCGGCATGGAGGAACTGCGAGCGCGCGCGCCGGGCATGCCGATCATCGTGCTCTCGGCGCAGAACACGCTCGATACCGCGGTTCGCGCCAGCGAGAGCGAGGCCTTCGAATATTTTCCCAAGCCTTTCGATCTCGACGAGCTGGTGCGCGCGGTGGGCCAGGCGGTGGCTGGGCGCTCGGCCGAAGGGCAGGATACCCTGGCGGAGCCGGTGAAGGGCCTGCCCTTTATCGGCCGCAGCAACGCGATGCAGGCGGTCTATCGCATGATCACCCGCGTGTTGCGAAACGATCTCACCGTTTTGGTGACGGGCGAATCGGGCACGGGCAAGGAGCTGGTCGCCGAAGCCATCCATACCCTCGGCCATCGCCGCACCGGTCCTTTCGTGGCGGTCAATGCCGCCGCAATTCCCCGCGATCTCATCGAAAGCGAACTCTTCGGCCATGAAAAGGGCGCCTTCACCGGCGCCACCGGCCAGGCGATCGGCAAGTTCGAGCAGGCGCAGGGTGGAACGCTGTTCCTGGACGAAATCGGGGACATGCCGGCCGATGCCCAGACTCGCCTTCTGCGCGCTCTGCAGTCTGGCCGCATCAGGCGCGTCGGCGGACGGCAGGAAATCGTGGTGGATGTTCGCATCATCGCGGCCACCAACCGCGCTTTGGAGCCGATGATCGCCGCGGGGACCTTTCGGGAAGACTTATTCTATCGCCTTAACGTTGTGCCCATACACCTGCCTCCGCTGCGCGAGCGGCGCGAGGATATCGACGCACTGGCCCGGCATTTTCTGTCTGAAGCGGTAACCGAGGGTTTGCCCCGTCGCGGTGTCAGCGCGGAGGCCGTCGAAGCCCTCTCGGCGCATCCTTGGCGCGGCAATGTTCGCGAGCTGCGCAATGCGGTCTTTCGCCTCGCTTTACTCGCTCGTGAAAGCATCATCGATGCGGCCCTGGTAAACGAGGCGCTTGGGCCAGCGGTTCCGGTCGAGATGCCTGCATCCCGCAGCCTTGCTTCCGCTTTGCTGTCCTGGATTGAAACCGAGCGCCCCGCCGAGGGCACACTCTATCACCGTGCGCTTGCGGAGCTTGAGCGACCCTTGCTGGACTGGGTGATGACACGCACCAGCGGCAATCGACTCGCCGCAGCGCGGCTGCTTGGCATCAACCGGAACACGCTGCGCAAGAAGCTTTCTGATTTGGCAATCGGAGAAGTTCGGCGGGGATAGCCATCCGCTCGTCGCAATTCAGCTTGCGTAAATGCCACACCCCGCGTTGTATTAACGCAACGATGGCCAGTCATGCGAGCCCTGCAAGTTTTCACACCCCGCGCTGGCTCCGCCGGATAATTGTCACGTCGCGGCGGTCCAATGTCTTTCCGCTGATCGAAATCCTCTGCGTCATATCCTTGCTCGCGGTCGCTGGCAGCGCCTATGCCGCTTTCAGCAACGCCCCCAGCAATGGGCAGTTGCTGCCTACGCAGCAGGTGGCGCTTCTCTTGATGGGCGCGCTGGTCCCGGCAATCGGGTTGCTGGTCTTACTGGGGCGGCGAATGGCGCTTCGCCGCGCCGCTGGCAGCACTGCGCGCCTGCACGTGCGCCTTGTCTTCCTTTTCTCGCTCATTGCCGCAGTGCCCACGCTGCTCGTGGCTGGCTTTGCTGCGGTGCTTTTTCAATCAGGCGTCGACTTCTGGTTCTCGGACGATTCGCGCGGGCTGATGGCCAATGCCAACAAGCTTGCGGAAAGCTATTACGCGCAAAACCAGGAGGACGTCGCCAGCCACACCATCGCGATGGCCAGCGATCTGCGATACTATCTGGAGCGCATCTCCCTGGTCAGCGAGAACTGGCCGACGCTGTTTCGGTATCAGGCCGAAAATCGCGATATTACCGAGAGCGCCATCCTGCAGGCGCAGGCCGATGGGTCGCTTCGCACGGCCTTCGTCTATGGACTTGGCAAGGACAACGATCCCGCTCAATTTGTAAGGGAGGCGTTGCCAACCTTGGCCGACGGTCAACTTGTTGCGGTTCAGGGCGGGCCGGTCCGGATCGAATCAGTAGCGCCCATCGATCGCGGCGCTGGCATCTACCTCTACACGGCCCGGAACGCAGAGGCGGATTCGTTCCGCAGCTGGGAGGCGGCCAAATCGATCGCATCGGCTTACGATGTGCTCACCGGGCGGGCGCGGGCTCTGCAATTGCGCTTCAACCTTGCGCTCTTTTTCGTCAGTCTCGCACTGGTGGGCTTTGCGGTCTGGTTTGCACTCCGCTTTGCCGACCGACAGGTCGAGCCGTTGACCGATCTGGTACTTGCCGCCCGCAAGGTCGGCGCAGGAAACTTTAGCCTGCGCATGGAGGGTCGCCAGGGCGGCGACGAGATCGGCCTGCTCAACCGCGCCTTCAATCGCATGACCGCTCAACTCGAGAAGCAAACCGATGCGCTCGTCGGCGCCAATCGCCAGCTCGAGGAGCGACGCGGTTTCATCGAAGCGGTGATCCAGTCCGTCAGTGCGGGGGTGATGTCGCTGGACGCGAATGGCAACATACAGTTGATGAACGCTCCTGCCCGCGCTTTGCTTGGCGCAGGCGAGGCGGAAAAGCTTCACATCGACGATGTCGCTCCGCAGATCGCGGCGATGGTGGCGGCCGGTCTGCGGCAGGGCGTGATCAGCCATTCCAAGTCTGGAGAGCTGCTAACCCTCGCGGTCAAAATCGCGCCCGAGAAAGACGGCCATGTTGTCACCTTCGAGGACATCACCCGCCAGCTTCTCGATCAGCGGCAGGCAGCGTGGTCGGATGTCGCCCGTCGCATCGCGCACGAGATCAAGAACCCGCTAACGCCGATCCAGCTCGCCACCGAGCGATTGCGGCGCCGCTATCGCAAGCAGATCGATCAGGATGGAGAACTGTTCGACGAGCTAACCAGCACGATCGTGCGGCAGGTTGGCGATCTGCGAAAAATGGTGGACGAATTTTCGTCCTTCGCTCGTCTGCCCAAGCCGGTGTTTCGTCCTGAAGATGCTCTCGATCTCGTGCGCCAGGCCCTCTTTCTACAGGAGGTAGCGCATCCTGAAATCGCTTATGCGTTAAGAGGCGATGTCGACGCGCCGATCGTGCTGGCCTGCGATCGTCATCAGTTCGGCCAGGCGATGACCAACGTCCTCAAGAACGCTGCCGAGGCGATTGATGCACGCCTTCGCGATGCAGAACCCGACTACCGTGGCCGCATCGAGGTAACACTGCGGAAAGGCGAAGACGCGCTGGCCGTTTGCATCGACGACAATGGCATCGGTTTGCCTCAGGACCGGGAGCGCATCGTCGAACCCTATGTCACGACGCGCGAGAAGGGCACCGGCCTCGGTCTCGCGATCGTGAACAAGATTGTCGAGGAGCACGGCGGGGAAATGACCTTCGCGCCGCGCGACGACGGAGGCACGCGCGTCGTCTTGAAATTCGCGCGTGACCCATCGGGAACCACAGCACCGGCTTCTAAAGTCGTAGAAACAGAATGAGATATCGATGGCTCTAGAAATACTGGTCGTAGACGACGAGCGCGATATTCGCGAGCTGGTCGCCGGCGTGTTAAGCGACGAGGGCTACGCATGTCGAACGTGCGGTGATAGCGCCGGGGCGCTGGCGGAAATCGATCGCAAGCGTCCGAGTCTCGTGCTGCTCGACGTTTGGCTTCACGGCAGTCCGATGGACGGGCTGGAGGTGCTGGATGCCATTAAACAGCGCGAACCCGATTTGCCGGTCATCATCTTTTCGGGCCATGGCAATATCGACACTGCGGTCTCGGCTGTGAGCCGGGGCGCGATGGATTTTATCGAGAAGCCCTTCGAGGCCGAAAAGCTTCTTCATCTGGTGGAGCGGGCAACAGAGACCGAGCGGCTGCGGCGCGAAAACACCCGCTTGAAAAGCGCGGTGCCGATGGGTGAGGAGTTCACTGGCAACAGCATCGCAATCAACGCGGTCCGCGCCACGTTGAAGCGCGTGGCCGGCACCGGCAGCCGCGTCCTGATTACCGGACCGGGCGGGTCGGGCAAAGAGGTCGCGGCCCGCTTGCTGCATGCCTGGAGCAACCGGGCCGATAACCCGTTCGTCACGGTCAATTCTGCCCGCATCACCCCTGAGCGCTTCGAGAACGAGCTGTTCGGGGAAGAGCAGGACGGCCGTCTGCTGCGCGCCGGACTGCTTGAACTCGCGGACGGCGGTACGCTCTACCTCGACGAGATCGCCGACATGCCCCTGTCCACTCAGGCGCGGATACTTCGCGTCCTGACCGAGCAGAGCTTCGTACGCGTTGGCGGCACGCGCCAGATTGGCGTCGATGTCCGTGTGGTCTCATCGACAGCTCGCGACTTAACGCGCGAGATGGAAGAGAAACGTTTCCGGGAAGACTTGTTCTATCGACTCAACGTGGTGCCTGTCACAATCCCTTCGCTCGCCGAGCGCCGCGCCGACATTCCGGCCTTGGCCGAGCACTTCTTCACCCGCTACGCCGCCGAGCAAGGATTGCCCGCACCACGCATCAGCGATGATGCGATGGCAGCTCTCCAGGCCTATGATTGGCCCGGTAACGTCCGCCAACTCCGCAACGTCGTAGAGCGGGCGGTCATACTCACGCCCCGCGATCAACTCGAAGTCATCGAGACGGATATGCTCGGAGCGGAAATCGTCGAAAGCAAGGTTGGTGCAGGTAGTGCGATTGCCACGTTGATGGGCGCGCCCCTGCGAGAGGCGCGAGAAAATTTCGAGCGCGAGTATCTGGCGGTTCAAATTCGCCGATTTTCCGGCAACATATCCAAGACCGCCAGCTTCATCGGCATGGAACGTTCAGCACTTCATCGGAAGCTCAAGCTGCTCGGCATGGTCGATCGGCGCAGTGGCAGCGAGGCCGACTAGTCAGTCGGCGGTTAGCGACGGAACGCTCTGCAAAAAAGACCGTTGGCGATTGGGAGGCTGGGCCCCATAACGGCTGAGACAGCGGAGGTCGGCTGCCGTGATGGTTGCCCGTCTCCAGATTGCGTTTGCGCGGTGGGCGTAAACGTCAAAAGAAAAAGGATCGTCTGGCGATGGCTTCAGAGAAAACCTTGAGCGCGCGGCCGCGTCCACCGAAACCCGAGCCTGATGCGCCGCCCGCTGCAAAGGGCGAGGGGAAGGGCGGAAAGGCGCCAAGCCTTCAGGATGCATTTCTGAATCTGCTCCGCAGGTCCAAGGCCCCGGTGACTATGTTTCTGGTCAAGGGCGTAAAGCTCCAGGGCATTGTGACCTGGTTCGACAATTTCTCGATCCTGCTGCGGCGCGATGGCCAGTCTCAGCTTGTCTACAAACACGCGATTTCCACCATCATGCCTGGGGCGCCGATGGACGCCACCCAGTTCGAAAGCCAGGGCCAGACTAGCAAGCAACGGCTATTGCAGGATGTCTTCTTGAGCCGCGTGAGCGAAGCCGAGGCCCAGGTGACGATGTTCCTCGTCAACGGCGTTATGCTCCAGGGCAAGATCGCAGCCTATGACCTCTTCTGCATGCTGCTCGAGCGCGAAGGCTATGTGCAGCTTGCCTACAAACACGCAGTTTCGACCATTCAGCCTGCGACAGCCGTTGACCTGTCCGAGGATATCGAGGGCGAAGACCACTGAAATTTGGCGACGAGGTCGACAGCGAAGTAACCCGCGGCGCGCGGGCTCTGGTCGTTTGCCCCGACATACGAGGCCGGCGCCATGATCTGACTGCCGAGGAACGGCTGGAAGAAGCGCGCGGCCTGGCTTTGGCCATCGGCCTGGTTGTGACGGACAGTTTCGTCCTTCCGGTCCGCGATGTGCGGCCGAATCTTTTGTTCGGATCGGGGCAAGTGGAAAATCTCGCCATAGCGTGCGAGCAAGCCGAGGCCGAATTGCTCGTGGTGGACGGCGCTCTCAGCCCCATTCAGCAGCGCAACCTCGAGGACCGCCTCAAGCGCAAGGTGATCGATCGCACAGGATTAATCCTCGAAATCTTCGGCGAACGCGCGGCGACTGCGGAAGGCCGCCTCCAGGTCGAACTCGCGCATCTCGATTATCAGCAAAGCCGTCTTGTACGCAGCTGGACCCACCTCGAGCGCCAACGAGGCGGGTTCGGTTTTCTCGGCGGGCCTGGCGAAACGCAGATCGAGGCTGACCGGCGAATGATCCGCCAGCGGATGAGCCGGTTGCGTCGCGAGCTCGAGCAGGTGCGGCGGACGCGTGCACTTCACCGGGAGCGGCGGGGCAGGGCGCCCTGGCCCGTGATCGCATTGGTAGGCTATACCAATGCGGGCAAATCCACCCTCTTCAATCGGCTCACCGGGGCCGAGGTCATGGCCGAGGACCTACTGTTCGCTACGCTAGACCCCACTATGCGCGCCATCGCTCTGCCGGGGGTCGAAAAGGCCATTCTTTCCGATACCGTTGGGTTCATCTCGGACCTACCCACACAGTTGATTGCGGCTTTTCGGGCCACCCTCGAAGAAGTAACCGCTGCGGATGTTATCTGCCATGTGCGCGATATGGCCAACGAGGCTGCTGGCGCGCAGAAAACCCAGGTCTTGGCGGTACTGGCTGACCTGGGGATCGTCGAGATTGCCGGGGAGGGGCTGGCTCCCCAGAGCAAAATCCCGATCCTCGAAGTTTGGAACAAATCGGATCTCATCGACGCCGACCGGCGAGGCGAGCTTGGTCACCTGGCGGAAGTCGACGACAACGTTGTCGCGATCTCGGCGGTGACTGGGGAGGGCGTGGAGGCCTTGTTAGCACGCGTTGGTGCGATGCTCACTGGAGCCGCGACGCTGCTGGAAGTGAAAATTCCTGCGGACGA
>ERZ1066119.617-NODE-617-length-22926-cov-6.912247_pt1 | contig 22926 bp, 19 predicted proteins | sample MGYA00382766_ERZ1066119 | MGnify/ENA primary metagenome ERZ1066119 (study PRJEB33369, sample SAMEA5778349) | biofilm metagenome | biome: Industrial cooling water; feature: Water cooling tower basin; material: Biofilm | place: United Arab Emirates | collected...
AACTCCGGCGCTACTTGCAGGACAAGCAACACGCTATTTACACTCTCCCCAGAAAATGCTAAAGATCCAGGTGCAGCTTTAGCCAGTTTGTTGCGTTTCGGTCAGCGTGCCGATTATGCCGCGATTCGCGAGAGTGCGAATGGTGAAGGTGAGACGGCATCTGCTGGTGCTATTGATATGGAAGCAGCAGTAGAAGAAGCTTTTTCTGCTGGGTATGAATCAGCAGGTGGCAGTACTCCCGTGCAGCAACCTAGTAACGCGCCTGCAAATGGTAGTTGGTAATTGAGTGGGTGCATGATGCGTGGTGAAACAGGCGGTTGCGCCGTCGCACGGCGTAACAAAGCCGTGTCGTGGTGCGTGAAATGCGTACAACTATTGATACTGGCAATTCCAGTTTGGTTGCATATCTCTATACTCAGTCAAAGCTTAGCGCGATCGCAGCCCCAGCCAATGCTGATGAGCCAGGTTGCAAGTACCGAGCGTTCCCCCACAGGCAACACAGTGCCAGTAGTTGCCAAACAAGTGACAGTGCGGATTTTTGCCACATCTGCCACGGGTTCGGGCGCGATCGTGGGGCGTAAAGGACAAACATACACCGTATTGACTTGCGCCCATATCGTAGGTGAAGGTGAGGAAAATCGCTCTACTATTCTGACAGCAGACGGACGATCGCACGTAGGAAAGCAGGTGCGATCGCCTTTATTCTCTAATTCAGATTTGGCTATGGTAGAGTTTACCAGCAAACAAGCTTATCAAGTTGTGGCGATCGCCGACTCTCAAGCCTTAACTGTTGGTGATGTCATCTATGCGGTTGGGTTTCCAAATTGGCAATGGACGAGCGCGGATACAGTCGAGGATACTCGGACTTGGGGCATTAAAGCCTTGCGAATTACGGATGGTCAAGTGGCAATGCTACTAGAAAAATCCCTGCAAGAAGGATATCAACTTGGCTATACCAACGAAGTCGATCCAGGGATGAGTGGCGGTCCAGTTTTAAACCGCAAAGGGCAACTGATTGGAATTAACGGACGCTTGAAATATCCCCCCCAAGGCATCGGTGCATTTACATTTATCGATGGCTCTGCCCCATCCGAGCAACTTTACCAGCAAATGGAAGCATTGAGCTGGGCAATTCCTACTGCTACTTTTCGGCAAGCTGTGAAGAGGGGAGTGGGGAGTAGGGAGTAGGGAGTTGGGAAAAGAGAGCTGAGGGAGCTATCGGGAGCAATTATCAAGTCACAATTCACAATTAAGTCACGCACCAACAACCAACAACTAACAACACTCAACCCATTACCAATTACCAATTACCACTACTCACTTTCTGATGAAAAACTTTACTTATCCCCTGTTGACTGGAACGGTAACATTAGCGGCTCTGGTAATGAGTCACGGTACGGTTGTGGCTCTGTCTCCCCAAGAAATTGTCAAGATCGGCAATCCCATGACCGTACAAGTCAATCCTCCAGTAGGAGTGAAAGATGGCGGCTCTGGAATAATTATTCAACGGCAGGGCAATACTTATACCGTTTTGACATGCAATCATGTTGCTTTAATGCCCAGTCCGCATACGATTCGTACCCACGACGGGCAGAGTTATACAGTTGTGAGTACGGTGAAATTACAAAAAAATCCTAACGATCCCGATTTAGCACTACTAACGTTTAATAGTGCGACTGCATATCCCGTTGCCATGCTAGCGCAGTCCGATGTTCCCGTAGGAGCAGAAATTTTTGTCATGGGCTTTCCTGCCTTAGATCGAAAATTTGGGGCAGACCGCGATTTTGTCTTTTCGCCAGGGTTCGTTACCAGTCGCCCCAGCAGCGCGCCTGAAGGCTATACTCTGCGTTATAACTCAGTTACCAAAGGTGGCATGAGCGGCGGTCCCGTTTTTGATATTGATGGTCGAGTGGTTGGCATTCACGGCTTGGGGGGTAGCGATCGCGTAGACGTGAAGCAGCAGGGAAGCGACGCTTCGATGTCTGTGAATATGAAAACTGGATTTAATGGGGCAATTCCAATTAATACGTTTTTGGCAATGCGATCGCAGATCGGTCAAACGACAACAGTTGCGGTAGACACTGCTCCCAGTACGGATAAACCAACACAGAGATTAGAAAATCCCAAATCTGCTTCTGACTTTTTCGCCAAAGCATCGGTGGAACGCGATCGCGGCGATAAATCGAGAGCAATTGCCAATTATACCCAAGCGATCGCTCGCAACCCCAACTATGCCGATGCTTACTATCAGCGGGGCAATGCTCGTTACGACCAAGGAGACAAGCAGGGGGCGCTGGTAGACTACGATCGCGCACTGAAATTTGACCCCAGCTATGCCAATGCTTATTATCAACGGGCAGTCATTCTTTACAATCAAGGAAACAAGCAAGCAGCATTATCAAGTTTCGATCGCTATATCAGTCTCGTTCCTAACGACGCTCAAGCTTATCACAGTCGCGGTGCGATCCGTCGCAGTATGGGAGACGGTCAGGGAACATTTGATGATTTCGATCGCGTTGTCCGGCTCGAACCAGATAATTCTAGAGCATACTACAACCGCGCTTTAGCTCGGACGATGTTGCGAGACTCCCAAGGAGCGTTGGATGATTTCGGTCGTGCCTTAAATCTCGATCCCCGTTGGACGACAGTTTACAACAATCGAGCCATTCTCCGCCGCCGTCTAGGAGATCGACAGGGAGCAGTGGATGATTTTAGTCAAGTCATTAGTCTGGACGCGCAAAACGCCGAAGCCTATTACAACCGAGGTCTCGTCCGGCGCGATTTAGGAGATCGTCAAGGTGCGATCGCGGACTTACAGGCTGCTGCTAACATCTTTCAGCAAAAAAGCGACAGCGCCAATTATCAAAAAGCATTAGAGAAAATCGAAAGCATTCAAGCGATGCCCGCAAATCCGGTAGTACCTGCCCCGCCATTAACTCCAGCAACAACTACACAGCCTACTTCTGTAACTCCAACACCACCCACACAGCCAGAGACTTCCAGCGACTCCAGCGACCTCAACCAACCGACTTCTAATGAATCGGGTACTTATATCCCTGAATCTGCCACACCATCGCAGCCTGAAAATAATTCAACTTGGTAATGGGTAATGGGTAATGGGTAATGCTACTCCCGCCTCCTGTACGGGCGGGTTTAGCCTAAGATTCACGGGCTTTGGCAATAGAACTGTACTCAAAACCCGCCCCACGATAACTGGCAACCGAGGCTCAAAATGATGAGACAATACTGAAACAACTCATGATGGAAATATACAGATCGTAATTATGGCTCAGATTCAGTTTTCTAAAGGTGTTACCGAAGAAACAATCCCAGATGTACGCTTGACGCGATCGCGGGATGGGAGTAATGGTACGGCAACTTTTTATTTCCAAAACCCCCAAGTTTTGAGTGCGGGTAGTAATGAAGAAGTGACGGGGATGTACTTGATTGATGAAGAAGGAGAACTCGTGACCCGCGAAGTCAAGGGAAAATTTATTAACGGCAAACCCGAAGCTATTGAAGCAATCTACCTGATGAAATCGAGCGAGGAATGGGATCGATTTATGCGATTTATGGAAAGATATGCTGCCGAACACGGCTTAGGGTTCAATAAGTCGTAGCGTTCTATAAATCTGTGACACACCAGCCTCACCCCGACTTACCTGGGTTGACAGTCAGTTGTGCTGTCATAACTGTAAGCGATACCCGTTCCCCAGTAACCGATAAAAGCGGTCAACGAATTGAGCAATTGCTGGTCGCAGTCGGTCATACTGTTGGATTTTATGCCATTGTCAAAGATGAACCAGAGCAGATTCGATCGCACTTAGCATCATTGAGCCAGCGTGCGGATCTAGATGTAGCAATTTTCAATGGGGGTACGGGTATTGCCCCCAGAGATACAACCTACGACGCGATCGCTTCTCTACTAGAAAAGACTTTACCTGGATTTGGTGAATTATTTCGGTATCTGAGTTATCAAGAAATTGGTTCCCGCGCCATGGCTTCGCGGGCGATCGCGGGTATATATCAAAGTAAACTAATTTTTTCTCTTCCAGGCTCCACCAGTGCTGTGCAATTGGCAATGGAAAAGCTAATTTTGCCAGAGTTGACTCATTTAGTAAAACAGTTACAGAAGTAGTGACAAAAATAGTTAGCGAGCGCTAGTAATTGTGCAGACATCTAGCGAAAGTTATAAGTAAAAACGCGAAATTTTGTCTCTCTACACCATTCAAAAAAATTGACAAGTTAATCTAAATATTTCTCATAGCAATCTTTCATTAACTTGCATAGACTGCTATGCATAGTGTAGCGTTTGTTGCATTTTTATCAACGGAGCTAAGCTTGCAATTTGAATGCGATCGAGCAAATTGCTGAGTTCGATATGCTCTATTTTTTACAGTCTTCTAGCCTAAAATACCAAAACTAGAAGCAAAACAGGTAGTTGTTGAGTTTTTAAGCACAAGTAAATTGCTAGTTCAAACTAACTTTGGCAATAAATTGTACTTTAACTCTAGATAATTTCAGCCATAGAAGTTAAGAGGATTTGTAGTTAATGGCAACGTCTGAAAATACCAATGATGGTGGCAGCAACTTCACCAATAGTGAGGAGACACCTTTTGCTGTTGGGACGAATATTACGTTGCAACTTCCTGCTGATAGCAACCCATCTAGCGATCGTAGCGAACCCTTTGCTGTAGGTACAAATATGACAATACAATTCACAGATGATAGCGGTCAACCACAAGGCGAACAGTTAAGCTCGGACAACATTGTAGGGACAAACTCAGCTCCTTGGGGCGACACAGAAGGTAGCGATTCTCTGACTGGTGATAGCGGCGCTAACCAATCGCCTACTGGCGATTCCGGTAGCTATACATGGGATTTTAGTGAGGTATCTGGCGGGGAGTCAAACCCTAGCAATGACACTAGTGATGGTAGTGATGGCAGTGGTGACAGCACTGGGATGAGCGATAGCACCGATATGGATAGCCTCTTTCAACGATCGCCTTGGGGGTCGTTGCAAGAAGTTGGCATCGACAGCTTTGAAGATGTCTTCGGCAATGTTGGCGCTAGCGGTGGCGAAAACCCCTTCGGCGGCGGTGCTAGCGGTGGTGAAAACCCCTTCGGCGGCGGTGCTGGTGGTGGCGAAAATCCCTTCGGCGGCGGTGCTGGTGGTGGCGAAAATCCCTTCGGCGGCGGGGGCAATCCTTTCGGCGGCGGTGCTGGCGGCGGATTCATGTAGTTCTGTGGCGCGATCGCCGTTTAACTGATAGCGATTCTCTGTCCAGTGCATAAAACTTGTAGGGGCGCACAGCTGTGCGCCCCTACGAAATGTGTACGATCTATTTTTAGATCGCTCAAGCCAGCCAAATAGATACCAAAGCTAATAAAGCATTAATTGCATAGAATACGGCAACCACTTGTAGTTCCGACCATCCAGACAATTCTAAATGGTGGTGGATGGGAGCCATTTTAAACAGACGTTTGCCTTTGCCATCGGGTCCTTTGGTAGCTTTGTAATAACTGACCTGGGCGATTACTGATAAAGATTCGACAAAAAAGATGCCACTGAGGATAAATAGCGCCCAGAGGGTGTTACTCATGAGGGCGACTCCTGCTAGTGCGCCTCCAAGTGCTAAAGAACCCGTATCTCCCATAAAGACGCGAGCGGGATTGCGGTTGTGTACTAAAAAGCCGATACAGCTGCCGCTCAAACAAGCGCAGAAAATTGCCAAACCTGGGAAATCGGACGCGACAATCGCCCCTAGTCCTAAAAGCGCGATCGCTACCGTTCCAGCAGCCAAACCATCCACACCGTCTGTTAAATTAGTGGCGTTGCTTTCGGCAGTAAAGACAAACACTGCTAACGCCCAGAATAGCAAGCCCAACGGCAGAGCAAACCCAAAAGGTAAGGCGATCGTCGTCAGATCTCCTAGTTGACTCCACAACCAGAGACAATATAGGCAACCAAAACCAACTTGCAGAGATAGTTTCAGACGCGGGGAAATGCCCTTATTAGACTGGCGACGCAAAATCTGCCAATCATCCAACCAGCCAATAAACCCATAGCCGAGGGTAATCCCGGCGATCGCCAATACAGGGGCAATGTTTTGAATTCCCAGCGCCAGCACCGATAAAATGATGCTAGAAATGACTGCTACAGGCACGAAAAATATGCCACCCATCGTTGGCGTACCCGCTTTTTTTAAATGCGCTTGGGGACCATCTTCGCGAATGACTTGTCCGGCTTTTAACTGCTGAAGGATCGGTACTACCCAAAAGCCGACAGCAGTGGTGATGCTAGTGCAGAGTAAGAAAGGAAAAGTCAGCGATCGCCCTTGCCAGGGTAGGCGCTGCGCTGTTAAATCGAGAGTCAGCGATGCGGTGACGAGTGCAAGGCTTAGGACGATAAGCAGTCTCGTACCGGAGAGATGGAAAGACCAGGAAGAGGATGATTTCGCGTCCACAACAAAGTTGCCTTTTGACTAGATAAGTGCTGAGGACATTATCGGAACTGAATCGAAAGTGCTGCCTTGAAAGTATTTAAATGTAATATTTTTGAAGAGTCATTAGTCATTAGTAACTCACAAATGACTAATGACAGATGGCAAATGACAGTCAAGCGCGATCGAGACTACGCCTCATCAGCTTCATCAATATCTCCCAAATCGTCATCATCATCGTAGAAGTCGCCGACATCATCACCTTCGAGTAAGTCGAGAGAAGAATCTCCGTCCTCTACCTCAGTTAGTAAATCCGGTTCTTGAACGCCATCACGGGCGATCAACCGATTGTTAGCGTGCAACCAGTCAATTAGTGACGATTCTTGTTTTAAAGGAATCACGCGAGCGGGCTGTTCCCGTGGTTCTTCTCTAAGCGGAGAGTTGTGCATATTTAGGCTTTATCTTGACAGGGAGATGCAATTATACATCTAAAGTTTATCACTTGGTAATTGGTTGTTGTAGGTGACTAATGACTGATGGCAACACTTGATGTCTCATATGAAAAGTTTATCTAATAATAGATGGCAAAAACTACATAGCTTCGTAGGATGAAACTATATAAAAAAGAAATCAGAAGTCAGAAGCGAGAAGTCAGAACTAACTTCCGATTCCCGATTCCCTATTAAAGAGGAGATAAAAATGCTAGGAAAAGAAACACTTTTAGAGACAATTGCCGGTAAGAATCGCGGGTTATTATCAACGGAACGAGATAGACAAGCTGTCCTTGCTGCGATCGCTCAGTTAGAAGACCGCAATCCTACACCTCGTCCGGTAGAAGCTGGCGAACTCTTAAATGGAGATTGGCGCTTGCTCTATACGACGAGTAAGGGGTTGTTAAATATCGACCAATTTCCATTACTCAAACTCGGTCAGATCTACCAATGCGTTCGCGTTCAAACGCAAAGTCTTTATAATATTGCCGAAGTTTATGGTTTACCTTTTCTTGAAGGTATAGTTAGCGTTGCAGCTAAATTTACACCTGTATCAGAACGTCGCGTTGAAGTTAGATTCGAGCGCTCTATTATTGGTTTACAGCGTTTAATCAACTATCAATCTCCTGCTGATTTTATTCAAGAAATAGAAGTAGAAAAAAAGTTTACTGCTATTGATACTAAAATTAACAGTAATAGACAACAAGGCTGGTTAGATATTACTTACCTCGATAGCGATTTACGCATTGGACGGGGTAATGAGGGTAGTATCTTCGTATTAACTAAAGTTTAATTCGTTGACAGTACAGCCATTGCTTTAATCAGGCAATTCGCCGAAACGTTCCCGATAGCGTGCTAACATAGCCTCTAACTCTGTTGCCTGCTGTTGTGCTGCTTGTGCTTGTTGCTGCGCTAGTTCCCTTTGCTGCTGTTCGGCGATCGCGACTTCTTGCGGAGTCGGTATTAATTGACCATTGGGAGTAAAAAAGCGTAACTTTTCTTCAGAAATTCCCAAGTACAACTCTAGCTGCTGACTCCACAACCAACCTTGAGGATTTGGTTGTAGTTCTTGGTATTGACCCCCAACCAATTGAAAGCCTTTAAATTCTAGACTTTTTGGGTCAAACCAAAAATATTCTGGAGTGCGAAAGGTATCTTGGTAAATTTGTTTTTTTAAACCTCTGTCGGTTTTGGCTGTTGTATCAGAGAGAACTTCTACGATGACATTCGGGTATTTGCCATCCTCCTGCCAAACAACCCAGCTTTTACGCGGTTTTCGTTCTGTACCCAGCACGACAAAGAAATCTGGACCCCGAAATTGTTCTGATTTGAGTTGGCGAGGACTGTAATATATGGTGAGATTACCAAAAGCATAGAAATCTTGACGGTCTTTCCACCACAATTCCAGGCATTCAATTAGTAGTAGCAGTTGGCGTAAATGCAGTTCGCTTTCCAAAGGCGGTTCGTCACTCCATAGATCCCCAGGAGGAAAGATAACATCTTCTGGTTCAAATTCTGGAGTTTCTAAGTCTTTTGCCAGGGACATCGCATTTAAACCTGGGAATATAGACGCACGTATTGCACATATTATAGTCTAGTGCAAGAAGGCGAAAGAAATCGTCGTGGCGATCGCTAACTACTGATAACTGACAACGGCTTACTATTTATTAAAATTTGCCGTGTAGAGTTTCGCGCCTTGGAAATTCGCGCCAGTAACAACAGCACCGTCAAAGACTGTACTTGCTAGTTGCGCTTGTTGAAAATTAGCACCCTTTAGATTTGCATCGATCAAACTTGTATCGCTAGCCAAAACTTTCTGCAAATTGGCTTTCTGCAAGTTAGCACCCTCCAAATCCGCACCTTCTAAGTTGGCATTTGTCAGGTTAGCACCTGATAAATTTGCATTCCGCAAATCTGCGCCGATTAAATGAGCGCCACTCAAATTTGCCCCAGAAAGATCGCAACTCGGACATTCTCCAGTTGTCAGTAATTGTCTGACATGGGCTGGGTTTTCTGCCTGTACAGGAGTCGCAATCGAAAGAGCAGCGATCGCAACCGTAGTAGAGAGCATTGCTAGTTTCATTTTGCTTACCTCAATTCACGGATGCAGCTACTTAGTAGCTTGCTATTAGTATCGCTCGATCGAAATGCTATTTTCCTCGGGCAATGGGCGGAACTGAATAGCAATTATACTCAACCTTAGAGAGAAAATGTCAGGACTGGGAGCAAAAAACATGTAATTTGTCAATAGCCTTTCACCTAATTTTTTGTCAAAATTCCTATATCAAGAATACGCACGTTACTCGCCATTTCCAGAGCGCGATCGGCGATCGCAAGGGTAGGTTGAGGCACGACTGCTGCTAAATATTTTTGTACTAGCTCACCCAACACAGCAACCCCTCGATCGATATCTGCAAGAGAATTAGAAAAATTTAATCGCAGGGCTGGATAACCTTGACGATTTGGAAAAAATGCCGTTCCAGAAGCGACGAGAATCTGGCGAGATAATGCTTCTCGACAAATTGCTTGTACGGATATACCTTCTGGTAAATGCACCCAAAGAAATAGCCCTCCCTGGGGAATCGTCCAACTTGCCTGAGACGGAAAATAACGCTCTAAAGCTTGAAGCATGGCGTTACGGCTTTGAAGATGGTTTGTCCGCAAGCGATGAAGATAGCGGCGATAGTGCCCTCCAGCTAGGAATTCACTCACAATTGCTTGCGACACTGTAGACGAGTGCAAATCTTGCAGAATTTTCTGTTCTAACAGTGGTTGATAGTGCTTGCCCGTCGCGATCGTGTACCCGACTCGCAATCCAGGCATTAAAGTTTTAGAAAACGTACTGATATAAGTGACGCGATCGCTTCGATCCAAAGCTTTAATTGGAGCTGAAACAGATTCAAAATTTAGCGCTTCATAGGCGTTATCTTCTAAAATTGAACAGTCGTATTGTTGGGCAAGTGCTAACAATTTTTGGCGATGAGTTTGAGAAGTTGTAATTCCAGTCGGATTGTGTAAAGTACTAATTGTATAAATTAATTTAGGGTGGTGACTGCAAAGATATTGTTCTAATAAATCCAAGTTCATCCCTTCTGCCGTCATGGGAATACCAATAACCTTGACTCCCAGATTTGCTAGTATCCCCAATGCTCCGTGATAGGTAGGCGTTTCCACAATTACCCAATCTCCAGGCTGAAGATAGTAACGCATTGCCAGCGATAATCCTTGTTCGGAACCATTGGTTACAATAATTTCTTCAGGAGAAACTTCTAGACCTTGATGTAATAGCATCTGGGCTATTTGTTGACGCAAAACAAGCTGTCCTTGCGGCAAATCGTAGCGAAATAAAGTATCAGTAGCATTGGCGATCGCCCGTTTGGCAATGCGTTGAAAATTATCTAACTCTTGAGCCAGAGGAAATCCAGAACTGAAATTAATAATTTCTTTTCGTTGCTGGGCTTGCAAAGCAGCCATAATTTGCTCGCAAAAAGTTTCTCCCGTTTCAGAAATCGTCACTTTTTGAGTCGGAGCAAAATGCGATTGCCACTGTGGGGAAGGTATAGCACTGCTCGCAAAATATCCTGCGCCTGGACGAGATTGAATTAGACCGTCGGCTTCTAATACACCATAAGCCTCAATAATCGTTAATTTATTCACACCAACACTTGCTGCTAAATTCCGAATCGAAGGCAGTTTTTCCCCTGGTGCGAGCTTACCAGATTGAATCAACCGACTCAAATAGTCGCGAATTTGTAAATAAAGTGGTTGGGAAGAGTGGCGATTTAAAATAATTTTCATAATAGATGAGTCAGGAGTCAGGAGTTAGGAGTCAGGAGTCAGAATGAGAAAAATATATCTAAATTCTCCCTGCTCTCTGTTAACTGATAACTAATAATGACACTATAAAAGATTTTCCCAAGCTGCACACGGTACAATTCGGTGCATTTGAACTAGAACAGTAGAGAATTGCGATCGCTGTACTGGTACGCGAGTTTACTGGTTTAGCCGATTTATTATCGTCAGGCGATCGTCAGCTATTTAGCTGAGTTCAATCCATCACCTTCAATACATCTCTTGGCAAAAGCTTATCTTTAAACCAAACAATCCTAGCTGGTACATCATTCATTTTGACACCTGCTTTTTCTAAATTCAACCGCTCGGAAATTGCCAAAATTAAATTATCCGATTGAGCGCGACGAACTTGAGAAAATTTCTTTTGCAAATACTCCGGTCGCCAGTAACCGACAATTTCTAACAAAAACACTCGTCCGTCAGGATGTACCAAACGAAAATCGGGAATCATGACGCTGCCAGGAATTGGAATCAGATCGACTTCTCGCTCTAGTACCCATTCGGTTTTTGTAGCATTCCAACGCTCGACAAAAGCCGCTTCTAGCATACTGTCATAAGGTTTACCTGGTGGATAATGAGAGACTAAACCGCACTCAGAATTTAGCGTAAATCGTCCTGTTTTCCAATTATTAGTATAGAAATCGCGGGTTTGTAAAATTGCGCTCAAACTCCATTTCGTGACGTGGAGCAAAGCAGGAATAAGTTTAGCGATCGCCAATCCATATCTCGTACTAGGATTGAATAAACTCGCCGGACCATCAACCGTAATCGTAAATCCGTGGTCGGCATCTCCTTCGATATATGCCATCAATTGAAATAATTTAAGATAGCGAAATAACAGCTTATATTCTCCTGGAACGTTGCGATGAGCGTTGAGAGTCAGGTGGCTGGCGCGATAAAATATCCCCTGGACTTGGGATAAATTGTAGCGGTGCAGTAGTGCTTCTGGTGTTGGCGGCTCGAACCGTGTCATGATACGGTTTTCAGCTAAGTCTGCATACAAACCCGTGCGAATTTGTTCTGGGAACACTTCTTTATCTAATTCGCGGCTGAGTTGTAATGCTAACTGTTCCAATACCTGGTGGCTCTGCTGGGGACTGGGAGACGATTGTGCTGCAAGGGCGAAGACTCGTTCGCGCAGCATAGGGGGTTCTAAGGGGCTGACAATTTCAAATTCGCAGAAGCCACTGCGCAGGAGATATGCTAAGCCGCGTTTGAGGCGATAATCGGGGCTGTCTCCTTCCAGTTCTTGTAGTTGTCGGTCGAGTGCTGCTTGGATGTTACCGAGATTTTCTTGGAAAGTGGTAATAATGTCAGTGGCGATTTCTAGGTTGTGTTTGTCTATTTTGAGCCGTTTGGGAGAGATTTCTTCCCCGTTCTGGCGGTGCATGAGTAAGTCGGTTGGTAGCATAAATTAACAGCGATCGGTTATCGTAGGGGCAAGTTTAGTAAATAGGTGAACAACCTCAGTAGTTTATCTTCGGTCAAAACCCGTCCTTACCAATTGTTGGTGCAAGAAGTTGCTGGATTAATGTCACGCAAAGACGCAAAGGCGCAAAGGGACAAAGTTATTCTTCGGTTTTTAAGGAATTGTCATCATTCCATTTTCCTGGAGATTCGGCGGCGCGTTGGCTGGTGCGATCGCTACTTCCATATGTAATCTGTTTGGTAGGTACGATCTCTAACTGTGTAACTTTCCCCTCACTCCTCTTAACTCCTCGTCTCCTCACAGAAGTTCTTTCTTCGCTGGTGTCTTCGGCTACGACTTCATACATTAGGGCAAATTTGTCTTTATCTTTACCTTTACGTAGAATTCGCCCCAAGCGTTGAGTGTATTCCCGTGCCGAGCCTGTACCGGATAGAATAATGGCAATTCTGGCGGCTGGTACGTCTACACCTTCGTTGAGGACGTGGGAGGCGATGAGGGTTTTGTATTGCCCTTCCCGAAATTTGGTTAAAACTTCATGGCGTTCTTTAACGGGGGTTTGGTGGGTGATGGCGGGAATGAGAAATTCTTGCGAAATGCGGTAGACTGTGGCGTTGTCGGCGGTGAAAATTAGCGTTCGTTCTGGATAGTGTTCTGCTAACAAGTCGGCGAGAATTCTAATTTTGCCATCTGTACCTAAAGCAATTTCTTTGGCTTGGCGGTGTGCGAGCATGGCTCTGCGTCCGGCGGCGGATCTGGCACTGGCTTGGACGAATAATTGCCATCCTTTAAGGCTACCGAGAGAGATTTTGGCTTCGCGTAAGAAGTCATTACGGGTTTGAATCAGTTGGTTGTAGCGATCGCGTTCGTGTTGTGATAGTTTGACTTTAATCTGCACGACTTCGTGTTCTGCCAGTGCTTTCCCTGCTAAATCTGCGGCTGTTTTGCGATAGATTTCTTGTCCGATGAGCAGATTTAAGTCTGAGTGTTTGCCATCGGTGCGTTCTGGAGTTGCAGTCAGTCCGAGACGATAAGGCGCAATCGCATATTCGGCAATAACGCGATTAAAATCTGTGGGTAGGTGATGGCATTCGTCAAAGATCAACAGTGCATAACGGTTGCCTAGTGCTTCGGCATGGATTGCCGCACTATCATATGTCGATACTAATATGGGCGTGCGATCGCGAGAACCACCCCCTAATAATCCTACTTCAACATCGGGAAATGCTGCTGTTAAGTGGGCGTACCACTGGTGCATCAAATCCAAAGTTGGCACGACAATTAGCGTGCTGCGGGGAGTGGCTTGCATCGCCAGCTGCGCTAAATAAGTTTTCCCCGCTGCTGTTGGTAACACGACGACTCCTCTACGTCCGGCTAGTTTCCAGGCTGCCAATGCCTCGCTTTGATGCGGATACGGCTCCATTTCCATGCTAGGAGATAGTTCTAGCGGTTCAAAGGCTTTGGCTTCGTCGCTAAAGAAACTTCCTTCTGCTTGTAGTGCTTCTATAACTTGGCGATATTGAATGGCGGGAATGCGAAATTTTTCTACCCTGTCATCCCACGTTGCATAGTCTACCCACGATTTACCTCTGGGTGGTGGATGTAAAATTAACGTACCGCGATCGAACGATAGAGTAGGAGTACGAGGCATGAAGGAAGTCGGCAGTAACTAACGATTGCTCATTAGTCGTTGATATTTGTTTACTCTACTCACTCTATAAACAGACTGGAACAACTGGCAATAATTGAGTCTTGAGTGGTGCGTGGTGCGGTGCGCGGTAGTTACTTACGTAAATCTACGCCAGTATAGTTCACACCTCGCAAAATATGAATCATAATATACAAACTTGAGTTAATTAGCATCTCACTTGTTTAGATCGCAGTCGCTGCAAGGTAGGGAAGTTATGCTAGGGCAGGCTTGGAAGAAATTACTTTGGCTGACAATAGTTTCGCTCTGTATCAGCATAGCCGTGCCAATTTTTGCCCAAAACTCCCCTGTAAGAGCTTATCAAGCTAATTACTGGCAGCCAGTATCGCGGGTGAATCCTGGTGGTCCTGTCAATGTCACGATCGTTAATCGAACCAAGTCACCCTTGAAATATAATTTCCTTGACGATCGCGCAGAGAAAGATTTACCAGTCGGGGATAGCGTTCGAGAAAAAATTTCCTTCCTCCCCATCGATATTGCTATTTACGATCCCGCGCCACAAAATCCTACCAGCAAAGCTGGCGGATTGAAGTATAAAACTACTGTCGATAAACAAAATAATGATGTGACAGTTCAAGTCTTATCTAGAGAAGATAGCAGAATGAGTGTCGTAAGAATTGCCAAGTCTGGATCGATTTACATTTATTAGAAAAGCATTTACTAAAAAAATATAACGAAAAATATAACTATGCCGCGACATAATCCCCACAACTTGCAGATGGAAATTACCCGCTTGTTCGAGCAGGGACAATCATTTTTTGCCACAATCAAGGTTCAAGATTGGTTAAAACAGCGTGATGAAAATCCTGCTGACTACGACATTCTTTTCCATCAAAGACCAGCTCCGCCTGGCTCCAAAGCCATCATTGCAGTTGAAATCGAACTACGGCGCAAAGACGGACAACCAGTCGATCCTTGGTTGCAACAACAAGCGAATTTACAAGCGTGAAATTGACATTTGTCATTTGCAAGTAGCTAGCCACCAGCCACTAGTCACTACTGACTTTTCCAGCCAATTCGCTCACAACCGCAGCTAATGTATCGGGATTGACTGGCTTGGCAATGTGTTGTTGAAAACCTGCCTCCATAGCTCGATCGCGGTCTTCTGTCCTAGCATACGCTGTGAGGGCGATCGCGGGGATTTGTCCGCCTTGTTCTGGTGGTAGTTGTCGCAAGCGATGAATTAAAGAATATCCATCCTCTTCTGGCATTCCAATATCGCTGACGAGTACGTGCGGCTGAAACTGTGCAATTGCCTCAATCGTATCCCGGGCGCTTGCCCGAGTCATGACTTTAGCTCCATACTGGGTCAAAACTGTATCGAGTAAGTCTCTAGCATCGGCTTCATCATCGACGACGACGATTCGTAAACCTTCTAGCGAGGGAGAGGCGATCGCAGTTTCTTGCTTGTGGTTCTGAAATTGTTCTGGTTCATCCGAATTGTAAACCACAGCGCGAATTGGCAGGGTGACAGTAAACGTAGCTCCTTGACCCAATCCCGCACTCTCAGCTTGTACCGTACCGCCATGCAGTTCCACCAAATGACGCACGATCGATAAACCCAGCCCTAAACCCCCATACTCTCTGGTTGTAGTGCTATCTGCTTGCAGGAAGCGATCGAATACATGGGGTAAAAACTCAGGACTAATACCTTGTCCGTTATCAGCAACTTGTATTTGTATCTGAGAATCCAACTGCAATAAACGCACTTCAATCCGTCCGTCTTTGGGAGTAAATTTAACGGCATTAGCCAGTAAATTCCAGAATACCTGTTGCAAGCGATTGGCATCTCCCATGAGTGGTCTAACGTCAGCAGCTAACCTCGATTCAATCTGAATGTTTTTGGCTGTTGCTGCGGGTAATACAGTTTCAATTGCGGCAACTACCACTGGTGCAACGTCTATATTGCGGATCTCTAAATGCAGCTTGCCTCTAACGATCCGCGACATATCTAAAATATCTTCGATCAACTGCGCCAGAGATTTTGTGTTGCGATCGATCGTCTCTAAAGCGCGTGCTGTCGTCTCTTCGTTAAACTTGCGGCTACGAAGCAGCTGCGTCCACCCCAGCATTGCATTTAAAGGCGTGCGTAGTTCGTGAGACAAAGTAGCCAGAAACTCGTCCTTGATTCGATTTGCTGTTTCTGCTTCTTCGCGAGCTACCTTTTCCCGTTGTAGCAGTTGTTCCCGTTCTACTTCCGCTTGTTTCCGTTCCGTAATGTCAGTATGAATGCCAATCCATTCCCGCACGCTACCATCTATCTCTAAAACTGGCACGCCACGGGCATTCATATATCTGTACTCGCCGTCGTAGCGTCGCAGTCGATGTTCTATTTCGTATATATCGCGATTGGCAAGGGCATTCAACCATGTTTTTGCAGTTCGATCGCGATCTTCTGGATGGACGGCTGCCAGCCAACTCCACCCTTGATATTCTTCAAACTTCTGTCCGGTAAAAGCACTCCATCCAGGCTGTTCGGTAACGACTTCTCCATTAGCTTGAGTGTCCCAAATAATGTTTGTCGTCGCTTCTACTAGAGAACGATAACGTTCTTCGCTCCAACGCAGGGCTTCCTGTGCGGCTTTGCGATCGCTCAAATCTAGAATAAAGCCGATAATTTCTGGCTGAGGCGTATCCGTATCTGCTAGCAAAGCACCACCAATCAGGATTGGGATTCGCTTACCATCTTTACGGATGTATTGTTTCTCAAATGGAGCCGCAACTCCGTGTTTTTTCAGTTCTAGCGCTGCCTGAAGGTCTAAATGAAGAAACTCTGCCGGAGTCAAACTGTCCCAATGCAACCTTCCTGCTAGCAAATCTTCTCGCTCGTAGCCTATCAGTTGGAGAAAATAGTCGTTAGCGTAATGAATTCTACCCTGAAAATCACCAAAGGCAACGCCAAAAATATTGGACTCTACTAAACGTCGAAACCGCTTTTCACTCTCTGTAAGAGCTGCTGCCGATCGCTCGGCGGCTTGGCGCGATAAAGAGAGCGAATGCGTCATGGCAAATAGAATCATACTCATTGCCACTCCAGTAAAGGCGATGAAAGGCGCGAGATTGACTTGCGAAGCTAGTCCTGATTCAGGGAGAGAGGTAAAAACTAAACTCCAAGTGCGTCCGGCAAGATTGATGGTTTGGATAGTCTGAAATTGCGGCTGATAGCGGTTACTGAGTGTATTAGATCTGGATGAATGCAGCAAGTTTGCCGAGCTGACATTGCTATCATCGTAAATTTCAAAATTAACTAAGCGGTCTCCATCGCCAAAAATACCATTAATCAGATCGTCGGCCCGAAAAGGACTGTAAATAAAACCCACTAACTCTGTTTGTCTTTGCGCTGTTGTGGCGGGAATATCACCGCGACGGTAAACCGGAATGTAGATCAGAAAGCCTGCTTGCTTTTGTTTGTCGATTTCTTGAACCAAAGTCACTTTACCTGAAGCGGCAGCACTACCAGTATCGCGGGCGCGTTCCATCGCAGCGCGGCGCACTGGCTCGGAGAACATATCGTAACCAATTGCAGCTCGGTTACGTCGATCTTGTGGTTCCAGATAGACAATGGCATGATATTCCGAACGAGGATAGTCAGGGCGGATACTCAAGTTAATTCCCTGCTGTCGCCACTGGTTTAGAAATGCATCTTTTGCTGCTGCTGGCACTCGTGCCGAATAACCAATTCCTTGAATCCCTGGATAGCGATCGCGCAACTTCATCCGATTCACAAAAGCCCGAAATTCCTGCGGCGTTACTTCTCCACTCGCAGCAAATAAACCACTTCCCGCCCGTAACAGAGTCACATATGCCTCAATCCGATCTTGAATCTTGGCTTGAGTTGTTTGCACGTCATTGTCAAACCGCAACCGCTCTTTATTCTGAACCGTACTCGATACATAATAGGTAGCTGCAGCAGTAAACAAAAGCGCGATCGCCAAAACAAAATAGGGAATCCAGCTTCGACGCGGTTGTAAATACCTCCTAAATCCGTTCGCTCTCATTCGCCGCTTTAAATTACAGAATATTAGCCCAAGATAGCAATAAAGCATAGCAATTAGAGTTAATCTTAGTCTTGCGGTACTTTTCGGGCAATTGCTTCCCTAGGCTACACTTGACAAATTAAGACTGCATATATTGCTACGTACAACATTAACCAATTATAAAAACAAAATTACGATCTTTCGATCGTCCCAGTAGTTGAAATTCGATTGTGGTGGCTGTGTTCTCCGTTCCTCGTTTCCTTTCAATCTCTTTAGATCGAGGACTGCGATCGCGCTACTAAATCACAAAAATCCAACAGGAAAAGTCAAAGCTAAGATTTCCTGCCACGCTCAGGCAGAGATTCAACTCCGCAATCGCAGCAATTGAATCTCCGTTCGTTGGTTGCGATTATCGTAGGGAGAAATACCCGCTCTGAGCTGGCTAAAACCTTTGCCTACTGCGATCGTTTTGTGCGGTAGACCGCGTTGTTTGAGATAATTAACTACCTCTTGCGCCCTTTGTTGGCTGAGTTTTTGGTTTAAATTAGCTAACCCTTTTCTGGAAGTATGACCAATGACTCTTACAGCTACAGTCTGGGAATTGAATTCGGCTATTTTCTTAGCTAATCTATCTAGTGTTTGCTTACCTCTCCAGGTTAGTGTGGCAGACCCAAATTGAAACTCTATCTCTCCTTGTACTTGTAAATTTCCGAGATTGGAGGCAATCGGAATTTGACCCCCTTCAATTCCAGAATTAGTTACATTTGTCGCTCCTCCCATGAGCTTATCGGCTAGTTCTGGATTGTCAGCGCGGATCGAACTAATTAGCTTTTGGGTGTTACTAACTGCGCGATTGAGGAACTGGAAGGTAAATAAGTTCTGAGGAGTTTGAGGCACTTGTTTCATCCTACCTGTTAGCGTCAACACCGCAGCTGTAGAATTAATTCTTTTCTCCAAAGTGCCATCTCTCATCCAGTTTTTCGCCTCAATTGACGTAAAAAACTTAATTCCTTGCATGACCGATGTTGCATCGCTAGGTGATAAATTGCCATCCCGAGCGATTTGATTCTGTAGCACCAGACGATCGCTAGTAGAGGTATCGATTAAACGATAATAAGCTTCTAAAAAAGCCGATATTTTTTCGGGTTGGGACTGAATCACGCGATCGGCAGCAACAATCACATCGACAATTGCACCTGGAGTATCTTGGCTTGACAGAACCACTGTATATCCTTGTTGCCGAGCTTGCGTGACGAAAGGTTCCCAAAGTATGGCTGCTGCTACATTTGGATTAGATTGCAGCTGTTTCCAGGCATCAGCAGCATCAACTACTTTTATCGTTTGAAAATCTAATAACCTAAATGCTTCAAATTTAGCATCTAGTAATAATGCTAAGTATTCGCTGGGAGTGTCTTCAGCAAAAGTAATGCCTAGCTGGTTCTGCGATCGCCTCTGCTGTACTAGCTGGTTCAGAGCTTTGAGTGACTTGAGGCTAGGATATCGTTTCGTGTTGAGAACAATTGCATCGCCTCCCATTGTATAGTCAATCAAACCAACAATTTTTCCTTGCGGTTTTTGTTTCAAAAATTGATCTAGTGTTGTGACTAAGAAATCGGCTTTACCTGCATTTAAAAGTCGAGCGCGTTGAGCTTGATTGAATTCATCTTCATAGCGCGCTTCAATCTTAAATTCTTTGAGTACTTGCCGAAATCGATCGCTCCGAAAAGTACTATAGCCCAAAAGTGTCATTTCTGTTGAGTTGCCTTTATCTCCTAACCACTGCAAACTTCGATTGCTAATGGTTTGGCTGCGCCAAAAGAACAAGCTTCCCCCAAGTAGCAGCGATACTATTGACACTAATGCCAACCAAGTACCAGACAGATGAGGACGATATCGAGTATTTTTCTTACTATTAGAGGCACTATTTCTAGTAGAAGCATTGTTCAGCTCTAGTGGCTGCTTGCATAGATCGCACCGAATAGCAGTAATAGAATTGCCATCATATCCGCACTTATGGCAAGTTATTGATAATTTTGGAGATTTTGGAGCCATATTTCTGCTTAACAAAAACCAATTATTATCTTTTTAACTATTTTGGTCTACAATTTCTCGATTGAGATTGAGTAAATATTGATAGCATTCTACATAAACTTCCATACAAGCTGGCTGCAATTTTATCAATATTTCTTTACACAATAATTCAGTTTGAGTCCAGCTTAAACTATGCCATTTTTGCAGGGGACAGCTTACGGTTACTTCTATCTCGTTGAGTAGTTTTATTATGTCTACTCTTTGTTCTAAGTGCTGCTGTAAAATAGGAGCAAAGATTGGCTCTTGAGGACATTGTTGGCTAAACCAACTTTGCAAAATCGCCAGAGAGCGATCTGTATGAGTTACGGAGGCAATGCGATCGCTTGTCTGGCGTATGAGTTGGCTGACTAATTGACCGACTCGGTCGTAGATTTCGGCATGAAATTTGAAGTGATATCGCTTGGCAAGCGCTTCTAAAACTGCTTCCCAGTCAGTCTGTCGCCGACCGAATTGCTGACCGTGCGGCTCGATTCTGGTTTTTAAATTGTTGTAAGCGCGTTCTGCTGCCATAGTGTTTCGCAATAACTCTTGTTTTTGAGCTTCGCATTCTTCTGCCAATCGCTGGAAGATCGCATTCAAAGTTTGTAAGAGTCTCAGTACCGAGCGCGAACCTGAGTGCTGTAATGAGTCGAAAAACTCTTGCATCTGAACTTGATGCTGCGATCGCATTGCTTCTACATTAGACTGTAACTGAGTTCTAAAGCCGTTAGCTGGATGAGAAGATTTGCGCTCTTGAGTAAACTCGACAGCTAAATCGGCAGCTTTCCGCTCGATCCATTCTTTGAGCTGAAAATCTAAAGATTGCCAGTCGAGGTTTTTACCGATCTCCGTGATATTTGCCACTAATTCTAGAGAAATTGGCGTTCCTCGCTCCATCCGATCTAAAGCTGTGACAATGGGATAAGTACTTTCTGTCTTGATGAAACCCAGTCGATCGAGGATTGTACCTATAGCAATTTGCTCTACCGAGCGATCGCGCCACTTGGCAATTAATTGAGCAGCCAACCAGTAACTCCACAACTCTAAGTCAGGCAAAGGTAAGCGAACGGGCAGGAATTGCAAGTCAGATAGTTGCTGATAACTCTCTCTCACCCTAGAAAGTAAGTGGTGTAATAGCGCAACGCTCTCCTCGTCCTTGTTACTGAAGTTAATCAGTAAAATAGCATCTCCCTGTCGACGACCATTAGGTTGCAAGCTTTCTAGCACCATGTTCTAGACTCCATTAGGTTGACCTTACCTTTCCAGAGCGCAAACGATTTGAGCAAATCCGTCTATCCCTCAGTCCAGCAGGTAAAAGTTTATCTAACGCAGAAGTAAAGCTACTGCTATTTCCCAAATCATTTCAACTTGTTGCCTGAATATATTCTACTGGCTGCAAATAAAATGAGTTATGCATTGTGTTTTAATAACAAATATGCTTCTCGATTGCCCTCTGTATACCACTGATTATGGTTCTGCATATCTTGGTGATGCTCTAAAATTACTTGACTGCCTCGAATCGAATTCCATCGATCTAGTTATTACTTCCCCGCCTTTTGCTCTCCAACGGGAAAAGATTTATGGTAATGTCGAGCAACAGGCATATGTAAATTGGTTATTTACTTTTTGCGAAAAAGTCTATCGAGTCTTAGCACCACGGGGGAGCTTTGTCCTCGATCTAGGAGGAGCGTATCAAAGCAAACGTCCCGTGCGATCGCTCTACAACTACCGCATTTTAATTAAACTTTGCGACGATCTCGATTTCCGCCTTGCAGAAGAGTTTTTTTGGTACAATCCCTCAAAATTACCATCTCCGATTGAGTGGGTAAATAAACGTAAGATCCGCGCTAAGGATGCTGTCAATACTATTTGGTGGTTGTCGAAAACCGATAATCCCAAAGCTAATGTGAGTAACGTACTCGTACCTTATTCAGAGCGGATGAAAAAATTACTTAAGAATCCAGAAAAATTTTATCAACCAAAAGAACGTCCATCAGGACACAACATCGGTAAAGCTTTTGCCAACAATAATGGAGGAGCAATCCCTTCTAATTTACTCCAAATTCCCAACACTGAAAGCGGTTCTCGCTATATCCAAATGTGCAAAGCAGCCAATATTGCCGCACATCCAGCACGTTTCCCGCAGAAACTTCCCCAGTTTTTTATCAATTTTCTGACAGATCCAGGCGATACAGTCCTCGATATCTTTGCCGGTTCAAATACTACAGGTGCTGCAGCAGAATCATTACGACGACATTGGATTGCTTTTGAACAAAACAGAGCTTATCTGGCAGCTTCTGCGTTTCGATTTGTTGATGCGAGTACGAGTACAGAGCAGATCGCTACTCTATTTGAACAGTTGATGTCAAGATCGCAAACCTTAGTCTTAAAGACGCTCGATCCTCAACGTATATTCGATTAAAAATTGTTGCTAACTTTTTCTAGATGCGATCGCCAATAAAAATAGATTTATTGCATCAAAATGAGAATTGTTAACCTTTTGCTGTATCTTTTGATATCTCTCATAGATTAAAATCGATCTAACTAAAATATTTATTCATCAAATCAAGCTATTTGTCCAAAATAAATAATTTGTATTGAATGGTCGCATTTCAGCTTTTCATGCATTCTTTCATTCTCAATACTCATGAAGCCAGACTGCTTAGCTTTAACTATTTTTTGTTTTTCCATCTGTAAAATTACTGAATAAATGTAAACTGTGTAAATTAATTTGATAATTCCTCAACTTGAGCCATACTAGTGTTGCCCACGCTAATCCTATTGTGACCGATTGGAGTATCTATGCGACTTTGTTTGTAAGTTGAGAAGAATCGAGAAATCTCCGACCGACAGCAAGTAGTCGTAGATTTTGCAGCAGGTTGAAATGCGGTAAGCAGCTATTTGAAATCGATTTAAGCCGTGTAGTTGTAGATACAGATATTAATAATAAAAGTAATTG
>ERZ1066119.618-NODE-618-length-22906-cov-15.866352_pt1 | contig 22906 bp, 24 predicted proteins | sample MGYA00382766_ERZ1066119 | MGnify/ENA primary metagenome ERZ1066119 (study PRJEB33369, sample SAMEA5778349) | biofilm metagenome | biome: Industrial cooling water; feature: Water cooling tower basin; material: Biofilm | place: United Arab Emirates | collected...
GCCCTCCGTTCTGCGCCGGTGGTCGCCGCGTTTCATTCGGTAGGGTGAGTGTTGAAAAAGGGGTTCATGGCGGCTGCGCGACTGCGAGGCGCTTGAGGTTCTGCGCGGTCGCCGCGAGCAGGAACTGCTCGGCCGCGCGTGGCAGGCCACGCAGCCGCAGGCGCCGCAGCCCGACGTACCGCTTCAGCTCCGCGAAGCGCGCCTCCACCGTCCGCCGCGCCCGGCCCGCGTCGAGGTAGGCGCGCGTGCCCGCGAGCGCTGCGGCAGCCCGCCTGGCCGCGTCGTGCCAGCTCACGCTCAACTGCCGCTGCTGCCCCCGCGTGCACCGGGGCTTGAGCGCGCACGCCCGGCACGCTGACGCCGGCGCGCGGTACTGGTAGACCTGCGTGGTCGGGGTCGAGGCCACGCACCGCAGCCGCGCGCCCGCCGGGCAGACGTACGCGTCGGCCGCCGCGTCGTACGCGAAATCGTGGATGGTGAATTGGCCGTACGGCGCGTTTCCCTGGTGGGTGCGGTCGAGCACGGGCGCGTACGCGGTCACGCCGTGCTCGACGCACCACGCGAAGAACGGCCCGTTGCCGTACCCGCGGTCCGCCCCTAACGCGGTCACCGCCAAGCCGAGCGTCGCCCGGGTGCGCAGCACCATCACGCGCGCGGCCGCGGCCTCCGCGCTGTAGCGCGCGGGGGTGGCCTCGACGTCGACGATCACCCCGCGCCGGTTGTCGACCAGGTAGTTGGTGTAGTACGCGAAGCGCGCGATCCCGCCCTTGCTCGCCCACGCCGACTCGGGGTCGGTCGGCGACACCTTTGCCGGCGGCGCCGCCGGCGGGTACGGCCCCGCGCCGAAGTCCTCGCTGGCGGTCGGCTCGCGGTGGCGCTGGGGGCTCGCGTCGGCGTCGACCATGCTCCCGTCCACCGAGCACGCGTCGCCGGCGACGAGCCCCGCCGCGATGCACCGGCGGACGACGGCCTCGAACACGGCGCGGAACACGCCGGCGCCGAAGCGGCCGTGCCGGTTCTTGGAAAACGTGGAGTGGTGCGGCACGCGCTCCCCGAACGGCAGCCCCGCGAACCAGCGGTACGCCACGTTGACGCGCATCTCCTCCACGAGCCGCCGCTCGCTCGTGATTCCGTACAGGTACCCGACGAGCAGCAGCCGAAGGAGCATCTCGGGGTCTACCGACGGGCGGCCGATGCGGCTGTAGCACGCCGCGAGTTCGGCCCGCACGCCCGCCAGGTCGAGCGCGCGGTCGACACGCCGCAGCAGGTGGTCGGTCGGCACCAACGCGTCGAGCTCCGCCCGTTTCTCCACCGCGCACGTCCGTGCACCCATCATCGCCGCCCTCCGCGCGACCGGGGGCGGCCAGCACGTCACCGACCGGGCCAGTGCCGGCTCAGGTCGCCTCAGCGGCCTTTTTCAACACCCACTAGGGTTTGCGAGATCGTCCCATCCCGTGACTACCCTCTTTCGGCGCCGCCACCCTGCCGCTGCTCTCTGGGTAGAGCAGGCCGCCGCGAGGTGGTGTCAGCCTGCCGTTGTTCCGCCGGGCGAAGGCGTTAGCTTACACCGTCAACCGGACACCTCCGGGCGCCCGGCCAGCATAAAGGTTCCCCCCTGATGACAAGAGCCCACGGGGCTCTCCCGCGCGAGCGGGTAGTCGGGGGGGTCGCTGTTTCCGGGCGCCTCCGTGTCGACCGTCGTCAGTCGTCGCCGGCGAGGTCTGTGAGGCGCTCGCGTCGCAGGAGCGGCGCGACCAGCGCGTACGAGCGCAGGTCCCCGTCCCGCCACTTGCGGTACACGGCCCAGAGCGCGTAGTCGGCCGCCTGCAGCCCGGCGTGCGCCGCCGACGCGTGGTGCAGCACGCTGAACGGCCGCGCCCCGAGCCGGCGGCGGATGAAGAGCTTGAACGCCTTCTCGACCGCCTGCCGCGTCCGGTTCAGCGGCAGCCGGTCGGTCACGACCACCACGCGCTCGCGCGGGTCCGGGAACCGGGCGAACACGGGCGCGAGCAGCCGCTCGGCGCACTCGGGGTAGAACCGCGCCTCCCCGCGCAGCGTCTCGGGCACGCCGGCCTTGTCGACCACGAGCGCGTCGACCTCGAAGCCGCCCACGCCCGTCACCGCCGCGAACACGCGGTCGCGCACGGCCTGGCGGTCCTCGGCGGCGTGGAAGGCCTCGAGCTCGACGCCCTCGGCCAGCAGCTCGTAGCGCAGGGCGCCGAGGGCGCGCTCGAGCGCGGCGGGGTCGCGCGTGGTGAGCGTACCGACGCAGAAGTACCGCGTGCCCTTGGGCCCGAAGTCCAGGTTCCCGCTCTCGTCGAAGAAGAGGTAGACGGCCACGCGGAGAACCTACACGCGGCCGCCCCGGACCCCGGCGCCCCGCGGGCGTGAGACGCGCAGAACTCGTGGGTTGGCGATACCCGGGGTCCACAGAGCCGTTAGGCGTAGACCGACGTTTCGAGACCCGTGTGAGACGTCCGGTTTAACGACCGTCACAGCCGGGCCTGAGCAGCGCGTCATGCGACCGGCGGCGTTCGCCGGTGGTGGACGCTACCCGGGGCGCGGCCAGTACATGATGACCGCCGCGCCCGCGAGGCAGACGGCGGCGCCGGCGAGGTCCGGCAGGTCGGGCCGCCGGCCCTCGACGCCCCACCCCCAGAGCAGCGCCAGCACGATGAACACGCCGCCGTACGCCGCGTACGTGCGCCCGAAGTCGGCCGGCTGGTACGTGGCCACCACGCCGTACAGCGCGAGCATGGCCGCGCCGGCGAGGCCGGCCAGGACGGGGCGCCCCGCCAGGAGCCACTGCCACACGAGGTAGCCGCCGCCGATCTCGAGCAGGCCGGCGAGGACGAACAGGGCCGCCGACCGGGCGACGGCGGCCCCGGTCACCGCATCGGGTCCCGTCAACGGTCCCTCCCAGGCGCACCCGGGGCGGCGCGACGGGGCGCGGGCCGCGGCCGTGCGGTCCCTGCCGGCCGGTCGGGTGGCGCGGCCAGCAGGTGCCCGCAGTCCTCCAGGCGCCGGCACCCGCACGCGAGCGCGGCGCGTAACACCGCCCGCATGCGCGTGGCGCGCGCGAGGAGCGCGTCGACCTCGGCGAGCTTCCGGGCGGCGAGGGCGCGCCACCGCTCGGCCGGCACGGTGCCGGGCGCGAAGCCGGCGACGAGTTCCCGGGTCTCGGCCATCGTGAACCCGGCCCCGCGCGCGAGCGCGATCAGCGCGAGCCAGTCCAGCGCGCTCGCGTCGTAGCGCCGGGGGCCGGCGGGTCGGCCGCCCGCACGCGGGGGCGCCGGCAGCAGCCCGAGGCTCTCGTAGTAGCGGATCGCCGAGGGCGCGACGCCCGCGCGGCGTGCGAGCGCGCCGATGCCCATAAGACCCGGTGCCGCGTCGGGCGTCGCGCGTCCGGCGCCGGGATCTCCGGGGTGCGACGCGACCTGCTGTGTCACGTGCGCGGTCATGGGGGCTCACTCTCAGTGCGGCGTGGTGGCGCCTGGGGACAGAGCACCCCGCACCGCGCTCCACGTGGGGGGTTGACATCAAGCGCGCTTGAAGTGGTAGCCTCTCCACGCGTCCTCCACCAGGCCACCGCACGGACCGTCACACGGAGAAGCCGCCATGCCGCCCGATCCCGTCCCCGCCGGTCCGACGCCCCCACTCGCCTGCGTCCCCGGGGCGCTCCCCGCGGCGGAGCGCCCCGCGCACTTCGCGCTCGCCGCCCGCTTGTTCCGCGAGGCTGCCCGGGAGCAGCGCCCGGCGCCGGGCGACGCCGGCGGCCGTGTCGAGGGCTACGCCTTCCGCTTCGACGCGCCCGCGTTCGACGAGGTGGCACGGTTCGTCGCGAACGAGCGCCGCTGCTGCCCGTTCCTGACGTTCACGCTGGAGCTCGCGCCCGACGGCGGCCCGCTGTGGCTGCGCCTGACTGGCCCCGCTGGTACGCGCGCGTTCCTGGAGGCGGAGTTTCTGACGGCGCCGTAGGCGCGGCGGTGTCGCAGTACCCGGTCGCGTGGACGTCCCGCGACACCGGTTCCGCGGCACGCGTCCGACGGCGTGTTAGGCACCGAACGCCGGAGCGCGAAACCCACCCGATGCCACCGGCTCCCGCCCGCGCCGCTTACAGGCTCGACGCGTCGATCGGTCCCTCGACACCGAGCGGGACGCCACGCGGGACGACGGCGGGTGGGTTCGCGCCACGCAGGTACTCGTACAAGCGGGCCGCCGCGAGCATGCCGAGCGTCGGTCCAGCCCAGTACAGCCAGTGCGCCGTCCACCCGCCGCCCGCCACCGCGGGCCCGAGCGAACGCGCCGGGTTGAACGAGCCGCCGGTGAGCGGCCCCGTGACGAGCGCGCCGGCACCTACCGTTGCCCCGATCACGAACGGCGGCACGCCCCGCGGCACGCGCTCGTCGGTGGCCACGGCGAGGATCACGAGCATGAGCACGGCCGAGTAGCCCGCCTCGACGGCGAACGCGCGCGGGAGGTCGAGCGCCGGCGCGGTCGCCCCGAGCCCGCCGACGGGGCCGAGCAGCCAGCGGAGGGCGAGCGCCGCCGCCGCGGCGCCCGCGCACTGCGCCGCGACGTACGGCGCCACCGCGCGGCCCGGGAAGCGCCCGGCCGACCAGAAGGCCAGCGTCACCGCCGGGTTCAGGTGCGCGCCGCTCGTCGCGCCGAACGCGGCGACCAGCAGGGTCACGACCAGCCCGAAGGCGAGCGCCACGCCCGCGTGCCCGAACGCGTGCGTGCGGGCCGCGACCATGGCCGCCCCCGGGCCCACGAGCACGAGGATCGCCGTCCCGACACCCTCGGCCAGGTAGCACCGGGCGTCGGGCGGCGCGGCCGTCATCGTTGCGGCGCGCGCGTCCCCGCTCTGGGCGTTCACACCCGGCCTTGGTCGGGTGCCACAAGCGACGCACCCAGGCGGCCGCCGTGGACCGCCTGGGCCCGCGCGCGCAGCGCCGCGGGGTCCAGGCGCTCGAGCGGCAGCGCGAGCAGCGCGTCCACGCGCGCGGCGAGCGCGTCGTAGGTGGCCTTGAACGCCGCGCGCGCGGCGGGCGCCGGGCTCACGGCCGCAGGGTCGGGCAGCCCCCAGTGCACGTGGGCGGCCGCGCCCGGAAAGTAGGGGCACGCCTCGCGGGTGTCGTCGCAGACCGTGACCACGAGGTCGAAGCCCTCGCCCGGCCGGAGCGCGGCCGCGACGTCATCGACGGACCGCGGGGTGTGGCCCTCCCACAAGATGCCGTGGTCCGCGAGCACCGCGACGGCCAGCGGGTGCACGCGCGGCGCGGGGCGGGAGCCCGCGCTCGCGCCGACCACCCGCCCCGCCGGGCGCGCCGCCCCGCCGGCCGTGAGCAGCGCCTCGGCGATCTGGCTGCGCGCCGAGTTGCCGGAGCAGAGCACGAGCACCCGGAACGGCCCGCGTGCGCCGTCGCGCAGTGCCAGCTCACCGCCGATCACGCGACCCCCGGGGACGCCGCGGCGGCCGCGCCTGCGGCGCCGCCTGTGCGCAGGAACGCGGTGAAGTCCTCGGGCAGCCCGGCCGCGAGCACGGCCGCGGCGGCCGCGTCCACGTCGTACGGCACGCGCACGTGCTCCACGCGCACAGGCGCGTCCTGGGGTTTGCCGTCGTCCGCGTGGGGCGGCCCTAGATCGAGGAGTACGTAGCCCGCACGCCAGTCGCCGTCCTTGGGCCGGCCCACGCTGCCGGTGTTGACGAAGTGCACGCCGTCGACCGCGCGGTGCCACGGCTTGTGCGTGTGCCCGAACGCGAGCACGTCGCCGGCCTTGAGCCCCACCGCCGCGGCCATCTTGCGGCAGAAGTCGTCGGGGCGGTCCTCGGTGAAGTAGAGGGTGTTGAGCGTGGGCGTGCCGTGCACCAGCACGAGCCGCGGGCCGGCGACGTGGCCGCCCAGCGGCCGCAGGTCGAGCGAGAACGGCAGCCCGGCGAGGTAGCGCTTCACCTCGGGCCGGACCGCGCGGCGGGTGAACTCGTACGAGACGTGCGCCAGTTCCTCCTGGCGCGGGCTCTCGCTCTTACACCCGCAGTGCTTGTAGTCCGTCCCGACGGTCGAGTCGTAGTTGCCGGCGACGCCCGCGACCCCGCGGCCGCGCAGCAGGCCCACGACCTCGTTCGGGAAGGCCGAGTAGCCGACGAGATCGCCCAGGTGGTACACGGCGCCGACGTCCGGGCGCGCGTCGACGTCGGCGAGCACGGCGTCGAGCGCGTGCAGGTTCGCGTGCACGTCGGAGAGCAGGGCGTAGCGCATCGGCGGGCCCCTCGGCGTCAGGACAGGGTGGGCGCGCGGGGCGCGAGCGGCCGCGTCATGGCGACGGCCGAGGCGGGGCACGCGCTCCGGAACTCGAGCGTCGCGGCGATCTCCTCCGGCACGTCGCCGCGGTCGACGCGCGCGAAGCCGAGACGCGGGAAGTAGTGCTCGGCCGTCATCGTGAGCAGGTACAGGGCGCGCAGCCCGCGGCCCTCGGCCACGCACACCAGCCGGCGCACGAGCTCGCGTCCGAGGCCGTGCGCGCGCCACGCCGGATCGACGGCGACCGAGCGGAGGAGCGCGTGCGCGCACCGCGACCCGTCGCAGCACACCTCCAGGCCGGCGACCGCCACGAGCGCGCCGGCGGCGCCCGGGGCCGCGTGCGGCGCCTCGGCGACGACGAAGTCCTCGGGGTGGCGGGTCAGCACGTCGGCGACGCCGGCGGTCGGCAGGCCGCTCGCGGCGAGGAGCCGTTCGACGGCGGCCAGGTCGTCGGGGCGCGCCTCGCGGAGGGCCGGCGCGACGGTTGGGGCGGGCGATGGATGCATGGGCGGGTCACCGATGAGGGGGCGCCCGGCGGGGACGGCCGGGCGGGATCAGCCGACGCGGTGCGGCGGGGTCAGGCGCAGCAGTCCGGCCCGCCGCACGACGTGGCAGAAGCGCCCTCGGCGGAGCCGCCTGTCGGCGCGGCGGCCAGCGCGAGCGGGCGCGCCTGCGGGCGCGCTTGCGGGGCGCGCGCGCCCGCGCCGGCGGGCTTCGTCGCACGGACGAACGCCGCCATGAACTTGCCGTCGATCGCGTCGAGGGTGGCGTCCACGTCGATCCCGGCCTCGGTGAGGAAGACGCGCGCGTCCTCGCTCCGGTAGAGCCGCGTGGGCTCCACGTCCGCGCCCTCGAAGCCCGCCTCGGCGAGCAGCGCCTTGAACTCCGACTCCTCGAGTGCGCCGGCCACGCAGCCGACCCAGAGCTCCATCGAGCGGCGCACGGCCGCCGGCACCTCGCCGCGCACCACGACGTCGCTCACCGCGAACCGGCCGCCGGGCTTGAGCACGCGGAACGCCTCGGCGAGCACGCGGCGCTTGTCGCCCGACAGGTTGATCACGCAGTTGCTGATGATCACGTCGACCGAGTGGTCGGGGAGCGGGATGCGCTCGATCTGCCCCTTGAGGAAGTCCACATTCTCGACGCCCGCCTCCTCGGCGTTCCGGCGGGCGAGGGCCAGCATGTCGTCGGTCATGTCGAGGCCGAACGCGCGGCCCGTGGGGCCCACGCGGCGCGCCGAGAGGATGACGTCGATGCCGCCGCCCGAGCCCAGGTCCAGCACCGTCTCGCCCGCGTGCAGCTCGGCAAGCGCGGTGGGGTTGCCGCAACCGAGCGAGGCGAGCACCGCGGCCGAGGGGAGCACGTCGGTCTCGCCGTTGACGTAGAGGTTCGACGTGATCGGGTCCACCTGCCCGTTGAACGCCGCGCCTCCGCAGCAGGAGTTCACCGGGCCGCAGCAGGAGGCGGCGGTGCCCGCCTCGAGGACGCGACGTGCGGCCTCGCCGTACTTCTCCTGCACGACCGCCGTCAGGTCCGACGGCCCACCCGCGACGTTCGCCATGCGCGTCTCCTCACCAATAAATGTTGATATGTAAGACCCGAGAGAGGGCGCCCGCGCGTGCGAGGCGCCCACCGCCAGCGTCGGCCGCCGTCCGCGTCGGTCAGCCGCAGCAGTTCCCGACGACCCGGAGCTTCGCCCGGCCCTTCCCGCCCCGCGCCGGCCGCGCGCCCGGATCGAGCCCGACGACGAGGTCGTGCACCTCCGCGAGCGTGTCCGGCACGACGACGTAGTACGACCAGCGCCCCTCCTTCCGGTCCGTCACGAGGCCGGCCTCGCGCAGCACCTTGAGGTGGAACGAGAGCCGCGACTGCGCCGCGTCGAGCGCGTCCTGCAGGTCGCACACGCAGTGCTCCCCGTCCTGGAGCAGCTCGAGGATCGCGAGCCGCGTCTCGTCCGACAGGGCGTGGAAGAGCCGGGCGGCCCGGGCGCGGTCCACCGCAGGGCGGTCCGACCCGGGCGCGGCGAGAGCGACGGCGGTCGTCATGGGCCTACGATACACCAGCCGTTCTTGATGTGTCAACCCCCGCACGGTGGGCCGGAACGGACGGGTTCCCGAGGCAAACGACTCGCCCTTCTAACGCTGGTAGGGTTTGGCGCTCGGGTGTGTGGCGCAACGGGATTCGGGGGCGTGGCCCCCCCTCCTCAGCCGCCCCGACGGCGGACGCACGGCGCCCACGCCGGTCCGCGGCCGTCAACCGTCACCACGGCTCGGCGGGCCGAGGGACGTGGGCGTGCCCGCGCGCGTGCCCGCGCGCGTGCCCGCGCGCGTGCCCGCGCGTCGGGATCGGCGCACCGTGCGGGTCGACCGCCGGGTGGCCGACCGCGGCGGCCATGCGGTCCACGAGGTCGTCCGAGGCGGCGTGCTCGAGGCGCTCCGCCTCGCCGTGCACCCGGTCCACCGGGTAGCCGAGCACCTGCACGAGGTACGTCTCGACGACCCGGTGGCGGCGGATGGTGCGGAGCGCCGCCCGCCGGCCGGCCGGGGTGAGCACGAACCCGCGCCAGGGCGTATGGCCGATGAGTCCCTGCGCCGCGAGCCGGCGCAGCATGCCGCTGACCGACGCGGGCGCGACGCGGAGTCGCTCCGCTACCGTACGCGTCGCCGCCCCGCCGCCCCGCTCGAGGTGGTAGATCGCCTTCAGGTAGTCCTCGGCCGTGGCCGACGGCTGCGCGACCGCGCGCGTCACGGGTGGCGTTCGGCGGCGGCCCGGCCGGGACCGGTCAGAAGTACGTCGCCATCCCGACCTGGTACCCGCCCATCCGCGCGGCCGGGTTGCCCAGCAGGTCGCGCGTCCAGTGCCGGCGGTAGTTGGCCTTGAACACCGTGCCGGCGGTCGGGCGGAAGCTCAGCCCGGGCACGAGCGCGAACACGTGGTCGCGGATCGGACGGCCGGTCGCGCGGAACCGGCCGCCGTTGTAGTCCACGTACTCGACGCGCAGGCCGGCGTTCACCGTCGCGCCGCGGAGGCCGAGCAGGCGCGCGAGCACGCGCGGCCGCCACACGGGGACGACCGCGTCCAGGTGCGCGCCCCACTGACGCTCGCCGAACAGCTCGCCCAGGTCGTCGGGCACGTCGACCCGCACCCGGGCCGCCTCGCCCCGGAGCGTGAGCGGGCCCACCGCGGTCGCGACGTCGAGCGCGGCCATCGAGAGCCGCCGGCGCGCGTCGACGTCCACGCCGTCGCGCCGGAAGGCGTTGTAGACTGCGCCGTAGTACGACACCCCGACCTCGCCCAGGCCGCGGCGCTGGAGCGCGACGCTCCCCGACACGGCCGGCGAGCCGTTGTTGTCGCCCGCGAACTGCTCGTCGCGCTTGCCCGCCGCCAGCAGCGTGCGCCCCTCGTCGTTGAGGATGACCCCCTCGCCGAGCCCGTTGGTCAGGTACGCGTCGTAGGTCAGCGTCGCCGCGCCGACGGGCACCCGGCCGTACGCGCCGAAGCCGATCTCGGAGAGCGTCGAGGGGATGATGCGCGTCGACACGAGCGGCCGGTCGACGAACTCCCAGCGGGGTGAGTCGTGGTTCGGGTTGAACGCGCCGACGGGCGGCAGCAGGACGCCGGCGCGCAGCACGAAGGCGGGGTCGAGCTGGAAGTCCAGGAGCGCGGTCTCGAGCGCGATCTCCCGCGTGCCGTGCTCGAACTCGAGCTCCGAGATGAAGCGCAGGCGCTGGCCGACCGACGAGAAGAGGAAGAGGTTGAACCGGCGCAGCTCCATGGAGAAGCCGTCGCCCACGCCGTCCTCGACGAAGTAGTTCGTGTTGCCCTCGACGTAGCCGCCGACCGCCGTGCGCCCGGCCGCGGCGATGAACGGCCGGCTGTAGATGCTCCCCTGCACGCCCGTGCTGTCGCCCCGCACTGGGCCGGCCCGGCGCCGCCCGCCGGTCGTGTCGGCCCGCGTTGTGTCGGCGCGCGTCGTGTCGACCTGCGCGAGCGCCGGGCGCGCGGCCGCCAGGCCGCCCACCGCGAGGCCCGCGGCGGCCAGGATGGCGGCCGCTCCGCGCGCCAGCCCACACCCGGTCGGGCGACCCGGGCGGTGCCTAACGCAGCGCCTAGCGGGGCGCCTCACGACGGCTCCGCCGCGACGGCGGGGTCGGACGCGGCCGCGGGCAGGTGGATGTAGACGGCGTCGGCCTCCACAGTCACGCGGTAGCGCGACAGCGGGCGCTCCGTGGGCCCCTGCAGCACGCCGCCGGCGAACGTGTACTCGCTCCCGTGGCACGGGCACACGAGCTTGTCCGCCGCGGGCTCCACCTGGCAGCCGCGGTGCATGCAGCGGGTCGAGACCGCCGTGTAGGCGCCGTCCGGCCCGCGCCGCAGGTAGATCGGGAGGTCCGAGCGCGGGTCCTCCACGAGGAGCGCGCCCGCGGCGGCGAGGCGGGCGGCGGGCACCGCGAGTCGGTCGCCCGCGACGGTCGGGGTCACGTACCGGGCGCGCGACGCGCCGCACGCCCCCGCGAGCACCGGGATCGCGCCGCACACGACGCCCCCCGCCAGCACCTCGAGCTGCCGCCGCAGGAACTGGCGGCGGGCCACCGGCGGGCCACCGGCGGGCCGCCTAACGACGGCCCGTCCGGGGCCGCGCCGGCCGCGGCGCCGACCGGCGGTACGCGGTGCGTCGAACCGTCGGGGGCCGGGCCGGGACGCGGGGCGGCCGCCGCCGTATGGGGAGACATGTCAGAGGGAGCGCAGGTACGCCAGCAGGCGCGCCTGCTGGTCGGGGGCGAGGCGGTCGAACGCGGCGCGGCTGCGCGCCCCTTCGCCGCCGTGGAAGCGGATCGCGTCGCGCAGCGTCCGCGCTCGCCCGTCGTGCAGGTAGAACGCGCCGCCGCCCTGCGCCCGCTCGGCGAGCCCGAGCCCCCAGAGCGGGGCCGTGCGCCACTCCGACGGCCGGGCGTCGCCCTCGGTGTAGCCGCCGTCGTCGAGCTCGGGCCCCATGTCGTGCAGCAGGAGGTCGGTGAACGGGTGGAACTCGACGCGGTCGAGCGCGGCGAGCTCCGAGGCCCCGGTGCGCAGCGTGGGCAGGTGGCACCCGCCGCAGCCGGCCTCGCCGAAGAGGCGCGCGCCCGCCAGGACGTCGGGCGCGGTGGCGTCGCGCCGCGGCGGGGGGCGGAGCGTGCGCAGGTAGAACACGACGTTGCCCACGGTCGCCGACGACACCTCGGGGTCGGGCGCCGCGTCGGCGGCGAAGTTGCCCACCTGGCGGTTCACCAGGTCGCGCGGCACGTGGTCGGTCGTGAGCCCCATGTCCTCGGAGTAGGCGAACGCCGTCTGCTGGAGCAGCGTGACCACGCGCGCCTTCTTGCCGAAGCGGCCGACGTACCGGCCGTTCACGGGCACGTGCCGGGTCGCGGGCCCGTCGACCAGGGTGGCCTCGAAGTCCACGAACTCGGCGATGGCGTCGGTCGAGTCGACGAGGTGCACGCGGCCGGAGACGCCGTCCCCGTCGCGATCGTCGGGGTCGGCGAGCGCGAGCAGCGTCGCGTCGTCGACGGCCTCGAGCAGGCCGAGGCCCGTGACCGCCGGCGCGGTGAACCGCGCGACCGCCGTGGCGCCCCCGGGCGTGCGCTCGGCGAGGTAGTTGAGGATGGCGCGGTGCTGGAGCTGCGGGCCGCCGAAGGCGCGCATGGGGTCGAACGCGCCGCCCGCCCCCGGCCGGCCGAAGCGCGTGATGTCGAACAGCGGGTGCCCCTTGCCGTCGCCCACGTGGCAGCTCTCGCACGACGTGGCGATGAACAGCGGCCCGAGCCCCTCGGCCGGGGTGAAGTGCCGGCTGAACTCGGCGTCGCCGGCCGCGTGCGCGGCGAGCTGCGGGCCGGCGAGCCCGTCGAGCGGCCCGTCCAGCCGGGCGTCGTCGCGCGCGGGGCCGGGGAGCAGCGGCTCGCTGCAGGCCACCAGGGCGGCCGCGCAGAGGGCGGCGCCGCGGGCGAAGCAACGGGCCGCCGGGACGCGAGCGAGGCGCTGCGGGTGCGACAGCACGAGACGCTCCATTTAGGTTTAGGATCGGCTAACTTTCGCGCGCTTTAGGATAGCCTAAACTTTCCCGCTGTCAACGGCGTGTGGCGGTCGCCCGCTTCAGGTCCGGTCGTAACCGGCGCGCGGCGTACAGCGCGGGAATACTTCGCGCCGCCGCGGCGTCCGCAGCATCGGCGGGTGCCGCCCGCCGCGGCACGTCCAGCGCGGCACGTCCAGCGCGGCACGTCCAGCGCGGCACGTCCAGCGCGGCACCAGCACGGGCTTCTGGCACATACGGTGCTCCGCACCGGGCGGAGCGCCACCCGCCCTGCCGGGGACGTCGGACGTTCCCGTGCGGCGGTGCACCGCGTACTGCGTCCTATTCCCTCACAGCCCCACCCCTGATGCGCCCTGCTGCTCTCCCCCGCCGGGCGGTGCGCCGCCTCGCGCCCTTCGCTCTCGTGGCGGCCGCCACGTCCGCCCTCGCCCCGGCGGTCGTCGGGGCCCAGGCGTTCACCGACCCGGCCGGCGACTTCCGCGCGCCGTACACGGGCCCGCGCACGGGCGACCTCGACGTGACCGGCGGCGCCGTCGTGTTCGACGGCGTGAACTTTCGGTTCCGCGGTATGCTCGCCGGCCCCATCGACCCCGCGGCCGACCCGAACCTCGCCTACGTCTACGGGGTGAACCGCGGCGCGGGCACCGCGCGCTTCGCGGCGCTCGGCGTGCCGGGCGTGCTCTTCGACGCGGTTGTCATCGTGCGGCCGAACGGGCCCGACGTGGTGAATCTCTTCACCAGCCCCGCCACGCCCCTCTCGGCGGGGGCCGTGACGATCACCGGCAACACCTTCGAGGCGCTCGTGCCCGCGGCGCTCCTGCCCTCGACCGGGTTCGCGTTCGCCGACTACACGTTCAACCTGTGGCCGCGCTTCGGGCTGGACGGCGCACTGAGCGACGCGCAGATCTCGGACTTCGGGCCGAACAACAGCAACGTCGCGGTCGCGGCGGTGGTCCCGGAGCCCTCGACGCTACTCCTGGCCGGGCCCGCGATCGCCGGGCTCGCGCTCCTGCGCCGGCGGGCGCGGCGGGCGCGCGGGTAACGGGGCGCGCCGCACGCCGGGGAGGATGCGGACCACCTCGGGCGGGCCCTGGTCGCGTGTCGGCGCGCGCGGCCGTCACACGCACGCGACCGCTCGTGTCGCGCAGTGCGCCGCCGAGCGCCGCGACGGTACCCGCTTCGGTCGGCTGTGCTCGAACACCCGACCGGGGGCGTACGCCGCGGCGGCAACGCGGCCGCCCCTACCGACGGCCTTGCATTCGCCAGCGCGCAGGCCAACAGTAGAGGCCCCCGGTACGACGGCGCGTCCCACCCCTACGGAGGCCACCATGTCGGACGACAGGACCGAGCGGCACCACGATCACCCGGGCCACACCGCAGGCGACGTGGACCAACACGGCCACCGAGACGCGGCGGCGAACGAAGTGCCCGGCGAACACCACCAGCACCCCGACCACACGCCCGGCGACCTCGACCCGCACGGCCACCGCGACACCACCGCTGCGCCGAAGCCCTGAACTCGCGGCGGGCGACCGTCCACACCGCTCCTTCGGCATACCAGGCGCCGCGCTCGGCCCGATCGGGCCGAGCGCGGCGTCGTTTGGCAGGCGCGGATGGGTGGAGGCGGCACCCGGACTGGAACAGGGGCCCACGGGCGGTATCGGCCCACGCGGGACGTGCTGCGCAGCGACGCCAACGTCGCCGCGTCCGCTACCGAGAAGAGCGGCGCGAGGTCGCTCAGGTCATAGCGGGAGAGTGGCCGGAGAGGCGCCACGGGGTCCTCCGACGTGTGGCTCGGCGATGGCGTGATCGCACGTCGTGCGGGAACGTCACCTGCAGCGTGGCGCGCCGAGCGGGTGCGGGCTCGTCAGCAGCCGACCGCCCGCGGGTTGGAGGCGCACAGTTCGAGGCGCGACGGCTCGGGCATCGCCGGGTCCTCGCTGCCGCGGCGGTGCCAGGCGGAGAGCGCGTGGGCCGCCTCGCGCCGCACCACCGGATCCGGGTCCGCGAGCGCCTGCGTGAGGGCGGCGCGGGCGGCCGGCGCCGTCGACGCGTCGAGCCCGCCGAGCACCGTGACCGCAGCGGCCCGCACGCCCGCCTCTCCGTCGCTCGCCGCACGAGCCAGGGCCGGAACGGCCACCCGGGCCGCAACGCCGAGCGCGCCCATGGCCGACACCGCGGCCCCGCGGGTGTGGGCATTCGGGTCCTGCGTGGCGAGTCGGGCGAGTACCGTATCGAGCTCCGGCACCGACGCCCGCACGGACGGCCCGATCGCCCCGACGCCCACGAGCGCGGCCCCGCGCACGCCCGCATCGGGGTCGCGGAGCGCCCGGGCGAGCGCGCGGGCGCCGTCGGGCCCGGCCGCGGTGCCTAACACACCGAGCACCTCGGCCGCGTCGGCGCGTACGCGCGGGTGCGCCGAGTCCGCGAGCAGGGCGGCGAGTTTGGGCACCGCACCCGGGAGGGCCGCGCGGGCACGCCGGCCGGCGCGCGCGGCTCCCATCAGCGCGCGGGCCGCCGACGCGCGGACCGGATCGCTCGTGTCGGCGAGGGCCCGGATGAGGGCCGCGACGGCGACCGGCTGGTTGGGCTGGAGTTCGAGCACGCGTCCGAGGGCCACTGCGGCGTCCGCCCGCGCGTTGGCGGTGGTGTCCGTGGCCAGTTGCGCCGCCCACGAGTCGCTCGACCGTCCGCCGTACCCCGGGTCGTACGTACAGCCCGCCACGACGGTCGCCCACAGGACGGCGTGGACGCCTCGCGCGACCGCCCGCCGCGTGGCCGCGGCGCCGGCTCCACGTGCGGCCGCTGCCGACCGGGTGCCGCGGCTAGCGTGCCCGCGTGTGCCCGTGCGCACCGTCGGCGCCCGTTGGGTGCGTGCGCCCGGCGGTGTGTAGCCGGGCTTCGATGGCCGCCGCCGTGGTCACGGCGGGGTCGTACGTCACGTGCGCGAGCGCCTCGGCGATGCGCACCGCGACGCTATCCACGCCGTCGAGGTCGCGGAGCGCGGCGCGCACGATGACGTCGGCGCCTTCCGACGCGAGCCCCCGCAGGGGGTAGGTCAGCGTCGCCCGCCTCGTCGGGGGCGTCGTCTCGGAAGGCGCCGGCGGTGCCGGGCCGGGCCCGTCTCGGCGCGGTGCGTCATCCACGTCGGCCATGGGCGGCATCATAACGCCCGGCCGGGGCGCCGCGAACGGCCGGCGCGCTCACGCGTCGATGTGGCGGCGTCCGGCGCCGTGCCGCCCCGTCTCGCGGCGTTCCGCCGCCCCGTCAGACCGGCTTCCCGAGCTCGGGCGCGCGGTCGTCGACCGCTTCGCGGGCGGTGTGGGCCTGGCCGATCATGGCGTACGCCCGCTGGACGCTGATCATTTCCACCATGGCGTCGAGGGCGTTGACGTTGCTGCCCTCGATCATGCCCTGGCGCACCATCGCGCGGGCGGCGGGCGTGCGGGCCGCGGACGGCGCGACGTGTCCAGCGGCCTCGTGGGCGAGCGTGATGGGCGCCCCGGCCGGCTGCTCGAGCCGGAGCTGGGCCACGGGGCGGCCGTCGGCGACGACGCGCCCCGCCGGGTCGACGCTCACCTGGCGCGCCCCGGGCGGCACGGTCACCGGCCCGGCCTCGCCGAGCAGCGCGGCGCCGGTCGCGTCGCGGACGACGCCGGCGGGGTCCGGGGCGAAGCTGCCGCCCCGCGTCCAGCGCTCGCCCTGCGGCGTCCCCACGACGAGGAAACCGGGCCCGGAGAGCGCGAAGTCGAACGGCGCCCCGGTGTCGCGCAGCGGCCCCTGACGGAGGTCTGTCGCCGCGTCGCTCGCCGGCAACGACGGCGCGTCATCGGCAGCCGCGCCGGCCGTGCCGGCCGCGCCGAGCACGCGCGCGAACACCCGCTCCGCCTTGAAGCCCGGCGTGTCGACGTTCGCGAGGTTGTGGGCCGCGACCTCCTGCCGGAGTTCCAGGTGGCGGCGCGCAGCAGCGAGGGGGTCGCTCAGCGGGCGCAGGACGATCGGCGGCATGGAGAACGGTGAAGCGTTGTGCAGGGAGTGGACCGCGGCCCGCGCGGGTCGGTCGGCGGGGCTCCTGACGGACAGCCTCCGCCTGTACCGGGACGCGCGTGGGTGGGGGCCGTCACACGCGCGCTCCGACAGCGGCAGCTGGTGAGTCCCACCGCCGGCTGCCGCGCGTCGGTGGGCCATCAATGATGGCCGCCGCCGTGGTGATCGCCGTGGTGACCGCCGTACCCGCCGCCGAAGAACCCACCGCTCCCGTGTCCGCCGCGGCCACCCAGGAGGTGGGCGAGCCCGGCCGCCGCGATGCCGCCGAGCGCGACCTTGCCGAGCGTGCCGCCCAACATCGAGCCGCCCGCGGGGGGACCGTACCCAGGGCCGCCGTACGGCGCCCCCACCGGCGGGTAGCCACCCGCCTGGCCCGAGGCGCCGGGCGCGAGCCCGAGCCCGCCCAGCAGCCGGTCGAGCAACCCCGGCTGCTGCTGCACCTGCGCGGTCACGCCCGCTAGGTACCGCGGGTCCTGGAGCCGGTCGTCGATACCGTCGCCGTTGACGTCGGGGAACCCGACGCCGCCCGCGGCCGGGGCCTGCGTCAGCAAGTGCCGGCCGAGCGCGACGCGCTCCTCGGGCGAGAGCCGGGCGAGCGCCGCCTCAGCCGCCTGTCGGTAATCTTCGGGCGGCAACTGGGCGGCGACCTGCCGGTACCGGCGCGCCGCCTCCTCCTCGGAGACGGCCTGGGGGTCGTCGGCGTAGCGCCGGACGAATGCGGCGCCGTCGTCAGGGACGTTGGGGCTCATGGGGAGGCCTCGCGTGGTGGAGTGATGCGAGCGGTCGCGTACCGCGCTTTCGGACGACGTCCGACCGCGTCGCACCAGCCGCGTCGCACCTGCGTGCGACACGCCACCTGCACGTTGCGGCCCAGGGCGTGGCGGCGCACCCGTATGGCCCATGCACCGGTCACGGTCGTCTGGTCACGCGGAGATCCGGCTTCCGACCAGCACGCGGCGGCCGCCGGACGCCGCCGCGGGCAGGCGCACCAAAGGCGCTCACGCGCATCGGAGGTTGGAGGGGTTAGAACGCCTGTCCGATCCAGATGCTCGGGTTCAGCCGCCGGAAGACCCCCCGCGACGTCGGCGGCCGGTAGGTCGCCGGACACCGCCCCGCCGCCTGCTGCTCGCTCGCCGCCACCCCGAGCGTCACCGCTAGGTCGTTGCCCGGCGACACGCAGTACAGCACCCGCGACGCCGGGTCTCCCTGCGTGAGGTACAGTGCCGAGCCGGGCGGCGCGGCGTACGGGTTGTACCCGAGGTCCACCCGGATCGCCCCGAACGGCGACCGCACCCGCACCCCCGCCCCCGGCGTCACCCTCAGCCCGCGCAGCCCCCCGCCCGCGTTCGGCCCGCGGTTCCACACCTGGCCGGCGTCGGTGAACGCGGCGACCGCCAGCAGCTCGGGAAAGACGGGGCTCGGCAGCTGCAGTTCGAGGTTGCCGACGAGGAGCGCGTTCCCGCCCGCCGGGATGCTGCGCTGCGGCGCGCGGGCGCGGCCGGTGTCCGGCACCACGAACGTCGTGCGCCCGACCTCGGCGAGCGTGTCGTACGCCACGACCTGATAGACCTGCGGCCCCAGCTCGTTCTGGCGGAAGCCGCGCACGGTGGTCGGCCCGCCGGCGAACAGCCGCTCCTGCTGCGGCGCGTCGCCGAACACCGCGCCGCCCTGCGCGTGCGCCGTGAGCGTGCCGCCACCCGGCACCGGGACGTACCACGTCGCGTCGAACACGGCCTTGTTGAACCGCTGCGTGCGCTCGGACCCGGTGAGCGCCGACGAGTGGCGGAGCGTGAGCCGCTGCACGTTGCCGCGCCCCGGATTGAGCGGGTTGTCGGCGCGGTTGCGCGCCAGCGCGTAACTGAGCGTGCCCACCGTGCGGTCGCGGGCGAGCGGGTGGCGGCTCGCCTCGTCGCACGCCGAGAACACCGCGCAGAAGATCGCCGGGTCGGCCGTCGTGCGCCCGCGCTCGAGCTGGTACGTCGCCGTGCTCGGCAGGCGAGAGCCGGGCCGCGAGGCGAGCGAGAAGAGCACGCCCACCGGCGTCACGCGCTGGTAGGCGTTGTACTCCGAGGCGCGCGAGGTGAACAGCGTCACGCCTGGCACGCGGTTCAGCCGGAAGAACGACGGCTGCCGGACGGTGGCGCCCAGGTAGTAGTTGACCGTGTCGCCGTACACGTCGCGCCGGGCCGCTCCCGAGCACAGCCCCGGCGCAAAGCGGGCCGGGTACCCCATCCCGAGGCGCGCCACGCGCCCCGTCAGCTCCAGCCGCTGGGCGCGCGGCAGGAAGTAGCGCTCCGTGTAGTCGGCCTGCAGGCGGAGGCAGTCGAGCGACGCCCACCCCGCGCTCAGCCGCGCCGCGTGCAGGTCCCCCTCGACCACGCGCAGGCGCACCGTGGCCAGCGTGTCGGCGGCGCCGGACCCGCCGCCGGCCGTGTCGAGCCGCACCTCCACGCGGGCGAACGCCTCGGTCTGGTAGAGGGCGCGCTGGGCGGCGAGCAGGTCGCCCGCGCCCAACGGGTCGCCCGGGCGGAGCCCCGAGGTGCGCCGCACCACGCGCTCGGGGATCTCCGGCGTGCCCCCCCGAGTGGTCTCGCGCTCGACGGCCACGCGCCCGATCCGGGTAAACGGCCCCGGCACCGCGGTGATGGTGGCCGTCGCCGTGCGGCGGCGCAGGTCGGTGCTCCACGCGGAGAGCGCGTCGGCCCGGGGGTAGCCCGCGTCGCGCAGGCGCTGGCGCACCGAGTCGCGCGCCGCCTCGAGCGCCGCCCGGTCGAACACGTCGCCGGCGCGCAGCGGCACCGCCGCGCGCGCGGGCCGGGCATCGCGCACCGAGTCGAGCCCGAGCACCGTGACCGAGTCGAGCCGCAGGGGCTGCCCCTCGCGCACGACGAACGTCACCGCGACCGGCGGGTTGGCCCCGCCGCGGCCGAGCGGGCGCACCACGGTGTCGACCGCCGCGTCCGGGTACCCGCGTCGCCGGTAGTACGCGGCGAGCCGCAGCACGTCGCGCGCGAACTCGTCGGGGGTGAGGCAGTGGCGCGCACTGCGGACGCCGAACCGACTCGCGAAGTGCGACGGCGTGGTCGCCACCACGCGCGCGAGTTCGACGGCCGCGAAGGCCCGGTTGCCCGAGAAGCGCAGCGCGCGCACCTCGCGATCGCCGCGCTCGCACGTCACGTCTTGGGCGCCGAGCGCGCGCGCCGTCACGAGCAAGGCCACGAGCACGCCCGGGCGCGCGCCGCGCGAGCGCGCGCCCGGCGTGCCGGCCGCCGCCCAGCCGAGCCACAGCGGCCACCCGCGGGCGCGGTGCTCGCCCATGGCCGCCGGCAGCATGCTCACGGGCGGCTCGTCCAGTGATTTCTCGAGGGCGGCCCCGGTCATGTGCTACGGGCGCGGCGGGTCGTCACCGAGTCCCTGCTTGACGCCGCGGAGCACCCGGAGCGTGAGGAATTTGAGGACGGCGAGCACCACGGCGATGTCGTACAGCCCGAAGCCCACGGCGGCGCCCACCACGCCCGTCGTCCAGACACTCGCGGCCGTGGCCGTGCCGCGCACCTGGTCGCCGCCCTTGAGGATCGCCCCGCCGCCGATGAAGCCGATCCCCGTGATCAGCCCCTCGAGCACGCGCGCGTGGGCTGTGGCGCGGGGCCCGAACAGGGCCACCGCCACCAGCACGAGGCCGCAGCTCGCCCCGGCCACGAGCGGGAACGTGCGGAGCCCCGCGCTCAGCGCCTCGCGCTCCTGGTCCCAGCCGATCGGGAGCGCGAGGGCGTACGCGACGAGCAGGTCCCGCAGGTGGCCGAGCATGTCGGTCCAACGCACGGTCAGCCCTGACCCGGGCGGCGGGGAAACGCGGTGCGAGTCACAGGTGCGTCTCGCCGCGCTCCCACCCCGGCGGCTCCACCTGCACGGTCACGTGCGCCACCTTGTGGCCCGCCGTGACGCGCGTGGTCACGGCGGTGAGGACGTCCCCGTAGGCCGCGCCCTCCGCCGCGACGACGTGCGCGCTCAGCGCGTTGGTGCCCGACGTGAGCGCCCACACGTGCAGGTCGTGCACCGCGGTGACGCCCGGCGTCTCGGCCAGAGTCCGGCGCACGGCGGCCACGTCCACGTCGGCCGGCGTGCCCTCGAGCAGCACGCCCACCGCCTCGCGCAGGAGCCGCCAGGTGCGCGGCAGGATGAAGAGCCCGATGCCCGCCGAGAGCAGCGGGTCGGCGTAGTACCACCCCGTCGTCAGCATGATCAGCCCCGCGACGATCACGCCGATCGAGGTGAGCATGTCGGAGATCACCTCGAAGTAGGCGCCCCTCATGTTCAGGCTCTCGCCCGAGCCCTCGCGCAGGATGAACACGCCCGCGAGGTTGACCGCGAGGCCGATCGCGGCGACGACGAGCATCGCCCCGCTCGCGACCGCGGGCGGGTTCCGGAACCGCTGGTAGGCCTCGTAGAGGATGTAGAGCGAGATGACGATCAGCACCACCGCGTTGGCCAGCGCGGCGAGGATCTCGGTGCGGTAGTAGCCGTAGGTGCGGTCGGGCGTGGCGGGCCGCTCGGCGAAGCGGATGGCGAGCAGCGCGAGCGCGAGCCCGCCCACGTCGGTCAGCATGTGGCCCGCGTCGGCCAGCAGCGCGAGGCTCTTGGTCAGGAGGCCGCCGACCACCTCGGCCACGAGGTAGCACGTGGTGAAGCCGACGACGATCTGCAGCCGGCGCTTGTTGCGGCCGGCGGCCGTCGGGGTGGACGCCGGCGTGGCGAGGGTGGCCATCGTTAGGCGCCTCGGTGTCCCGGCGCCTGCCCGGCGCCCGCCCGGCGGCCGTAGGCGAGCAGCCGGAGCGCGTTGGCGATCACCACGAGCGTGCTCCCCTCGTGCACGATCACGGCCGGGCCGATGCCGACGAGGCCCGTCACCGACGCCACGATCAGCAGCACGATGACCCCGAGCGACACGAACAGGTTCTGCCGGATCACGCGCCGCGCCTGGCGGCTCAGCCCCACCGCGAACGGCAGCCGCCCGAGGTCGTCGCCCATGAGCGCCACGTCGGCCGTCTCGAGCGCGGCGGCCGTGCCGGCGCCGCCCATCGCGATCCCCACGGTGGCGTTGGCCAGCGCGGGCGCGTCGTTCACGCCGTCGCCGACCATCGCGACCGCGCCCTGCGCCGCCAGCTCGCGGATGGCCGTGACCTTGTCCTCGGGGAGCAGCCCGGCCCGCACCGCGTCCACGCCGACCGCGCGCCCGACCGCGTTGCCCACGCCCGCGTTGTCGCCGGTGAGCATCTCGATCCGCCGCACGCCCGCGGCGCGCAGCGCGTCGAGCGTCTCGCGCACGCCGGCGCGGGGCTCGTCGGCGAGGCCGAGGACGCCGAGCCACTCGGGCGCGCCCGCGCCCGTGGGGCGGTCGACCTGCCGGCGCACTACCATCGTGCTGCGCCCGTTCTGCTCGAGTTGTGCGACGGCGTCGCGCACCGCCGGCGGCACGGCCTGCGCCGCGCCCGCGCCGCTGCCCCCGGTCCCGTCTCCCCCGAACATGAGCAGGCGCCCGATCTCCACCACCGCGTCACCCACGCGCGAGCGCACGCCCTTCCCCGTGACCGACTCGAGCTCGCCGGCCTCCGGCACCCGGAGCGCGCGCTGCTCGGCCGCGCGCACGACCGCCTTGGCGAGCGGGTGCTGCGACCGGCGCTCCACGGCCGCCGCCGTGGCGAGGAGCACGTCCGCGTCCACGCCCGCCGCCGGCACCACGTCGGTCACGGCCGGCTCGCCCACGGTAATGGTGCCAGTCTTGTCGAGCGCCAGCACGTCGATCGCGCCCAGCGTCTCGAGGTGGGCGCCGCCCTTGATGAGCACCCCGTTGCGCGCCGCCTGGGCGATGCCGGCGAGCACGGCCGCCGGCGTGCCTAACGCGAGGGCGCACGGCGACGCGGCCACGAGCAGCGTCATCGCCCGGTAGAACGCGACGCGCCACTCCCACAGGCCGAGCAGCGGCGGGGCGAGGATGAGCAGGGCGGTCCCCACGAGCACCGCCGGCACGAACACGCGCTCGAACCGGTCGGTGAACTGCTGCGTCGGCGCCTTCTGCGTCTGTGCCTCCGCGACCAGCTTGACCACGCGGTCGAGCGTGCGGTCGCCCACGGCCGTGGTCACCGTGACCACGAGCGCGCCCTCGCCGTTCACCGAGCCCGCGAACACCGGCTCGCCGGGCGCCTTGTCGACCGGCACGCTCTCGCCCGTGATCGGCGCCTGGTTCACGGCCGAGCGCCCCTCGGCCACGGTGCCGTCCACCGGGAGGCGCTCGGCGGGCTTGACCACCACGCGGTCGCCGGGGCGCACGGCCTCGATGGGCACCACTTCCTCACGCCCATCCGTGAGCACGGTGGCCCGCGACGGCGCCAGCTCGGCCAGCGCCTTAATGGCGTTGCGGGCGCGGCCTAACGCGTAGTGCTCGAGCGCGTGCCCGAGGCTGAAGAGGAAGAGCAGGAGCGCGCCC
>ERZ1066119.626-NODE-626-length-22779-cov-6.263070_pt1 | contig 22779 bp, 16 predicted proteins | sample MGYA00382766_ERZ1066119 | MGnify/ENA primary metagenome ERZ1066119 (study PRJEB33369, sample SAMEA5778349) | biofilm metagenome | biome: Industrial cooling water; feature: Water cooling tower basin; material: Biofilm | place: United Arab Emirates | collected...
CCTCAGCAGGTTGCCGTTGCCGATGTTCGTCGTAATCTGCATATGTTCCGCCAAGTTGGTATTCCAGTTCTGGGAATTGTCGAAAACATGAGTTACCTGCGCGATCGCTCTGGGGAAGCGATTCCTATCTTTGGCAGTGGCGGCGGCAAGCAGTTAGCAGCAGAACTTCATACTCCCTTACTAGGACAAGTACCAATCGACCCGCAAATTTGTACGGGTGGGGATGCAGGAAAACCGCTAACGCTGGCAGATTCAATCTCTTTAACTAGTAGAACATTTGAGCAGATCGCCGTAGCTTTGAATGCAACGTTTTGCCCCGTTCTCGTGCCACTATCTTCCCATCTATGAGGTTCTATGCGGCGAAAAGCTGAGACAACCCTGCCGAAGTGGAGTTTAGTCGTTGAAATTGCCAGAAAGAGACTAGAGCGGCAAATAGTTCGCATCGCTCCAGGTTTGCTGCTCGCCCTGTGCATAGCAAGCGTTGCCTTCCTGCTGCATTTGCTTCCTGGTTTGAATATATTAAGTCCTCTGATTCTGGCAATTCTGCTAGGAATTCTGTTGCAAAATAGCGTGGGAGTTCCGATTCGATGTCACCCTGGAATTAAATTTGCGCTCAAGCGACTGCTACGATTGGCGATCGCCTTGTTAGGACTGCAAGTTAGCCTGTCCCAGCTACATCAGGTTGGCATTATCGGATTTTTAGGGATCGCGATCGTACTAGTAGCGACCTTCGGGTTTACTTGTTGGCTGGGACGCTACCTCAAGGTGGGGAAGGCATTAACATATTTAATTGCAGTTGGAACGTCGATCTGTGGAGCATCAGCGATCGTTGCTATGGCAGCCACAATCGATAATTCGGATGAAGATACAACCTATGCTGTGGGAATTATTACTTTGTATGGTACGCTTTCCATGCTGCTCTATCCATTGGTTCTACCTTTTCTCAGCTTGACTCCAGAAGCTTTTGGGATTTGGTGCGGATCGTCCATTCATGAAGTAGCGCAAGCGATCGCAGCTGCCTTTCAATCTAATTCTGTGAGTGGAGAGCTTGCCAGCATTGCCAAGCTATCGCGAGTTCTCTGGCTGGCTCCAATTGTACCGATCGCCAGTACCTTGTACGCACGCAGCCAAACTGCAAGCAACGCAAATCATCCAGTTCGCTCTGTAGTTCCCTGGTTTGCGGTTGGCTTTGTTGCACTCATTCTCCTCAATAGCTGGGGTCTTTTTCCTACAAGTTTGAAAACAAATGTCGGACAAGCTAATTTGTTACTTCTATCTACGGCAATGGCAGCAATGGGACTAGAAACCCGCTGGCAAAATATGCAAAAAATTGGACTAAAACCTCTCTATCTTGGCGCTTTATCTTGGCTGTTCATTACAGTTCTTAGTCTGGGTTTTGCTACCGCACTTTACTGATGGGATCGCACGAGCGCTGAAGAGTATGTCATGGCTACAGAAGTAATTCAATTATTGCTTATTGGCATTTTATTTATTTCGACTTTTATTCGCTCTGCCATTGGTTTTGGAGATGCTTTAGTTGCTATGCCACTACTAGTTTTGGTTACTGAAATACAAATAGCAACGCCACTTGTTGCACTAGTAGGCTTAACGAGTAGCTTTATAATTTTGTCAAATCAATGGCGCTTATTTAATCTACATGGAATCTGGCAGTTATTTATTGCAACATTAATTGGAATTCCATTCGGGCTGATTCTAATTCGATTTGCTCCAGAACAGTTAGTAAAATCAATTTTAGGAATCTTATTAATTATCTATGGTTCTTACGGCTTGTTTGAGTTAGCATTGCCTCAACTTCGAGATGAGCGGTTAGCTAGAATTTTTGGTTTTATTGCCGGAGTTCTTGGTGGTGGTTATAACACCAACGGGCCACCGATTGTTATTTATGGAACACTTCAAAGATGGTCAACAGACTACTATCGTATTAACCTACAGGGCTACTTCTTCTTGACCAACTGTTTAATCGTTACAAGCCATGCGTTATCAGGTTTATGGACTACAGAAGTTGTACGAGCCTATTTTTATTCACTGCCTGCTATTGCATCTGGAATCTTTTTAGGAAATCTAATTGGTAAACGTATACCTACCAAAGTATTTGAAAAACTAATTTATGGTTTGCTGCTTGCACTTGGTATACTATTCATAGTCGAATAACAAACTAAAGCACTCCATATATACTTGAATTAAAAAATCAGAGAGATAGAAAAAGGCATCACTTGCCTTCTAGCCTCTGCTTTCTACTATACTCACATCTATCGCCCCTAGCACCTTTAAAGTTGCCTTCTGTGCTGGGGTTAAACCAATTGTGCCAGTAATATTCATCCCTTCGTAAGGTCTTTCGTTTCTCAAAATTTTCGTACACTTGCCTGTTTCGAGATCCCAAAATCGAATGCTGCGATCGTCGCTACCACTTGCGAGGACGGGAATTTGGCGATTTGAAAACTCGTCTTCTAGATGAGTGAAAGTCACCGAAAGCACCCAGCTAGTATGTCCTTGCAATACTCTCAAGCATTCGCCACTGGCAACATTCCACATTCTTACCGTTCCATCCAAGCTACCGCTGGCTAGGATATTACCTTGCGGACTATAGGCAAGCGAAACAACCCAACTGTTATGACCGCGTAGCACTCTCAAGCACTCGTTATTGCGAAGATGCCAAATTGCGATCGCGCCGTCTACACCACCGCTAGCCAGAGTTTGACCGTCTGGACTAAAAGCAATCGCATACACCCAATTACTGTGTCCTCCTGGTAAAGCTTTGAGACACTCCCCAGTTGCGACATCCCAAAGCTTGACCGTATAGTCCGCGCCGCAACTCGCTAGAGTTTGACCGTCAGGGCTATAGGCGACTGAAAGTGATAAGCTGTTGTGAGCCTGTAAAACTCTTAGGCACTGTCCAGTATCAATATCCCAAATTCTCACTGTTTGGTCTAGGCTACCACTAGCCAAAGTTTGACCGTCAGGATTGTAGGCAACTGACATCACCCAATTTGTATGACCCCCAAAAGTTTTGATACACCTACCATCAGAAATGTCCCAAAGTCTAATCGTGCCATCCCCACCGCCACTGGCTAAAGTATTCCCTTGGGGGCTGTAAGTCACAGACCGCACTAGGTCACTATGTCCTTTAAAGATTCTCAGGCACTTTCCATCTGCTACATTCCAGACCTTAAGCATTTGGTCTGCGCCGCCAGTAAATAATGTCTTTCGATCTGGACTAAAAGCGATCGCCCAAATGCCGCTACTATACCCTTGAAATGTTTTCAAGCACCTACCGTCAGAGACATCCCACAGTTTCAACGTTTGGTCTTCATGAGCGCCAATCAACGTTTGACCGTCGTGGCTAAAGACTATGGTGCGAATACCGCTACTGTGTTGCAAACTTCTAATGAACTGACCCGTGCTAATATCCCACAACTTGACACAAGAGTCAGCATCGCCAATAGCTAGAGTTTGATTATCGCCACTCAGGGCAACGGCAGACCACCAAACCCAGCCTTTGTGTCCGGCTGGTAATGTTTTTTTGCACTTGCCAGTCTTAATATCCCATAATTTAATCGTTTGGTCTTCACTGGCACTGACAAGGGTTTGACCATCGGCGCTGAAAGTCACAAAACCAATGACATTATCGTGTGCTTGGATAGTTTTGAGACATTGACCAGTTTCAATATCCCATAATTTGAGCGTGCGATCCGCACTAGCACTGGCAATTCGACCATCACAACTAAAAGCAACATAGCACACCCAAGCAGTATGTCCCCCAAAAGTTCGATAGCATTGATTTGTTTGGATATTCCATAGCTTGATAGTTTTGTCTTCGCTACTACTAGCCAGGAACTTACCATCCTGACTGAAAGCAACAAACAAGACCCATCCTGCGTGACCTGGTAAAACTTGGCGACGCTGACCCGTACTCACATCCCATAGGTGTACGGTGCGGTCATCGCAACCGCTAGCTAATATTTTGCCATCGGGACTAAAACTCAAGGCGCGAGTCCAACCTTTATGTCCTGACCATGCGAGTATTTGTTGTCCTTCTTCAACTTGCCATAAACGAATTTGAGAATAACTGTCTGCCGTAGCGAGAATTCCATCTCTATTTACTGTCATGGCGAAAATATAGCCCAGGTTTTCAGTAAAAGTAGATTTGGCTAAATTGGAGTAGGAGAAGTTTACCCGCTGTAAATTCGCCCCGCGTAAATCTGCTTGCCAAACAGTTAAGTGAGAGAAATCGCGCTCGCCTAAATTTATTTGTAGTTGTAGCAGTAAATTTAGCGTGTTTCCCGCCGCATATCCCGATTGGATGGCGATTTTTCTTTGTAAAGAAGCCAGAATTTGCATCAATTGACGATCGAGTGCGGCTGTATCACCAAATACGCGCAACAATCGGTTCGCGACTGGTTTTAAAATCAGTTGATTTTGAATATCTTGCAGATAATTTTTCGTCTGAGCCTTGATGAGAGCGTGAGTTTTATAAAGAGTAGGCGATTGTGTTTCAAGTTCTTGACAAACTTGAGTAATTAATCGCTCCGTTACGTACTCCATCAGAACTGGTTGCAAGGTAAAAACAGTCGTACCTTTCTCAATTAGAGAGCGTCTGGCTAAAGATTCCAAACTTTCTAAAATTTCCGCAGTTGATAGAGGTGATAATAAATCGGCTTGTAATTCGGCGATCGCCACTGGTTCGCGATTAATTGCTAACCAGTACACGCTCTCTCGTTCCCAGCTAGATAAGCGGTCAAATTGTTGTTGCAATAAATCTTGAATGTCGCCAAAAATTGCCGTACCTTGAGCTAAAAAGCGTTCGATATTTCCAGCAAATAGATCGCTAATTGTCGTGGCGACAATTTTTAAGGCTAAGGGATTACCTCCGTAAGATTGAATCAAAGTTTGCCAATCGTAATCGCCTCCAATAAAGTGACCTTTGGCTTTGAATATTTCTTGCGCTGCGGCTGTAGTTAAACCTGACAAGCTTAAATTTCTGACTGGAAAACTTTCTCCAGCTAAAGCTGCCACTTCTTTTGGTTTCTCGCGGCTGGTTAAAATTAAACAACTTTGATGATGAGCTTCTCCAATTCGCTGTAGTAATTTTCCATATTCTTCGTAACCCTCTCGATAATAACCCGCTTTGCAATTGCTACTATTTGGTTGAATAGCACTAGATAAAATAGTTTCGAGATTATCGAAAATAATTAAACAGCGGTGATTTTGGAGATATTCCATTAACTGTAAAATCTTGCCGTCGATATCTGCGGGTAGTTTTGTCACTTTCCCTTCAGATAAAAATTCAATTAAATTAGTTAGTAAAAGATGAATCGAAGGTGCGTTGTGTAGCGATCGCCAGATCACAAAATCAAAGTCCTTCTGAATTTGCTCTGTAAGTTTTACCGATAAAGCTGTTTTCCCCGTGCCACCAATCCCTAAAATTGCGACTAACCGACAGCGATCGCGGATTATCCATTCTGATAAAATTTCTAACTCGCGCTCGCGTCCGAAGAAAACCGAAACATCAATTGCTTCGCCCCAACTGATTTGATTTTGGATTTTGGGTCGCACCTTTGGTGCGCTTCCAGCGCAACTTAGATTTTGGATTGACTGGTGAGTTTCTTCGCGATCGCCAATATTACTAGAAGAATAAAATTGCGATCGTCGTCTCAAAACGCTGCGGAAATTATTTTTAGTAATCTTCTCCCCGCAAGCTTCCGAAAGTTTCTTCCACAATTGAAACCCGACTAATTTAATATATTCAGCGTCATAACCGTAAGCTTCGGCAATCTCTGGATAGCTCTTCTGTTCCCAGCAAGCACGAAAAATTGTTTCTTGTAAGTCATTTAACGACTGTTTACCAAGTATTGCTTCAAGAGTGGTTAAGGCTTCTTCAACAGTCATAAGAATTGTTTCGCACTAAGACCGGAGGGCAGAATGCATCAAGTCAATTTTTCAATCGCCACTATTTCGATAATAACTTCAAACTAGCTTTTGATTTTAATTGATAACTTGAGTATATAACTTTTTATAACTTTTACTAACTGTCAGGATTGTTTGATTTTTCTAGGATGCGTTTAGTCGGGAATCAAATCTATAGCGATTTGCCAACGACATTCATACAAACCATGACGAAATCATTCAGAAAATTATGACAACAACCTTACAAAGACGCAGTAGCGCCAATGTATGGGATCGGTTTTGCGACTGGATTGTTAGCATTGAAAATCGGCTCTATATCGGCTGGTTTGGCGTGTTGATGATTCCAACCTTACTGGCTGCTACCACTTGTTTCATCATTGCATTTATTGCTGCGCCTCCGGTAGATATCGACGGTATCCGCGAACCCGTGGCTGGCTCTTTGTTATATGGCAACAACATTATCTCTGGCGCAGTCGTGCCTTCCTCCAATGCGATTGGATTGCACTTCTACCCAATTTGGGAAGCAGCTAGCTTGGATGAGTGGCTGTACAATGGCGGTCCCTACCAGTTAGTTATCTTCCACTTCCTGATTGGCGTATTCTGCTACTTAGGTCGGGAGTGGGAATTGTCCTATCGCTTGGGAATGCGCCCTTGGATTGCTGTCGCTTATTCTGCACCTGTAGCGGCTGCTACCGCTGTATTTCTGATTTATCCGATCGGACAGGGTTCTTTCTCCGATGGTATGCCTTTGGGGATCTCTGGAACTTTCAATTTCATGTTGGTGTTTCAAGCCGAGCATAACATTCTGATGCATCCTTTCCACCAACTCGGTGTCGCGGGTGTATTCGGTGGGGCGCTATTCAGTGCAATGCACGGTAGCTTGGTGACTTCTTCACTAGTGCGCGAAACGACTGAAATCGAATCTCTTAACAACGGCTACAAGTTTGGTCAAGAGGAAGAAACCTATAATATTGTCGCCGCTCACGGCTACTTCGGTCGCTTGGTTGGACGCACAAATGAAATCATTTTGGGAGTCGATGCCAACAGCCGTAGCCTACACTTTCTACTAGCGATCTGGCCCGTGATGGGGATTTGGTTTACCTCACTCGGTATCAGCACGATGGCATTCAACCTCAACGGCTTTAACTTCAACCAGTCGATTCTCGACTCTCAAGGTCGCGTAGTGAATACCTGGGCTGATATTCTCAACCGTGCCAACCTGGGGATGGAAGTGATGCACGAGCGTAACGCTCACAACTTCCCCTTAGACTTGGCAGCAGTGGAAGCACCTAGCCTCAGAGGTTAACAAGTTTGGTTTGTCTAGTTCTATGTATTGCTGAAAATAGCGCCCCGACTAGGAGCGCTTTTTCTTTGTTTGCGTTTGTCTAGGTGCAGTACGACTTTTTTCCCGTGATGTTTTAGTTAGATTCATGAGGACAGGAAATTTGTCATATGAGTTAAGGCGATCTCCGCTTGAGATTCGATTGCGCGAGCGTTGGTGAACTAGACATGGCATGGGGCTGAGTTAAACTAAGCAGCTCCGTCACCGGAGTGACTTTGTTTAACTCAATCGCTCTATCAGTTACATACCAATCGACTAGTTTGTGTATAAAAAGCGACTAGCACTTAATACGGAATTTCATCCTCATCAATGGTCAAAGCAGTTGTTTCAACCGTTTGCGGTGGCAAGCTTTCAGGGACTCGATGAGTAGGTGCAAGAAGTGGAGGAGTTTCATCGTCTGCTGTCTTGAGGATGTTGTTGGCAAAGCCGTTAGATGAGGCAGCGATCCCCCATAGTTCCTGGCTTTTCTCCAAACAGATAAACTTCTCTAGTTCTGGCGATGACGGCATAGCAACGGTTTCTGGAATCGCTACCCATGACTTTTTCGCACCGTTGGGTGGTTCTAAGGATGGTTTAAAGGTAGGATTGAAGGCGCAAAGGCAATGGAATTGTTTGTTAAGGCTGCGATAGCCGCAGTTGAATCGTTGGGCATAAGCGATCTCCATTTTGACTTTAAATGAGTTGACAGCTTCGCCAAATTTAGCAGCAGCAACGCCGTGAATCGAAAGGACGAGCGGAACTTTGTGTAGATTCTGGTTCTCTTTACCCAATAGGTAAATCATGTAAAAGCTACGCAAGGTTGCTTTGTCACCGAGTTCGAGATATTGCTTGCGCCCATCTGGAGTTTCGTAATTTCCTACTATTTCCTTACTCTCCCGCAACTCGATAAATCGGGGAGATGTAGCTAGAATGTGCATTTTGGGAGATTTGTAGAGTATTCCTTTCTCTACTGCACCACTGGAGAAGGTGTGTTCGTAGTTGGGTGACTCTTCTTCCCAACCGATCAGTTCTAGGGTACTAGCCTTGACAAATAGACCAACTGTTGTCGGAGATTTGTCGTTGAGGATTTGACAGATTTGCATTCCAGCGATGGAGCCAGTAAACTCTGGATTTTGGAAATCTTGGAGTTCCATGAGGGGCATGAGAAAAACATCACCCCCAAGCGGCGCGTCAGCGCATGGGTGTAAGGCTAGAGGCGCGGCGGCAATTTGATGTAAAAAAAGGTCGAAGCCATATCCTACCTTCCGACATTCTAGTTTCTCGATCGACGATCGCACCCTCTTCAATCTTCTACATCAAATCGCGGTCGTGCCTGCTTGACTCCAGTTGCCAATCGATGTGAATTTGGCTAGATTCGTCCGCTAGTTGACCGACACAGCCCTAGAAAAAAAGTTTTTCGGGATTTAGCATGATGGCATGAATGAGTTGGGCTTAAGCCATGACCGCTCAGCAAGCCGCTTTCAGCAACGTCAAACAACGAGTCATCTTCCTGGTACTCGAAGGTGTCGAATTGTTAGATCTAGCTGATCCGGCACAGGTATTCAGTATAGCTGCATCCTTGGGTGCGCCCTACTCCCTGCATTTCTGTGCCAACCTCTCTGGAGTGCGAGCGGCACAAGGGCTGTTTCTGGGGCAGCTGGAGCCACTACCCGTCGTTTCTGCCAACGATCTAGTCATGGTTGCTGGTGTGGCATTGGATCGACTCAGCCAACCCCTGCTGGATGTGGAAACCCGTCGCTGGTTGCTCGATGCTTATGCTAACAGCACCCGCATTGCCTCTATCTGCACTGGGGCATTCGTCTTAGGCGAGGCAGGTTTACTGGATGAACGGCGCTGTACAACTCATTGGTTTACGATCGGACAACTCCAGCAACATTACCCGTTGTCTAGGGTTGTCGATAGCGTTTTGTATGTCAGCGATCGCGGCATTGTCACCAGTGCAAGCATTGCGTCTGGAATCGATATGGCAATATCGCTAATCGAGCAACAGTATGGGTCCCGCCTTGCGGCTGAGGTCGCTCGCTATTTGGTGATCTATTTGCGGCGCAACGGTTCTCAGTCTCAACACAGTGCCTATCTAGAGTACCGCAACCATCTACATTCGGGGGTGCATCAGGTACAGAATTGGTTAGCAGAACACGCAATGGAAGCTATTTCCCTGCCTCAACTTGCCCAAATCGCCAACATGAGCTTGCGGAGCTTCAGCCGTGCTTTCAAACAGGCAACTGGACTAACGCCAGTGCAATACCAGCAACGCTTGCGATTAGAAGTCGCTGCCACTCTATTGCAGAATTCAGACTTGTCAATTGAGGCGATCGCTGCCCGTTGTGGCTTTGACGATGCCCGTCATTTTCGCTGTCTTTGGCAACGCTACTTTGGGCTACTCCTTCAGCCAGCCGCAAACAGCACTCCAAACCTCCTGCTGCATAACATCTCTTTAATCTCAATCATCCTAATTCAGAAACTATGTTCTCGATCAATACCACAATTCCCGACAGCGAAATTTGCCAGAAAGCTACACAACTGGTTGCACTTTTCGTTTAGTTTTAATTCCAGCCTTGAGAGACTTGTCTTGATTCAAAAGATTTAAAGCTATTTGCCTAATTAGTACTAAGTTTTGAGGAGCATTATCTTTTCTGATGCGAGAATCGTCTTTAGAAAATTGAACATCAAGCACCCAATGTAATTGATTCTCTATTTTCCAATGTCCTCGAATTGCTTTAGCTAACAATCTGGTTCTCCACAGTGTCAGGCATTGAAACGCTCGATCCATCTATCACTTTGACATTTCTCCCACACCATAAATCTTCTTTTCTTACTTTCTCTGATAAACTTTGTGCAGTTTGACCAAAAAGTTTTTCTAAGAATTTTTCTGGTAACCTTGAGCGAGCTTGACAGTATGCGCTTGTATCTGTCGAAGGAATTTCAACGCTTTCATTTGATAGGTAAGCAATTATTCTACTCATTGCATTATGGCAACTTTTGTCGCTATCTAAAACTTGCGAAAGAAATGCCCACAAAGTTACAAATGGGTCAAACAAACGCCGACGATATCTTATATTTAGCTCGTGAATCACTCGTTCAATTATAGACTCTGGTAATAACTCCTCAAAAGGTAACCCCAGGCTTTGGCTAAATTTTTCCTTGAGAATTTTCACACGATTTGTCAAGCGTAGTAGCAGTGTATTGGCTTATTCGTATCGAAGGGTAAGTATTTCACGAACGAGTAAGCTTTTTCTGCTAAAACAAAATTTTTTTCACAACCCCTACATTATTACCGCAACTATACTCAGTCCTTAGTTGCCTGCGCTCCCCTGACAATCCCATCTGCTGTAGAAAAATGCAAAAGTCTACAATGCTTGCAAGAGTCAGCATTTCACCTTATCTTAGTGCCATTCGACTATAGAGGAATGGCACTAAGATAAGCCGAAATATCAGTCCCCGTACCATCACACTTACAGGACTGTGCTGCACAAATCATTCAAACACTGCGCCTAGCATCTGCTTTGCCTTTAACAACTTGGCTGGCTTACTCCTTTTATCTTGGAGTAGTTTCACTTCATTTTCCCCACCTTGACAGGGCTGGGTGAGCAATGCCCATCCCAAACAATTGGACAAAAGTGTTCGCCATACTGCACTCTCATTAGTAACACCTTTGCTGCACTCTACATAATCACGATTGGGCAAGTTGAAACTTAAGCAGTTTTCTCATGATTTTCTTAATCTTGCCTTCTAACTTGGAGATATAGACAAAAAACACAACGACCTCCACAGTTTAGGAGTTGAAATCATGAACGCTAACCAAAAAATTGCCGGTGCGATCGGGGCTGGAGTTCTGATTATCGGTGGAGCATTATGGTTCAAGTCTAAAGAAGCCCAAGCGTCGCTGCCTTCTGTCAGCCTAGTTCAAGCTGTTGAAACCGTGTTGGCAGCTAATCCAGGAACCGCCGCTGTTGATGTAACTTTGGAACGCGAGAACAACATGTTGGTATGGGAAGTAGAACTCGATAACAATTTGGAAGTGTACATGAATGCCAACACCAATCAGATTGTTAAAACCGAGCAGAATGGGAATTTCGCTGACATTCCATTCTTAGGTGAATGGATGCCAATTTAAAGCAAATCGACTATCTATAAATTACTAGTAGATTGCTGCGAAATTACCCGAACGAACTAGAACTCATCATTCCTTGGAATTCAAATTCTGAAATTAAATTGGAGGCGATCGTGCAAGCTGAACTCACACAAGAAGTTGTTACACAAGAGATTGAAATCGATTCAACCCTATTTACAGTTTGGAAACGCTTAGTGAGAAACTATGGCGATCGAATTGCGCTGCGAGATCCTCACAGCCAACCGATTGTAGAACTAACCTATGACCAAGTATTTGAGCAAGCTCTCAATTTCGCTGGAGGCTTGCAATCGTTAGGCGTTGCGCCTGGAGATCGTGCTGCAATCATTGCAGAAAACTCCCCTCGCTGGTTGATTGCAGACTTGGGTACGCTGTTTGCAAGTTTAGTGAATGTCCCTCGTAGTGCGATCGCACCGCTCCCAGAACTAGAATACATCCTGCGTCATAGCGGTAGCACAACGGTGATTTTGCAGGACTTAAAGACGTGGAAACAACTACAGCACATTTTGCTGGAAATAGGAATTTTTCGAGTAATTTTGTTATCGGATGAAGTACAAAAAGGTTGCTTTGGCTTCAACGACATCCTAACGCTAGGACGGGAACGATATACGATGCGAGAGTTACGCCGATCGCAACTGGCAACAATTATGTACACCTCTGGCACAACTGGCAATCCCAAAGGCGTGATGCTAACTCACGGCAATCTCATGCATCAAATCGAGAATTTAGATGTTGCAGTGCAGCCTAACCCTGGAGAACGGGTTCTTTCTATTCTTCCAACTTGGCACTGTTATGAACGCGCCTGCGAATACTTTTTACTGTCGCGAGGATGCATGGTTATTTACAGCGATCGCCGCCATCTCAAACAAGATTTGCAAGCGGAACAGCCTCACTACTTTATAGCAGTACCTCGAATTTGGGAACTGTTTTATGATGCAATTGGGCAGCAAATTCAAAATAAAAGCCGAACGGCGCGATCGCTGGTCAAAGTCTTTCTACGGCTTAGCGAACTCTACATCACTCAACGGCGAATTGCAACACATCGCTCGCTCGTTCGCTGGGAGAATGATTCCAAAAATAAAAGACTGCCACGATTGCAGTACCGCATTCTATCAATACTGCATCGCTTAGGAAATGCGCTGGTGTATCGTAAAATTCGCCAAGCAGTTGCGCCCCAGCTTAAATGCGCGATTACAGGTGGAGCAACGCTACCCGCTTACCTAGATAACTTCTTTGAAATCCTGGGAATTGAGATTCTCAACGGTTATGGATTAACTGAAACGGCTCCAGTGCTTGCTGCCCGTCGAATCAATCGAAATGTTCGGGGAACGGTTGGTCCTGCTTTGCCAGGAACGGAACTAAAGATCGTTCATCCTGAAACTGAATTGCCTTTACCGAGCGGGGAAACAGGATTAGTTATGGCAAGAGGAGCGCAAGTCATGATTGGCTATTACGAGAACCCCGAAGCGACGGCACAAGTGCTTTCTGCGGATGGTTGGTTCAACACTGGAGATTTGGGGTAGTTAACGCCAAATGGCGATCTTGCGATCGCTGGACGGGCAAAAGATACAATTGTACTATCAAATGGCGAGAATGTAGAACCGGAACCTTTGGAGAATCATTACAAACAAAGTGCTTACATTAGTCAAATTGTACTGCTTGGACAAGATCGTAAGCGATTAACGGCATTAATCTATCCGAACTTAGACAGGATTGCAGCTTGGGCAACAACGCAAAAATTGTCCTCAGTCCCAGAAACCGAATTGCTCAACTATCCTCAAGTTCGCCAGTTGATTAAGGCGGAATTGCAACAGCATTCTAGTCCGCGTGCGCTCTACGTAGTCAGTGACTTTCGCTTTGTGCCTGAACCATTCTCGCCGGATAACGGCTTAACAACACAAACCTTAAAAATCCGCCGTGCCAAGGTCGAGCAACACTACGCCCATCTACTCGACGAGATGTACGGCTAACTCAAAATCGCTCCTCACTTCACTGTTCCTCGTGCCTCTCCTTGGTTCTCTCCAAGCATAGAACAGAGGAAGGGGTACTCAGGGGAACATTTTTTTGCAATCACTAGGAGACTATATCATGCAATTGTTTCAAAAACACTGGAAGCGATCGGTGGCAACTTTTGGTAGTTTGATGCTGAGTTTTGCGTTAGCGCAGCTTACCGAAGGTATCGCCCCGACCGCCCATGCTACTACCCACAATCAATCTGTTGCCAATGAATCTGCTGCTATACCTGGAATCTTCAACGAGGCTCCCTTTAGTGGGGGATTAAACGCCCTAAATCTACCTCTCGCCTCCCCGATCGTGCCTCCTCTGCCAGAGCAACTCCAACCGCCTAGCGCGATCGTTACACCCGTAGATGGGGAAATCAAAATGCAGCTTACTAATCCAACCAATGCTACGATTTCCTTTGAGGTGTTTGGGCATACCGAATCGCGGATTCTACCCGCACGATCGAGCCTCACCCTTAAAGCTCTGCCTGCTCCGGTTGGCGCAACCTTTAGACGACAAGATGGCGGGTTACTCAACATCCAGCCTCAAGCCAAGACCACACCTGGATTGTTACAAATCACCTTTAATGAAGCAACAGATTTGAGCCAGGACAGAATTGCCCTAGAAATCCAACCAGATGGCGCTGTTTTTCTGAATTAATCTCTCGGTCAAATCATGAATAACTCTTTGAATCGTCGTTCTCAATCGACAATCGAAATTTCAAGCAATTGGCACATGCTAGACGCAGAAACTGCATTGGATTTGCTTGATAGCGATCGCAAAGCCGGATTGAGTCACGCCCAAGTTCACGATCGCATCATCAACTTTGGGTTGAATGAACTCAAAGAACAAGCAGGACGCAGTGCTTGGCAAATTTTGCTCGATCAGTTCACCAACATTATGCTGATTATGTTGATTGCTGTTGCGATTGTTTCTTCTTTGCTAGGAGAAGCGAAAGACGCGATCGCAATTTTTAGCATTGTTGGCATCAATGGACTGCTTGGATACGTGCAAGAAAGCCGTGCAGAAAAGGCATTAGCTGCCCTCAAACAAATGGCAGTGCCAATGGTGCGAGTGTGCCGCCAAAGTACCATACAGGACATTCCAGGGCGGGAACTCGTACCTGGCGATATTGTCTTGCTCGAAGCGGGAGGACAAGTGCCAGCAGATGGACGATTATTAGAGGGAGCTAACATGCGGGTGCGGGAAGCAGCACTCACCGGAGAAGCGCAACCCGTCAGCAAAAATGCCAATGTGGTTCTAGATGCAGATGTACCTTTGGGCGATCGTGCCAATTTGATGTTTCAAGGCACAGAAGTGCTTCAGGGTCGCGGCGTTATGGTTGTTACGGCGACCGGAATGAATACTGAACTCGGTCGAGTCGCTGCGCTGCTTCAAGGCGTTGAAAATGAACCCACTCCGCTACAACGACGCATGAGTTTGTTAGGCAATGTGTTGGTGAGTGGGGCATTGATTTTGGTCGCGATCGTAGTTCTGGTGTCGGTGACAAACACGCCGGATGGCTGGAGCCGTTTGTTAGCGGGAGATTTCACGCCACTGCAAGAGCCGCTTCAGGTTTCTCTGAGCATGGCAGTGGCAGTTGTTCCAGAAGGATTGCCAGCGGTGATTACAGTGACGTTAGCTATTGGGACACAACGAATGGTGAGACGCAATGCTTTGATTCGTAAGTTACCTGCGGTCGAAACGTTGGGTTCAGTCACGACAATTTGTTCCGACAAAACAGGAACGCTCACCCAAAATAAGATGGTGGCTCAAGTAGTGCAAACTGCCTCAACTGCTTACACGGTAACGGGTCAGGGTTATGTGCCAGAGGGGAGCTTTCTCAAAGACGAACGCCCCCAAGATCCCGAAGCCAATCCAGAACTCTATACCCTCTTGCTAGCTGGCGCGGTTTGCAATGATGCCGTTCTTAAATGTGAGCCTGGAAATCATTGGACGATTGTGGGCGATCCTACCGAAGGGGCATTGTTGACCTTGGCAGGCAAAGCTCGGTTACACAAGTCGCAGTTGGAGCCACATCTGCCTCGCGTGAGTGAATTTCCTTTCTCTTCAGAACGCAAGCGCATGAGTGTGATTTGTCGCATCAATGATTCTGGGCTGAGGACTGACTGGCATTCTTTCCTGAACGCGGCAGCCAATAGCATGGAATCGCTGAATTCCTATGTAATGTTTACGAAAGGATCGCCAGAAATAGTTCTCGCCCGTTGTCATCGAGTGCAGATCGAACAGTCTGTTGTGCCACTGACCGACAAGCAACGCGCCCAAATTCTGCAACAGAACGAGAATTTAGCACAGCGAGGCATTCGCGTTCTGGGGTTTGCCGTTCGAGATCTTGTATCTGTGCCACCCGAAGACAGTGACGATCGCACCGAGCAAGAATTAGTTTGGTTAGGACTGGTCGGAATGCTAGATGCTCCTAGACCTGAAGTTCGTCCAGCCGTTGATATGTGCCGTCAGGCGGGAATTCGTCCCATCATGATTACTGGCGATCATCAACTCACGGCAGTTGCGATCGCGGCGGAGCTTGGTATTGTCGCCTCGATCGAGGCGACGGCATTGAGCGGTCAAGACTTAGAGAAAGTCTCTCAACCTGAGCTAGAAACATTAGTGAAAAACATTAGCGTCTATGCTCGCGTTGCACCAGAACACAAGCTCAGAATTGTGCAAGCCCTTCAGAAAAATGGTGAATTTGTTGCCATGACTGGAGATGGCGTGAATGATGCTCCAGCAATTAAACAAGCGGATATTGGGATTGCAATGGGCATCACTGGAACGGATGTGAGCAAAGAAGCGAGTGATATGGTATTGCTTGATGATAATTTTGCCACAATCGTGGCAGCGACTGAAGAAGGTCGAGTCGTTTACACTAACATTCGTCGCTTCATCAAGTACATTTTGGGGTCAAACATCGGTGAAGTGATTACGATCGCCGCAACGCCAATTTTGCTCGCGGGTGCAGGGGTTCCACTCACGCCGCTGCAAATTTTGTGGATGAACTTAGTCACCGATGGTTTACCCGCGCTGGCGTTAGCAGTAGAACCTCCTGAACCGGATGTGATGTATCGTCCCCCGTTTAATCCACAAGAGAGTATCTTTGCACGCGGATTAGGGAATTACATTGTACGCATTGGATTAGTTCTAGCGATCGTGGTGATATTCATGATGCTAATCGTGTTTCCATATCGCGCTCAATTTGGAACTAATCCTGATGCTTGGAAAACGATGGTGTTTACCACGCTATGTCTTTCACAAATGGGTCATGCTTTAGCTGTTCGTTCTCAAACTCAACTCACAATGGAGATGAATTTATTTTCAAATCCTTATGTATTGCTTTCAGTAATCACAACTACTTTATTACAGTTGGCGCTAGTTTATATCGAACCATTACGAGTCTTTTTTGGAACTTATTGGTTATCACCCTTACAACTCGTGATTTGCTTTGGGTTTAGCGCCTTAGTTTTCATCTGGATTGAAGGCGAGAAGTTACTTCTGCGATGGGTGCAGTCTTCTCAAAAACGATCGACTACTCCTGTCCGTTAATTTCTACTTTCTCACTCGCGAGCATGGCTCCAGCCAAACAACTCCAAACTTCAAAACTTCTGTGCGATCTTCTCGACCAGCACGAAGGCGATGAAATCCGGCTCAAAGATTTGCTGCACAGTATGGGCGATCGCGTGTAACTTACTTGAGATCGCAGCACTAATTGACACCGTGCCTCATGGCACGGTGTCCCAAGCTGGCGCTTCCCTGATGCAAATATGTCCTAGACTTTTACTTTCTTAATCTTTAAGCTTCTTAAATAAGCAGTAGGATTTTCTGGGTCAAACTTAATCCCATCAAAAAATTCTTCAACGCCACGAGATGTATTTGTGGGAATATCAGCATCGGTAATGCCTATTTCAGAAGCGTTTTCTCTCCACAAATCCTCTCGGTTGACGCGATCGATGAGCGCTTTGGCATTAGCTAGCGTATCTTCAGGGATAAAGCCCCAGCGAACGCTTTCGGTCAAAAACCAAAGGTCGTGGCTTTTGTAGGGATAAGAAACGCTACCTCTTTCATCTTTCCAGTAAAAGGTTGCCATTGTTCTGTCGTCAATGGTGCGACCATCTCCCATGTCGTACTTACCCATGAATGGGTTTACAAGAACATCCACTGGAACGTTAAAGAAATTTCGCTGTGAAAGAATTTGCGCCAACTCCTGTCGGTTGTCAAAATTATCGCACCACTGCTGTGCTTCCATAATGCCTTTTAAAAGAGCTTTGGTGGCTTTAGGATTTTTGTCAACCCAGTCTGCCCTCATCGCAAAGTATTCTTCTGGGTGATTTTTCCAGATCTCGGCTGTTAATGCTGCCATATAGCCAATGTTGTCTTTAACAATCCGATAAGGCCAGGGGTCGCCAGTACTAAAAGCATCCATCGTTCCTGTCTTCATATTCGCTACAGTTTGTGCTGCTGGCACTGTTAGCAGTTGGACATCATTATCTGGATCGATGCCGGATGAGGCTAACCAATAGCGTATCCAGAACTCTTGATTGGCTTGGGGGAAGGTGTAAGCAGCTTTGAATTTAGTGTCTGCCTGTTTGAGCTGAGAAAAGAGAGTTTCCCCACCCTGGGCAATCTTCAATCCGATCCCTTGTCCTTTGTGCTTACCAGCGATCGCAATTCCATTGCCTTGAGTATTCAACTGAGCTAAAACATACATGGGGATTTTTTGGTTGCCTTTGGTAATCCAGCCTTCAGAAATCTGATAGGGCATGGGCATCTGCCATTGACCGCCATCAATGCCACCTCCAGCAGACCCAATTTCCACGTTGTCTCTTGCCGCACCCCAGCTTGCTTGTTTGGCTACCTCAACATTGGTCATGCCGTATTTAGCAAAAAAGCCTTTCTCCTTGGCAACAATCAAAGGTGCTGATTCTACAATGGGGATATATCCGAGCTTGGCTGTAGTCGTTTCTGGCGCTTGTTCGGGGCTGATATTAGTAGCAACTTGTTGTGCTTGAGTGGCGTTTCCGCTCGGTTGAGTAGGATTGCCGACGCAGCCTTTAAGCAATAAAGATCCCGCAGCAGATGCACCCGCAGTTAACAAAAATCTCCGTCGAGAAAATTGGTTGAAAAATTGAACCATCTTTAACCTCCTTGAGAATTAAAAAAACTGAAAACAACAGACGGCAAGTTCGCTCAATTGGGAGGATCGAAGCGGTTAACCGAAGCGGCGAGGGGAATCATCAACGATCCGACTAGCAGACAAACAAGCCATTGATAGAGCGTCAGAGGAGCCGTATAAAAGACATGATTGAGCAGGGGAGACTGAGAAAGAAAGATTTGCAGAATCACAGCGCCGACAACGCCAGCCGCGATCGCGGGAGCCGTTTGAGCGGAACCCCCTTGCCCTCGAAATTTTGCCATTAGCGATGGTAGCAATTGACTGATGCTCAATAAATAAAAAATTCTCCCAGCTACCAACGATTGAATCGCCATCGTGCGGGCAATTGCCAATCCTTCTTGAGTACCGAAGATTGGGATGTAAGTTTGTCTTGCCCACTCGAACATCCCAAAAATTAACGTCCAATTGAACAGGGAAATGGCGATAATTCGCCGGATTCGGTTCCCAGTCAGAATTGCTTCCTTGACCGGACGGGGAGACTGATGCATCACCCCCAGAGACTTTGGTTCAAATGATAGGGGCATGGTCATGGTGATGGAGTTAATCATATTGAGCCAAAGGATTTGCAGCGACAAAATAGGCAATGGTCGTGCCAGCAACGTGCTAATCAGGATAGTCATTGATTCTCCGCCATTGACTGGAAGAATAAAGCTAAAAGCTTTGGTGAGGTTCTTGTAGACCGTGCGCCCTTCTTCTACGGCGGCGGCAATGGAGGCGAAATTGTTATCCGTCAGAATCATATCTGAGGCTTCTTTAGAGACTTCAGTACCGCTACCCATAGCGACCCCAATATCCGCTTGCTTAAGGGCAGGCGCATCGTTAACGCCATCTCCCGTCATCGCTACAATTTCACCCTTGGACTGCAATGCCTCTACCAATCGCAGTTTTTGCTCTGGGGCTACCCTGGCAAAGACAATGCCATCTTTTACTGCCTGGGTTAGTTCTTGGGGTTGCATGTGGGCTAGTTCTGCCCCCGTGAATCCGATTACCTTCTTGCCTTTGTGCAATCCCATGCGACGGGCGATCGCAACTGCTGTGGTGATATGGTCGCCCGTAATCATCTTCACCCCAATTCCCGCTCCCTGACAGGTATGAACGGCTACAATTGCCTCTGGTCGGGGAGGGTCAATCATCCCCTGCAATCCTAAGAAAATCAATCCACTTTCAATGTCAGCATGGTTTAGGGATGACTGCTCAATAGTTCTGGGCTTGTAGGCAAATGCCAGTACCCGCAACCCTTGTGTAGCCATCCGTTCTGCTTGTGCTTCAATCACCTCGCAGGCGATCGCTGTTAATTCCCCCTGTGCGTTCAACATCTGTCGGCAACGGCTGAGAATGGCTTCAACAGAACCTTTGATGTAAACGATCTGGGGAGATATCCCTATCCCTTCATCGTTCCAAGCATGATTCGAGGAATCTTGCAACGTTGCCATGTACTGGAACTGTGATTCAAAGGGAATAGAATCGATACGGGGCATAAGTTGAGCGAGCGATTCCTGCTCCAGACCGCCTTTGGCGGCAGAGACGATTAATGCCCCTTCGGTGGGATCGCCAATCACCTGCCACTCCTTGCCTTGACGATCCAGATGGGTGTCATTGCACAACAGCCCTGCTACAAGGCACTCTTTTAGTGCGGGCGATCGCTGCAAATCGGCAGAAGTTCGATCGAGCAAGATTTCCCCCGTGGGTTCGTAACCTTCTCCCGTGACCTCGTAGGATGTCCCGCCCGCATAGATAGCTTGCACTGTCATCTGATTTTTAGTTAGCGTACCCGTTTTATCGGAACAAATTACGGTAGCACTACCTAACGTCTCAACGGCGGGCAATTTACGGATAATGGCGTGACGGCGTGCCATGCGAGACACTCCCACTGCCAAAGTAACTGTAATTACGGCGGGAAGTCCTTCAGGAATAGCACCGACAATTAGGGCAACCGCCGCCTCGATTGCCTCTGCCCAAGGTCGATGACCCAGACCAACTGCAAAGGTGAGGGTAGCAGCCCCCAGCACAAAATACAGCCAGTTCTGACTGAATTGATCGAATTTGCGGGTTAGAGGTGTAGAAAGGTCGATTCGCTGCTCCATCAATTGAGAGATTTTCCCAGTTTCAGTAGCGCTCCCAGTAGCAACGACGATGCCCGTACCTTGCCCAAAGGTAATAAAGCTTCCGGCATAAGCCATATTATTGCGTTCTGCCAATGGGGTTTCTGGATTAAGGGGATCTGTGTCCTTCTCGACTGCGACCGATTCGCCAGTCAGTGCAGACTCATCGATTTGCAAATCCCGTATTTTTAACAGGCGCAGATCGGCAGGTACTTTGTCCCCAGAGGCGAGTAGCACTATATCCCCAGGAACGAGTTCCCCAGACGGGATTTTTAGCTTTTTCCCGTCTCGCAGCACTGTCGCTTCAGTGGTGACTGCCTTCGCCAAAGCAGCGATCGCGCCTTCTGCCTTAGATTCTTGGATAAAACCAATCGTCGCATTGATGGTGGTAACTCCCCAGATGACCCCCGCATTCACCCATTCTGCCAGAAGTGCTTTCGTCAATCCTGCTAAGAGCAAAATGTAGAGCAAGGGTTGGTTGTATTGCGACAAAAACCGCACCAAAACGCTCTCGCCTTTCTTAACAGCTAACTCATTAAGACCAAACTGAGTTTGGCGATCGCGCACCTGTTGGGGGGTCAATCCCTTCTCGAAATAACTCTCAAGCAGATCGACAACCTTATTCTCGTCCAAGTGATGCCAGAGATGCGCGGACAAGTCTTGCTGCACGGTCACGAATAACCTCCCGATCTATTAACTAAAGTTTTGACTTACCTAAAGATCGCATCCCCTTATTCGATTTTCATGGCAATTCTATCTGCGCCTAAATCAGCCGCTTCATTTAAAGTGACCTCTAATAATCCTGCTGCGGATGATATTTGGGGTTGAGGGGCGAGTAACCCGCGATCGAATCGTCGAAAGGTTAAAGTTATGGGTGCTGGCAAGTCTTTCAGGGTGACATGAGATTTTCTCGGCAAGATGCGTTTGTCAGTATGCCCGATCGCTTCATAGACAATCGTGGCATTGGTTTGGTTTATCAGTCTAACGCTGGCTTTCCCCTCTACGGTTACAACCGTGGCACTCTGAGGCTGTTGTTCTGGCAACGAAGGAAAGAATGAAGAAGCTTGGTTGAAAACATCAAGCTGGCGGTTAGCTCGATCGCGTCGTGCTGCTGAAATTGGCATGGTAATAACCAATAAACCGATCGGTAACCTGCCACCAATTGCTTCTATGCGGATAAGATTTTTGTGGATGGATTGCTTTTGTCGAGTCATGTTATCTCCTTGAGGAATCTAATTTGCCCTGTTCTCAAAGCCAATTTAATCAACCAAAAGCACCTTTTCTAGTTCTGTGGTAGGTTGGGGAATCGTAGCTTTTAGCGCTGTTTGCAGGTCTTTTGTCAATGCCTCTACTGCTTGACGGCGGTTGGTACGATAGGCATCCCAACGTTGAGAAAATGTTGTTGATGCACCGATACCGCAGCCACAAGGGAAACAGCTTTTGGGCTGCACTGACTACCCAAGGATTGAAGGCAGGCGGAATAAATTTCAGAGGAGGTTGTACGGTTTTGACACTCATGAGTAAATAACAAGCAACAAATGACACTCATACAAAGGACAAATTAATTTGGCATCCAATCTTTCACGTTTGCCAGATTCCAAGGTTGCTCGGTTTTTACGATCTCTTGGTTATTAGCATCGACATATACTTCCAAGCCATTGTTGAGTTCAACTTCCCATGCCAGATTGTTATTTTCTCTCTCCAAATTGACATCCATTGCCGTTGTACCTGGGTTGGCAGCGAGGACGGTTTCGACAGCTTTAACCATCGATATGGCTGGTGGTGTTTTAGAAAAAGCAGCTTCAGCAGTTTGGGTTTTATAAAACCAAGCTCCTCCGGCGAGTAGAAGTCCTCCTCCAAGAGTAGTTATAATTATTCCTTTGATTCCCATCTCATCCTCTCTCCTAATCGTTAAGAGATTTCACTTATTTGTTCATACTTTTAGACTAGACAATGAGATTAAGAAAACGATGAGAAAGCTAGAAAAATTCTGACTCAAGAAAAACTAAAAAATATAGATTTTATCAAGTTAAATTAAGAAAACGATGAGAGCATAGTGCAACTGAACGTCGGTCATTTATATAATAAG
>ERZ1066119.633-NODE-633-length-22683-cov-7.998011_pt1 | contig 22683 bp, 21 predicted proteins | sample MGYA00382766_ERZ1066119 | MGnify/ENA primary metagenome ERZ1066119 (study PRJEB33369, sample SAMEA5778349) | biofilm metagenome | biome: Industrial cooling water; feature: Water cooling tower basin; material: Biofilm | place: United Arab Emirates | collected...
TCGATGGATAGCGTCTCGATGCCCGCCTCGCCCGCGAGCAGGGCACGGAGCAGGGGCTCGGGCCCGCTCGGGGGAAGCTCGAACCGCCACTCCCGCCCGGCCAGCCGCGCGTCCTGGGGCAAGGCCGAGCGCCACGGCCCGTCCGCCGCCCGAGTGCGCAGCCGTACCATCGGCCGCAGCCGATCGCGCGCCGCATCCACCGCGCCCTCGAACGCCACCTTGCCGCCCGCGACGATGGCGATCCGCTCGCACAATCGCTCGGCGTGAGCGATGACGTGGGTGGAGAAGATCACCGTCACGCCGGCTTCCGCCTGCGCCCGGATCAGCGCCTCCAGTTTTTCCTGGTTGATGGCGTCGAGTCCCGAAAAGGGTTCGTCGAGGACGATCAGCCGGGGCCCGTGCACCAGGGTGCCGAGCAGCTGCACCGTCTGCGCCATGCCCTTGGAGAGGGTGCGGATCGGCTTGTGAGTCCAGTCGCCTAGCCCGCGCTCTTCCAGCATTGCCTCGGCCCGGCGTCGGCCTTCGCTCAGGGGCAGGCCGCGGAGCGCGCCCATGAAGGCGATCGCCTCGCGGGCGGTCATGGCCGGGTAGAGGCCGCGCTCCTCGGGCAGGTAGCCAACCTCGCTTGCTGCCTCCAGCGGCCGGGCGCGGCCGAGCAGTTGCCGCTCGCCGCGGTCGGGATCGATAATGCCGAGCAGCATGCGCAAGGTCGTGGTCTTGCCCGCGCCATTGGGACCGAGCAGCCCGAAGATGCTGCCCGTGGGTACGGCGAGGCTGACGCCGTCGACCGCCCGCTTCGACCCGAAGCTCTTGGCCAGGTCGTGGGCCTCGACCGCAAAGGCACTCGGCCTTGCCTGCTGCAGCACTCGTCTGGCCTCCCCCATCGTCTGCCTGTAGTGAGGCGAAGTGCTTGAACCGACAAGCCTTAAGGAAAGAATACGGGCCGAGGCGGAAAGGCTGGGTTTCGTCGCCTGCGGCTTCACCCGCGCCGATGCCGTCCCGGACGCCGGCCTGCGGCTTCGCGCCTGGCTGGCGGAAGGCCGCCACGGCACCATGGGATGGATGGAGGACCGGGCCGACCAGCGCGGCCATCCCCAGGCGCTGTGGCCCGAGGCCCGCAGCGTCATTGCGCTGGCGATGAGCTACGCCCCGGCAGAGGACCCGCGCGGCCTCGAGGCGGAGCCGTCGCGAGCGAGGATCAGCGTCTATGCGCAGGGCGCGGATTATCACAAGACGGTCAAGAAGGCGCTGAAAGCCCTTGCACGCTTCATCGTCGAGGCGGTCCCGTCAGAGCTCAAGGTGTTCGTCGACACTGCGCCCGTCATGGAGAAGCCCTTGTCGGCGGTGGCCGGGATCGGGTGGCAGGGCAAGCATACCAACCTTCTCTCCCGCACTCACGGCAACTGGCTGTTCCTGGGCGTGATCTTCACCGAGCTGGAACTCGAGCCCGACCCGCCCGCAACCGAGCATTGCGGAAGCTGCACCCGCTGCATTGTCGCCTGCCCGACGGCGGCGATCGACGGGCCGGGCCGGCTCGATGCCCGGCGCTGCATCTCCTACCTCACCATCGAGCATTCAGGGCCGATCCCGCTCGAGTTCCGGCAGGCGATGGGCAACCGCATCTACGGCTGCGACGACTGCCTCGCCGCCTGCCCCTGGAACCGTTTCGCCGAAGCCGCGCAGGCCAACAAGGCCTTCCTGCCCCGCGCCGAGCTTGCCGCACCGGCGCTGGGCGACCTGCTCCAGCTCGACGAAATGAGCTTCCGCGCACTTTTCTCGGGTTCGCCGATCAAGCGCATCGGTGTGAAGCGCTTCGTTCGCAACTGCCTGGTGGCGGCGGGGAACAGTGGCGACTTGTCGCTCTTGCCGGGGGTGCGGGCGCTGACGGCTGACGAGGATCCGGTGGTGGCGGAAGCGGCGGAGTGGGCGATGGCAAAGCTCGTCGCCCCTGCGGAGGCAGGTGCCTTGGGAGGCGAAAGCGCCACGATCGCCTGAGGTCCCTGCCTTCGCAGGGACGACGCATTACCGCACCAACCCCGCCGCGCATCCTTCGACCGGCACGCTCTCGCCCGAGCCCGGCCGCCGCGCATCGACGTGCGCGACCACCGCTGTTCCGCTGCCGCCCGCCGGCGGGTAGAGATAGGCATCGAGCACGCAGGCCCCATTCTGCCACTGGAGCTGCAGCCCCGAACCTTCGCGCAAGGTGAAGGAGGGCATGCCGAAGCGCTGCTGAAGCTCTGTCTGGGTAAGGCCGGTCAGCCCCGAGCGGACGACCGGCGGCTGGGCGGTCACCGGAGCGACCGCGGGAGCCCGCACTGGCCGCGGCGTGGTCGAACAGGCGGCGAGAAGGAGGACGGCGAGGGGCAGGAGGCGGCGCATCGTGCGGCTGTGTCAGCCGTGGATGGCAGAGGCAATCCCTTCTCGCAGCCCTCCTTCAGGAGGGCAGCTGACGCGGAGCGTCAGCGGGAGGTTTGGTGCGCCTCACCCATCCGTCGCCTCCGGCGACACCTTCCCTGGAAGGAAGGGGCGGGGTAGGGCGCCCGCCAATCTCCCTAGCCAAGGACCCTTCATGACCGACACCGCCCTCGACGTGCTCGCCATCGGCAATGCCATTGTCGACGTCATCGCCGATGCCGACGACGCCTTTCTCGACGCCCAGGGCCTCGCCAAGGGCTCGATGCGGCTGATCGACGAGGGCGAGGCGGAGCGCCTCTATGCCTTGATGGGTCCGGGGCGCGAGGCGAGCGGCGGTTCGGCGGGGAACACGGCAGCAGGCCTTGCCGCGCTCGGCATCCGCACCGGCTTCATCGGGCAGGTCGCCGACGACCAGCTCGGCGCCATCTACCGTCACGACATCCGCAGCCTCGGCGTGACCTTCGACACGCCTGTGCGCAGCGATGTCGGCGCCACGGCCCGCTGCCTGATCCTCGTCACGCCCGATGCGCAGCGGACCATGAACACCTTTCTTGGTGCCGCCCAGCAGCTTCCGCCGCAGGCGATCGACCTCGACCAGGTGCGCAGCGCCGCCATCCTCTACCTCGAAGGCTATCTGTGGGACCCCGAAGTGCCCCGCGCGGCAATGGAAGCAGCGATCGGCGCGGCTCGTGAGGCCGGGCGCAAGGTCGCCTTCACCCTGTCCGACACCTTCTGCGTCGAACGCCACCGCGACGGCTTTCACCGCCTTCTGGACGAGAAGAAGGTCGACATCCTGTTCGCCAACGAGGCCGAGCTCGCGGCCATGACCGGCAAGGACGAGTTCGAGGCCGGCCTCGCCGCATTGTCGGCCAAGGCTCCGCTGCTGGTGGTCACCCGCAGCGACAAGGGCGCGGTCGCGGTGGCCGGCGCCGAGCGGGCCGAGGTTCCCGCCGAACCGATCGCGCGGCTGGTCGATACCACCGGTGCCGGCGACCTCTTTGCCGCCGGCTTCCTCGCCGGCCAGGCGCGCGGGCTCGATCTTGAGAAATCGCTGAAGCTCGGCGCCATCGCCGCGGCCGAGGTGATCCAGCATTATGGTGCCCGGCCCGAAAAGGACCTCAAGGCGCTGGCGGGCGGCATCCTCTAGGCGTCCTTCCTGCCGTCGCAGGAACGACAACGGGAAAGGGCCGGTGCATCGCTGCACCGGCCCTTCTTCTTTGTCGGGCAAGGCCCGGCTCAGTCGCGGGTGACCGTGCCGCCGTCCGGATTGTCTTCCTGATAGTAAGGCATCTCGCCGTCGGCGGTGACCGCATGGCCCTTGCCGAGTTCGGAATTGCGCATCCCATACACGAAATAGAGCAGGGTCGCGCCGATCATGTAGAACATGAAGCCGATCAGCACCTTCGCCGGAACGGTGGTGATCAGGTACACGCACGACAGGATGCCAAGGATCGGAAGCACCGGATAGAAAGGCACCTTGAAGCCGCGCGGCAGCTCCGGATGGGAGCGGCGGAGGTAGATCACCGACAAGCAGACGATGGCAAAGGCCGCCAGCGTTCCGACCGACGTCGCGTCACCCAGGATGTTGATGTCGAAGAAGCCGGCCGCGACGGCGGTGATGACGCCGACCAGGATGGTGTTGATGTAGGGGGTGTGGAAGCGCGGGTGGACCCGGGCGAAGACCTTCGGCAGCAGCCCGTCGCGGGCCATGGTGTAGAAGATGCGGGTTTGCGCATACATCAGCACCAGCACGACCGAAGTCAGGCCGATGATCGCGCCGATCTTGATGATCTTGGCGAGCCAGGCCCAGGTCGGGCCGAAATTGTCGACCACGACGGCGACGGGATCCGGCACGTTGAGCGACTGGTAGGGCACCAGCAGCGTCATGATCGCGGCCACCAGCATGTAGATGATGGTGCAGACGATCAGCGAGCCGATGATTCCGAACGGCATGTCGCGCTTGGGATCCTTGGCTTCCTGGCCGGCGGTCGAGACCGCCTCGAAGCCGATATAGGCGAAGAAAACGATGGACGCGGCGCGCATGATGCCGTCGACGCCGAACTCCCCGTCGCCGGTATTCTCCGGGATGAAGGGGGTCCAGTTCGCGGCGACCAGCGCCGGAAGGTTCGACAGGACGATAAGGCCGCCGACGACGATAAACGCAACCAGCACGCTGACCTTCACGAACACGATCAGGTTGTTGACCTTGGCCGACTCCGACACGCCGACGACCAGCAGCCCGGCAAGCGCAAGGCAGATCAGGAAGGCGGGAAGGTTGAAGATGGTGGTCACCGTCTGCCCGTCCACCAGCACCGGAGCGCCGTCACGCATCAGCGTGTAGCCGGCCGGGCCGGTGAACTGCGGCGGAATGACAATGCCGAAGTCCGCAAGAAGGCTGACGACGTATCCGCCCCAGCCGACCGCGACCACCGAGGCAGCGAGGCCATATTCGAGCAGCAGCAGCGCGCCCATCACCCAGGCCGCGAACTCACCCAGGGTCGTGTAGCCGTAGGTATAGGCCGAACCCGATACGGGAAGGGTCGAGGAAAGTTCGGCATAGCAAAGGCCCGCGAAGGCGCAGACCAGGCCCGCCACCACGAACGACAGGAGCACGGCCGGGCCGGCATGGAGCGCCGCGGCGCTGCCCGTGCGGACGAAGATGCCCGCGCCGATGATGCAGCCGATGCCGAGCAGAAGGAGATTCCACTTGCCGAGCGTGCGCTTGAGCTCGCTCGACGCGGACTCCTGCTGGACTTGGGCAATCGACTTGCGGGCGAACATTCGCCCCATGAGACTTTTCTGTGGCGCCGCAGTGGCCATGCATGTTCCCCTGAGGAAAGGCGGATCGGGTAAATTGCGGCGGAGCCTAGCGGCTTGTTCCGGTGGCGCAATCCCTCTGCATCAATCCTTCTACCGGGCGAGCATCGGCCCGAGCGGTTGCCCGCCGAAGATGTGCACGTGCAGGTGCGGCACTTCCTGGCCCGCCCGCTTGCCGGTGTTGGCGAGCAGCCGGTAGCCCTGCGGCTCGGCCCCGACCTTTCGCGCCGTTTCCGCCACTGCCCGGACGAAGCCGGCGATCTCCGCTTCGCTGGCCTTGGCCGCGAAATCATCCCAGCTGACGTAAGCGCCCTTGGGGATCACCAGCACATGCACCGGCGCCTGCGGAGCGATGTCGTGAAAGGCAAGGGCGTGCTCCGTCTCGAGGACGGTCTTGGCCGGGATCTCCCCACGCAGGATCCGCGCGAAGATGTTGCTCTCGTCATAGGGCTGGCTGTGGTCGATCGGCATGATGCCGCACAATAACCCGGTTGACCCGCAAGGCCACCCCGCTACCACGGTCGCATTATGGCCGACGACAGTTCCGAAAGCCTGATTCCCTATGACGAGATCGTGCAGGAAGCCCTGCGCGACGTCGTCGGACGGGTGCTCTCGACCATCGAAAAGGGCGGCTCGCTGCCCGGCGGCCACCATTTCTACATCACCTTCCGCACTCGCCTGCCGGGGGTCGAGATTCCCAAGCATCTTGCCCAGCGCTTCCCGGATGAGATGACCATCGTCATCCAGCACCGTTATTGGGACCTGCACGTCGCCAGCGACCATTTCACCGTGGGGCTGAGCTTTGGCGGAGTGCCCGCGACCTTGCGCGTTCCCTTTGCCGCGGTCACCGACTTCGTCGACCCGGCGGTCGACTTCTCCCTCAAGTTTCAGGCCGATGGTGCGGACGCCGAGGGTCACGAGCAGCATGACGAGCCGGAGAATGACACCCCCGCGGTGAAGCCGGTGGAGGACGGGTCCAACGTCGTCTCGGTGGATTTCACCCGAAAGAAGTAACGGCTGTCACATGTCGTGACCCCGGGCTTGATCCGGGGTCTGCCTTCCTCTTTACGGCGGCCTGACAAGAACAGGCAGGTCCCGGGTCAGGCCCCGGGTGACGGAGGAACATGAGCCAGCAGACCCGCACCGAAACCGACAGCTTCGGCCCGATCGAGGTCCCCGCCTCCTGCTATTGGGGCGCGCAGACGCAGCGCAGCCTCACCAACTTTCCCTTCGGGACACGCGAGCGGATGCCGATCCGGCTGGTCCACGCCCAGGCGATCGTCAAGCAGGCCGCGGCGCGGGTCAACCGAAAGCATGGGCTCGACGCCCGCCTGGCCGATGCCATGGAAGCCGCCGCCGCCGCCATCATCGCCGGCGATCACGACGATCAGTTCCCCTTGTCCATCTGGCAGACCGGCAGCGGCACCCAGACCAACATGAATGTCAACGAGGTGATCGCCGGCATTGCCAACGAGGCCCTCGGGGGAGGGCGCGGCGGCAAGAGCCCGGTCCATCCCAACGACCATGTCAACAAGTCGCAGTCGTCCAACGACAGCTTCCCAAGCGCCCTCCATGTCGCCGCCGTGCTCGCCGCCGAGCAGCAGCTCTATGGTGCGCTCGACCGGCTGACCGCTTCGCTCGAGGCCAAGGCAAAGGCCTGGGACCATATCGTCAAGATCGGCCGCACCCACACGCAGGACGCGACTCCGCTGACGCTCGGCCAGGAATTCTCCGGCTATGCCGCGCAGCTCCGTTCCTGCCGGGCCCGGATCGAGGGGGCTCTTGAAGGTAACCTCCGCAAGCTCGCGATCGGCGGCACTGCGGTCGGCACCGGCCTCAATGCTCCGCAAGGGTGGGCCGAGGACATGTGCGCCGCCATCTCCGCCATTGCCGGCAGCCGCTTCGAGCCTGCACCCAACAAGTTCGCCGAAATGGCCTCGCGCGATGGCCTGGTCTTCTTCCACGGTGCGCTCAACACGCTGGCGGTCGCCTTGACCAAGATCGCCAACGACATCCGTTTCCTCGGCTCTGGCCCGCGTTCGGGTCTCGGCGAACTCAGGCTCCCCGAAAACGAGCCTGGCAGCTCGATCATGCCGGGCAAGGTCAATCCGACCCAGGCCGAGAGCCTGACCATGGTCTGTGCCCAGGTGATCGGCAACCAGCAGGCGGTGACGGTCGGCGGAATGCAGGGCCATTTCGAATTGAACGTCTTCATGCCGCTGATCGGCGCCAATGTGCTGCGCTCGGTCGAGCTTCTCTCGATCGGGATGGAGAGCTTCGCCGAGCGCTGCGTCGACGGGATCGAGGCCAATGAGGACCATATCCGCGACCTCGTCGCCCGAAGCCTGATGCTGGTCACCGCGCTCGCGCCCGAGATCGGCTACGACAATGCCGCGGCGATCGCCAAACATGCCCACAAGAAGGGCCTGACGCTCAAGGAGGCTGGACTGGAGCTCGGCCTGGTCGATGCCGAGACGTTCGACAGGGTGGTCCGCCCCGAGGACATGATCGGGCGGTAGGCTGACGCTGCCCTCCTGCAAGCGGGTCGACACAAAGCCCGGTAGGCATGCTCCAACCCTGACCCGAAAGGCTTCCGAGTCGCCCTGTTGACTCCTGCGCCTGACTCGCGCGAACAAGAACAAAAGCAGAACAACAGCGTTGCGAGTCGTGTGGACCCAAGGTTTCGCCTGGTCGCCGGCGGCGGAAGCCGTGCGGCTGGAGAACATCCTCCCTGTTCCGGCGCAGCCGGAATGGGGAGGGGGACCGCCGTGCGCAGCACGGGGGTGGAGGGGCCGCTACGGCCATCGCAGGCCCCTCCGTCAGTGCTGCGCACTGCCACCTCCCCATTCGGCTTCGCCGAACAAGGAGGGCCAACCCTCTTCGAACTCTTCCCCGCCAGTCCCCGCGATGCCGGCTGGTCCGGCTTCGTCCTCGCCCACCTTGCTCCCGGCAAGCCCCTGCTCTGGGTGCAGGAACGCATGGCGATCCGGGAGGGCGGGCGGGTCCATGCCGCCGGCCTGGGCGCACTCGCGGCCGACCTCATCCATGTCGAGGCGAAGGACGCCAAGGCCGCCTTGTGGGCAATGGAGGAAGGGCTCCGATGCGCGTCGCTGAGCGCCGTCGTCGGCGAAATCTGGGGCGATCCCCAGGTCCTCGACTTCACTGCGACCCGCCGGCTGGCGGTGGTGGCGGAGCGGACGGGCGTCGCTTGCTGGCTGGTACGACCGGGGGGGAGTGCAAGCCTGAGCGGCGCCCGCGAGCGCTGGCGGCTGGCGAGCGCACCCAGCGTCACGCATCCGTTCGACCCCAAAGCACCGGGCGAGCCCCGCTGGCAGGCCGAACTCTTCCGCTCGCGCCGACGGGCACCAGGGGCGTGGCTTTTCTCCCCTCTCTCCGGCGGGGAGAGGGACGTTGAGGCGCCTCTGCTCCCTGTGGCTCCCGCGCCTGGCGATCGAGCGCTGGGCGACCCTCTCCGGCGCACCGGCTGAAAGCCTCGCCCGCCCGCTTGTCCTCACCGTCGAGGGCCGCCACGGCCTCCTCATTCACGCCGCCACGCCCGCCGCCGAGGAGCGCGGGGCGCGGGTCGGCGCCCGGCTGACCGACGCCCGTGCGCTCGACCCCGCGCTCGAGGCCGAGGCCGCCGACCTCGCGGGCGAAGCCGCCTGGCTCCGCGCCGCCGCCCGCTGGGCCTCGCGCTGGTCGCCCTGGCTCGAGATCGACGGAGCCGACGGCCTCCGCCTGGACGTCACCGGGGTTGCCCACCTGTTCGGCGGCGAGGCCGCGCTGATGGAGGACATGGAGCGCCGGTTCGCGGCGTTGGGCATCACCGCACGGGCCGCCATCGCTCCGACGGCGGGCGCCGCCTGGGCACTGGCGAGATACAGTCCCTCTCCCCTCGCGGGAGAGGGACAGCGTGCGCAGCACGCAGGGAGAGGGGGCGAGGGTGGGTCGGCCTATGCCCCCTCTCCCCGCTCGCCCTGCGGGCGAGTCGACCCTCTCCCTCAAGGGGAGAGGGTGGCTGCGGCACTCGCCCCCCTCCCCGTCGCCGCCCTCCGCCTCTCGCCTTTGGCCACCCACACCCTCGTCCGCCTCGGGCTCAAGACCATCGGCGACCTCGCGGGCGTGCCGCGCAAGGGGCTCGCCCGGCGTTTTCCCAAGGACGGCCACCCCTTGGACGCGCTGGACCGCGCGCTCGGCCGCAAGCCCGAGCCCTTGATCCCGCTCCCTGAGGACCCGCCGCCCCGCGCCCTGCTGCCGCTGAAGGAGCCGGTGCTCCATCCCGAGGCTCCGGCGGAGGCGCTCCGCCTGCTCGTCCCGCGCCTCGCCGAGGAGCTGGAGGGACGGCACCTCGGCGCCCGGGTTATGGCGCTCACCGCCTTCCGGGTCGACGGCACCACCGCCGAAGCGCAGGTCGCGACCTCCATCCCCTCGCGCGACCCCGCCCATCTCCATCGCCTGCTCGCCGGCGTGCTCGAGCGCCAGGGGCTCGACCCCGGCTTCGGAATCGACGCCTTTGCGCTGGAAGCGCGCTGGTGGGAGCGGCTCGGCTCCGCGCAGGCCGCGCTCAGCGGCGACGAAGGCGGCGAGATCGCCGTCGCCGCCCTCATCGACCGCCTCAGCGTCCGCCTCGGCCCGGCCAAGGTGCGGCGGCCGGTTCGGCAAGAAAGCCATCTGCCGGAGCGGGCGGCGGGGTGGGAGGAGGGTGTTTCATCCTCCCTGTCGCGCAGCGATGGGGAGGGGGACCGCTCCGCGAAGCGGAGTGGTGGAGGGGCCAGCACGGTCGCACCAGGCCCCTCCGTCAGCGCTACGCGCTGCCACCTCCCCATTCCTGCTGTGCAGGAACAGGGAGGATCAAGAGAGACCCCCACCCGCCTCCTCGACTCGCCGGAAGAGATCGCCGTCCTCTACGCCACCCCCGAGGGCCTCCCCCGCCGCTTCGTCTGGCGCCGCAAGGTCCATGACATCGCCCGCGCGCAGGGGCCGCGGCGGGTTGCGCCCGAATGGTGGCGCGCGCCCTCCACCGCGCGCCTGCGCGACTATTACAAGGTGGAGGATGCGGACGGCCGCCGCTTCTGGATCTTTCGCGAAGGGGTGGTCGGCGATGGGCGGGGCGGGGCGCCCTTGTGGTACGTCCACGGGCTGTTCTCGTGAGGGGTGTGCAACAGCAGCCTCCTTATTGCGTAACAATGGGGAGGGTGACCGCTCGCCGCAGGCGAGCGGTGGAGGGGTCTCCAGCGCTGGGCCAGGCCCCTCCGTCAGTGCTGCGCACTGCCACCTCCCCACCGCTTCGCGGCAGGGAGGATCAAGGCCATGCCTGACCAGGAAGGCTTCGCCCGCCGCAAGCTCGTCCGCGAGGACGGCCCTGCGCCCTTCATCCCTCCAGCGCCGTTCGTCGAGCTCGGGGTCACCACCCCCTTCAGCTTCCTGCGCGGTGCGTCCGATTCGATCGAACTGGTCCTGACCGCGCTCGAGCAAGGCATGGACGCGATCGGCGTCGCCGACTGGAACACGCTCGCCGGCGTGGTCCGCATGCACAGCGCCTGCAAGGGCGCGGGGCTGAAGGCCCTGATCGGGGCAAGGCTGGTGGTGGAGGTGACCAGCTCCTCCAGCAACATCCACCCTCTCGTTCGTGCTGAGCGAAGTCGAAGCACGCTGGCGCCACCGCCCTTCGACTTCGCTCAGGGCGAACGAGAAAAGGAGGGGGTAAGTCGAGGGACAGCCCACCTCCTCGCCTACCCCTGCAACCGCGAGGGCTATGCCAACCTTTCCCGCTTGCTCTCCCTCGGCCAGGGCCGGGCGGACAAGGGCGAGTGCCACCTTTCTCTCCCCGACGTCGCCGACCATCGCGCCGACATCGCCTTCATCGCCTGGCCGGGCGAAGACCTCGACCTGTTCGAAGCCCAGCTGCCGGCAATCCGCGAAGCCCTGCCCGACCTCCGCCACATCGCCGCCACCCACCTCTACCGCGGCGACGACCTCGCCCGGATCGAGCGGCTCGACCGCCTGGCCCGCGCCATCGGCGGCACCATCCTCGCTTCCAACGACGTCCACTATCACGCACCCAACAAGCGCCCGCTCCAGGACGTGATCACCTGCATCCGCGAGAAGACCACCCTCCACGAGGCGGGCTACCGCCTCCACGCCAATGCCGAACGACACCTCAAGTCCCCTGAGGAGATGGCCCGCCTGTTCGAGCGCTGGCCCCATGCGCTGGCCGCCACCCGCGCCTTTGCCGACGCGCTCGACTTCAGCCTCGACGAGCTCCGCTACGAATATCCGCGCGAGAGCGTGCCCGACGGCCTCTCCCCCCAGGCGCACCTCGAAGTGCTGACCTGGCGGGGCGCGGAGGAGCGCTACCCCGACGGCGTCCCCGACAAGGTCGCCGCCCAGCTCCGCCACGAGCTGCAGCTGATCCAGAAACTGGACTTCGCCCGCTACTTTCTGACGGTCCACTCGATCGTCGCCTTTGCCCGCTCCTGCGACCCGCCCATCCTCTGCCAGGGCCGCGGGAGCGCCGCCAACAGCGCCGTCTGCTACTGCCTTCAGATCACCGCGGTCGATCCGTCCTCCACCGACCTCCTGTTCGAGCGCTTCATCTCCGAGGAGCGCAAGGAGCCGCCCGACATCGACGTCGACTTCGAGCACGAGCGGCGCGAGGAGGTGATCCAGCACATCTACCAGAAATACGGCCGCGACCGCGCCGGGCTGGCCGCCACCGTCATTCACTACCGCCCGCGCTCGGCGATCCGCGAGGTCGGCAAGGTCATGGGCCTTTCCGAAGACATCTGCGCCGCTATCGCCGGCACCATCTGGGGCTGGGGCGAGGAGGTGCGCGAAAGCCACGTTCAGGAAGCCGGGCTGGACCTTTCCGACCCCCACCTTGCCCGGACGATCAAGCTCGCCGAGCAGCTGATCGGCATGCCGCGCCACCTCAGCCAGCATGTCGGCGGCTTCATCCTGACCGAGCGCCCGCTGATCGAAACGGTGCCGGTCGGCAACGGCGCCATGCCCGACCGCACCTTCATCGAATGGGACAAGGACGACATCGAGGAACTCGGCATCCTCAAGATCGACGTGCTGGCGCTCGGCATGCTGACCTGCATTCGCAAATGCTTCCAGCTCATCGAGGAGGTGCATGGGGAGAAGCTCGACCTCGCTACCGTCCCCCGCGAGGAGCCACGCGTCTACGACATGCTGTGCAAGGGCGACTCCCTCGGCGTCTTCCAGATCGAGAGCAGGGCGCAGATGAACATGCTGCCCCGCCTCCAGCCGCGCTGCTTCTACGACCTGGTCATCGAAGTCGCGATCGTCCGCCCGGGGCCGATCCAGGGCGACATGGTCCACCCGTACCTCAAGCGCCGCCAGGGCAAGGAGCCGGTCGTCTACCCCCGCCCCTCGATCAAGCACGGCCCGCCGGACGAGCTCGAGCGCATCCTCAAGCGCACGCTCGGCGTGCCCGTCTTCCAGGAACAGGCGATGAAGATCGCGCTGGACGCCGCCCGTTTCACCAGCGCCGAGGCCAACCAGCTGAGGAAGGCCATGGCCACCTTTCGCAGCCGCGGCACCATCGACCTCCTCCAGGACAAGATGGTCGAGCGCATGGTCACCCGCGGCTACGAGCGCGAATTCGCCGAGCGTTGCTTCCACCAGATCCGCGGCTTTGGCGAATATGGCTTTCCCGAAAGTCACGCGGCGAGCTTCGCCCACCTCGTCTATGTCTCCAGCTGGCTGCGCTGGCGCTACCCCGCGGCCTTCGCGGCTGCTTTGCTGAACTCGCAACCCATGGGCTTCTACGCGCCGGCGCAGATCGTGAAGGACGCGCAGGCGCACGGGGTGATGGTGCTGCCGGTGGACGTGAACGAGAGCGGCTGGGATTGCAGCCTGGAAACTCCCCCTCCCGCTTGCGGGAGGGGGCAGGGGGGTGGGCCTGTCGGCAAGGTCCCGCCTTCACACACCCACCCTCAGCCCCTCCCGCAAGCGGGAGGGGAGCAGGCGGTCGCTCTCCGCCTCGGCCTCCGCCAGGTCGAGGGCCTGCGCGCGATGGACGCGGCCCGCCTGGTCGCCTCCGCCCCCTACGCCAAGGTCGAGGACCTCCACCGCCGCGGGCAGGTCCCGCCCCACGCCGTCATCCGCCTCGCCGAGGCCGATGCCTTTCGCTCCCTGGGGCTCGATCGCCGCCAGGCCTTGTGGGACGCCCGCGCGCTGCGCCCGGTGCCCGAGCTCCCCCTGTTCGCCGCCGCCCGGACGCGCGAAGAGGGCGAGGAGCAGGAGAAGGCGATCCTCCCGGCCATGCCTCTGCCGGAACATGTCGTCAGCGACTATCAGACCGTGCGCCTCAGCCTGAAGGCGCACCCCATGCAGTTCCTGCGCGACCATTATGCCGCCCGCGGCTTCGTCCGCGCCTCGGACCTTCGCTCCATCCGCTACGGCAAGCGGGTCAGCCTTGCCGGGCTGGTCCTGATCCGCCAGCGGCCGGGCAGCGCCAAGGGGGTCTGCTTCATCACCCTGGAGGACGAGACCGGCACCGCCAACCTCGTCGTCTGGCCCGACGCCTTCGCCGCCCAGCGCAAGATCGTCATGGGCGCCCGGCTGATGGTGGTTCACGGCATCGTCCAGCATGACGAGGCGGTCTGCCATCTCATCGCCAGCCGCCTCGAGGATGACAGTGCCCGCCTACGTACCCTGTCCGACGGCCAGACGCTCGACCCCGATCTTGGCCGCGGCGACGGCGGCGGCGCCTCCCGCCCGCCGATGGCCCGCCACCCGCGCGAGGCGGAGGTCATCCCCAAGGCCCGGGTGATCAACTGTCCGACTTACTGATTTCCCGACCCGTGCCCGGCGGAGGCCGGAGCCCAGTTACTTCACCGGACCGCAGCAAGAACACTGGGCTCCGGCCTTCGCCGGAGCACAGGCCCGTCACAATCCTGCCCAGAAATTCTGGCAATCCTTCAGAAAGGTCAAAGACCATAAGGACTTGCACGATGCGTACCCTGGTCCTCGCTGCCGCTTCCCTGCTCGCCGCCAGCGCCGCTCCGGCCGCCGCCAGTCCGCTCATGGGCCTGTGGACCAGTCCCAAGGGCAATGTCACCGTTCGCATCGCGCCCTGCGGCAGGCAGCTTTGCGGCGAAGTGGTCGAGGCCAGTGCCAAGGCCAAGCGCCGCGCTGCCAAGCAGGGCGTCACCAGCCTCGTCGGCGAGCCGCTCCTCAACAACATCATGCCGTCGGGCCCGGGCCGCTGGACGGGCAAGGTGTTCGTACCCCGCCTCGGAACCCACGTCGGCGGGCGGATCACCATGCAGGGGCAGGACCGGATGCTGGTGTCCGGCTGCTATGCCGCCATCATCTGCCGGAGCGCCGTCTACCGCCGCGTCGGCTGAGGCTCTTTCTCAACCCCGCCACGCCCGGGACGGATCGTCCTTGGCGAACTTGATCTCGACCGGATCGCCCAGCGACAGGTCGTAGAAGTCGTCGTCGCCGCCGGTGACGTGGAAGCTTCCGCTATGCTGCCTGCCATCGGGCCCCGCATAAGCGAAGTGGATCGTCGCCTCGCCTTCGATCTTCTTGCTCTTGGTCCGCTTGACCTCGGCCCACTCCTCGACCTCGTCGCAGCGCCCCTTGCGCTCCGACTGAATCGGCCGGCCCTTGGTGCGGGCGGCGACCTCCGGGTCCTCGGGCATGGCCTGCTCGACAATGGTGCAGCTGCGCTCGATGGAGGTGATGGTGGCGGTGGCCGGCACCCCGCTGCTGCAGGCCGACAACATGGCGGCGGGTGCCGCTAGAACGAACAGGCTGAAGCGCGGCACGGTCTGGATCCCCTCTTCTGATCGTGCCCGACTTAGCCGTCACCGGTTAGGAAGAAGTTGAGGCCACCCGGGGCCTGACATCCCCCGCGCACTTCGCCCTTCCCTTCGCTCCGGGGCGCAGCTAGCCCCTTCTCCCATGAGCAAGTCCCCCGTTCTCGTCACCGGCGGCGCCGGTTACATCGGCAGCCACGCCGTTCTTGCCCTCCACGACCAGGGCTGGCCGGTGGTGGTCGCCGACAATCTTTCCAACGGCCGCCGCGAGGCGGTGCCGGACGGCGTATCGCTGCTCGAAGTGGACGTCGGTGACGCCGCAGCGATGGAGCCTCTCCTCAAGCAGCACGGCATCGGCGCCATCATGCACTTTGCGGGCTCGATCGTGGTTCCGGAAAGCGTCTCGGACCCGCATTTCTATTATCGCAACAATACGGTGGCGAGCCATGCGCTGATCGGCGCCGCGATGGCGGCCGGGGTCAGGCACATCCTCTTCTCCTCGACCGCCGCCACTTATGGCGCGCCGGACACCGTGCCGATCGACGAGGACACGCCCACCCGGCCGATCAATCCTTATGGTCACAGCAAGCTCATGACCGAGCAGATGCTGCGCGACTGCGCCGCGGCCTATCGCTTCAACTATGGGGCGCTGCGCTACTTCAACGTCGCCGGCGCGGACCCGCAGGGCCGCTCGGGCCAGGCGGGCAAGGGAGCGACCCACCTCCTCAAGGTCGCCTGCGAAGCCGCGATCGGCAAGCGGCCCCATGTTGACGTGTTCGGGACCGATTACCCGACCCCGGACGGCACCTGCATCCGCGATTACATCCATGTGTCCGACCTTGCCGACGCCCATGTGCTCGCACTCGAAGCCTTGATCGCGTCCCCGGGCGAAAGCTTCACCCTCAACTGCGGTTACGGCCGCGGGACGAGCGTGCTGGAGATGCTGGACGCGCTCGACCGGGTGAACGGCACGGCCGTGAAGCGGGTGATGGGCGAGCGCCGGGCCGGCGATCCCCCGCAACTGGTCGCCTCCAACCGGCGCTTGGTCGAACGGCTCGGTTGGACCCCGCGCTTTCAGGATACCGAGGTGATCATCCGCAGCGCTCTCGAGTGGGAACGCCGCCTCTCGTAGAAAGCCTGCCCTTGCGCCTCGCCCGTCTTGCTCTGCTGCCGCTTGCGGCGGCGCTTGTGGCTGCCGCCCCGCTCTACCAGGCTCCGCCGGCACAGGCCGAGCGGGTGCGGGCCACGGTCGAGTTCCTCGCCGACGACCTGCTCGAAGGGCGCGGCACCGGCAAGCGCGGGCATGAGCTTGCCGCCCTCTACGTCGCCAGCCGCTACCGCGCGCTTGGGCTCCAGCCCGCCGGCGAGAATGGCGGCTGGTACCAGCGCGTGCCTTTCCGCCGGGCGGTCACCGAAGGAGCGCCGCAGTTCGCACTGACCCGCGGGGGCAAGACCGAGTCGCTCAAGGTCGGCGAGGACCTGTCCATCCGCCCCAGCGTCACGGAGCGGGAGCGCCGCCTCAGCGCCGAGCTAGTGTTCGTCGGCACGGGGCTCCAGGACCGCAAGCTCGGGCTCGACGATTTTGCCGGCCTCGATGTGCGCGGCAAGATCGTGGTGGTGGTCGGCGGCGCTCCCGCCAATCTGCCGAGCGACGTCGCGGCTCACTTGCGCCAGCAGAAAGACGAGATGGCCGCCGCCGCCGGTGCCATCGGCTTGCTCGAGGTCAGCGGCGGCAACCCCGGCTCCGGCCCGGTTACCGACTGGGTCGACAAGAGCGGCACCGCCGGCAGCAGCCCCGCCGGGCTCCGCCTTCGCGGGACCATCAGCCGCGCCTTTCTGGAGCGCCTGCTCGCCGGCACGGGCCTCGACTTCCCGACCATCGTCAGCCGCCTCCGGGAGCGGCAGCCGATCCGCGGCTTTCCCCTGAACGCGACCCTGTCGGTCGACGCGAGATCAAGCTGGACGGACTTCACCAGCCCGGCGGTGATCGGCCGTCTTCCCGGAAGCGACTCCCGCCTTACAGCCGAGCACGTCATCCTGATGGGCCATCTCGACCATCTCGGCATGCGCGAGAACGCCAAGGCGGGCGAGGACGCCATCTACAATGGCGCGCTCGACAATGCCGCGGGCATCGCCACCATGCTCGAGGCCGCTGACCGGTTCGTCGCCTCCGGCCAGCGGCCCAAGCGCTCGCTCCTGTTCATTGCCCACACCGGCGAAGAGATGGGTCTGCTCGGCGCCTCCTACTGGGCGGCCCATCCCACCGTTGCGGCCGCCAGCGTGTCGGCGGCGGTCAACCTCGACATGCCCGTGCCGCTCTATGACTTCACCGACGTCACCGCCTTCGGTGCCGAGCACAGCACGGTGGCCGAGGCGGTGGCGCAGGCCGGACGCACCATGGGCGTGACGGTGGGGCCAGACCCCATGCCCGAGCAGGGCATCTTCGTCCGCTCCGACCATTATCCGCTGGTGCTTCGCGGCATTCCTTCGGTGCTGCTGTTCACCGGCCATGCCAATGGCGGCAAGGCGGTGTGGGACCGCTTCTTCGCCGAGGGCTATCACCAAGCCGACGACGACCTTGCGCAGCCGATCAAGTGGGCCGCGCTCGCCCGCTATGGCGAGCTCAACTACCGCATCGCCCGCACCCTCGCCGATGCGCCGCGCCGGGCCGAGTGGCGTCAAGGCAGCTATTTCGCGCCGGTGAAGCGCTAGCAGCCTTTCCCTCCTCTCCGCCCGCCGCGCCCCACCTTCTTCTATGATGGGGTGATGAGGAACTGCGGCGCGGGGAGGGCTCGACATGGCTCAAGGGCAGGGGTGACGGCACCCTTCGGCAAGGCGAGCGGCGGCGGCCGGCGCGGCAACGTGCGCCAGGCCACCTCGCTGCTCGCTTCCCTCTCCACCCTGTCGAGCTTCTACCAGGCGAGCCTTGTCGACCTTTCCTCCACCGGTGCGCGGCTCAAGGGCATTCGCCTGCCCGAGCCGGGCGAGGAGGGCTCGCTCCAGATCGGCCGGCTGAAGCTGTTCGGCGAGGTTCGCTGGAGCGGGGGCTACGATTGCGGCTTCGCCTTCTCCGAGCCACTCACCCCTTATCAGATGGCCGCGCTCGTCCGGGCCTTTCGGCTCCAGAAGGAAGATGCCGACCTGCACGAAGCCCGGCAGAAATGGAGCACCGAACGGCTCCGCTGACGGAGTGGGTGAGCGCCTCGCCTTGACTCGGCCTTCCTGCTCCCATAGGGGCGCTTGCCGAGAAGCCTTTCGGGGCGTCAGCTGACAACAAGAAACCAGAGAACGGGCAGGCCCGGCCATGAAGATTCGTAATTCGCTCAAGAGCCTCAAGGACCGTCACCGGGATTGCCGGGTGATCCGCCGTCGCGGCCGGACCTACGTCATCAACAAGACCAATCGCCGGTTCAAGGCCCGCCAGGGCTGAGCTGAACTGGCCCGGAACGGGCCAGAGCAACTCGTCGGAGAAAAGGAGCGGCCTGCCGTCCATCGACGGTTCAGGTCGCTTTGCCTATAGGCAAGCTCCAACAGGAGCTGATTCGATGTCCATTCTCTTTCGCACCTCCCTTGCCGCGGGGCTTGCCCTTGCCGGCCTCGGCCTGGCTGCGGAAACCGCCGGTGCTCAGGCGCCGGGCGGGCAGGGCTGCGTCTCGCCTCCCGGCATGAACTACATGATCTGCAACGGCCAGCGCGTGCCCAAGCCCGGCAACCGCGTGGTCCAGGCCGACGGCAGCTGGCGCGAGGAAAGCCGCCAGGGCCATTGCATTGTTATCCGCGAGAAGACTGCCAGCGGCGAGTTCAAGGAAAGCCGCCGCTGCGACTGATCGCTCCCCGGCGCAGGCCGGAGCTCAGTCGTCCCGGATAAAGGCAATCGGCTCCGGCTCTCGCCGGGGAACATCAACCCTGCTTCGCGATCCCTCGCGCGGTCCGCCCGCTCGGATCTTCCGCGATCCGGCAGGTCGGCAGTTTCAAGGGCTCCATATCCACGCACGGCCTGACCTGGGCGGTGCCGTCGGGGCCGACAAAGATCGCCCAGCTGCGCTTGTCGTCGCAATCCGCCGACCACATCGACAGCCGCCCATGCTCCTGGACATAGCCTGAGCGGACCACCCGCTTGCAGCGGATTCCGCTGGCGGTGATCGCGCGCTTCAGGGCGATATCGCGATACATGTCGTTGAACTGGTGGAGCTGGTCCTGCTCGGAACTGCGGACCACGATCTCCTTCTGCTTGGGCGCAGCGGCCTGCTGTTCGGCGCCGGAGCCGCAGGCGGCAAGAAGAACGGCGAGGGCAGCGGTCACAGGCAGGCGCAACATGTTCACTCCTCTTCCTCGTAGGCGATGACGATCTCGCCCGCTGCCGATGTGGCGAGGGCGACCGCCTGTTCAACCGTGTCGGCCCTGGCAAGAGCAACGCCCATGCGCCGTCCGGCCAAGGTCTCGGGCTTACCGAACAGCCGAAGGTCGACCGGAGTTTCGGCCGCGCCCAGCGCCAGTGCCCGGTCGACGCCTTCGAAGCGAAAGCGGCGGCTCGCCCGATCGGCGAGGATCACCGCCGAGGCGCACGGTCCCGCACTGAGGATCGGCGCGACCGGGAGGCCAAGGATGGCGCGCAGGTGAAGCTCGAACTCGTTGGGGCTCTGGCCGACCAATGTCACCATGCCGGTGTCGTGAGGGCGCGGGCTCAGTTCGGAGAAGATCGCCCGGTCGCCGGCGACGAAGAACTCCACCCCGAACAGCCCGCGGCCGCCGAGCGCCCGGACGATGGTCGCCGCCTGGTCCTGCGCGTTTTCGAGGACGCCGGTGGGGAGCGCGGCCGGCTGCCAGCTTTCCCGATAGTCGCCGCCTTCCTGGCGATGACCGATCGGCGGGCAGAAGTGGATGCCATCGGCCGCGGCGACCGTCAGCAGGGTGATCTCGCTATCGAAGCGGATGAACTCCTCGACGATTACCTGGCGGCGGTCGCCCCGCATCTTGTCGATCGCATAACGAAAAGCGCTGCGGACCTCTTCCGGTGAGGAGGCGGTGCTCTGGCCCTTGCCCGAACTGCTCATGACCGGCTTGAGCACGCAAGGCAGGCCGACATGATCGAGCGCGGCGAGTGCTTCCTCCTCGCTCTCGGCAAAGCGGTAGCGGCTGGTGAGGAGCCCGAGCTCCTCGGCGGCGAAGCGGCGGATGCCGTCGCGGTTCATTGTCAGCTGCGCGGCCCTGGCCGAAGGCACCACATGCCAGCCTTCGCTCTCGAGCGCAGCCAGCATCGCCGTGTCGATCGCCTCGATCTCAGGCACGATGAAGTCCGGCCGGTGCTTCTCGACGGCCGCCCGGAGTGCCGCACCGTCGAGCATGGAAAAGACCTCGCGGGCGTCGGACACCTGCATGGCCGGCGCATGGTCGTAGCGGTCGCAGGCGATTACCCGGCAGCCGAGGCGCTTGGCGGCAATGGCGAACTCGCGGCCGAGCTCGCCCGAGCCGAGCAGCATAAGGGTCGAGAGGAACATGGCTTGCCTCTACGTCATTCCCGCGGGTGCGGGAATCCATCTCCGACGCGCGGGGCAAGCGGACGCCTCAAGAGATGGACTCCCGCGTGCGCGGGAGTGACGATAAGGTGGCAGGCATGAGCCTCCTTCTCGCCCTCGCCTTCGCCGCCCAGACCCGCCCCGCACCAACTCCGGCGCGGCCCCCGACGCCCTCCGAGATCGTAGCAAAGGCGCCGGCGGAGGCCTGGGAGACGATCAAGCCTGAAGATTTGCTGGTGATCGACTTCGTCGACGGTGCCAGGAGCGTCGTGCAGCTCGCGCCCGCCTTCGCGCCGATTCATGTCGCCAACATCCGGGCTCTGGCCGGAGCTGAGTATTGGCGGGGCGCCAGCGTCTACCGGGTGCAGGATAATTATGTTGCGCAATGGGGCGTCAACGAGGGCGGACCGGCGGTGCCCGCCGCAGTGGTGAAGCGCCCGCCCGCCGAATATGACCGGCCGGTACGCGGGCTCGCTATCCGGCCGCTGGGGCATTCCGATGCCTATGCTCCGCGGGTCGGCCATGCGCTCGGCTGGCCGGTCGCCTATAATCCGCGGACCGGCCGGGCCAACCTTGCCCATTGCTATGGCATGGTCGGGGTCGGCCGCGACATGGCGCCGGACACCGGCATGGGCGGCGAGCTCTACGCGGTGATCGGCCACGCGCCGCGCCATCTCGACCGCAACATCGCGCTGGTAGGGCGGGTGGTCGAGGGCATCGAGCATCTTTCCGCCCTGCCGCGGGGCACGGAAACGCTCGGCTTCTACAAGTCGGGAACGGTGGCGCGCTCCATTCGCACGGCGCGGCTCGCATCGGCACTGCCCGCGACGGAGCGGCCGAGCTTTCAGGTGATGCGAACGGGAAGCGCCAGCTTCGGAGCGTTCGTCACCGCCAGAGCGAACCGCAAGGACGACTTCTTCAACGTTCCGGCTGGCGGGGTGGACCTATGCAATGCGCCGGTGCCCGTCAGACGGACACCGGCGCCTTCGTCCTCTCGTTAGTCGTCCCCGTGCGGCAGGCGCGGCGAGAATGCTCGCGCCCCATCCCTGTGTTTGCCGCGGGGACGTCTCGTTACGCCGCCCAAGCGTGTCCGTTGTTGCGGTTGCGATGCTGGATGATCGCCGGTCCGTTGTGATGACGCGTACTGGCCTCGGCGAGCGGAAGCGCAGTGGCGCAGAAGGCGCACTCCGCCGATACCCGGCCGACCAGCCAATGGGTGCGGCCGCAACCAGGGCAATGGTTGACTTCATGCTCGCGGTAGACGGCATGATAGCCGCGGCCCTTGGGATCGTGGACCAGTCCGAGGTCGCCCAGGGTCGGGAAAGTGGACATGTTACGAAATCCTTTCAGGGCGTTCCAACGGAAGGGAGCGCGCGAAGGTTCCGTTATGAACGAATGGTCTAGACCGCTCGGAGCGCTGTTGCCGGGCGGACACGCAGGGCCGGCCAGGCCGCCGCCAGGGCTGTGCCGACCGCCACCGCCATGCCGATCAAGGGCAGCAGCAGAAGGCTTGGCCAGTCGGGTCGGAAGGGCAGTTCGAACAGCTGGGTGGTGACCCCCCAGGCCGCCGCGGTCCCGGCCAGAAAGGCAAGCAGGACGATGCCCCCGCTCATCGCCAGGAACTCGATCGCCTGGGCCGTCAGCACCTGGCCGCGCGTCGCCCCGACGAGCTTCAGCAGCACGCTTTCCCGCATCCGGGTGCGGCGGGTGGCAGTCACCGCGCCCGCCAGCACCGCCACCCCGATCAGGATGGCGACGGCGGTGGCGAGGCGGATGGCAGCGTCGAGGCCTTCAAGGACCGCGGTCACCCGGGTGACGACATCGCCGACCCGGATGGTGCTGACCATCGGCAAGGTCGAGGCGAGCGCACGCTCGAAGGCTATGGTCGAACGTCCAGCCTCGGGCGCGGCGGTCGCCATCAGCGTGTAAGGTGCATTTTCGAGCGTGCCGGGCGCAAAGATGATGGCGAAGTTGAACCCGAAGCTGCGCCAATCGATGGTTCGGAAGGAGGCGATCCGCGCCTCGATCGGCACTCCGAGCACCGCAATGGTGATGGTGTCGCCGATCTTGAGGTTCAGCGCCCGCGCCGCCTCGACGTCGAGGCTGACCAGCGGCGGACCGCGATAGTCGGCCGGCCACCA